>Ga0326727_10012711_pt1 | contig 19065 bp, 17 predicted proteins | sample MB2enrmetagenome_FD_207643 | JGI IMG/M metagenome (GOLD analysis project Ga0326727, IMG submission 207643) | Lab enriched peat soil microbial communities from McLean, Ithaca, NY, United States - MB29MY | ecosystem: Environmental > Terrestrial > Soil > Wetlands > Peat | place: USA: New York...
ACAGCGAAACAGATCCTCGGCAAACTTGGGCAGGTTCCCGGTGCCAAAAAGCGATTTGCTGTTGACCATGAACGGCGGCAGCACCTCGGTGTATAGATGCTTTTCCGTGTGCGTGTCGAGCATGAAGCCAATCAGCGCCCGCTCCAGCCGTGCTCCCGCGCCCATATAAACCGCGAACCGCGCCCCGCTGATCTTGGCCGCCCGCTCCAGGTCGAGAATTCCCAGCGACTCGCCAAGCTCCCAATGCGGCTTGGGCGCAAAGTCAAACTCGCGCTTCTCGCCCCAGGTCTTTACGGTGACGTTGTTCGCTTCAGAACTGCCGGCCGGAACCTCGTCGCGTGTCACATTGGGAATGCCCGACAGCACCAGGCGCAACCGGTCGTCGAGGGTTGCTGCCGTCGTGTCCAGTTCGTCCAGTTTTTCTTTCAGCGCCCGCGTCTCATCTATCAGGTCAGTTTCCTGCCTCTGCAATTCAACCAAATCGTCGAGAGCCTTGGAGCCCTCAGGAGTCGCCTGATATTGTTTTTGCGCTTGGACAGACGCGGCGATCTTTTCTCCATCGGACATGGAAGTCGCGTTCTTGGCCCCTCCGGCCTTCACTGCGTCGTACTTCAACGCTGAGATAGCCTTCTTCAGCGCGCCCACCTGCTGGCTCAGCTCATTGCGCCGCGCTTTGTACTGCTCCGCCAGCGTAATCGCCTCGCGCCGCTTCTGGTCCAGAGAGCGAAACCCGCCCAGCAGCGCCGTCGGGTCCGCCCCCCGCGCGCGCAGCTTCTCTTCCACCAGTTCCAGGTTCCCCCGCACAAATCCCAAGTCCAGCATCGCCTATCCAGTTTACTAGACAAAGCCGCAGGGCCTATTTACCCGCCTGCGAGGCCACTTTGGCCTGGGCGTGTTGCCATCCCCAGTCCGAAGGGAACTTCGGCCTGCGTCATCAGCCCCTACGGAGGGAGCCTCGCCTGCGTCACCGGCCCTTACGGAGGGAGCAGGGGCCTTCAGGCCCCTGAATACAGCGCCAAATCGAGCCGGGCTTCAGCCCCGGGCCTCTAGCGACTGCCCCAGCTTATCCCTATCGGGCGTGCTGCCTTACCCACGTTTTTTGACCTGCACTCATTGTCATCCGCCCTTCCCGGAGGGAGCCTCGCCTGCGTCATCAGCCCCTACGGAGGGAGCAGGGGCCTTCAGGCCCCTGAATACAGCGCCAAATCGAGCCGGGCTTCAGCCCCGGGCCTTTCCTGTATGCTTCCGCAATGCGGTTCGCACCCCAGGAGACCCGGACCTACCTCGTGACCACCGTGACGGCCCAACGCCGCCGCCTCTTTCAGGTCGCGGCCACTGCCGAACTCCTCGAGCGCACCGTCGAGGACTATCACCGCCAGGCGAGATTCCTCCTGCACGCGTTTGTCATCATGCCCGACCACTTTCACGCCCTCATTACGCCCGCTCCTGAAATCTCGCTTGAGAAGGCCATGCAGTTTATCAAAGGCGGATTCTCCTTCCGCCTCAAAAGCAAGCTCGATGTTTGGATGCGTGGCTTCAACGAGAGCCAGATTCTGAACGCGGAGAAGTTCGCGAGCTGTGTGCGGTATATCGAAGAGAATCCGGTTCGCGCGCGGCTCGCGGCCACGCCGGAAGGTTATGGCTACACCTCGGCAGGCCGCGACTCGATGGACCCCATGCCGCTCCATTTCCGCGGCTGAAGCCCATAGCCAGACTGCCAGGATTCAGGGGCCTGAAGGCCTCTGCTCCCTCCACAGACTGCTCCTCCCATCCACAATCCGCCGCGCCCGCAATCCCGCCCGCGAGCCGTTCATTCCTCGCCCTGCCCGCCATCCAAGCGTAAGATGATCGCAAGTTCAAGGAGGGATCATGCGTCGTCTTCTAATTTCCACACTAGCGTTGCTCGTCATCCTGGCCACCGGCCGCGCCCTGGCGCAACAGGCTGAGGTCAACAACCTACCAGCTTCCCACGGAGTTACCTGGTCCTTCGACCCCGTTCACAAAGTCATGCAGGCCACCCCTCGGGCCGGTTATGTCCTCCCCGGAAAGCCGGATGCGGCCACCCTCGCCAGCGCCACGACCGCCACCAGGACTTATACCGGCACCATCGATATCACGGTCACCGTCAATCTGGTTTCGACGTTTTCCAAAGGCACCACCATTGCATGCAATGCGGGCGTGGGTCTCGACTACGAAGTCCTGAGGATTACCTCATCGACCTCGACTCTGGGAAATGGCGGCATCATGCAAAGTTCCGAGAACGTACAGGCCGTGATCTCCGGCAATACCGCGACCTGCACCTTCACCATTCCCTATTCCTGGACTGTGCCTGCCTCCTCCTCCACAACGCTCGTCGTCATTCAGGGAATCACCGCCTCCGTGGGCATCAACTCCCAATCGTCCGACATCACAACAAGCTTTGTCGGCCGCGGCACCCAGGTTGACCTTGCGGGTCCCGCTTCGATTCCAGCCGATGGAACGACAACCACCCTCACTGCGAGCACCGTCCTTTAAGCCGCGGCCTGCCGCTGCAGCTTCAGCCCTTCTCGGTAGGCTCATCCACCGGTCCCGCCGCGATCTGCTCCTGCCACCCAGGCAGCCGCTGGTCGCCGGTAATCAGCCGCGCCCCGCGCGTAAACGTGAAATACGTCCACACCCAGGCCACAAACACCGATATCCGGTTGCGGAAGCCGATCAAAAAGAAGATGTGCACCACCAGCCAGGTCATCCAGGCCGGAAAACCGCTCCAGTGGCCCTTGAATGGCCACTCGATCTTCGCCACGGCGTCCATCCGTCCGATCGTGGCCATGTCGCCTTTGTCGAAGTAGCGGAACGCCGGCCGCGGCTTGCCGGCCAGGTCGGCGGCCACCATCTTCGCCACATGCTTGCCCATCTGCATCGCCGGTTGCGCCACGCCGGGCACCTGGTGGCCATCCTGCTCAAAGTGGGCCAGGTCGCCGAGTACATAGACCTCCGGCAGCCCCGGCGGATTCAGCCAGTCGTCCACCAGCACACAGCCCCGCTTGTCCAGCGGCGTGCCCAGCAGCTTGCCCAGCGGCGAAGCCCGCACCCCGGCCGCCCACAGCGTCACCGCGGCATCCATCCGCTTGTCGCCCGCCTCCACCCAACCCGGCCCGATTCCGGTCACGTGGGTGCCGGTATGCACCTCCACGCCCAGCCGGGTCAGCGCTGCTTCCGCCTTGGCGGAAAGATCCTCAGGATAAGCAGCCAGCACGCGCGGCGATCCCTCCAGCAGCAGCACTCGCGCCTTTGACGGGTCGATGTGCCGGAAGTCGTGCCGCATATAAAGCTGGGCGATATCGCTGATGGCCCCCGCCAGCTCCACCCCCGTGGGCCCGCCGCCAATGATCACAAAGTTCAGCGGCGGATGCCACCCGTGCTCCACCATCTGCCGCTCGGCCAGTTCAAACGCCAGCAGCACCCGGCGTCGAATCTCGGTGGCGTCCTCGATCGACTTCAGCCCCGGCGCCAGCGGCGCCCACTCGTCCTTGCCGAAGTAGGAGTGCGTGGCTCCGGTGGCCAGCACCAGGTAATCGTAGGGCGCCTGGTCGCCGCTCCCCAGCGACACCAACTTCGCCAAGGTGTCGATGCCTACCACCTCGTCCATCAGCACCTCGGCATTCGCCTGCTTGCGCAGAATGGTGCGGATGGGCTGTGCAATGTCGGCCGGCGACAGCACCGCCAGCGCCACCTGGTAAAGCAGCGGCTGAAAGGTGTGGTGGTTCTTCCGGTCCACCACCGTCACGTCCACCGGCAGATGGGCCAATCCCCTGGCCGCGTGAATGCCCGCAAACCCTCCGCCCACAATCACCACCCGCGGCCGATTGGCCGGCGGCTTCACTTGAGCTATTGTCGATTCGGTCAATGGCGCCTCACGTCTTCCTCTTAGAGATGCCGTAAGAGGTCAGGAGGTCACAGGTCACTTGTATTTGGGATATATTTAGGGCGATCGCTCGACGGAGAGGTCCACGCTGCTCGCGCCGCCGGAGCCATAGCTCACTCCGCCGGCGATGATTGCCGCCGCAAAAAAGGTAGGCTGGTCGTCCACCTCCACATCCACTGCGCCGGTAACGCCCGTGCCCGCTGCGGGTGCGACCGCAACTATTTCATGCGTCGAAATACTCGTCACCTTCGCCGCCCTGCCGCCCACCAGCACCGTGTCTCCCTGATGGAATCCCATGCCATGAATGACGATCCGCCCTCCAGCGGCCGGCAATTGCCCGGGCGTAACGCTATCGGCATAAAGCACCCAGCCGATGTACGCATAGTCCGGCCGGCCGTCGCCGCGCTGGTCGGTAATGCCCAGGCGCACCACGTCGTCGCCCAGCACGCTCACCCGCAGCCAGGTTTCGCCCGCAGCCCATCCATTCAGCCCCGGGCCTGCTCCCACGGCCGGCGTGTTCACCGGGTCGAACCCATCCCACACACCCAGCGCCGGCATCGCCTTCACCTCGCTCGGAGCGCCGTTCGCCCCCAGCGCCTCGGTCACCACGGTAAACATCCGCCCGCCGCGCACCGGGAAGTTGAACCAGTCGCTCTGTCCCACCTCGCTCAGCCGCCCAGCCCACATCCCGCTGGCCGGCATTTTGCGCGGCTGGCTCTGCGTTCCAATGGCGTCATGTGTGCCAGCCACCGCCGAGTCACCCACATTCACGGTCAGCGTCCGCTCGTCGCCCGCCTCCAGGTCAGGCACGTCGATCATGTGTAAGGTTCCCGATGCTTCCGGCGAGCCGTCCAGATAAGGACCCACCGATCCAGTCAGGATGTACATCGGATTCACGGCCTCGAACGTGATCCTGTAGCTGGCCGCTTTCATCCCCGGTGGCAGCGGCATCGCGCTCAGGTCAAAGAACCCTTGCACAGTCGCGTCATTCGATCCCCACATCGTCAGCGGGTTCCCGCTCGCGTCGTTCCAGCCAGTCGCCACATTGCCGTGATTGCCATTGAAATACGCTCCGGAGACGAAAGTCACCGTGTACTGGTAAAGCGGATCTCCGCTTGCGTCCAGCGGCCGCGCCACCACGTTCACGCCCTGCATGCCCTCGCCGCCCCTGAAGGTGATCGTTCCCCGAATCGACACCGTATGTTCGGCGGTGATCGTCTTGCCGGGAAAATCCGCTTGGTTCTTCGCCGTGATGGGATAGATGCGGCTCAGCGCCGCAATATCGTCCCACCGCAGCACGCCGGGGAAGGGAATGCAGTCGCCGCCATGCGGCCCGCATACACCGCTCTCCGGCTCCATCACCGGCCAGCCCAGCGTCCCGCCCACTTCGCCGTTCTCCAGTGCGCCAGGGTTGACCTGCGCATAATCCAGGTTGAGAATCCGCCCGAATGCCCGCTCCAGCTCGTAACTCATCATCGCCAGCAGATAGGTATCGGTCGCACACCGGCCGTTCAACAGGATAATGCCGTGCGCGATGGTCGCATCCGGAGCAATGTTGTCCATCCACACAAGAACGCCGTTGTCCTCGCAGCTTGTCGGCTGGCTCACGCCCCCGCCAAAGATGGTATCGATCACCGCTCCGGTCTCGTCGTAGATCACCCCCAGCGGATGGCTGGTAGCAGCTGGCGTCACATCGGCAGGACGCGTGATCGTCCCATCGCTGGCAGCAATATTGGTGCCGTTCACGTCTTCGCGCAACGAGCCGCGGTCTACCAGCGTCACGCCTGCGGTCGGAATCGCGCTCCATAAAGCCGCCGCCGCATCCACCATGGCCGTCGCCTGCCGGTTGGTCACCGTGCTGTTCAGCGGTCCACGATCGACGTAGTAGTCCACCCTGCCGCCTGCCCAGCGAACCGGCTGCCCCACCACGCCCGGATTGAAATAGCTGACTCCAGCCACATACTTGGGTCCGCCAGCAAAGGCACCCAGGGGCGCCAGAACCAGCAGCAGCCAAGCGGCGACCGAAAGCATCGCGCGACTTAAATAATGCGAGGCAGATCGAAAGATGCCAGTCATGCCAGCATCTTCGATTAAGAAGCGCTCAAGGTGACCAGATTCGGGCCAATCGGTATCCGAGAATCGAGCCATTCCGTGCCAGATTAGGAAATTCCCATTTCAGGCAAGGCGTCGGCTTCCGCCTCCGCGTGCTCCTGGCCGTCATTCCTCTGGAGGGAGGCACCGAAAGCACCCCTCCAGCCTCCGTACGCTCTCGTCCGCCATTCCTCCCGGAGGGGCATCGAAATTACCCGTCCAGCCTCCGTACGCTCTCGCCTGCCATTCCTCCCGGAGGGAGGCGTCGAAAATAGCCCCGGATGGAGTCCGCCGCAGCGGACGCAATCCGGGGAAAGCATCATGACCTCGCCCGCCCCGGAGGGGCGATGCGAAACGCCCCCACGACCCGCCCTCAGATCTCCGGGTAAAAGTCGAAGAATGCGTCCAGGCTCTGCTTGAGCTGTGCCTCGATCTCCTCGCGCGAACCCTCCAATACATGCATGGTCACGTGAGCCTCGTGGCCGTTGGCCAGCTTCAGCGTCGCATCCTGGATCTCGGTGACCTCGCCCTCGGGCAGCAGCCGCAGTCCGTAGATAAGAGTCAGATTCGCCATGAGGGTCATCTTACTAGCAGCGCTCCATCGGACGCGCCCCGGAACGCCACACAAGCCTCCAGGCGCCTGCCCGCTGCGAGCGTCTAGAATCAACACGGGAACCTCAATGACAGAAACTCGCGATTCCGTAATCCTCGGCTCCGGCTGCGCTGGCCTCACGGCGGCCATTTACACCGCGCGCGCCGGCCTCAACCCGCTGGTTCTCGAGGGCCACGAGCCCGGCGGCCAGCTCTCCATCACCACTCTGGTCGAGAACTTTCCCGGCTGGCCCGAGGGCATTCAAGGCCCGGAACTGATCGACAACATGAAGAAGCAGGCAGCCCGCTTTGGAGCGACCCTCCAGATGGCCCACCTGAAGTCCGTCGACCTCAACATCCACCCCTTCCGGCTGCACACCTCGGCGGGCGAAATCGGCGCGCGCACGCTCATTATCGCGTCCGGCGCCAGCGCCCGCTGGCTCGGCCTGCCCAGCGAACAGGCCCTCATCGGCCACGGCGTCTCCAGTTGCGCCACCTGCGACGGCTTCTTCTTCCGCGGCAAGGAGATCGCGGTGGTAGGCGGCGGCGACTCGGCCATGGAAGAGGCGCTCTTTCTCACCCGCTTTGCCACCAAGGTCACGCTGCTTCACCGCCGCGAAAGCTTCCGCGCCTCCAGGATCATGCTGGAGCGCGCCATGGCCCATCCCAACATCGAGCTGCGCACCAATACCGTGGTCGAAGAGGTGCTGGGCGTGGAGGAGAAAGATGTGAAGGGCCTGCTGCTGCGCGACGTCACTTCCGGCGTCCGCAGCACGCTCGCCGTCAGCGCCATGTTTCTGGGCATCGGCCACGAACCCAACGCCAAAATGTTCACGGGCCAGATCGATCTTGACCACGACGGCTACATCCGCACCAGGGACAACGTGCTCACCACCCGCAAGGGCGAGGTCGTCCCCGGCGTCTTTGCCTGCGGCGACGTGCAGGACCGCCGCTACCGCCAGGCCATCACCGCCGCCGGCTCCGGCTGCATGGCCGCCCTCGAGGCGGAAAAATTCCTCGAGCAACACGGCCACTGAGCCATTGCATGGAGCCGGGTGCCCCATCCATGAATCGTTCTTCGATTCATGGGTGGGAAACCTCGAACCCTTGGGGCCGGGTGCCCCAGGTCTCGATCTTGAGACCTGGGAGACCTCAAACCCTGGGGCACTTCGCAAAGTCCTACCAGGAATGGAACACGAAAAGCGCCGCGGCTACCAGGCACACGCCCGCGGCGGCATGATTCCAGCGCAGATGTTCGCCGAAGTAGACAAGCGTGAAAACAGCGAAGACCGACAGCGTGATAATCTCCTGCATCACCTTGAGCTGCACGGGACTGAACCGCGCCGCCCCAATCCGGTTGGCCGGCACCTGCAACAGGTACTCGAAGAAGGCGATGCCCCAGCTGACCAGGATCACCTTCCACAGCGCCTCCTGGCGGAATTTCAGATGGCCGTACCAGGCGAAGGTCATAAAGATGTTGGAGAAGATGAGCAGAACGATGGTCAACATAACCTAGTTGGATGCCGGGTGCCCCAGGTCTCGATTCTGAGACCTGGGAAACTTCAACCCTCCACCAGCCCTCCGTCGGGAACGCGAATGACGACCCTGTCTCACAATCTCGAGCGGCTCGAAGAAGCCATTGCCGGGTGCCCCAGGTCTCGATTCTGAGACCTGGGAAACCTCAACCCTCCACCAGCCCTCCGTCGGGAACAAGAATGACGACCCTGTCTCACAATCTCGAGCGGCTCGAAGAAGCCATTGCAGCCGCCTGCCGCAAAGCCGGACGCCAGCGCGCCGAAGTCGAACTGATGGCCGTCTCCAAGACCTGTCCGGCAGCCACAATCGCCGAAGCCGCACAGATGGGCCTCACCCTCTACGGCGAAAATCGCGTCCAGGAGTTCGCCGCCAAGGCCCCGCAGCTCGAACCGTTGCGCCAGGGCCAGGCGAATCCCATCCGCGTGCACCTAATCGGCCATCTGCAATCCAACAAGGCCGCGCGCGCCGTCGAGCTCTTCGATGCCATCGACACCATAGACTCCGTCCGCCTGGCCGAGCGCCTGAATGAAGCGGCCGGCCGGCTCGGCAAGCGCCTGCCCATCCTGATCGAGGTCAAGCTCAGCCCCGAAGAGTCCAAGGCCGGCCTTGACCCCGAATCCGCCGAGGCTGCATCTCTGCTGGAGCGCCTTCCCAACCTCGCCCACCTTGAGACCCACGGCCTCATGACCATCGCCCCCTTCGACGTGCCTGAGCCAGAAACCCGCGCCTGCTTCCGCACCCTGCGCGCCTGGCGCGACCGCTGGGCCGCCGCCCATCCCCGGCTCTCGCTCGACGTGCTCTCCATGGGTATGAGCGGCGACTTCCAGCTCGCCATCGAAGAGGGCGCCACCCGCATCCGCATCGGCACCGCCCTGTTCGGCCCGCGCCCGCCTGCAACTGTGGAGCCAGCCTGATGCTGCGCCCTACCGCTGCCGGCGTCACCCTCGCCGTGCGCGCCCAGCCCGGCGCAAAGAAGACCGCCATCACAGGCATCTACGGCCAGGGCGCATCCGCCCAGCTCAAGATCGCCGTCCAGGCCCCGCCAGTAGAAGGACGCGCCAACCACGCCCTCATCGCCTTCCTGGCAGACACCTTCGCAATTCCCAGGAGCTCAGTAGAACTCCTCTCCGGCCAGTCATCCCGCAGCAAGGTCTTCCTGCTCCGCACAGCAACTCTGGATCAAATAAAGTCATTGCTCGCCAAGTGGAAGTTATAGACCGCTTAATAACTAGTTCTGTCATCCTGAGCGAAGCCGAAGGACCTGCGGTTGCACTTCGTGCCATCCCCCATCGTCCACAGCCGGGTGCCCCATCCTTGCGCGTTCCCGGCGCAAGAGTGGGAAACCACGAACCCTGGATAGGGCCCGTGGACGAAACTACCTTCCGTGCGAAGCAAACGCTGCCGCCAGCGCCTCTTCCGGTTCCGGCCGCACCCGGAAATCCGCATGAGCCTCGGCAAAAACCACGCGTCCATCTCGCCCGATCACATACGTAGCCGGCAGCGGCAGCCGCCAGCTCGACTCTCCATTCACAAACGGCACATTCACCAGAATCGACCGGTAGTAGTGCTGGTGATATTCGGGCACGGTATAAACCAGCCCGAACTTCTCCGCCACCGCGCACCCAGGATCGGAGAGCACCGGAAAAGGCAGCCCATGCTGCCCGGCCATGAAGTCGCTCTGCCGCGCGATCTGCGGGCCGATAGCCACCATCAGCACTTCGCGTTCGCGCAGCGTCCCGTATAGGTCGCGCCAGGCCTCGAGTTCGGTCATGCAATAGGGGCACCAACGCCCGCGAAAGAACTTGACCACCAGCGGACCCAGCGCCAGCATATCCGCGCTGCGCACCAGCCGCCCGTTCGCATCTTTCAGCGCAAACTCCGGCGCCTGCGCGCCCACCGGCAAAATCCGCTCCTCAATCCCCGAAGCAAACAGCTCCGCCACGGCCCGCTCGCCCACCGCCAGCCGCTCCGCCTGCACCAGCTGCCGCGTGTTAGCCGTAATTTCGTCGAGCTGGTCCTGCAGGCTAGCGGCGGTCATCGGTTCTTCCCAAGCAGTTTGCCGAATTTGAATTTCTCAGAGCCGCTTTCGCGCAGCCAAAGGAACGTTTTGTGTGCAAGTAAGAATTCACGCTCGATGACGCCAAGTCGCGAGCTCATCCGAGGGAAGGTGTGTCCATAGACGACAAGGCAAACAATCTGTGGGAACCGAATCGGATCCTGTTCCCAGGCCTCAAAAGTGTCTTCGATCTGAACCAGCGCACGCTTCAGATCCGATCCCTTAAGCTCAATAATCACGTCCACGGAATGATGGAATCCAACAATATAATCTGACTGTCCGCGCCCTTTCGCTCGATTGTAGCAACCGTCATATCGGACTTTTCGGAGTTGTCTGCGGCGCGGATTGAGGAAGGTTGCGCCAACACCTTTCTCACCAATATGCAGCGAGGGTTCATTGCAGTACTCGATGCACTCCTCCATGTCAGTAGGTTTGGGCTCGCTACGAGGCTTTCGTCTTGTCATATTCAAGCCTCAGCAGCGAATCGAATTCGTTGCCAATCTTCTCAGAAACACTGTCAAGGTATTCACCGTCGATCAGGCCTGACTCCGAAAGGATTGACTGGGTTTTCCCATCATGAACGGAATACGCGGCGAACGTGCCAGGCTCAATCCGGTATTGTTCTTCAATAGGGATCTTTCGGCTGATTGCCTCGTCCTTCCCCAATTGCCCGGAATAAATGAAGTTATTAAAAGCCGACAAGACGTAGGGGCTGTGCGTCGTGATGATCCAGTCAAACGAGAGGATTGGGTCCTTTGACAGCCATGCAAAAAGCCTGACCAGTTCGTATTGAGTGTTCGGAAAAACGTGCGTTTCCGGCTCCTCCAGATAGATTAGCGGGCTGTATTCACTAATGTCGGCCAGTGGGGAAACCCTTGTTGAATTTGAGCGGGCATAAAAGTGCTCATTGTGAAATGCCAAGTAGTTCATTAGGTTAAACATTGGGAGCAGTTCTTGCGTTCCGGAAGATAGCAAGGGCAGCGGTAAGTGGCGCCCATCGAATGACAGAAAAACTGGCTTATCTCCTACGATTGTCACCAGTCCCCCTGCAATTCGGTACATCTCCTTTTCGATCTCCTGTACAACGCCTCGGCTGCTGGTTAGTAACCCAAGTTTCCACCTTGTATCCCAAGTAATTTGGCTAGCGAAGCGTCGAGTAATCCAATCTAAATCGGGGTTTTGAAGGACTGAGACAGACTTAGCAGTAACTGTGAAAAAAGCCCTCCCTGAAGGAATGTATGTGTTGGCCTGGGCGCGCATTCCATTGAGCAGGAGGCTTAGTTCTATCCATAAATCCTGTCTTAACTCAGTGCGCGACATGTTTGCGTAGGATGGCTGTTTGGCTGGATTGTTGCCTATGCTGGTATACAGCTTTTGGAAATCTTCGCTGAAGGAGGGCTGAATTTCGGGGCTTAATGGGTCGCCGACGCCGCGAAGTTCTACCGTATATTGTAGCGATGAGAACGTTGCTCTGAAATTGGTTTTGAGCCATCCGTCTGTTGAAAACCTAGAGTGAAATTCTCTGACGACGGTTTCCAGAAATTCTTGCCACGAATTCTTGTCTATCAATGATTCAACTGCCGTTGAGATGATCTCCCCTCCCAGGAAATACGTGAGCTTGCAGAGCAGGCTTTTGCCTTGGGATTGGGGGCCGATGAGGACGGTGATTCTGCCGAAGTCCAACTCAGCTCTCTTGATTACCGAGAAGTTCCTGACTGTCAGCTTTCTCATCACATCCTCCTCTCAAGAATTCTACCGCCCAAATCGCTGCTTCCCACCCATCCCCATCGCGCCCAGCCCGCCGCGCATCATGTTCCGCGCGAGGCCACCCTTGCCCATCTGCTTGAACATCTTCGCCATCTGCGCGTATTGCCGCAGCAACTGGTTCACGTCTTGCACGGTCGTTCCCGACCCCGCCGCGATCCGCTTCCGGCGGCTCCCTGAAATCATCTCGTGGTTGCGCCGCTCCTTCGGCGTCATCGAATTGATGATCGCCTCCAGCCGCACAAACTGCTTCTCGTCCACCTGCTTCGACGCCTGCTGCAGCCCCGCGAACGGGCCCACCGACGGCAGCATCTTCAGGATGCTCTCCATCGACCCCAGCTTTTTGATCTGCTTCAACTGATCGCGAAAATCCTCCAGCGTAAATCCGTCGCCGAGCAGCGCCTTCTTGGCAAACTCCTCGCTCTTCTTGCGGTCCAGCGTCGACTCCGCCTTCTCGATCAGCGACAGCATGTCGCCCATGCCCAGGATGCGCCCCACGATGCGGTCGGGATGAAACGGCTCAAACGCATCCGGCTTTTCGCCCACGCCGATAAACTTGATCGGCTGCCCCGTCACATGCCGAATCGACAGCGCCGCTCCACCGCGCGCATCGCCATCCATCTTTGTCAGCACCACGCCCGTCAGTCCCAGCCGCTTGTGAAAGTCCTGCGCCGAATTCACCGCGTCCTGCCCGGTCATGGCGTCGGCAATGAACAGAATCTCCGCCGGGTTGAGCAGCTTCTTCAGCTGCTCCATTTCGCGCATCAGCTCTTCGTCCACATGCAGCCGGCCGGCGGTGTCCACAATCAGCGTGTCGCAGCCCATGATCACGGCTTCGCGGCGCGCCTCCTTGGCCAGTCGCTCCACCAGCGCCGACCCCGGCGCCTCGCCCTTCAGGTTGCCTTCGTAGAGCCTCGCCTCGATCGATCTGGCCACCACCTTGAGCTGTTCGCGCGCGGCCGGCCGGTAGACGTCCACCGAAACCAGCATCGGCCGGTGCCCGCCCTTCTTGAGCCAAGCCGCCAGCTTGCCGCTGGTAGTGGTTTTGCCGGACCCCTGCAACCCCGCCATCAGGATCACCGTCGGCGGCTGCGAGGCAAATTTGAAGCGCGCCGTGTCCTTGCCCAGCAGCGTAATCAGCTCGTCGCGCACGATCTTGATCACCTGCTCTGAGGGCGACAGCGCCGTCAGCACCTCGGTGCCCACGGCCTTCACGCGGATCTGCTCGATCAGGTCGCGAACCACGTTCAGGTTCACGTCAGCTTCGAGCAGCGCCACACGAATCTCGCGCAGCGCCTCGGCGATGTTCTCTTCGGTAAGCGTGCCCTGGCCGCGCAGGTTCTTGAAGGCTCGCTGCAGTTTGTCTGTAAGGTTTTCAAACATAGGTCAATCTCAAGTGTATCGCGGATGCAGGCTTGCCGTACGGCGTGACGCCTAGCCGAGCCAGTTTCACAACCCGGCAGCCTGCCTGCCTAACTGTCGATTCCAAATTGAGTCAGCCGCTCAGTGGGAACATAGATATGGTTCGAGCGGTGCTCCTTGATCCCAATCAAATCCTCAAGCCGGCAACGCCGGTAGTTGAGCGTCCGGAACCACGCATCCGCGTCCTCCACATGTTCCTTCTTCAGCTCAATCAATACGATTGGCCGGGATTGCCCGATTGTTGCTGCGGCTCCCTTCAGCACCTCCAGCTCGTGTCCCTCCACGTCGATTTTGATGAACCCCGCGCGGGTAATCGAAAAATCGTCCAGCGGTGCAACCCTGACGTCCTTCTCTACGCACGTCTCCGCTCCCGGTAAGTTATCCCGGTTGAGGCTTCCCCAGCCCGCCATAGTTACTCCGTGCGCCACGGGCAGATAGAACCGTGCGGCGCCTGCCGCGGAGGATAGGCCCTGGTGAATCAGTTCAATGTTTCCAGGATTGTATTGACTTATCCAGCGCGTGATCTCGTCGTTGATTGCGAACGCATAGACACGCGCAAAAAGCCTCGACAGACGGTACGTATACAGGCCCACGTTGGCCCCGATATCGATAGCCGTTTCCGACGATCCGCGGAATCTGTCCAGGTGCGCAAGCTCGGGCTCGCACGCCCCCGCGACTTTGTCCAGCCAATACAGGAAGGGCAGCATCCTGCGCGAGGGCACAAGGGGCTACACCACGCGTCTCGCGAGAGCGGTGGCCAGTGTTCTAGCTGGTCTCATGCCTCATGGTCTTTCACCGTTTCAGGCTAACATTCCAACCGCGAGGGAGCGGCGGAGCGTGCTCGTCCGGCAAAACCCCCTCCATCGTCCTGGATCGGCGAGCGGTGCTATCCATTTATTCCGCGGGCTCAATAAGATACTGCTCCAGCTTGCCGTCAGGGTAGGTGTACGTAGTTAGCGTCAGGCGCTTCGTGGGATAAACGATCCGGAAAGCGCGAAAGGTCATGCCGCCCCGCGACTCCTCGCGCGTCTGCTGGACGCTCAGCGGCTCGCCCAGCGGCGCCAGGCTCTCGCGAAAGTCCGCCAATGCCTCTGCGGTGAAGTAGTCGCTCAGGTTCGGCGCCAACAGACTCCGGTCGATGCGCCCCTGCTGAAGTTCATGGTAAATCGCGATGGCCTGCTTGAGAGCAGGCGATGCACCCGCCGTTCCCAGTACCGCCGGTGTGGCCATATTCGCAATCATCGATGCCGCGCCCACCGCGTCCTGGTTGGTGAGCACGGCCACAGCCACGCCATCGTCCACCAGCACCTCGTTGTCCGACACAAAGCCCGAAACCTCGCCGCCATGCTCGATGGAGCGATGCCCGTCGCGGTCCTTCACAAAGACGCCCAGCCCGTACTGCGTGCCTTTGCCATCCTTGAGCTTCACCTCGGTGAACATCTGCCTGTAGCTCTCCGGCTTGAGCACCGTCTGCGCAATCAGGCTCTCGTCCCACAGCGCCAGGTCGTGCGCTGTCATGGCCAATTCGCCGGCCGCGAACATCCAGCCGCGGCCCTCCTTCGGCGCCACCCGCAGCGGACCCAACGCGTGCCGATAATAAGCCGTCGCGTCGACCGAGGTGAGTTTCGCCTCGTCCGAGTTCCACACCGACTTCATCCCCAGCGGCCGGAAGATGCGCTCCACCAGGAAATCCATCAGCGGCTTGCCCGTCACCGTCTCCACAATGCGCCCGGCAATGACGAAATTCGTATTCGAATACTGCCATTGCGTTCCCGGCTCAAAGTCCAGCGGCTTCTTTGCCCACGTATCCAGGATCTGCTGCGCGCTCTCGGGCTTCAGCATCGGCGTCATCACGTAATCCTCCGGCCAGTAGTCCTGGTAGCCGGATGTGTGGCTCAGAATCTGCCGGATGGTCACCTCGTTGCCGCGCGTCAGTCCCGGCACATACTTGTCCACCGCGTCGTCAAGGCTCAGCCTGCCCTCTTCCTGCAGCAGCAGAATGGCCGCAGCGGTGAATTGCTTTGAGATGGAGCCGATGGAGTAGCGCATCTCCGGCGTGGCGGCCTGCGCCGGGTCCAGTCGCGCCTTGCCGTATGCGTGCGTATACACCAGCTTGCCGCCCTGCACCACGGCCACCGATGCCGAAGGTACGCCCGTTTGCTCCAGCACCTGCGTAGCGATGCGGTCGATACGGCTCTTGACGGCGGCATCGATCGAATCGACGGTCTGCGCCGCGAGTGCAAGCGGATAGAAGACCGCGAAAAAGGCAAAGAGAAAGGCAATCCGGCGCACGCGAATCATGGGCAAAATGAGGCTCCTATTTGGGGCGGCAACCTTTTCTATTATGCCGTGCGCGCCAGCGTCAGCGCAGTAATGTCGTCGTCCTGGCCGAATGCCTGCGCAGTCTGCGCGATGGCGTCGGCCGGCTGCGTGCTCAGGGCCGCTGCGCGTTCAAAGCCAAACAGAGCCCCGGCCTTGTCGCGCGCCTCGACCACCCCGTCCGTCAGCAGGGTGAGTTGCTCGCCGGCCGCCAACTTGAACGTGGATTCAATATAAACAGCATCGCCAGACAGCCCCAGCGGCAACCCATTTTCGAGCGGCAGCTCTTTCCCCGCGAGATACGGCGCAATGTGCCCCGCATTGGCGATCGTCAGCCTGCCGTCTGTATCCGCCCGCAGCACCAGGCAAGTGGTAAAGCCCCCGCTGCTGCGCGCCAGCATGCGGATATTCATCGCGGCCAGAATCTCGCCGGGACTCTGCGTGTAATGCGCCAGCGTCCGCACCGTTCCCACCAGCAATGACACTGTCATCGCTGCCGGCATCCCCTTGCCGCTCACATCGCCAATCACCACCAGCACCCCGCCATTCTTCGCCGGCAGAATCTGGAAGAAATCCCCGCCCACCTGTCCCGCCGGTCTGTAGACGCTCCGCAGCACGAATCCCGGAACAGTAGGAATCTCGTCCGGGATCAGCACATGCTGCACCGTGCGTGCGGCTTCCAGCTCGGCGGCGGCGCTGGCCCGCTCGCGCGCGATGCGCACAGTGCGCAGCACCAGAAAGATCAACACGGCCACATAAAAGGCATAGTCCCCGAGGCGCCACAGATCCACGTCGTAGCTTCCGATCGAGACATCGAACCCTAAATAGGGAAACAACGCGTACAAGTGTCCGTAGTAGGCTACATTGCGAACAAAGTTCCAGTAGTCGGCGAAGCAGCCCATAAAAATCGCCGGCAACAGCAGCAGTGCCTCCCGATTCCCGCGCCGCCAGCCCCTCACCAGCAGCACCGGCAAAACCACCTTCGCGGTCAGCACTGGAAGAAAGAATCCAGCAAGGTAGATAGTGGGCGGGAAAATTCCCAGAATGTCAGTGGCCTCGAAGACGAAGGCGAGAGAGGACACAATTTCCAGCGTCACCAGCCAGCGCGTGCGCCGCAGATGGAGCACCATCCTGACAAACTCGATGAGCGCAAAATTCTCCGCGGCCACGGCGAAATAAAGAGCGAAATAGAGGGGGACTGTGTAGTTGACTAGGCTAAGCGTGGCCGCAATCGCCGCGGCAAGGCTGGCGGCAATCATGAAAAGGCCGATCGCCAGGTACTCCTTGTTGCTGCGCAGCGCGGAGTATAACGCAAATGAGATCAGGCAAACCACCAGGGCCAGCCCACAGGCCAGCAGGGAGGGTCCGCCCTTGTGGGCCGCAACATAACTGGCAACGAATGCCGCCGCGTCCCGGCTGATAAGGAAGACCGAGTAGTGAAAAAAAGGGGTGCTGGTCCCGCGGCCCATATCGGACGTCGGATTGACCGCGACCCGGATGGCCAGCACAAGGTCGCCCTGCTCCTTCAACAGGCTGTCAGGAACGGCAAAGACCAGCAATTCCCTCTGACCTTCGCTCTTTTCCCCTGTCATCTTGCCTTTGCCGCCGATGCGGACTCCATCGGCGAAGACCTCATACCGGCCGTTCACCTCTTCGGTGCCAACCATCAGGTTGCGCGTGCCCGGTCGCAACCGAATATGGAGCCGGTACCAGGCGTAAGGAATATCGCGAATCCCGTAATCGAGCAGTCGCTTTTCGGTAGAGATCGTCCTCCATCCGCTGTCGTCGAAGCCAGGCTCTGCCCACGCCGGATTGTCGCCTGCTGCGAATAGCCAGTTCGGCCCCAGCACCACCCGCTCGCCAAACTGCGTCGCGTCAAAGCTCCTCGGATCGTCTGCACCGGCCTGTGCTCCCGACCGCGTTGCGCACACAGCAACGACGAGCAGCGCGAGAACGGTGACAAACTGGCGGGGACGCACGCCCCAACTATATCGCAGGCGGGGCTTCGCAGGTCAGGACATCAAATCTGACATGTCAGGCGCACAAAGGCACTGGGCCTCAAACCCCGAAGCATGCCTTATCCATCCCTCTTCCCGTTGTCTGCACTCACAAGACGCTGCCTTCAGCCAGACACGGGAGCGGCGGGAACTGAAGTCTCCCCAGCCTTGAGATCACCCTCCTCCCCATGAATCCTTCCGCAATTTGCAGATTAATTCGAAGAAAGGCGCACACTCAGAATAAGGACAGAAAGAGACGGTCGATTCTCCGGTTCCTTTCGCTGCATTTGTCCCGTTCGGCACGCCGCCCCTGTCGCTCGCTCGGTACTGCGCAGTGTCAAGTATAACCCCGGTTCGAAATCTCACACATGGGCCCGGCCCGTGCCCTCGATTGGTACCCCCCTGAAAGGTCGCAGTATTTCGCCTGTGAGACTGTGAGGCCTCCGCTAACCCTTTTCATGGCAATGGCCTGGCTGGACCAACTCCACAGGATCACAGTTTCACTCCGCCGTAAATCTGACGTTTTTAGTTCGCAGCTCCCAAGACCCTCTACCTCCCCCTACCCGGTAGTAACTTATCGCCCTCTCGACGGTAAAATTCGCTGTCTATTCGCTTATGTCGGGCGCTGAGAACCCATCTTCACGCCGGCTTCAGTTTCCCCTCCGGCCCATGCGATACGCTGATGCTGGCAGGACACACCGCAAGCCCCGGGGACGAAAACGATGGACAGGCTGATCGCAGGGCACAATCACTTTCTGGCCAATGTATTTCCTGGCCGCAAGCACCAGTTCCAGTTGCTGGCCGAGCGCCAGGCGCCGGAGTGGCTCATCATCACCTGTTCTGACTCGCGCATCGTGCCCGACCTGATCCTCGGCACCGGCCCCGGAGACTTGTTCATCACCCGCAACGCCGGCAACGTGGTGCCTGCCGTAGGCGGTGATCACGTCGATGGCATCACGGCCACCATCGAATACGCAGTTGAGGTGCTGAAAGTGAAAAGCGCCATCCTCATCGGCCACTCCGACTGCGGAGCGCTGAAGGCTGCTCTCAACCGCAAGGAACTCGAGTCCCTGCCCAAGGCCCGCCGCTGGCTCAGCCACGTGGAGGGCGCATTCACCCACCGCCAGCCGCTCGACCCCGCCGACGGCGAACACGCCGAGCTGGCCTCGCTCATCCGCGGCAACGTGGTTGCCCAGTTGCAGAACCTCCGCAACCAGCCCTCGGTCGCCCGCGCCGTCATCCACGGCACGCTCACCGTGCACGGATGGTACTACGACATCCTCACCGGCCGCATCGAGCAATACGACGAGCAGCAACGCAAGTTCCTGCCGCTGGTGGCGTAGTCTTCGCTCTGTTGGAATTCCTGCCGTACTTCAATGCACCCC
>Ga0326727_10012712_pt1 | contig 19065 bp, 13 predicted proteins | sample MB2enrmetagenome_FD_207643 | JGI IMG/M metagenome (GOLD analysis project Ga0326727, IMG submission 207643) | Lab enriched peat soil microbial communities from McLean, Ithaca, NY, United States - MB29MY | ecosystem: Environmental > Terrestrial > Soil > Wetlands > Peat | place: USA: New York...
ACTGACTATGCCGATGGGAATCGTAGCGAGGAGAGCCCACCAAAAGGGCAACACCAAGTCGGCGATGAGGCCCGCGGCCACGAAGGTCATCCAAAAGACTTTGCGTTGCATGGGGTTATTCTAGCAATGAACCGGCGAGGTTGTACCGCAGCCTGTGCCAGGATTAATCCCCCGCCCTGCTTGGTTTGCTTGCACCGTTTGCCGAATATCATCCGTCGGGATCCAGCAGCGCTGGATCCCAGTTGGCAAGGCTGTCGCGTTTCGAACGTGTTTTGAATTTGCGCGGAAATCGAGAACGCAAGCACTGGAAACCTTGGCAAGCTGGGGCGCAGCGTGCTGCGCCCCTACGAATGCGAACACGACAAACACGTGGAGCGCGTCTTGCGGCGGCAGTATCAATTCACCTTGAAGTAAGATTAAGGATTGATGGGCGGTAGCCAGATATCCTGATCCAGGTAGGCTTTGAGCGGCGTGCCTTGGGCGATTTGCACATCTTTGCCGTGCTTGATTAACCCGATCGGACCGAAGAGAACCGTCAGGGCCACGGTTGCACCCGTCTTGTTGTCCCCCTCTTTGCCCTTCGTCCCACGAAGGTGCACGTGGTTGCTGCCCACCACGAGATATTGCAGTTGAACGTTAAGCTCGCCCCCCTTGCCCATCATGCCGGCTTTTTTCGCAGCCGAAACCGTGGCCACCGCGTGCGATCCCTTGGCGGCTACAACCTTGTCGCCGACCTTAAGGTCGTCATCCAACAGGAATTCCACGGGGTCGCCCTCATGCGCGGTCTTCGAGCTGATATCAGCCGCAAATTTCAACGGCACTTCCATGCCATCCCTCAGCAAACAGCCATTGCTGGCGTTGCAGCCCGAGACGGAAGCGCTGTTCGGCGTCGCGGGAGGCACTTCGGCAGTTCCATGGGCGGCTTCAACGGCGGCAGACGGTTTTTTCGCATGAGAGGCTAGCATCGCCTCCATCACGTTTTGCGAAACGCCGGCAGTCTTCAAATCGATCAGCGCTTGCGGGGAAACATCGAAGTCCGTGGGATTCGATTCGATGTCTTTGACAATGAGGCTGGCGTCAAACCCTTGTGTGGTCATGTTCAAGACATCGGCATTGGTCAGAGGCTTCTGCGTCTGCGCAAACGCGGGAAAGGAGAAGAGCAATGCGCCAAGAAGAAGGAAGGAGAAGCGATGGCGGTTCATGCGGAAACTCCTTGGAGAAGGAAAAGGAGCGTTTTCCTGTGGTCACGTGATTGATTGCGAATACTGCAAAGTTAGCGCACGGGTGGCGTGGCGTCAACGGAGGAATGCGGGGCGGGTGCGTGATGGGAACGCGGAGGATGTGAGGGCGGCAGTGGTGGTAAAGGATCAGGTTGAGGGATGGCTTAGTCGGCGGACCGCCTCAGCCCTTCTCAATGGTCAGGGTGAGAAGGCGGCCCATACAAAGGCAAGAATAACGCCTAAGAGTAGAGGAGTTGTGGCGTTGGAGCGGAAGAGCCCACCCTTCGCATAGAACGCGAAGGATGGGACACCCTCAGGTACTGAGGTGGGCTGCGCTAGTAGAGAAAACTAAGAGAAAAGTGGTTAGCGGAGGTAGCCCCAATTGTGCAGCTTGTCGGAATCTTCCACCCAGCGGTCGCCGATGTCCGTGCGGTAATACATGTTGGGAATGAGGATGTTCTTAATGCGCGAATAGACCTGCGCCTGCGCCTGCTTCATGGTCTGCCCAGTGCCACAAACGATCAGCACCACACCCGAAGTTCCGGCGACCACCCACTGGCCGTTCACTTCCTTCACATCTTCGATGTGGATGCCTTCGTTCATCGGCCGCTTGAAAACGATGGCGGCGTTTTTAGAGAAGGAGTTGAACGTATCTTCGTCGTCGAAGGGAAACGGCGGCACCACGATGCGCACGCCAATCTGAAAGCCGCTGCGCGTGCGCCATTTGGGCTCCTGTCCATTGGCGAGCTCCCAGAAAAAGTCGCTGATGGGCGTGAGCATGCCTTCCTGCTGAATGCTGATCGTGGGATAGCCGAAGCGCGAGGTGAACTCGAGCGGGTAAATGCCGTTGTTGTTGACGATGCAGTTCACGTCAATGTAGCCGACGTAGCCTTCCTCGGCGAGCTTCGGCTCCATTTTCAGCAGCGTGCGATTGAACAGCGCGTTGGGCTCGCTCCAAAACATGGAGGTGCCCATTTCGCCGGTGGGCGGGCCGACTTCGCCAGGGAACAGCTTTTTGTGCTCGAAATTGATATTGATGGGCGTGATGAATTTCTTGCCGTTGAAGAATCCGCCGACGGCCACCTCGACGCCGTTCACGCGGCGCTGCAACTGGAAGACCTTGATCTCCTCGGAGAAGGCCCGTTTGTATGCTTCCAGCATGCCGATGACATCGATGCCGTCTTCTTCTTCTCCCACGAACAGGCGGCGCTTGACGTTTTGCGCTTCGCCGCTGGGCTTGATGACGTAGCGATCGGGATTTTTCTTGACGAACTCGATAGCAGGATCGAACGAGTCGAATTCCTGGTACGGAATGATGGTGACGCCAGCCTTCTTCAGTTCTTCCTGGCCGAAAGTGCGATCGTCTTCGAGATTATCGGTGTAAGGCGTGCCGCCGATGACGGGCTTGCCGCCAGCGCGCAGCGTCTGCGCTTTGGTGCCCTGGCCGAGGGTGTCGTCAAAAACGACAATGTCGGCCCAAGCGGCGTCCTTTTCCCAGTCCTTGGATTTGCCGACGAGGCCATCGGCGATGTCGCGTTCTTTCTCCGCTTCAATGTAGTAGCGAACTTCGTGGCCTTCTTTACTCACCTGCCAAGCGATATCCCCGATCAAGCCGGAGAGCGAAGCAAAAAGAAATTTTCGTTTATCCATGAGAAGTGCCTGCCGACCCATGCCGCGAAGGGCATGGAAGCATTGTAGTTAGACAGGACCGGAGTTTCTATTACAAAACGTTAAAAAGTTTTGTGGTGGGGGAGAGGAGTTGTCCGTTGTCAGTTTTCAGTTGTAATTAAAAAGGAGAGGGTGATGCGGCGGAGGTGCTGGGGACACGGGGATTCGGGCGAGGCGGTCGAAGAGGTAGAGATAAAGAGTAGAAGCGTGAGGACTCGGAACGGTTGGCGAAAGGGTTGGCAACGATGTCGCCACGATCCCTTCACTTTTCTCTGCTAACTCCATCCGGCATTCACTCCGGTCAGGCCAGGGGCGCGTCCACGAGACGCCCATTTCCATTCTTCACTTGCAACTGAGAACTGAAAACTGACAACCCCCGACCAGAGGCCGGCGTCGTTTGCGGGCCGGGGTGCAGCGGGACAGCCACGGGCGGGCTGGATAACCCCGGAAGAGGCTGGGGGCATCCCACGTGCCAAGAACGGAGACCTGGCCATACGGGCAAAGTTCTTGGTCCACCTGGCCGTTCGTTCAGGGTATACTCAAGTGGTCCGCGCCGGTGGTTCCCGGAACCCCCGACCGAAGCGAGACATCGCGGCAGACGACCTGCTGGAAATTCGACTAGAGAGGTGAGAATTGCGGCGAATTCCGCTTCTTCTCATGTGTGCAGTGTTGCTGGTGGACGCCAGCCAGTGCTCCGCCCAACTTATTTTTCACAAGAAGAAAAAGCCCAACAAGTCCACCGAAGCCAGCAATACGGTAGAGCCGGACAAGCAGCTCTACGAAAAGGCCATGGATGACATCAAGCATGGCAAGCAAGAGGTGGGCCGCCTGAGTCTGCAGACTCTCATCAATACCTATCCGGACAGCGAGTACCTGGCGAAAGCGAAACTGGCCATCGCGGATTCCTACTTCAAGGAAGGCGGAAGCTCCAACGTCACGCAAGCTATCGCCGGCTACAAGGATTTCATCGTCTTCTTCCCGTTCATGCCGGAAGCGGCTTATGCCCAGATGCAGGTCGCCATGGCCCACTACAACGAAATGCCTAAGGCCGACCGCGACAATGAGCACGCCCGCATGGCCGAAGAAGAGTTCCAGACCTTCCTCCAGAAGTATCCCAAAGATCCACTCGCTACGCAGGCCCAGCAGCGCCTGCGCGAGGTCCAGGAAGTCCTCGCGGAAGGACAATTCCGGATTGGCTACTACTATTATGTCAAGGGCGACAAGCGCGCCGCGGCAGGTCGATTGGCGCCGCTGATCCAGCGCTACCCGCTCTACAGCAAATCCGACACAGCCTTGTGGATGCTCGCGGACCTCTTCGAGAAGAGCGAGCGTAAGGACATCGCAGGCGTTTACTACGGCCAGATCGTCAGGAACTACCCGCTCTCGAAGCACGCTGCTGATGCCAAAGGTAAGCTGAAATCGTTTGGCATGCCGATTCCTCAGCCAGACCCCAAAGCGCTGGCGTGGATGACCGCGGAACAGAATGCGCCGCGCCCGCGTGAGAGCATGATCCACAAGCCGCTGGGGATTTTCCATTCCGGGCCGGACATCCGCATGACAGCAATCAGCGGTACACCGCAAATGGAACCGGAAAGCAGTACCCCGCCGGGTACGGACATTTTGACCGGCGGCAGCAACATGAAGGGACCAGGAGCGGGAAAGAGTGGGATCGTGGCAACGGTGGCGACGGGTGAGACTACGACGGGCGGAACTTCCCCGGCAGGCGCGGAGGCGGAAGATGTGAACGCTGCGCCAGGGAGTGATTCGACGAATGGCACTCCGGGCGCTTCGGAAACGCCGGCAGCCGCAACGCCCGATGCAGCCGCACCTGCCGCAGGGGATGGGACGACCGCCAATCCTCCGGCTGCCAATGGCGCGACCTCTACTCCTGCAGCCACGGACGCGGCGACAAGCGACGCCGCCAAGACGGATGGCACCGCTCCGGCTACAAATGCGGCCGCAACGGACTCCGCAAAGACAGATGGAACGGCGCCGGCGACCGATTCGAAGAAGCAGAAAGAATCCAGCAGCAAGAAGAAAGGGCTCAGGAAGCTCATTCCCTGGTAGTTGGAAGCGGCCCTTCCTGCCGCAGCGGAAAATCCTTCTAGGTACTTCAAGGGGTGCGAGTTGGGTCGCACCCCTTGCCCTTTGGGACAGGTTGTGGATAAGGAACGCGCCATGTCTACTTCCGACACATGGCGCTTCGTGGTGATTGACGCCCCCCCGCATGAATGCTCCAATACAGTTTGAATCTCCATCCGTGGTTGGTGTGGGTTGTTGGGAGGACGTTCGGTGGCCAAGATCCTGGTTGCGGACGATAACAGTAACATCCAGAAGATGGTGGGACTGGCCCTGAAAGATCAGGGAATCGACGTTGTTGCCGTGGGCAACGGCGAAGCCGCTGTGCGCAAGATTTCCGATATTCGTCCCGACCTGGTCCTTGCGGATGTCTTCATGCCCGTTCGCAATGGCTATGAAGTTTGCCGCTATGTCAAGGAAGATTTGACTCTTAAGCACATTCCCGTGATTTTGCTGGTGGGCGCGTTTGATCCTCTGGATGAGCAGGAAGCGCAGCGCGTGGGCGCGGACGGCGTTTTGAAGAAGCCGTTTGTGCCGCCCGATCCGTTAATTGCGATGGTGAAGTCGGCGCTGGCGCGCGCGGGCATTGCGATCGGCCCGCCGCCTCCCGTGCAGAAGGCGCCGGAGCCCCCGCGGAAGGGCGCCACCGAATGGCTGAAGCCCGCTGCCGCGTCAAAGCTCGCAGCGCTCACTGCGGGAAAGACGCCGGAGCCGGAAGAGGAGACCTCGGACGTACCCGAGGAATTCCCCACGCAACCGCAACAACTGAAGATTGCCGCCGGGCAAGGACCGGTGGCCTTCGGCAACCTGATGAGCACGCACGAAGCGGAAGAAGAAGCGGACGCTCAGACCACCGCACATTCCCAACTGGCGGATGAACGAAAATGGGGCAGGCACGGCGAAGAGGAAGAAGAGGAACACGAAGACGGAGACAACTCGCTGCACGCGCGTTGGCAGCCCGATGGCTTGGATGAGGCCCTGCAAAAAACGGCCGTCCCAAGCGTGGTCCCAAGCAACGACGTGGCGGATTGGCGCGATGCAGCATTCCATGGAAGCCCTCCGGCCAAAAATATCCCGACGCCGCCTTGGCAGACCAGCAGCGCGAAGTCACCCGCGACCGAAGCGGTTGTTGAGGCCGTTGCGGTCTCCACGCTCGAAGCCAAGCCCGCGAATTCGCCAGTGCCCTTCTCCGGCGACGCCTGGGCCGCGGCCATGGCCACCGGCGTTGAAGAGAAATTAGCGCGCACTCCGGGAACGATCGAGAAAGAACCCGAAGCAAAGCCTGAACCCGAAGCGGTGGCCGATGCTCACAAGGAAGCGCCGCCCGCGAGTGGTTGGTTCTCTGCATCTTCGACGCCTTGGGAGACGGAAACGCGCAAGGCTTCGCAGCTTGCGGCGACTTGGGATGCACCGCAAGTGCAAACTCCTGTGGCTGAGGCAGTAGCTTCCCGCGAGGAACCCGTCCAGGAAACAGCGCTCTCCGTTGCTGAAGCCAAGCCGGAGCCGGTCGCGGAATTGCCAAATGTTGCGCCTGCAGAAGAGATTCACACACCAGAAGTGGCGCATGAAGCGGTGGAAGCGCACGCAGCTCCAGTGGTCCAGGAAGCCAGCCCCGACGAGACGCAGGAAGTGCCTGTCTACAAAGCAGCAGAACCCAGTTGGGCCGCGCCTGCGCCCGTAGAAGAAGCGCCTGTGGCTGAGCCGCCCTTGGCAGAAGCGCCCCTACCCGAGGCAGCGCCTGCGCCTGCGCCCGAACCAAAACAGTCAGACATAGAAGCCCTGGTCGCGCGGGTCCTGGAGAAAATGAGTCCCGACGTGATGCAAAAGGTCACGCACGAGATTCTGAGGCCGGTCATCGAAGCCCTCGTCAAAGAAGAGCTGAACTCCCACAAGTCTTAGCTCAGTCGCCTGGCCGGCTATCACGCCGCGGCAGATCCACTCAAAGCACTCCTCTTGTAAACCGAACTTTTCGATCATCGTCCGTAATCCCTTGGATTGAACTGAGACATCCCTTCCAGCCTGGCGCACGAATTGACGCCGCAGACTGCCTTCCGTATATTCAAGGATTACCTTGCAACGTCAGAGGCGCGCCTTGCGCCGTTGCGCGCGAAGACCAGGAGAAACCAGCAGGATGCCCCGAGAGATCGCCAAAGCATACGAACCAAAGCAGATTGAGCCGCGCTGGGCGGAATTCTGGGTGCAGGAAGCGCTCTTCACCGCGAATCCGCAGGCGCCGGGGCCGGTATTCTCCATCGTCATCCCGCCGCCGAATGTGACCGGAATGCTCCACATCGGCCACATGCTGGACCACACGGAAATCGACATCTTAACGCGCTGGCACCGCATGCGCGGCTACAACACGCTGTACCTGCCGGGAACGGACCACGCAGGAATCTCGACACAGCGCGTCGTGGTCCGGCAATTGACGCATCAGGGCATTCACTACCGCGATCTGGGCCGCGAGGAGTTCATCCGGCGCGTATGGCAATGGAAGGAAGAGAGCGGCGGCACGATCCAGAAACAGATGAAGCAGATCGGCGAGTCGTGCGACTGGTCGCGGGAAAAGTTTACGCTGTCGCCGGAATTGTCGCGCATCGTCCGTGAAGTCTTTGTGCGCCTGTACGAAGAAAAATTAATCTACCGCGACAAGCGCATGGTCAACTGGTGTCCCGGCTGCCGCACCGTCTTGAGCGACCTGGAAGTGATCCACGAAGAGAAGCAGGGGCACCTCTGGCACATCAAGTATCCAGTGGCGGGGTCGCGGGAATTCCTGATTGTGGCCACCACGCGGCCAGAAACAATGCTTGGCGACACCGCCGTGGCCGTCCATCCGGAGGATGAGCGCTATAGTCATCTCATCGGAAAGAATGTTCTCCTGCCGCTGATGAACCGCGAGATTCCCGTCATTGGCGATGAAATGGTCGACCGCGAGTTCGGCACCGGCGCGGTGAAGATTACCCCGGCGCACGATCCCAACGACTTTGAGGCCGGCAAGCGCCACAACCTTCCGCAGATTGACGTCATGACGGACGACGCGCACATGAACGAAAACGCCGGGCAATATGCGGGCCTGGAACGTTTCGCGGCGCGCAAAAAGATTGTCGAGGATTTACAAGCGCAGGGGCTGCTGGAGAAAATTACCGGCCATATCAATGCGATTGGCCACTGTGAGCGCAGCCGCACCATCGTGGAGCCGCGGGTTTCTACGCAGTGGTTCTGCAGCATGAAGCCGCTGGCGGAGCCGGCCATTGCCGCGGTCGAGCGCGGAGACGTTCAGATCATCCCCGATAATCGACGTGAAGAATATTTCAACTGGATGCGCAACATCCGGGATTGGACGCTCTCCCGGCAATTGTGGTGGGGCCACCGGATTCCCGCCTGGTATTGCCAAGACTGCGGCGAAATAATCGTGGCGCGCCAGGAACCCGCGAAGTGCTCCAAGTGCGGCTCGACAAAACTGGAACAGGATCCGGATGTGCTGGACACGTGGTTCAGTTCGGCTCTGTGGCCGTTTTCGACGCTGGGCTGGCCAGAGCGGACGCCTGATTTCCAGAAATATTATCCGACAAGCGTGCTGGTCACCGCTTACGACATCCTGTTTTTCTGGGTGGCGCGGATGATCATGATGGGGCTGCACTTTACCGGGCAAGTGCCCTTCCGCGCGGTGTACTTGCATTCCCTGGTGCGCACCGCTAGCGGCGAGAAAATGTCCAAATCAAAGGGCACGGGGCTCGATCCCGTGGCCTTGAACGAACAGTACGGCACCGATGCCATGCGCTTCTGCCTGGCATCCATGGCGGCGCCGGGCACGGACATTGTGCTCACTGACGACCGCTTGCTGGGCGCGCGCTCGTTTGCCAACAAAATCTGGAATGCGGCGCGCTTCCTGTTCGTGAATTTCGATAAGTTCGAGCAGGGCGGAACGTCGCTCGAGGAGCTGGCCGCGCCGGAGGTCCGCGCACAGGCGCCCCACGCCTTTGCCGGGCAAGTGCCGCTTGTGGATCGCTGGCTGTTTGCGCGCCTCGCGGCAACCGTGGAAACAGTGAACGCCGCGCTGGCGGAATACCGCTTTCACGAGGCGGCGCAGAGCGTCTACCAATTTTTCTGGGGAGATTTCTGCGACTGGTACATCGAGTGGGTAAAGCCGGAATTGCAGCATGCCGATCGCGCGCGCGCGACCGTGGCATGGAAGAACCTTTTCGCGGGATTTGATGCCGCGCTGCGGCTGCTGCACCCGTTCATGCCGTTCCTGACCGAGGAGCTATGGCACCAGTTGCCGCAGCGGGCAGGGGCCAAGTCCATCGCGCTGGATCAATATCCGGAAGCGCGGCCGGCATGGAAAAATGAGCAGGGCTTGCGCGAATACGGATTAGTGCAAGAGGTGATCCAGGGTTTGCGCACCGTGCGCGCGGAAATGAAGCTCGACCCGAAGAAAAAAGTGGCGGCTGAGTTTTTCAGCGCCCATGCCACGGTGCGCGGAATCGTGGAGGCCAATCGCGAGGGCATCGTGCGGCTGGGATTGCTGAGCGAATTGCGCGTGACCGCGGAGAAGCTGCGCGAAGGCAGCGGCGGAATGCGCTCTACCGCGCAGTTTGATCTGCAAATTCCCTACCCCGCGGAGACGACCGATGCGGGTGTGGAACGCGCGCGGCTGAAGAAAGAAATGGAAGGATTGAAGAAGTCCATCGCGTCCAAGGAAAATCAGCTCGGGAATGAGACTTTCCGGAGCCGCGCCCCGCAAAATATCATCCAGCAAATGGAACAAGTCCTCGCGGGTCAACGCATCGAATTGCAGAAAATGATCGACCGTTTGAAGCAGTTGGGCGAATGAAAGATCCTGCCGAGATGCGGCGCACCGGTGCGGACTTTCTTTCCTCGGGGCGCTCACCCATTCGGCTCCCGCGGCCGATGTAAGTTTGCTTGTGGACTGCATCCAAGAAAAGTAAGCTAGTGCCGTTCCAACTTGTTTCGGCAATTTGCCGTTAAGCTCGATTGAGGCCCTTGTGCGGGAGACAGCCGTTCGTGCGACTGCACCCTTTAGTTGGAACGGCACTAGGGCAACAGAAGCACAGGACTGGGGCCTGATGGCGCAAGCCACCTCTTTACCAGGAACAACCGATCGTCGCATCGCAGCGTTGCTCACGCTGCTCGCGGAAAACGCCACGATCGTCATCAGCGGCGCGCGTATCGCCCGGGAAATCGGTGTTTCGCGTTCGACGGTATGGCACTGGGTGCAACGCCTGCGCGAGCTAGGCGTACGTGTGAAAGGGCAGCACGCCAACGGCTATTTTTTGGAGGAAGTTCCCGATATCCTGACGCCCGATTTGCTGCGCAAGCGGATGAAGGGAAGTTTGTTCGGCAAGCGCCTCTATCACTTCTTCAAGACCGATTCGACCAATCGCGTGGCCATGGAGCTCGGCTACGCCGGCGAACCGGAAGGCGCTGTGGTGCTGGCGGAAGAACAGACCGCCGGGAGAGGCCGCGCGGGACGCAGTTGGCATTCCGAGCGCGGCACGGGAATCTACGTGACGCTGCTGCTCCGGCCCACGCTTTCACCCGTGATGGCGCCGCTGCTCACGATGTTGGCCGGCTTGTCCTCGCGCACCGCGATTCAAGCGCAAACAGGATTAAGTGCCGAGTTGAAATGGCCGAATGATCTGCTCCTGAATGGCGCGAAATTGGGCGGCATCCTGACGGAGATGTACGCCGAACCCAACCTGGTGCGCTTTGTCGGGATTGGCCTGGGCATCAACGTCAATCAGCAGAAGTTTCCCCCGGACATTACGGGGCTGGCCACTTCCCTGCGCAAGGAATCCGGCAAGACCCATTCGCGGCTGGAGTTGCTGGTGCGGTTGCTGACGCAATTCGAGACCGACTACAATCGTTTCCTGCTCGACGGGCCGCCGTATGTTGTGGAGCGCTTCCAACGGGAATCGGATTTCGCCCAGGGCAAGCGTGTGAAAGTGGAATCCGGAAGGGAAACTTATTTCGGGAAGACCGATGGCCTCAGCCCCGAGGGCTTGTTGCGCGTGCAAAAGGACGACGGGCAAGCGGTGACCGTGATCGCAGGCGACGTGACCGAGGTCCGCTAGATGCTTCTTACCATTGACATTGGCAACACCAACACCGTGCTGGGCGTCTTCCGCGGCGAAGAGCTCATCGCCAACTGGCGCTTGACCACGGCGCGCGCGCAGACCGTGGACGAATATGGCGTGCTCACCCGCAACCTCTTCAGCCTGGCCGGGCTCAACCAGGAAATGATCACCGGGGTGATGATCAGTTCCGTCGTGCCCCCGATGAATTGGACGCTCGCGGAGATGTCTCGCGTCTACCTGGGCAAGAAGGCGCTGTTCGTGGAACCCGGCGTGAAGACGGGCATGGCCGTGCTGGTGGACAATCCCATGGAAGTGGGCGCGGACCGTATCGTCAACGGTGTGGCCGCGTTTCATAAGTTTGGCGGGCCGTGCATCGTCGTGGATTTCGGCACCGCCATCACCTTCGATGTGATTTCGGCAAAGTGCGAATACGTGGGCGGGGTGATCGCGCCGGGGCTCGGAATTTCGTCGGAGGCGCTGTTTACGCGGGCGGCGCGCTTGCCGCGCGTGGAGATCAAGGATCCCGGCAAGGTGATTGGCACGAACACCGTGACGCATATGCAGGCCGGTTTGTATTACGGCTGGGTGGATTTGGTGGACGGCATGCTCACGCGCATCAAGACGGAGCTGAAGGAGGAGGCTGTCGTCGTGGCCACGGGTGGCCAGGCGCGTCTGGTGGCGCGCGGGTCGAAGCACATCCAGCATGTCGAGGAGTTTTTGACGCTGACGGGTTTGCGCCTGATCTGGGAGAAGAACCAGCATGCCGAAGGCCACGGCAAACACGCGGAGCCGACGGACGCCGCACCGCAGGCAGCATCGAAAAAGGTTCAACGCTAGCCTGGATATCCGACAAAAGATTTGAGGAGACTGATCGAATGAATCGATTGGAGCCTGCGATCGGACCGGAGGAGACTATGTTTCATTGCCGGAGAGCACGTATGGGGACCATAAAGGCGCCCGCCTCAGAAGGCGGCCGCTACAAGAGTTGGCCCGCAATAACGGAGGGTTTGGCGTCGCGCCCAAATTGAGTATGGCGCGCGGGATCACCTTTTCTCGGATGATTCAGCACACTGTTAGTGCGTGCCGACTGAAAGCAGCAGCAAATCATGGACAACTGGAACTATTTCAATTACTTCACCGAAATCGAGGAATACTTCTGGAAAAAGCGCGGCGCGCACCTGCTGGTCTCTCCGCTTGACTGGGCCATCATGGAGACGTGGCAGAAAGCAGGGGTGCCGCTGGAAGCTGCGCTCAAGGGGATTGACCGCGCGTTTGAGGCCTACCAGCGCTCGCGGCGCGGCGCGGGAAAGCCGCTGAAGAGCCTGGCCTATTGCACCGATGCCATCCTGGATGCCGCGGAAGAAGCGCAAGAAGCGGCGGCGGGCGCGCACTCTCCGAACGGCGCAAAAGCGGCGGAGCCTTTCGCGCGCAGCGAACTGCGCCAGTACATGGAAAGCAACGCGGCGCTGTTGGAAAAAACAGCGGAACGTTTCGCTCACTCGCAACCCGCCGTCGCCGCTGTCTTGCGGCACGTGGCGGCATCCCTGGCGGAATCGCTACCACTCCTCGACGCGCCGGGAAGCCTGGACCTCGAGGATTTTGAACGCCGCATGACCATTCTGGACGACAAGGTGCACGCGACCTTGCTCAGCAACGCCAGCGAAGAGTTGATGCTGAAGATCCGGCGGGAGGTCGATTCGCAATTGTCGGCCTACCGGAGGAAAATGAAAGCCGCGCAGTTGGCCCTGGTGGAAAAGCAGTATCTCCAGAAGCGGCTGCTGGACGAATATCAACTGCCGCGGCTGAGTTTGTACTATTTTTCGTGAACCGGCTGGCACAGCCACCTACAAAGGCTAGAGGAAGCAAGACGCAGGCACATGGGTGAGTTATCAGTTTTCAGTTGTAAGTTTTCAGTTTCGGAGAAGAGCAATGATAAGGCAGAGGCGCTGAGGACGCAGAGGTTCACAGAGAGAAGGGAAACCCAAGAGCACAGTTCCTTCGCGGCTCGGGGTAAACAAGAGTGACTGTGCCACAATGGCGCCCGCCCCGAGCAGGCCGGGGTAAACGCCACGCGGCCGCTACAAAAGCAAGAGGAACCCGAGACCCAGGCACAGACACCGTGCCTGGGGCACCCGGCATTTGAAAATGCGCGGCGCAAGATAGGACTGGACACTTATGGCTGATGAGTTACTATTATCGATTGAGAAGCTCTTGTACGGAGGTGACGGCCTGGCTCACGCCGAAGGCAGCACCGTGTTCGTCCCCTACGTGCTCCCCGGCGAGCACGTGCGAGCCGCCGTGCGCACAAAAAAGAAAAAGCTGATCCACGCGAAGCTGCTCGAGGTCACCAAGGCCGCGCCCGCGCGCATCGCACCGGAATGCCCGCACTTCGGCGTTTGCGGCGGCTGCCATTACCAACACATTGCATTTGCCGAGCAGGGCCGCCTGAAGGCCGAAATTCTCCGCGAGACGCTCTCGCGCCTGGGCGGCGTGAGGTGGACCGGGGAAATCCACACGCACACAACCGAGCCTTACGGCTACCGCAACCGCGCACAATGGGCCTTTCGCGACGCCCTGCCGCGCGCCTTCGGTTATTTTCTGCCCGAAAGCGCGCACATTGTCCCGATCGACCGGTGCCCCGTGCTCTCTCCGGGCCTGGCGCAAACATTCGGGAAATTGCAGGAGTTGGCGCGTTCCAATTCCCTGCCCCCGGGAATCCTGGAGATTGAAGCGTTTGTGGATTCAGAGGATGCCAAGCTGGCTCTCAACGTCGCCTTCGAGCGCTTCCCCAAGCCCGCCAAGGATCTGATCGCGGATTTCAAGACCGCGCTGCCGCAACTCGACAGCTTGCTGCTGCTCGATCAAAGCAAGAACCGCTTCGAGCTTTCCGGCCCCGGCTACCTGACGCATCAGGCCGGAGGATTTTCGTTCCGCGTGAGCCACTTGTCGTTTTTCCAGGTAAATCGCTTTCTAATCGAAGAGATGCTGCAAAGCGTGTTGGAAGGGGCTAAGGGCGGCTATGCGCTCGATCTCTACGCGGGCGTGGGCTTTTTCACGTTGCCGCTGGCCAAATCGTTCACCCGGGTGGTGAGCGTGGATGCCAATCTCTCGGCAACACGCGATTTGCGCGTAAATGCGGAAGCCGCGGGCGTGCAAGTCGTCTCCCACAACGAGCATGCGGAAGACTTTCTGAAAAAGGAGCAGGAGCAGCCCGACTTTGTGGTACTGGATCCGCCGCGGTTTGGATTGGGCGCAGAAGTGGCGGCGCGCCTCGCGAATCTCGGCGCGCCACAGATTGCCTATCTTTCCTGCGATCCTTCTACCCTCGCCCGCGACCTCGCGGTACTTACGGCTTCGGAGCGGCGCCCGGCAACCGAAATTACACCTGCGCACCGCTACGAGATTTCGCAAGTCCATCTATTCGACCTGTTTCCACAGACGTTTCACATGGAAACCCTCGTGAGGTTGCGAAGAGTCACATGAAGCTTCCGGCTGTAGCACTTGCCGCCTCCTTCTCCGGCGGCATTTTGCTCGGCCTGCAGCCTGTCGTGGCAGGGCATGCCACCTCAAAACATTTCCTGGCAGTCCTCATCGTTTTCTTGCTCGTCTGCCTGCTTGCCGCAATACTGCTCACCCGGCGCGAAAAGTTGTGGTCAGCCGCATCCTGTTGCCTTGCGGCGTGGGTTCTTCTCGGACTCTTTGCCGCCTGCGTCGCCGAACAGCCGCTGCCTCCCGACCATGTATTGAGCCGCATGGCCGCAGGACAAATCAGCAGCAAGGTTCCGCTGCGCTATGTGGGTCGCTTGCGGAATGAAGTCTCGCGCTTGCCCTGGGGCTATGGCCTGGAGCTCGACCTGACTCGCCTGGAATCGGCAGCCGGAGCGCTCCCGTTGCGCGGCGGCATGCGCCTCGGTTTCACGCCGAAGGACGGGGAACCCGCTTTGCCGGAGCTCCACGCCGGAGATGAGATCGCGGTGCTCACTACAGCGCGGCTGCCTCTTGTTTATAAGGACGCGGGCGCGTTCGACCGGCGCGAATTCCTGGCACAGCAAAACATCCACGTGCAGGCAACGCTTCGCGCAAGCACGCTTCTGGAGAAAATCGCGACGCCCCCGGCTTCGCTGGAGACGCGCCTGGCGCGCGGGCGCGGCAAGCTGCGCGACGAATTGGATGCTCTCTTCCCTGCTGCGCCGGACGTCGCCGGAATTCTGCGCGCGATGCTTCTGGGAGACCGCGCGTTCATCGACCGGGCGGAATCGCTGGACTTCCAGAAGACCGGCGTTTTCCACGTTCTCGTCGTGGCCGGCCTGCACGTCGGGGCGCTGGCCTTCTTTCTGTTTTGGCTGACGCGGCGCCTGCGGCTTCCGCACACGCTCGCGACGCCGGTCATCCTCCTGGCACTCTTTGCCTACATCGCCATCATCGAGCAGCGCCCGCCGGTCCTGCGCGCGGGGCTCATGACCGGCATCGTCGTGCTCGGAACCTTCTTCTACCGGCGCCTGGAGCTGCTGAATTCCGCGGCGTTGGCCGCCCTTATTTTGCTTGTGGCAAAACCGAAAGCCGTGGTGGATACGAGCTTCCAGCTTTCGTTCCTGGCGATCGGGTGTATCGCAGGGATTGCCCTGCCCTGGATGCAACGCCACATTCAGCCGTTCGTCCGCGCCTTGAAGAGCTGGCGCGATGTGACCCGCGATGCCGCCTATACGCCAGGGCAAGTGCAATACCGCCTGGACCTGCGAGACGCTGCACGTGTCTTGACTGCGCGACTTTCCACCCGCGCGGCAATGTGGACACAAAATACCGGTGTGACCGCATTGCGCTGGACCTTCCGCCTTGTGGAGCTCTTCGCGCTCTCCCTGGTGCTGCAATTTGGCATGCTGCCGTTGATGGCGCGGGACTTCCATCGCATCACGCTGCTCGGGCCGCTGGCGAACCTCCTGGCTGTGCCGCTGACTGGGCTCATCGTTCCGCTGGGCTTCTCCAGTCTGGGACTGGCGCTCGTGTGGCGGGGATTGGGGCGCGTGCTGGCGTTGCCGCTGGCCTGGCTTGTCCATTTGCAAGGCGGAATCGTGCATCTCTTTGCGCGCATCCCGCGCGGCAGCTATCGCATTCCCGGCCCGCCGCACTGGGTCATCCTTTTGTTTTTTGCGGGTATCCTCGCGCTCGCGGTGGGCCTGCGATTTCAGCAGGCCTGGGCCCGCTTACTCCGGCGGTCCGCCGCTGCCGCAGCCGTTTTCGCAGCGATATTGATTGCTAGCTATCCCTTCCGGCCGTCAGTCGTGCCCAACGCGCTGGAGATGACGGTGCTCGACGTCGCACAAGGCGATTCGATTCTGGTCATTTCCCCAAAAGGCAGCACCCTGCTGATTGACGGCGGTGGAACTTTTCAGGGATTCCAAGGCCGCGAAGAGCATCTCGGCCCCGATCCCGGCGAGGACGCTGTGTCGCCATACCTGTGGTCGCGCGGCATTCAAAAACTGGACGCGGTGGCGTTGACGCACGCCCACCAGGACCATATCGGCGGCCTCACGGCCGTGCTGCAAAATTTCCAGGTCGGCCAGTTGTGGCTGGGGCGGGAAACGGCTGCGCCCGCCTTCGCGCGCTTGAAAGAAGAGGCCGGGCTCCTCCACGTGCCCATCGAACACGAATTGCGCGGCCAGCATTTTCTTTGGGACACCGTGCAGGTGGATTTTCTGTGGCCGGAAATTCCGCCGGAGGAAGTTGCCCCGCTCGCGAAAAACAACGATTCGCTGGTGGTCCGGCTGCGCTACCTCGACAGAACGATGCTGCTGCCGGGCGATGCCGAGAAGCAGGCAGAGGCGGCGATGCTTGCGGAAAACGATGCGGCGGCTTTGCGCGCGGACGTGCTGAAAGTCGGGCATCACGGAAGCAAGAACTCCACCATGCCGGACTTTCTCGCCGCCGTGTCGCCGCGGATCAGCGTCATTTCGGCGGGAGAAGAAAATCCTTACGGGCACCCGCACCCGGAACTGATACAGCGGCTGGAGGAGACGGGGACGCGGCTCCTGCGCACCGATCGCGACGGTGCGGTGCGCGTGCTCACTGACGGGCATTCTTTGCGAGTGGATTGCTTCGTGGCCTGCCCGGAACCTGTGGCGCCATCACAGAGCGCGCCAGCGCCAGATCACCGCCAGCAGAATTAAGAAAAGCAGAAAACCGACTGGCGCTTCGTATTCGTGGTTTCGTTTGAATTGCGCCCAGGAAAAAAAGCCGCTGGCCCCGCCGGGCAGGGATCTCGGCGTCAACCTCGGGAAAAAGAGCGGCACTGTCGCCGCATACGCATCGAATGCCGCGCCATGCTTTCCGCGAAGCTCCAGTTCTTCCCGGCGCATAACGAAGCTGTAAACCACCGCAAAATAAACAAGAATCAGCGCCGCCGCGAGCCAGGAATGCATCGCCACCGCCGCTCCCAGCGCGAGAATGCTGCTGCCCAAATAGAGCGGGTTGCGCGTGTGGGCGTAAGGCCCGGTTGTAGTCAGGGCCTCCTGCTTGTGCAAGTAACCGCCGGCGTAAGCGCGGATGGCCAGGCCAATCGTTCCGACGGCAGCGCCAAGAAGAATCGAGTGTGGGGTCGGCCGGGCCAGCAATAAAACCACCACCGCGAGAAGATAGCCGATACGCACGCGCCAGCGCGAGAAAAAATCACGCGCCGTCATGCGTTTTTGCCCACGGACTTCCGCACCGCATCGAAAACCTCTTCTACCGAAAGGGCCAGCAAGGAAGGATCCGCCGTGTCGCCGCGACCGTAGGTCGTGCGCGCCTCGGGACTGCGCAGGACGATTTGCTGCGGCGGGTAAGGGCCGTTGCGCGCCGGGTCGGTCGGGCCGAAGAGCGCGACACCGTGCGCGCCGAGAGCGATGCCCAGGTGCAGCGGCCCCGTATCTCCGCCGACGATGCATTGCGCCCCGCGCAAAAGCGCCATCAAGGGTCCCATCTCTCCATCATAGGCCACCGGACGGGCATCGCCACTGGCTGCCTGCACATCCGCGACAAGTGTTTCTTCCCCCGGCCCATAATTAATGACGCACGCGAGCCCCAACTCGCCACGAATTTTCTGGCAAAGCGCGCCGAATCGCTCGACGGGCCAGCACTTGGCGCGCCACCCACCGCCGGGACTCAGCACGACGTACAGCGTTGCTCCTTGTTCCTGCAGTTCCTTGCGAACCAGTTCGCAGTCCGCCTCCGCGACTTCGAGTTTCACTTCGCCGACGGCCTTCGCCGCGCCTGTGCGTAGCGTCAGTTCGCCATTCTGATCGGCGATGTGCATGGCCCGGCAAGCCACGCGGTCCGTATAGAGGATAGGAACCCCAAATTCGCGGATGGTCGCGGAAGAAAAGCCGATGCGCCTAGCGACGCCTCCGAGAAAAGGCAACGTGGCGGACTTCCAGAGTCCCTGATAGTCAATCGCCGCCGTCCAATTCGCGCCGCGAATTTTCCGAAGAACCCGGCGAACGCAGCCCAGATCGCGTGAATCCACCGGCCAGATTTCCGTGGCCAGCCGGCTGCTGGCGACGAGTTCCACCCAGCGCGGGTGTGTGAGCCAGATAATTTCCGCGGAGGGAAATGATTCGCGCAACCCGGCCACGGCAGGGAATGTGTGCACGATGTCGCCGAGCGAGCCCAAGCGCACGGCCAGGAAGCGTTGCTCAGCCATGCGGCGCCTTGCAGATGGAATCGAGCAGCGCGCGCGTGGAATGGTCTTTGGGATCGCCAACGATCGCGACCCGTATGCCCAAACGGTCGGCCACGGCGCGCTCCGGAACGCTTTCCGCAGTATAATCCGTGCCCTTCGCATGAACGTCGGGGCGCAACTCTTCCAGCAACTTCTCCGCGTTCAGCTCCTCGAAGAGAACGACGAAATCCACGTCGCGTAACGCCGCAACGAGTACGGCGCGCGCATGTTCGTCCAGGATGGGCCGCCCGGGGCCTTTCAGCCGGCTCGCGCTGGAATCCGCATTCACGCCCACGACCAGGATGTCGCC
>Ga0326727_10012713_pt1 | contig 19065 bp, 22 predicted proteins | sample MB2enrmetagenome_FD_207643 | JGI IMG/M metagenome (GOLD analysis project Ga0326727, IMG submission 207643) | Lab enriched peat soil microbial communities from McLean, Ithaca, NY, United States - MB29MY | ecosystem: Environmental > Terrestrial > Soil > Wetlands > Peat | place: USA: New York...
AAGTCGATTCCGCGCAGTAATCGACTCGGCCCCATGTTTGATTCCAAACAGCTTAGATGAAGTAACTTTAGGAGCTCAGGCTGTCATCTGTTGGTAACAGCCCAATGCACGCATCCAGCCAGTCTGCAGGCATTCCCCGAATCCCGTGTGCCGGTCGGTTGACTGCCCGGAAACCGGCCCACTGCCCGGCCGAACGCCCGCTTTGTTTCGGCCGCCAACCTTGGTATGCTTGCCCCACATGGAAACCGCGGCGATTCAGACCCACGGGCTTACGCGGCGCTTCGGCGCGCTGACCGCCGTGGACGATGTAACTTTCAGCGTGGCTCCGGGGCAGTTCTTCGGCTTTCTGGGGCCGAACGGGGCGGGCAAGTCCACCACCATCAGGATGCTGACCGGGCTGCTGGAGCCGAGCGCGGGGACTATGGAGATATTGGGCCGGCCGTTCTGGGCCGGGGCGCTGGAGTTGAAGCGGCAGATCGGCGTGGTGCCGGAGGGGATGGCGCTGCTGGGACGGCTGACGGCGCCCGAGTATCTGCGCTTTGTGGGGCGCATGTACGGCCTCGATCGCGCGACCACCAACCGGCGCACGGAAGAGCTGCTCGACTTTATGCAACTGGCTGACGAGACGCGCAAGCTGGTGACCGACTTCTCGCATGGGATGCAGAAGAAGCTGGCCATGGCCGCGGCAGTGATTCACGGGCCCAAGGTGCTGTTTCTGGATGAGCCGTTCGAGGGCGTGGACGCGATTGCGGCGGGGATGCTGAAGGCCATGTTGCAGGGGATGATCAGCCGTGGGGCGACCATTTTCCTGACCACCCACGTGCTGGAGATTGTGGAGCGGCTGTGCAGCCACGTGGCCATCATCTCGAAGGGGCGGCTGGTGGCCAATGGGTCGATCGAAGAGCTGCGGGAGGGCGTGGCCAGCACCCTGCCCGGCGCCGAACAAGAGCAGCGGCTGACGCTGGAAGAGATCTTCCTGTCGATTGTGGGAGCGGGCGGGCAGCAGGAGCCGGCGCAGGAGCTGTCATGGCTGGCGTGAATGGGCCGGGAGAGGCCGCGGCGGCGCGGGCCGGCGGAGGAGTGCTGGGCGCGCAGGCGCGGGCGCAGTATGCGGCGCTGACCAAGCTGCGCTGGGCCATCTTCAGGAACGGTCTGCGCTCCATAAAGGGCAAGTTCGAGGTTGGCGCGCGCGCCCTGGCCTACATCCTGTATGCCACTCTGGGACTCGGGATCGGCGCGCTCGCGGGGTTCTTCGCTTATGGCCTCGCCTGGGAAGGGAAATGGCTTTATTTGCCCTTGGTGTTTTGGGCGGTGTTCGTCCTCTGGCAGATGATTCCAGTGATGCTGGCCTCTTTCCAGGAGCAGTTCGATCTGGGCATTCTGTTGCGCTTTCCGGTGCGCTTCGGCTCGTATTTTCTGCTGTACCTGGTCTTCGGGCTGGTGGATTCCTCGACGATTCTGGGCGGGCTGTGCTCGCTTGGCATCTGGGTGGGAATCACGATAGCGCGGCCGGGGCTGTTTGCCTGGGCGGCGCTGGGATTGGCGGTCTTTGCGGGCTTCAACATTCTGCTGACCAGGGCCATCTTCGCGTGGATCGAACGCTGGCTGGCGCAGCGGAAGACGCGCGAGATTCTGGGCGCGGCCTTCATGGTGGCGATTTTGAGCCTGCAACTTCTGAATCCGGCGCTGCACCGGAAAAACAGGCTGCCCATCATTGCCAACCGCGAGCAGGATAGGGCGCAGGCGCGGGAGTTCCAGCGGTCGAAGGCCGAGTTCAAAGCCGAGTACGGGCCGTGGCTGAAGACCGCCGACGCGGTGCAAAGGTGGCTGCCGCCGGGGTTGGCGGCGGGGGCGCTTGGCCGGGCCGCCCAACGGCGGGCGGGAGCGGCGCTGGAATCGCTGGCGGGGCTGGGACTGTATGTGTTGGCCGCGGGGGGCGTGTTGGCGGGGCGGCTCCGCGCCGAATATCGCGGAGAGAGCCTGGGCGTGGCGCCCAGCCGGAAGAAGGCCGCCCAGCGGCGTGGCGGCGCATGGCTGCTGGACGGCTCCGGCCCGATTGCCGCGGTGATGGAGAAGGAACTGCGCACCCTGTTGCGCAGCCTGCCTCTGCTCTATGCGGTGGGTACTCCCCTGCTGCTGGCCATTGTCTTTTCAGCGGCCTTTCTTAGAGGGGGCGGCCCCGCAGGGCACGTCTTCCCCATGGCTGTACCCATCGCCATGGTTTACTCGCTGCTGGGCTTTACGCAGTTGATCTATAACAACCTGGGCACCGAGGGGGCGGGAATTCAGGTTTACTTTCTTTCTCCCACGCCGATCCGGACGGTGCTGCTGGCCAAAAACCTGTTTCTCTCCGTGCTGTTTTTGCTGGTGGCCTCGCTGGCCGGCGTTTTGTGCAGCCTGCGGGTGGGAGTACCCGACAGTGCGATGGTGGCCGCTACGGGGGCGTGGCTGCTTTTTGCGCTGCCGTGCAATCTGGCTGCGGGGAACGTATTCTCGCTCATCATGCCCTACCGCATCGATCCGGGGCGGATTGCGCGCCGGCGCGGATCGCAGGCCAACGCCCTGCTCAGCCTGCTGGTGCAGTTAGCGGTGATCGGAGTGGGAGCGGGGGTTTTCAGCGTGTGCTGGTTCTTGAATAACCTGTGGCTGGCCGTTCCCGTCTTCGTGGCGTTGGCCGTGGCCGCGGTCCTAGTCTGGATGCGCGTGCTCGCCAATGCGGACCGAATGGCCAACGGCCGCAGGGATGACCTGATGGCGGCGCTGATGAAGACGGAGTGAGAGAGGCAGGGAATAGGGAATAGGGAGTAGGGCGGCCTTAGTCCCTAACCCCTAGTCCCTGCGCTTAGAACGGAATATCGTCGTCGGAGATTTCGGCTTGCTGGGCGAGGTCGTCCGGTGCGCCGGCTGCCGCTGGAGGCCGCTGGTCGAAGCTGGCCGACGAACTGGCTGAAACGGCTGCCCGGTTGTAGCCGCCCGCGCCGCCTGAGCCCTCTTCCCGGCTGGTGAGCAGAACAAGGTCATTGACCAGGATCTCGGTCTTGTAGCGCTTCTGGCCGGACTCCTTGTCGTCCCAACTGCGGGTCGTGATCTTGCCCTCGATGTAGAGCTTGGAGCCTTTCTTCACATAATCGCGGACAATTTCCGCGGTGCGCTTGAAGGCGACCAGGTTGTGCCATTCGGTGCGCTCCTGCCAGTTGCCCTGCGCGTCCTTCTGGTTGTCGCTGGTTGCCAGGGTGAGGTTGGCCACAATGTTGCCACCGGCGGTGGAACGGATTTCGGGGTCTTTGCCCACATTGCCCAGCAGGGTGACCTTGTTTACGCTTCTCGCCATGTTCGTGCTCTCCAATCATCGAAAAGAATAGCAGAGGATCAGCGGTTGCGGGAAAGCACCCGGTTGCGGAGCCACTTGGCCACGCCGAGGGCGAGCAGCATGCCGCCGAAGGGAATGCACATCAGGGCGACGATGAGGGCGAACCAGCCGGCGTTGGTGCTTGCGCCGGTGGGCGAGAACCCGCCCAGCACGGTGAGCAGCAGCAGGCCGGCCAACAGGCCCGCGCCCAGGATCGACGCGCCCCAGCGGAGCAGTTGGCGGGTGCCGTCATCGGGCTGGGCTGGATTCGGATTCGGGCTGACGCGGGGCATGATCGTTCCTATGAAAAAACTGGTTGAGGTTCTCGGTTTCCCACCCTTTTCGCCAAGAACGCGAAAAGGACGGGGCACCCAGCCTGGGTCTTCTACTCCCTATTCCCTACTCCCTACTCCCTGCTCCTATCCTTGCGCCAGGCGGAGCATGATGTAGGTGACCACGCCGGTGATGGAGACGTAGAGCCAGAGCGGGAAGGTCCAGCGGGCGACCTTGCGGTGCTGGGGAATACGGCCGGTGAGCGAAAAGAAGAAGGTGACCAGGACCAGGGGCAGCGCCACCACGGCCAGCACGATATGGCTGGCAAGCAGGGGCAGGTAAAGCGAGCGCAAAGCGGCGTGGGCGGGGTAGCGAACGTCGCCGTGATAATAGTGGTGCGCGATATAGCTAGCCAGAAACAGCGCCGAAAATCCGAACGCCGTAATCATCGCCGCGCGGTGGGCTGCGACGCGGCGCGCCCGGACAAGGATGTAGCCGATGAGCAGCGCCGTGGCCGCGAGGCCGTTCAGCACCGCGTTCAGCGCGGGCAGAAAGGCGTATTGCGTGCTAGTGGCCACGGCGGGATGGATGTAAATGAGCCAGAAGAGAAACAGCGTGGCCGCGGCGCTGATGGCAAGGATGGCGGCGATGGCGGCGCGGGTGCTGGAATGGGGATCGATGGCGGCCGTCATGGTTGTCGCATCCTTAGTGCTTTGCCGTGGCGCAGAGCATGAGCGTGGTGAAGAGCAGGGGCAGGTAGAGGACGCTGACTTTGAGCAGGTCGCGGGCCAACATGCGGCTTTCGGCCTCGCTCCGGGCGCTCAGGATGCGGGCGAAGCGGATGGTATAGGCCAGGTAGAAGAGGCCCAGCGCGGCGGCGAGCACGGCGTAGGTCAGGCTGGCCATGCCGAGCCACCAGGGCGTCAGGCTGACGGGGATCATGACGACGGCGAAGACGAGCGCCTCAGCCACGGTAGACCAGCCGTCGGGCTGGACGACGGGCAACATGCGGATGCCGGCGCGGGCGTAGTCGTCGCGGTAGAGCCAGGCGATGGACATGAAGTGAGGAAACTGCCAGACGAAGAGGATGGCGAACAGGGCCACGGCCGGCCACTCGATGCGGTCTCGGGCGGCGGTCCAGCCGAGCATGGGGCCCATGGCGCCGGGGAATGCGCCGATGAAGGTGGCCATGGTGGTGAAGCGCTTGAGCGGTGTGTAAATGGCGACGTAAGTAAAGGCCGTGAGCAGCGCCAGCGCCACGGTGAGTAGATTGGTGCGCAGCGCCAGCCAAACTGCGCCCAGGGCCAGAGCGCCAAGGCCGGCCAGGATGCCTTGCGGCAGCGAGAAACGTCCAGCAGCGAGCGGGCGGCCTTCGGTGCGGATCATAAGCGCGTCGGTCTTGCGCTCCTGGGCCTCGTTCAGCGCGCCGGCCCCGGCCGAGACCAGGCCTATGCCGAGCAGAGTATCGAGCAGGCCGCCCTGGAAGCTGGTGATGCCCGACTGCATCGACCCCAGATAGAATCCGCCCCAGCCGGTAACCAACACCAGCCCCACCACCTTGACCTTGAAGAGCTCGCGCAGGTCGTGAATCAGCGTGGCCGTTGCGCCAGGCGCGGGAGCGTGGAGGTGACCCTGGTCCTGAGTTCGGCCCAAACCAGGACCATGCGCGGCGCTCTCATCGGAAGGCGCGGTGAGCACTGCCGGATCGGCGGCCTGGGAGACGGGAGTCATCTGGATGGCGAGCATACCTCGGTGCAAGGGCCCGGTTTGTGCGCTGCCGGGGCCTTTCCCGATGATAGCAAGCGGGGAACTCGGTGGGCTGATTCGCAAAAACGCGGATAGCGGCCGCCCGGGTTCCCGGTCAAACCGAATGGACGACCACGTCGGACAGCCCGTTGACCAGCACCTGCTCATAGTCGAAGGAGATTCTTTCGCTCCTCTTTCCGCGGTGGTTCGGCGAGTGCGTAATGCTGTAGATCTTGCCGTTCTTGAGTTCGATGGTGCGAATCGGACCGTGCTTTCCGCCGCCTCCCACCTGGTCGAACTCAATCAGAGCCTCCGTAAAGACTTCGTTGTTGCACAAGGCCTGGAAGAGCAGGGGCGATGCTTCATCGACCTCTCTGACAACCACTATAGGCTTGTGCTGGCGCTGGCCCGTGGGCAGGCCGGAATGCTCATCGCGCGGCGATTCTACGCCGAAGCTGAACCCGCTGATTTCGATGCCATCCCAGCCCTTTCTCTTTGTGCCGGAGCCTTTGATTGCGCCCTGTTTCGTGCCGGTCAACTTCAGATAGGCATTGAGCGCCATCGCGAACCTCCTCTTGAAATCCCAGTTCCTCTCGATCGCCGGGGAAGGCTCGGGAAATGGGTTCCAGGAACTGGATTATATAGCAGGCCACGCAGCCAAGTATCGCGAATTCACGGGAATGATCCAACGTTTCAAGCTTGAGGTCGATTGAATCGGAATGCGCCCTCCGGCATTCGATGCCTGTAACTCGGGCGCAATCAAGGGAAGATAAGCGCGACGCTCGGATTGCGCCGCTTGCCCGGTTAGCCCAGGCAGGCGGCCTGGAGAATCGCGTCCACGGCCTCGGCAGGCGTGAGCGCGTCGACGGGGATGGAGACGTGGGCGGTGCGGTAGAGCGGAAGGCGGCGAGCATAGCGGCTGGCCAGGTTGGCCTGGTCGGCGAGGATGGGCCGGGTGTGCTCGGTGCCGCGGCAGCGGGCGAGGGTGGTGGCCAGTTCCACCTCCAGATGAACCAGGAGCGTGCCGGGAGCGGTGAGCAGCAGCGCGCGGGTGCCGGCGTGCTCGATTGCGCCGCCGCCGAGCGCCAGCACCAGGGCCTCGCCGGCGCACAGGCGGGCGATGGTGGCTTGTTCGCGGTCGCGGAACGCGGCTTCGCCGTGGCGGGCAAAGAGTTCGGCGATGGTTGCGCCGGCTTCGGCCTCGATGGCGTCGTCCACATCGAGAAACTTCCAGCCCAGACGGGCGGCAAGGAGCGGGCCGACGGTACTCTTGCCCGAGCCCATGAAGCCGGTGAGTACGATGCGGCGGGGCGGGATTGCGGGGTCGTCCTGGGGGCCGGGCTGGGCTTCGGGCTGGGTCTGAGAGGTCATCTTTGGTAACATTCGGCGGAGAAGCGCTCTGCTTCAAAACTAGCAGGCCGCGGCGCAGGCGGCCAAAGTCCTCTCAAATTCCCCCAGCCGTGGAGCATCGGCTTTGCATCCAAGCGGACATGGGTATGCAAGCCTACAACCGTACCAGCCCGATGCGGATGGGCCGCCTGGGCGTCTTGCTCGGCACGCTCGCCGTGGGCGCCGTGCTCGGCTTCCTGGTGCTCTCGGCCTTTGCTCACGTCGCGCGCGCCGGGTTGTGGAACCGGCTCGCCAGCTACGCCACCGGCCGCGCCACCACAATCGACGTTTCCTCCCCCACGGTCGTGGAGAAGATTCGTCAACTGTCGCGCCTGGAAACGGTTGTGTATTCGCTCGACAAGATTGTGGAGGGCGAACGCCAGAGCGCTTACCTGCCCGACTTTCTGGTGGGCGACAAGCTCCTTTTGATTGCCCACGGAGAAGTGATTGCCGGGGTCGATCTGGCCCAGCTCAAGCCGGGCGATGTTATCGTGAAGGGCGATGCCGTTCAGGTCCGGCTGCCCGCGGCGCAGGTGTTCACCACGCGCATCGATAACGGCGGCACGCGAGTCTATTCCCGGACGACCGGCCTGCTGGTCAGCGCCGATCTGCACCTGGAATCGCAGGTGCGCCTGGCGGCCGAGCAGCAGATTGCCCAGGCCGCGCTCGACGACGGCATTCTCGACAAGGCGCGTGCCAATGCCCGGACCAGCGTCACCGCCCTGCTCTATGGCCTGGGCTTCCATACCGTGGATGTGCAGTAGGACATTGGAAAAACAGGGATCGGCGGGCAATGGTCAGGAAGCCGGCGATGTCGCGGAGTGCCGAGATCGATTCCCATATCTCAACAGCGAGAGCTGGGACAAACTGTTTTGAGTTCTCCTGAATACCTGGGCTAGGCGTCGGGCTTGAATTGTAGTCTCATTGCGACTACAATTGGACTTGACCGCTGGAACTCAAGGAAGGGCTGCCATGATTACCGCAGATACATACGTCCGTGCCCGTATCGACGCAGTAACCAAAACGCGCGCAGCCGACGCGCTGCAAGCGATGGGCCTGTCCATCTCCGACGCCATACGCTTGCTTATGCTTCGGGTTGCCGATGAGCGCCGGCTTCCCTTCGAGGTCAGGGTTCCCAACGCCGCCACCCGGAAAGCAATGGCTGAACTGGAGGCAGGAAAGGGCAAGCGCTTTGCCAGCGTTGAAGCGCTGATGGCCGATCTTCATGCGGACGATTGAGCGCTCGACGGCTGTCAAACGCGATTACAAACGGGAGGCCAAGGGTCAGCACCGGGCCACATTGGACACCGATCTAGCGCCCGTTCTGGCGGCTTTGGCAAGCGACCAGCCTCTGCAGCCACGGCACCACGATCACGAGTTGAGCGGCGATTGGGGAGGTTATCGCGAATGTCACGTGAAGCCTGACCTGCTGCTGATCTACCGGAAGCCGGATGCCGAAACTTTATGGCTGGCCCGGCTTGGCTCACACAGCGAACTTTTCGGCTGAAACGCGGTGTGAGCCAACTCCCAGTCTCGAAGACGCGATCAGGAGCACCATGTTGGAGACTAAGGGAAGCTTTCTATTTCGGCCCAAAGTATTGCTTGAGGTATTCCGTCAAAAGCACCTGACCGACAGTGGTTCCAATCTTCACACCGCCGCAGACACCCAGCACCCGGAAAGCGTAATGATACTATAGGCATTATGAACCTGCTTCTCTATTTCGAGTTCACGGATGCAACGGAGACATTTCAAGCAACCTTTGCAGATTTGCGCGGCGTACCCATCCCGACAATTGGCGACTGCGTTTGCCCCGGTAAGGGACAATACGAGATTCTCAGCCGGACATTCGCATATGCCGATTCCGGCCTTACGATCTATTTCAATTGCAAGCCTACGCCCTAATTGCAGGTAAGCTGCCCTGGGGCACTTCTAAATATTTCTTCCAAACGTATTTCGCACACGTTTTGAGCGCTTGAAGTAAATGAACCATACCCCAAGTACAGTCAAATCCCGCAATACCGATCCAACAGCCGCGCCCATCGCTTCATTGGCCACAGCGTCAGACGCCAGATTCGTTCCCGCAACTCGGACAAACAAGACGATGAGGACACAAGCCAAAGCCTCTACAGCTGCCCACAGTAGGAAGTATATGAATACCATCTTCAGCGCATATGGCTTGACCGCAAAGACACACAAAACTGTCGCAATTGAATACAGCACAGTTACAAATTGGAGTCCAAGGACCACTTCCGAGACCACTCCTACCCAAGATTGGCTTCCGAACATCACTAGCGTCAGGGATGTTTGAGCGATTTGCTCAGACGCATGAAAGAAGAAATAGAGCGGGCCAATCAATGCGACACTGACGCACCAAAGCGCAAGCCAGCCCCCGACTCCTTCAGGATTTAGCTGTCTTTCCCACAGAGTCTCAGTTTGACCCCTTAGCGCGTTCCCAGTATCGGCTGGTGAGGCCAGATCTCTTCGTTGTACCTCAGTTTGGAGAGCTGCGCGTGCCGCATCCACAAGAGATTTCTCATCCGAGAGAACACGCAATAACTGCTCATCAGTCATCTTGGAATAGGTTTCGGCAAAATCGGCAACGCGGTCGTTCATGTCAATTCCTCTTGCGGAAGATAATATACTTTCCCGCGATTGCTCTGTCGGTCAATCATTGCCATTTCCGAGCCCAAGCTTCTACCGGCTACCCGCGATCATCTGCGCGGCGTGCTGGAGGCTGGTTTCGGTGACCTTGGCTCCGCTGACCATGCGCGCCACTTCGTGCATCCGCGCCCGATCGTCGAGCAGTCGAACCTGCATCTTCGTGCGGCCGTCGGCCTCGCGCTTGTCGATGAGGAAGTGCTGGTCGGCGAAGGCGGCAATCTGCGGAAGATGGGTGACGCAGAGGACTTGCTGGCCGCGGCCCAGGGATTTGAGCTTCTGGCCGACGGCTTCGGCAGCGCGGCCGCCAATGCCGATATCGATCTCGTCGAAGACCAGGGTGCGGGGCGTAGGCGGCCTGGTCTTGGGATTCACCGCGCCCTCTTCCACGGTGACCTTGAGCGCCAGCATCACCCGGCTCATCTCGCCGCCGGAGGCGATCTCGTCGAGCGCCTTGAGCGGCTCGCCGGGGTTGGTGGCGATGCGGTATTCGACCTGGTCCCAGCCGGAGGAGGTCCAGCCCGGCTGTCCTTCGACGGCGTTCACGGCCACCTCGAAGCGCGCCTTCATGGCCAGGGAGTTGATTTGCGCCTCGGCCAGCCTGGCCAGCTTCAGCGCGGCGGCCTTGCGCTGGGCGCTGAGGGCCGAGGCGGCGGCGCGATAGGCCGTCGCGGCTTCGTCCAGAGCCGTCCGCAGCGCCTTGAGAATCTCATCCCGATCCTCGACCTCAGCCAGCTTCCGGCTGACCTCTTCGCCAAAGGCGATCACCTCGGCGATCGTCTTGCCGTACTTGCGCTTGAGGCGGTCGAGCGCCGCCAGCCGGTCCTCAATCTCCGCCAGCCGCTCCGGCGAGGCATTGATCCCCTCGGCATAATCGCGCAGGCTGGCGCTCAGGTCGCCCAGCGTGGCGCGCGCCGATTCCAGTTGCTGCGCGGCCTCGGCGAATCGCCCGTCGTAGCGCGCCAGCTCCTCCACGTTCCGGGCCGCTGCCCGCAGCGCAACCTCGGCCGATGCCCCGCCCTCGTAAAGCTGCTCGAAGGCTCCCATCGCCGCCGCATACAGCTTCTCCGCGTTGGCCAGCACGCGCTTCTCGGTCTCCAGCGCCTCGTCCTCGCCGATCACGAGATGCGCAGCGGCGATCTCCTTTTGCTGGTAGCTCCACAGGTCCACCATGCGCAGCCGGTCCTGCTCGCCCTCGACCATCGCGTTCAGCTTCTCGGCAGCCAGCCGCCAGCGCGCGTAGGCCTCGGCGACCGCCTCGGTCGAAAGCCCTGCGAAGCGATCGAGCAGAATGCGCTGCTGGGCCTGGTCGAAGCTGGAAAGGCTCTCGCTCTGCGCATGAACCAGCGCCAGCTCCGGCGCCAGCAGCTTGAGCACGGCCACGGTGGCCGGCTGGTTGTTCACAAAGACGCGGCCCTTGCCGGTGGCCAAAATCTCGCGGCGCAGAATGATCTCGCTGCCGTCGGCGTCGATGCCGTTCTCTTCGAGGATGGTCTCGGCCCCGGCGGTGGACTCGAAAACGCACGCGACCACGGCCTTCTCGGCCCCGTGGCGCACCACCTCCGCCGATGCCTTGCCGCCCATAAGCAGGGCCAGCGCATCCACGAGAATCGACTTGCCCGCGCCCGTCTCGCCGGTGAGCAGATTCAGCCCCGCGCCAAAGACGGCTATGGCGTGATCGATGACGGCGTAGTTTTCGGCGCGCAATTCAACGAGCATCTTGGCGAACCCCTTGGAACTCAATCATTGGCTGGGACAATAGTAGGCGAGCGCGCCGCCGGTGGCAATCCGGGCGCTGCATAAAACGAGCGCAGTCCTTGGGGGAAAGTACTTCTCGTCGCAATTGCGCGTACCATGTGAGAGATTCGGATTCCGAAGGAGAACCCATGCCGTTTGCAGAAGAGACTCACCCCCAGCAAGCCCCAGCTTATACCTTGTTCGACGCCAACGCGGTTTCGCTAGCCACGTTTTTTGGCTCCCCGGTAGCCGGAGCCTCTCTGATGGCGCTCAACGATCGCCGCCTGGGCCGCGCGCGCCGCGCCGTCACCACGCTCGTCCTTGCCGTTGCTGTCACAGCGCTGGTCATTCTGCTGGGATGGAATATTCCGCAGGGTTTCTCTGTTCCCATCGCAATTGGGCTGGTCGTCGCCATGCGGTATATCGCCCAGTCCCAACAGAGCGCGGCGGTCGAGGACCATCTCCAGCGAGGAGGCCGCCTGGGATCCAAGTGGTCGGCTTTTGGGGTAGGCATGGCATTCCTGGCAGGAATCTTCGCCGTGATTTTCTTGTTGGTGTTCATTCCCACCTACACCGCGAACGAAGGCCCTAAGGTCGTGATCGGATCGAAGGACGAGGTCTATTACTCCGGCCTTGCGAGCAAGGACGATGCCCAGGCGCTTGGAAACGCGCTCAAGGACGCCGGCTATTTCAGGGACAAAGGCGTCGATGTCTACCTGGAGAAAGGAAAGAACGGCACTGTTGTTTCCTTTGTCGTCAAAGATGGAATCTGGGACCAGCCCGGGATGGTCACGTCGTTTGAGGAGATGGGCCGCGAGGTCGCTCCGTCAGTTGGAGGATTTCCTATCCGCCTTCGCCTGCTCAATACATCGATTGAAGTCAAGAAGGACGAGATACTCAAGTAGGCGGCGAACGGAGCGCTGCCCGGCTTTTCTGCCCCGCAATGTGGCCGCACCGCCCATCCCGATGCACCACGCCGATTACTTGGAAGCCGGCATCCCGTCTGATACCGTTGAAGTTGAGGTGAATGCCGATTCTTACCGCTTCCCTGCTCTTCCTGGCCCAGGCTGACAGTGGCCCTGCCGGCTCCGGCTTGCCGCTGTCTCAGGGGTCCGGCGCGCTCGTCGAGCTGCTGCGCAACATCGGCCCCGTGGCCATGGCGGTGCTGGCGCTGCTGCTGGTCGCCAGTCTCTACTCCTGGTCCATCATCCTGAACAAGGCTTCCGCTTTTCGCAAGGCCACCGCGCAGAGCCGGCGATTCATCCGCGGCTTCCGCAATCCGACTCGCCTGCAGGAGATCTCCGAGCTTGCCGCGGACTGCAAAGCCAGCCCCCTGGCCCAGGTCTTTGAAGATGTGTACGAGGCCTACAAGCGGCAGACCGGGGGCTCCGGCCCGCCGCGCAACCTGACTCTGCTGGATCGCTCGGCCCAGACCGCCGCCAGCGAAGCCGTTACGCAACTGGAACGCGGCATGACCTGGCTGGCCACCATCTCGTCCACCACCGTATACGTCGGCCTCTTCGGCACGGTGGTCGGCATCATCGACGCCTTCCACGGCCTGGGCACAGCCGGGGCGGCAACGCTGCGCGCCGTTGCCCCCGGCATCTCCGAGGCGCTTATCACCACCGCCGCCGGCCTCTTTGTGGCCATTCCCGCCCTGATCGCTTACAACCAGCTCAGCGCGCGCATCCGGGTCTTCGCCACCGCTACGGACGACTTTTGCCGCGAGTTGGTGAGCCTGCTGGAAGGGATTCCGGTGCGCGCGCCTCAGCCCACACGCGCTGCGAATTCCGCCGGCGGCGCCAGCCCCGAACCACCCCAGGAGGTGGAACGTGGCCTTTACAAGTAGCAGCGGCCGGACCCAATCCTCGCTGGCGGAGATCAATATCACGCCGCTGGTGGACGTGGTTCTGGTGTTGCTGATCATCTTCATGATCTCCGCGCCGGTCTTGCAGTCGGGCATTGAGGTCTCCGTACCCAAAACGCGCACCGTGAAGGAGATCACCGAGCAGCGCCTGGTGCTGACCATCGACCGCAACCAGCAGGTCTTTCTCGGCGACCGGCTTGTCAACATTCACGAACTGGCCCAGAAGCTGCACGAGGCGGGAACCGATCCCGCGCACCGAGACTCGGTCAAGCAGGTGATCTATCTGCGCGCCGACGAGAACGTTCCCTTTGGCGCTTTCGCCAGCGTCATGGACGCCGTCAAACAGGCGGGCATCACCAACATCTCCATCGTCACCCAGCCGCTGGAGACCAAAGCCTCCGCGGCAAGTCGAAACTAGCTCCTATGGAAACTCTGCTGGAGGGCGCGGAACAACTCGAGCGGGAGCTGACGCCGGAGCCCCTGGCCGCGCCGGCCGCGGGCTCGATTGCGCTCCATGCGCTCTTCTTCGGCTCGCTTCTGCTCTACGGCGTGATAGCGGGCTTTTTTCATCACAGCCTGTGGGGCAATCCCGGAGCGGGCGGCGCCATTCAGGTCAGCCTGGTCTCGAATGCCATTCCTCTGCCCTCGGATCAGCCGCAAAACAACAACGTGCTGTCCACCGAGACACCCAGCCAGGCTCCGGCCGCGCCCACTCCCAAAGCCAAGCAGGCGGTGGATGAGACGGCGATTCCCTTCTCCGGCAAACAGGAGAAGCTGAAGCGGGAGAATGCCCGCAAGACCCAGCAGCACCAGCCCCAGCCGGAGCAAGACAACCGCGCTCAGTTCGGCGAGCAGGCAGGCTCCATCCTGCCCCGCTCGACCACGGCCCAGGCGGGGGGGGCCGACTCGCCGGTGAGCATCGCCAACGGCGACTTCGGCAGCCGCTTCGGATGGTACGTTGAGATCATCAAGCGCAAGGTCAGCCAGAACTGGAACCGCTACGAGATCGACCCGCACACTGCCAAGGGCGCAACGGCGGAGATCTACTTCAAGGTCAACCGCCAGGGCGCCCCATCGAACTTCAAGATCAACACGGCCAGCGGCAGCCCCACGCTCGACCGGTCGTGCCTTTTGGCCACCGAGCGCGTCGATACCTTCGGGGTTCTGCCGAGGGAGTCCAACGATCAATGGCTCGACGTCACCTATGATTGTACGTATTGAGTTCCGGCGCGGTGGAAGCCCCGCGCCTTTCCCACCAGCTGACTGGAAGGACCGATCAAACGCATGAAGACTCATCCCCCGCTTCTTCCCTTCTTTGCATCTCTCCTGGTTTGCCTCGCGGCTGCTCAACTGCCCGCCCAGGACTGGGTCCACACGGGCACCAACCTGGGCAACGACCGCATCCGCATCGCCGCGGCGGATTTCAAACCGGTGGGCGGCGATCCGCAGACTCCGGCTCTGAAGGCAGCCTTCGACGCCACGCTATACAACGACCTAGCCAGTGCCGGCATCTTCGACCTGGTCTCGAAGAGCCTTGCGCCTCAGTCCACGCCCGGTTCGCCCCAGGAGATCAATCTGAGCGAGTGGTCCGCCGTTCCGGCCAATGCGGCCATGGTGGCCTTTGGCGCGCTCTCCGCCAACAGCGGCCGGCTCATCGTCTACGGCTGGCTCTTCGACACGCGCAACACCGTCACTCCCCAGGTTCTAGGCAAGCAGTACAACGAAGTTGCCAGCCAGGACTCCGCGCGGACCATCGCTCACCGGTTCGCCGACGAGATCATCCTGCGCCTTGGCGGGGGCATCAACGGCATTGCCGAGACCAAGATCTATTTCGTCAGCTCCCGCACTGGACCCAAGGAGATCTGGGCGATGGACTACGACGGGCAGAATCAGCGCCAGATCACCCACCTGGGCGCCATCTCGACTTCGCCCCGCATCTCGCCGGACAACTCGCGCATCGCGTTTGCTTCGCTGGGCAGCGAGGGATGGGCCATCCGCATGTACTCCCTGGACCTGGATCGCCTGGTCGCTTTTCCGGGCGGGACGGCGGGAGGAAGCAACTTTACGCCGGCCTGGTCCGCGGACGGCGCGAAGATCGCTTTTTCGTCCTCGCGCAGCGGCGATCCGGAGATATGGGTTGCCGACCAAAACGGCGGCAGTCTGCGCAAACTTACGAACTTCGCCGGTCCCGACGTCTCGCCCACCTGGAACCCGCGCACCAATGCCCAACTGGCCTGGGTAAGCGGGCGCACCGGACTGCCGCAAATCTACATCATGGATCAGGACGGCTCGAGCGTGCAGCGCATCACCGACGGCGGCTATGCCGTCTCGCCATCCTGGTCGCCCAACGGCCAACTGCTCGCCTTCAGTTGGAATCGGAAATACGGGCCCGGCGATCCCGGCGGCGTGGACATCCACGTGATCGACATCGCCAGCAAGAACTATCTTCAGCTCACCCATGAATCGGGCAGCAACGACTACCCGTCATGGGCGCCGGACGGCCGCCACATCGTCTTCGAACGCACCATCGGCGGCCGCCACGACATCTGGGTCATGCTGGCCGACGGCACCGGACAGCATCAGCTGACCCAAACGGGCAACAACTTCATGCCCAACTGGAGCTGGAGGTGAAGTTTCCGTTCACAAGGAAGGTACGCCGCGTCGGTTATGCCGCGGGGCTCCCCGGTTTTCTCGACTATCCTACTTGCGTCGCCAAAGCTTCCCGCCGCTTCATTTCGGAGGGGGAGGCGCATAGGCTCGCCGGCTCCGCATTCTGTTCTTCGGCCTGGATGGGGCGCGGGGCTTGACGACCACGCTTTGTGAGGGGATTCAACCCGGAAACGTAACATTCCATTTCGTCTTTTCTTGCATCCAAGTCTAAGGGGTTTGGGCGGCGGCTGGGCGCGCAGATACAAGGACCCGGATCGCCCGAAGGTCAAATTTGAGTTCTCGGAAGGAGTATTCCATTGAATCGACAGTCTCGCATTCTGGTATCAGCTGCTCTGCTTGCCGCCTTCGTTGCCGTTCCAGGTTGCAAGAAGAAGGAAGCGCCGCTTCCAGCGGCGGAGACAGCGCCGGTTGCTCCGGCGCCCGCGCCCACTGCGCAAATCACTGCCACACCCACCGTGATCTCGGCCGGGGACCAGGTCCAGCTTGCCTGGCGCACCACCGACGCCACCACCGTCTCCATCGACGGCATCGGCGACGTGCCCACTATCGGCGTGAAGACAGTGACCCCGGCCGAGTCGACCAGCTATCACCTGGTGGCCCGCGGCGCGGGCGGCTCGGCTGACGCTACGGCTCGCGTCACTGTCAACGCGCCGCCTGCCGTCGTGGTGCCCGTCACCACCATGAGCGCCGAGCAGGAGTTCAAGGCAAATGTTCAGGACGCCTTCTTCGATTACGATGCCTACGATATCCGCAGCGACGCCCAGGATGTGCTCTCGCGTGACGCCTCCTGGCTGGTCGCCCATCCGGAGATCCGGATCGTCATCGGCGGCTACTGCGACGAGCGCGGCTCCAACGAGTACAACCTGGCCCTTGGCCAGAACCGCGCCGACGCCGCCAAGAATGCGCTGGTGACCGCCGGCGTGGCCGCAACCCGCATCCGCACCATCAGCTTCGGCAAGGAGAAGCCCTTCTGCACCGAGTCGACCGAAGAGTGCTGGCAGCAGAACCGCCGCGCCGGATTCTCCCTGGAACACTAGGGTTTCCGACAGTGTGATTTCCAACGTTGAGATTCGTGCTTTCCCACCCTAGGCGTTCGCCTCGGCGAACCGCGGCGGACGCCGAGGGTGGGGCACCCGGCAAATGATCTCTGAACTCGGATCGCTGTTCTTTACTGGTGAGAAATGATGAGAATACACAAACTTGGTATACGTTTCGCCGCCGCGTTCATCCTGACAGCGGCTCTCTGCCCGCTTCCGGCGCACGCCACGTCGAAGGAGATCGTCGAGCTGCAAACGCAGGTGCAGCAACTGCTGGACATGGTGCAGCGCCTCCAGTCCACGCTCGACACGCGCCTGGGCGTGGTGCAGCACCTGGCCGAGCAGACTGCCGACGATGCCAATCGCATTACGGCTACCGTCAACGCCCTGCAGCAGAAGATCAATGCGCAGAACGATGCGGGCAACGGCAAGCTGGACACCCTCTCCGGGCAGGTTCAGTCGCTGAACGACTCGGTGGACGAGTTAAAGTCGCGCATTGCCAAGCTGGATAAGACGGTTCAGGACTTGCAGGCCCAGTTGCAGAGCGTCCAGAATCCGCCCCCTGGCGGAGCGCCCACATCCTTGACTCCCGGCGCCGCCACGCCGCAGGAGGCCGCGCCCGGCGCGCCGGGCGCCACCGCTCCCTTACCGGGCGCGCCCGCAGGCAACCCGGCGCCACCGCTCCAGGCAACCTTCCAGGCCGGCGTGCGCGACTATAACGCCGCCCGCTACGACGTGGCCGCCAGTGAGTTTCAGGATGTGATCCACTACTACCCGCTCGATGAACTGGCCGGCTCAGCCCAGTTCTATCTTGGCGACATTGCTTACCGGCGCAAGAAGTTCAGTGAAGCGGTCAAGGACTTCAACGCGGTTATTGAAGGCTTCCCCGGCTGTCCCAAGGCTCCCGCGGCGCAACTGCGCAAAGGATTGGCGCTGCTGGAGATGAAGGACAAGAAGGACGCGGGCATTCGCGAGTTGCGCCTGCTCATCCAGCGTCATCCGCAGAGCCCCGAGGCCGCCCAGGCGCACTCCAAGCTCAACGCTCTGGGCGTCAAGATCAATCCGGCGCCAACAAACTGAGAAGGCTTCAGCGCAGAAACGGGGAAGCCGGCTGAGAAGCACCTAGCGCACGCCGCTCAGGTCCAGGCGGAGCAGCTTGGCGGGGTCAAGATAAGCGCCCTGCCAGCGGACGCCCCAGTGCAGGTGCGGCCCGGTAACGCGGCCCGTGGCCCCGCTCAAGCCCAGCAGGTCGCCCGCAGCCACGTGCTGGCCCTCACTCACGCCGATGCGGCTCAGGTGCATGGAAATCGTGAAGAGGCCCAGTCCGTGGTCGATGACCACGCAGTTGCCCTCGTAGTAGAGCGGCCGGGCGAGCGCGACCACCCCGCTGTTGCCGGCATGCACAGGCGTCCCTGTCGCGGCGCGGAAGTCCATCCCTTTGTGAATGCTGGCCAGCTTGCCGTTGAACATGCGACGCGTGCCGAAGCTGTCGGTGGGCGGTGCGGTGACGGGCGCGCGAAAGCTGGCCGACCATAGCGGCTCGGGTGCGCTGGAAGCAAAGACCTTCTCTTTGAGCGCCTGTTCGGCCTTGATCTGCTGGAGCGCCTCGGGGCCGGGTTCCACGAACTTGGGCTCGACTGTGAGCGAGCCGGTGCGGTAATGGGCGGGATGGATTTCAACGGCGTGGCTGAGGTCGATTGCGCCGGTAGCAGTATGCGCAAGAATCCTCAAGGTCGATGGCCCAGCCGGCGCCTCGACATCGACCCCGGCCAACGCAAACCACGTTCGCCCGTCGCGCCCGCGAAAGAACTGAAGCTTGCGGCCCAGCCACTCGCCGTCGAGGCTGGCGGCATCGGCGGCAGCCACGCGAATCAGCTCCGGCGAGCCGGCCACAACCACCGCCGGCGTGAGCGCAACGGCGGCGACCTGCGCCCGGACCGAAAGATCCCGCGCGGCAATCACGCAAAGGAGAAGGGTGGCGCACCGCAAGACCGGATGGAGCATCGGCATTCGCATCCCCGTTAGGATAGCGGAGAGCCCCGGCCTCCTTGCGCGAGTCAGCGGAACTTTGCGACCTGCGCGTCGCTTCTGCCGTCCAATATGCCTATGGCTTCCCTGGTTTTCACCCCAATTCGCTGTGCGCGCTGGGCATTGGTCATCGGCGCTGCGGCGGGCGGCCTCGCCGTTCTCGCGGCTGGTCAGCAGTCCCCGAGCTCCAGCGCAGCCGACTCGTCCGGCCTCGATCAGCCCGTCCTCGTAGAGTTGTTCACCTCGGAAGGTTGTTCCGACTGTCCCCCGGCCGACGCGCTGCTGGAGCGCCTTGACGCTACGCAGTTCG
>Ga0326727_10012716_pt1 | contig 19061 bp, 15 predicted proteins | sample MB2enrmetagenome_FD_207643 | JGI IMG/M metagenome (GOLD analysis project Ga0326727, IMG submission 207643) | Lab enriched peat soil microbial communities from McLean, Ithaca, NY, United States - MB29MY | ecosystem: Environmental > Terrestrial > Soil > Wetlands > Peat | place: USA: New York...
TGATGAAGACCTTAGCCAATAGATGCTCGGCTGCCCGGCCTTGGTGAACGTTCATCACATGTTTGAACCCTAAGACCTCTTCCACCGCGTCCGCGAATTCGTAGAAAGTCATACTGCCAGCGTAGGCATCATCCGCCCTGATCATTCCGGCAAACTGGTTGTCACTCATAGCATTGACGCCGCTGTCGGTAAGCATGTCTAGAAATATGTCCTTAGTCTTGAGGAGGAATGTATTGTAGCCGGCTTCTCCCATGGCCTTAAGCCGTGCCTCGACTGGTATCAGCGAGATTTTCTGAACCATCCGCGTCTTGTGCATTTCGATTGGAATTTCTTTACCTGAAGATAACCTGATCGACATAGAATAACCCCAATACCTGCAGGTTAGGAGACGGGACGATAGCAAGTTATGGGTTGCGGCATAGATGTGACAAAAAGAGACTTTAATGTCTCAAATGATACTTCGCTCATGACCGTTGCCGAGAAAGTTAGGGACTACGTAAAGAACAGACCGTACGTATCTGAAGCACTAGAGAACAATATCGTAAACATGAGCCAATTAGCGAGAGCAATTCGAAGAGAACTGAACCTTCACAGCACGTTTGCAATCAAAGCTGCACTAAGAAGATACTCTTTCAGCCTGAGGAAAAGCCGGTCATTCAGAGAAGAGAAAGTTCTACGGTTGCTTCGTCTGAGCAAGTTAATGGTTCTAGACAACCTCTCGATAGTGATGACCGACCGAGAGTTTGAAATCATTAACAAGATGAAAATCAAGCTGAGCGATCTACACTATGTCTACTTAGTAGAGAAAAGTTTACTCAAGAAGATTCGGGAGACCGTCAAACACAATGTATCTCTTATTCACGAAGACTGCACGGCCCTTGTCGTCAATTCACCAGAGCAGATGGAAACTACGCCTGGTGTTGTCTGGTACCTTACCTCTTTGTTGTCGTCACAGAATATCTACTCGTTGGCATTCACGTCGTGTTACACCGAAACTACCATCGTCATAGAAAGGAAGGACGCGATAAAGAGCTATGAAATCCTATCCAGAGTAATTGGATAGCACGTTATCCTCGTAGTCGTATATGCGATCCTTGACGTATGGTCAAGTACCAATGGAAAGGACTCGTTTGATGCATTTGGTTGGCGCGAAAGGTATTTCGTAACTCGCCTTAACCACCTGCGGAAATTTGCGAAAGGCTAAGAACGCAAAGTTTGCCTCGAAAGACTAAAATTGTCAGTGCATTATCGAGTGGCATCATGCAAGTTTATTCAGTTATCAGATGCAAGAATCTGATCAACGGAGAGATGCGAGAGTCAACAAATGACGATTTCATCAAATCAATCAACCCCGCTACGGGAGAGCTTGTCGGATTAGCTCCGAATAGCCAAATCGAGGTTGCTAGGGAAGCAATCGAGTCTGCGCGGACAGCCATCGATAGAAGCGATTGGTCTCGAAGTCCCGTAGCCAGATCGAAGGCATTGTACTCACTTTCGGAGGCAATGGTTGACAATTATGATGCACTTGTGAATTTGCTGATCAGAGACGCTGGAAAAACCGTCTCTGATTCCAAGTTGGAAATAGACCTTTGCTGTGATACCGTCGAGTATTACGCAGGGTTAGCGAGGAATGTATATGGCCGAACGATTGATCTCTCTCCCACTGCAACATCGTTCTTGGTTAGAGAACCGCTCGGCGTGATCGGCATAATAACCCCGTGGAACTGGCCGCTGTTGTTGCTCCTTAGGTCGCTGGCACCTGCATTGGCAGCGGGAAATGCAGTGGTGATTAAGCCGGCGAGTCTAACTCCAGTTGTGAATTACAAGTTCATTGATGTACTTCAGAGCACGCATATGTTTCCCAGTGGCATTGTGAATTACGTGACTGGCCCGGGACCTGTGGTCGGAACGGAAATCGTGAGAAACGAGAACGTGGACATGATCAGTTTTACAGGGGAGACAGTAACTGGCAAGGAGATACTCAAGCTCGGAGCTGAGAGTATCAAGAGGGTATCCCTGGAGTTAGGAGGGAAATCCCCAAACATTGTATTTGAAGACGCACCGTTTGAGAAGTCAATTCGAGCTGCTCTGAAGGGAGCGTTTCTCACTGCCGGCCAAGTATGTTTTGCAGGCTCCCGGCTCCTGGTCCAAGATAGCGTGCATGACAGTTTCGTAAAGAAAGCTACCGAGTTAGCCAAACAAATGAAGGTTGGATACGGCTTGAGTCCGTCAATCGAAATAGGTCCCCTGATCTCGAAAACTCAGCTAGATAGCGTAATGGAATACGTGAAGGATGGGAAAAAACACTCGAAATTGGTGACAGGCGGAGAAGTTCTAACTGAAGGTGAACTGTCAAAGGGATTCTTCGTTTCACCGACCATTTTCGATGATGTTCCAACAGACTCCAAGATAGCGAAGGAAGAAATCTTTGGCCCTGTATTGTCCGTAATCCCATTCAAGAGTGATGATGAGGCGATTGCAATTGCCAACGATTCAAAATACGGTCTCGCAGCCGCAATATGGACGGCGAACTTGAACCGCGCCCTTGGCACTGCTAGGAAGATCAAGGCGGGAACTGTCTGGATAAACACCTATGGGAAGAATTATGCTCCAGCAGAGTTCGGTGGATTCCGTCAAAGCGGACTGGGCAGGGTAAGAGGACTGAGCGGCCTCTACGAATTCACAGAGATGAAGAACATCAATGTAGATACGGCAAGAGAATTCTGAGAATGGAATTCAACCACGCCCTTCCTTCATGTTGATGTCTTCGTGAGATATTCTTCCATCGGAATGGCCATTTTTGAGCGGATCGGCCACCAGTCTTCTGTGCTCATTCTAATGTCCAGCAGCGCAGGTAACTCAGAATCGAAGGCTCTCATTAGTGCCGGTTTGATTTCTTCGGGATCGGCGATAAGTTCCCCGTAACATCCTAACGCCTCAGCAAGCTTGTCGTAACGTGTCGCCTCTGGCAGTGTTACACTCATTTTGCTGGTGTAAACCTGCCCAGCGGTTCTAAGGGCCGGACCGATCTCAGCTCCCCAACCCAAGTTGTTGCTGACAACACAGACGAACTTGATACCGTATCTGCTCGCCGTTTCTAACTCCATGGCGTTGAAGCCGAAACTTCCATCACTTGTCAGCAGAAGGACTTGACTGTCACCTCTCGCCAGTTTTGTTGCCAAAGCGAAAGCCACGCCAGGTCCCATATTACCCCAGTTCCCGTGAGCAATCATGAAGTGCCCTGGGAAGTGAGCCCGTAGATAGGTCCTGCCCATCGATCCAATGTCCGCGCCATCAATGATTACATAGGCTCCTTTGTCAAGGAAATCTCGAATCTCCCTAACTAACCGTGCAGGATGGATGGGTTTCGACTTGCAGTATCCTAACTCGCGGATACCATCCTCGTATTTCTGCTTCTCTTCCTCGACAAATCTAAGCCAGTTCGATTCGCTTGGAATAGATGCCAACTCTTTCGATGCTTTGATGAGTTGCGAAAGAACAGTTTTTGCGTCTCCCGTTATACCTAATTCAACATTTCCTATTCTTCCAATTTCTGAAGGTTCAAGATCTATCTGAATAATCCTGGCTTCGGCAGAGAGATTTGGGAACGCTGTCAGTTTCTCTGCTCTTGCTCCGATCACTAATATGACGTCTGCCTTTGGGGTTATTTGAGCAGGGCAATTGGGTCTGTTAAAGGAGATCGTAACTCCGGCAAACAGCGGGTCGTCTTCTGGAAAATAGCCTTGAGCAAGGCCCGCCTTGGAAACGAGTGGGAGATTCATCAATCTTGCAAAGTCTCTCAACTCTGGGTAAGCATTCGACCAGTGTACTCCGTTTCCGATAATTATTAGGGGTCTCTTTGCCTCGAGCAACATCGCCACCGCTCTCTTGGCTAACTGTTCGTCAATGTGCAGTCGATTTGTGGCTCTGTACGCTTCAGGTTTCACGTCTACCCAATCACAGTACTCGTAAAATGTCTCAGTGGGCATTTCCAATATTGTAGGGCCCATTCTTCCCGTGGTTGCGTGTCTAAACGCCCACTGACCATATCTCGCCAACAGAGATGGATCTGTGCATCGCGCACACCACTTCACATAGGGTTCGAACATCCGGCTGGCGTTGAATTGTCTGGATTCCCCCTCTCTGCTTAATGGTTCACCGCTCTCGCCAACTGGAGAGAGAGCGACAAGGGGGCTGCACTCGTAATAGGCGCCTACGAGAGCTGTAGTCATATTCGTCGTTCCGCAGCCGCCGATACCGAGGCAAACTCCGGGTGTCCGCGTAATTCGGCCCCAAGCGTCAGCAGCGTAAGCCGCAGCTTGTTCATGCCTCACATTGATAATCTCAATTCCTTCGTCAATGCAGCCGCCGTAGAATGGAAGGTAATTTGAAACGGCGACGGTAAATACATACTTCACTCCTTCATTCTTCAACACTTTCGCGAGGGCTTTGCCGGCCCTTAGCTTGGCCAATAGAATTTCACCAGGAATTCACCTGTTAATTCAACTACATTGTTATTATTGCTTTTCCGAATTGGCTAAAACGCAAGTGAGAAAATCACCGACTGGACCATCACAGATCCGACTACGCTAATGCGTTGGCACTGAGCTTTCGTCTAATATTCAGCGCAAGGCAACCATGACGACCCTAAACAATAACTAAACCAGCAATATTGCTCGAATATTACGAACACACATTAAGCAAGGAAATCTGGTTCGTGTCAAACCTCGGGAAAAGCCGCGCAGTCTTGGTTCAACGCTTCACCTAGTTTGGATGTTCTACCCATCTTCCATCAGGGTCTATCTCTCTCAATATTTGCAGTTCTTCGTCAGTTGGTGGATCAAGTACTTCAATTGATTCGGGAATGATGGGCCTGAAACCCATGTTTTCTAGTACCTTCTCCTTTGTCACTCCTGGTTGCAATGCCATGATTCTTGCTTTTCCTAGCGTAGTGTCAAAGTCCATGATCGCCAATCCTGTTATGATCAGGAAGGGTTTTCCGAAGATTAGGCCTCTCTTCTCTCTTCCTTCGCCATCAATGTTTCCGGGAGTTGTGATGAAGTCGACCTTCTGTACAAACCTTCGCTTTTCATGCCGTGTAAGGATGATTGTTTTGTTCGCCAGCGAACCGATGTCGTTGGCTCCGCCGCTCCCAGGCAGTCGCGTCTTGGGCTTCGTGTAGTCTCCGATGAAGGAGGTGTTTACGTTGCCATACTGGTCTATTTGGGCGCCACTGATGAAACCATAATCAATGTGCCCTTTTTGCAACAGAGAAAGCACATCAGTAGGTGTTGCCAGCATGATCGCCCTATATCCAGCCCTTATGTCGTTGGGTGAGAACGGCATGTATTTTCTAGTTATGCGCGGTTGTATCTGACCACCTTCAAATACTATTACAATATTGGGTGCGTGAAGTCGCTGTGCCAGAGCCGTCGCCATAAGGGGTAGCCCTGTTCCTACGAACACAACCCTGTTATCCTCGATATTCCGGGCCGCTGTCACTGCCGCGATTTCCGAGCTAGAATACGTCTCCGAACTCATTCCATCCACCCGTGTTTGATGCCTTTGGCCATCGCGACTGCCTCCAATAGCTTCTTGGGGGATATCTTCTTCAGGTATTCGAAGTGGTCTTTTACGCTGTATACGTATTCGTTAAGGTACTCCTGCGCATATGAAATTCCCCTTGTTTCTATTTGGTTGACATAAGAATCGACATGTTCATGGTCCATGTCGTAATTCCCGTAGCAATCATAGGGGTGAGAGCCGAACGGGGCCCATACGACAGCGTCCACGAGAAGGAATGGAATCACAACCTTGTCAGCTTCTTTTCGTATTGCCTCCGTGTCCACAATTTCCTCGGCGGTCAATATCACGCGGTTGGCTGCTTTCGCTATGCTGGGGTCTGCTGAAATTCCTCCATCGATGATCGCATTCCCGCATTTATCGGCTCTCTGCACGTGTAGTATGGCAACGTGAGGGAAGAGCGCAGGGACGGCAATGAGTTTTTGACCTGAGTAGGGGCATTCTATGATCTTCGCTCTGTTCTGTTTCGGAAGGTCAGAGCCAACCATTGAGAATGTTGGAAGGAATGGGACGCCCATGGCGGCGGACGCAAATCTGAGGTTCATCCCTAAGTTACTCCACTCCTCAAATTCGACTTTCCCTGTTTCCACATTCTCTCTCATTATCTTGGATACGCCCCATACGACACCTATGCTAACCCAGCTGGAAACGATTTTTTTCACCAACCCAGCTGCTAAGAGCAGTTCTACATCGAAGGAGCACAACGTCTTGGCTACTGTGAGGTTCCTTTTGCCTTGCCGCACGATTTCCCTCACTGCCGCCATCGCTATCCGATCGTAGTTTGCGCTCGAAAGAGCCACCACTTCTCCGTCATGGACGAATCTGTCGATGGCTTCGTTCATTGGCATTAATTTCTCCCGCATCGAATGGTCCTTTTGCTCCGCGTTTCTCCTACTTTCCACGAGATTCATCATGTGGAAACGACCCTCTTACTGGATACGAACATAGGTCGTTTCGTCTAAAGCAATCCTTGATGTTTCATTCTTTCTACGTCTTCCAAAGTAGGTATGCGGCTGCGTTCTGCAAAGGGTTTCACGATAGGTCTCGTGGCGTCTATGCAGAGAAGGCTCCAAACTCTGCTTTCATCCTCTCCCTCGGCCGAAGGATCTAGTGTTTGCCCAAATGTGCGAGGAATTATGAACGTATCCTTGGCTGGATCGCAGCGAGTGGCTATCGCCCATAAGACCTCCTCTGGGCTCCTAGTGTTCACATCATCGTCTACTGCAACACAGTACTTTATCGAGTCATTCGCTGTAATAGCCGCGAGCATAGCTTTCCTTCCATCCCCCTCATGCTCCTTCTTCAAGGAGATCGCATAGAAGAACGTCTGCAGAAAGTTCGCAGACTTGACTGAAGGAACCGACTCTCTTATTCTTTCCAGGGTCCTTATCGTCTTAGCGATAAAATAGTAACCTACTTCAGAGGACCTCGCAGTTATTGAATAGTAAATTGGGTCTTTCCTCTGTGTTATCTTCTGCACTTCCACCACCGGTCTCATGGCTGCATTGCCGTAGTAGCCAGTGTATTCACCATACGGCGCTTCTTTTTCTCTCACCTTCGGCAAGACAACGCCTTCCATTACTATTTCTGCGTTAGCCGGAACCAACAGGTCAGAATCTTCTGCTTTCACAAGTTCAATCGGGTGAGCGGCAAGGGCTCCCGCAAGCGCGTATTCGTTCCTCCCAATCGGCAGGCCAGTTGCCGCAGCCATACCAACCAAAGGATTGTATCCTATGACGATCGCTATCTTGAGCGGCTCGTTCATACTGTCCGCTTTTCTGTAAATCGACCATAGGTGTCTTGGCTCCATCAGTATCCCTAGCCTATTTCTGCTCTTCAAGAGAAGCCTATGGTACGAGAGGTTTTGGATGCCAGTTTCTGGATCCTTTGCCACGATGAAGGCGCCGGTGATGTAGGGCCCTGCATCTTTCTCATGCATTGTCATTATCGGATATTTGGTGAGGTTGACCCGAGAACTGTCCAGTATGACCTCTTTACAGGGGCCGGTAGAGACCACGTCGACGTTAACTTCATTCCTCATTCTCTCCGATATCACTTTGTCCAGTGTTTCGATGTTGGTGTCGGCAGCGAGACCAAGGCACAGAGCCAATCTCCTTCTACTGGACAGGAGGTTTACAAGCACTGGCATATCGAAACCCTTGACGTTCTCGAAGAGTAGCGCTGGTCCCCTCTCGGATTGCACCTTCATATGGATGGCTGCAATCTCGAATTTTGCATTGACCTCGTCCTTCACCCTTCTCAATTCTCTATTTTCTTCAAGGACCCTGAGGTAATCTCTTAACGAGTCTACACCGTGTGCAGAACCGGTTACGGTACCAAGCTGCTCTTCAGGTCGCATTAATGCACATCTCACTTTATTCTAGAGTGCTCCCGAAATTGCAATTTTGTCAAATCTATCTTCACGTCTCAGGATTGCTCAAGTTGCTTCTTAACGCAGTCGAATAAGGTATTGATAGTCTTCTCCGTGGTGCTTCCTATGACTCGTTGTGCGAGGGCTGCAATAGCGCCAACGAGTTTCGCGTCCGCTTTGTAATCGAGCTTGGTTCCGTCCGCAACCTCTGTCAACTCGATTACAGTACTCAGGTCAACATTGCTTCCTGCTCCTGATCCATTTCCTTGAAGTCGAACGCGAGAAGGTGGCTGCTTCTCCACGATCGCTATATGGAACTTGAAATCACCTCTCAGGAAGCCTATGCCGACCTTGACGATTGCAACGAATTTATCCTCCCCTTCCATTTGCAAACTTTTCATGTCTGGAAAGCATCGGCCGATCTTGTTGGGGTCGGTTATGAAATCAAAGACTCGCTCTCTTTGTGCCTTTATGATACATGTTCCTTCAAAATTCATTCAATAATTCCTCTTCGGACCACGCTCAGTCCTCTAAATCGATTTGGTATAAGCTTTTGTTGTGAAGTTCGGTTCTTGAATTAGCTTCTTTGATTGCACGTTGGGCTGTGTGGATCTAAGATGTGATTCTTTTGCGATCGTGCGGCCGGAAATCGCGGCCACGGATAATGTTCTCTGCTTAGACATCTAAGGAACGCTGACTTCAGTCGCAAATGAATTCCTGATGCAGATTGAATAGTCACATACAACGATAACTTGAAATTCCCAAATCGTACTTGGAACCTGTCAAGGACGGTCCCTCAAGCTGATCGCTGACAAATACTTAATTGCCATTACAGGTGCTAGTGGGGCATCGTACGGCATTCGACTTCTGGAAGTCCTGAGAGACCTGCAGGTCGAAACTCACGGCATAATAAGTCCAGCAGGGATCGCGAATCTCAAAATCGAAAAAGGTTTTCAGCTAAAGGATTTTGCAAAGCTTTGCACGGTCACGCATGATGAGCGAAATGTTGCGGCTGGTCCCGCAAGCGGATCTTTCCTGATGAAGGGTATGGTGATTGTTCCGTGCAGCATGAAGACATTAGCATGTGTTGCTCACGGAATTTCCGACAACCTGATAACCCGTTCCGCAGAAGTATTCCTCAAAGAGCACAGAAAACTGGTCCTGGTTCCCCGCGAGACCCCACTCAGCTTAGTGCACTTACGGAATATGGTTCTTGCAGCGGAGGCTGGAGCCGTCATACTCCCCGCCATGCCAGGTTTCTATTGCCGACCCAAGAACGTTCACGAAATGGTAGATCACGTGGTCGGCAAGATCTTAGACGCGTTAGACATCCAACACGACCTCTTTCGTCGCTGGGCGGGCGGCCAAACACCCAAATGACATCTTGATTGACCAGACTCTATTGAAACTCCGTACGTAATGTCTCCCTAGGAACGCAAGTCACTGGAAACCCCCAGCGTCATATCTGAGGGCTTCAGGCCGCACGTCGAAAGATTGGCAAACCCCACCGACTGGAAATTTCTCGCCCTCAATTCGTTCGGTCTGCATCCCACGCTGACGAGCCACGACGATTGCTGGGTTAGAGAATAATGGCATTCAAGCCTTGAGCAGACCCAAAGCAGTCTCTCGCAACACTTGCTGCTTGATTGTTGCTGGCAAGGGTAAATTCAAGAACGCCTGGATGTTGGCCCGAATGCTGGAGACCATAGGGCCGGCCCAATCAGACCCGAACATTGTTTTTGCCGCGACGAGTTCGAGTCTCGGGAAGTATGACAGAAGGTGACTTGGTGGAATACCAGATATGTCCATGTATACGTTCTTGTGTCTACGAACCAAGAAGAAAGCGGTATCGGTCCAAAGGGGTCGGCCCCCATGAGCAAGAATTATTTTTAGGTCAGGGAAGTCGACCGCGACGTCATCAACGTAAATTGGGTCACCGTAAATATTACGAGCCTTTTTGAATACAGAAGTTCCAGTATGAAACATAACGGGCACTTTCTTTTCTTGCGCGCAACTGTAGATCTGCTCTAATGATCTCAGTTTGCCAGTTCTGTACTCGTTCGGGTACACCAGCTGATGGCAGGGGTGGATCTTGATTCCCTTCACGCCCAAGTCATCTACTAGGTGGTCCATATCCTTACGAGCGTTATCGGTATCACGCGGATGGAGTGAACCGAACGGAATCAGCCTCTCCGGATGTTTAGCACAATAGCGGGTCGTGAAGTCGTTGATTTCGTAGGGAATGCCTTCAACCTTCGGACTGACGTTTGACACGAGGAAAGCTTTCTCCACATTCGCATCGTCAAGAATCTTGACAAGAGCATCCGGATCTTCCACAACTCTTCGTGCATTCTCCGCTTCCTCTTCGCGCTTGCCAAGCGCGTAAAGTTCCAGAGATTCTTTGCTGAGTAAATATCGGGGGGTTATGTGCACGTGACAGTCTATGTACTTCAAGATCCCTTCACGGTGGAAAACAAATCTGTGTCTTCAGATTTAGGTTCGCTACGTTCAACTTAAATTAAGGATCACTCGGTTGCTCGAGGATTACGATGCCAACGTTCACTCCAGCGGCTTTCGATTACTATTCGGCAAAGTCGCTTGATGAAGCGATTCGGCTACTTAGGGAGCATGATGATGCGAAGCTCATAGCTGGTGGGCAGAGCCTTCTGGCCATGATGAAACTTCGTCTAATCGAGCCCAAAGTTCTGGTGGACATATCCAAGATACCTGCGTTGGATTACCTTAAGGAAAGGGATGGCCAACTGGTTATAGGGGCTCTTGCTACCCATCAAGCGATTCATGACTCAGAATTAGTTCGGTCGAAATGCCCTTTGCTCAGCGAGGCGGCCGGTAGGATTGCGGACATGCAGATTCGTAATCGTGGCACAATTGGAGGAAGCATAAGCCACGCCGACCCAAGCGCGGACTATCTCCCGGTGCTCTTGGCTCTGGAAGGAAGCATTGTTGCTGAAGGTGCAGGCAAAGAAATGGTCATAGGGGCGAAGGACTTCTTCGTAGACACATTCACAACTGCCCTGGGACCAGCCGAGGTAGCTAAAGAAGTGTGCGTTCCAATTATTGCCGCGAACGAGGGTCAAGCCTACGTGAAGTTCATCAGAAGGGAAGCGGAATTTGCCACAGTGAACGTCGCCGTACGTTTGATAGTTGGAAGGGGGGGACTCGTCGAGAAAGCGCGAGTGGCCTTAGGCGCCGTCGCTAATACAGCAATCAGAGCAACAGCAGTGGAAGAAATCCTTGAAGGGAAAAAAATATCTGAGGATCTCATTTCGAAAGCTTCGAAAGTTGCAGATCAAGGGACAGATCCGCCGAGCGATATCCGGGGCAGCGCCGCATACCGAAAGCATCTTGCTAAGGTTTGGGCAAAGCGGGCTCTGCTGCGGGCCTTTGCCAACTTGGAGGCTAGAAGGGACAGATGAACAGGCCTGTTGTCATAAGAATCAACGGAAGAGATTATCCGGCTGAAATACCGGACAGAATGCTTCTTGTCCAATTCATCCGGGACATCGCAGGATTAACGGGTACCCATGTAGGTTGCGACACGGGTCACTGCGGCGCTTGTACCGTGTTGGTGGACGGAAAGCCTATGAAATCTTGCATGGTGTTGGCGGTGCAAGTAACCGGGTCAGAAATTACGACCATTGAAGGACTAGCCGGCGAACCCAAGATGCGTGAACTGCAAGCATCTTTCAGGTCAGAATTTGCTGTGCAATGTGGATACTGTACGCCAGGCTTTTTGATCTCTTCATTTCATTTACTCGCCAATCACCCGAACCCCACCGAAGAAGAAATTAAGGAAAACATAGCCGGAAACATCTGTCGATGTGACGGCTATCCTAACATAGTACGTGCTGTAAGAAAGGCATCTGCCCCGCAAACAATCTGATGAATTTGGTCCCACCGTCACGACGAGGCGCACGGCCAAGGATGCGGCACATGGAAGCATCTCAATAGGCAAAAATGCTGAAACCGGTTAAGAGCCGATAAGCTGATACAAGAAGATCACCAGATCTTTGATTTGTAGAGTCCCGGGCCGCCGGAGGAAACCATAGACACAGTCCTTCCCTAAAGGAGACATGTAGGACTCCATCAAGCCTCAGATGTTTGAATCTTCTTCCATATTCGTTCAGGGCTTGCGGGCAGTTCGGTTATGTCCACGTTCCATTTCTGTAGCGCATCCTCTATGGCTAATACTAGCGCTGCCGGACCGGTCTCGCTGTTAGACTCTCCGATGCCTTTCGAACCTAATGCCGTGAATGGCGACTTGGTCTGTATTGAATGATCAAGCTGCAGGTCGATCGCCTCCTTGGCAGAAGCCACGTAGAAGTCACCGAAATTAGTAGCGAGGGGCTGACCATCCTCGTTGTAGGGTAGATCCTGGTAAAGTGTATGCTCCAGCGCCTGGTTCAACGCACCGATGCATTGGCCCCTTACTATTCCAGGGTTGACAATGGTTCCGGAGTCGTGTGCACTTACATATTTGTGAACCTTTACCATGCCTGTTTCAGGATCAACCTCTACCACTGCGGCATCCGCTATGAACCCGTAGGTCCCAGATGAGTTCGTCTTATCGTCAAGCCCAGGAGCCTTCAGAGTCGGAATGTGATAGGTGCTTGTGGCGACGAGGTTCTTGTCTTCGTCTAATTCTAGGGCGCCAGGGTTCCAGTGCACGTAGCCTGCGATGCGTCTATGGGAAATACTTCTACTTGGATCGCTTTTCACGAAGATCTTCTCGTCGCCTACCTCCAGTTCCTGAGATGGAGCTTTCAAAATCTGGGAGGCGATCTCAAGCATCTTAGCCCTAATCCTCATCGCTGCAGTGTAGACCGCGCTGACTCCGACAGAGCCGAATCTAGAAGAATAGGTGCCAGCCGATATAGACCATGGATTGCGATGGGTGTCAACCCCCGCTGTAACGGCTACGTTCTCGACCCTAAATCCTAAAACACTCGACACGACTTGCGCGACTGCCGTCTCATGTCCCTGACCTTGAGGGCAGCTATCGATTTGGCATATGACCTTGCCATTCACCTCTACTTTGATGACGGCCGTGTGCTGGCCTCCACTCTTAGGTAGGAAATCAGGCTTAGTCCTATCCTCTGGCGGCGTCGCTGTATCGAGGTAACCCATATTGGAGACTGAAGGATCTATGCCGACGGCCAGTCCCAAACCCATATACCTGCCGTCGTTCCGGGCTTCTTCAACTTCTTTCTTGGTCTTCTCGTAGTCAAGAAGATGCAACGCTTTCATGAATACGGCAGGGTAGTCTCCACTGTCATATATTCCTCCGGTCGGCGTGTGATACGGAAACTCGCCTGGTTCGATAAAATTGCGCAATCTCATATCAGCAACGTCAATCTTCAGTTCCTTTGCAGCCTTGGCGACAAGCTTCTCCAATGGGAAATACAGATGTTGCCCACCGAACCCTCGTATAGGAGAAGTGGGCAAGGTATTCGTTAGTACTACCTTGGCGTCGATCGCCACATTCATTATGTGATATGGGCCGACGAAGTTGCCCAGTTGCCTCAAGACATGCCCTGGCTCGGGGGACCTTGGATAGGCACCGACGTCGTCGACGAACTTGGTTCTAATGGCTGTTATCAAGCCTTCTTGGTTTACGGCAAGTTCGAATGTTCCAACACGCCCAGCGGCCCGTGTGCTTCCTATGAAGTGTTCCGTTCTAGTCTCGACCCACTTAACAGGAACACCTGCCAAAATGGCAACGGCTCCGATAAGCACCATGTAGGCGGCCATTCCGGTCTTGTCACCGAACCCTCCGCCAATGTCTTTCGGGGTAATCACTCGGAACTTATCCTCTGTTAACCTCAACGCCTTAGCGGAAATATAGTAGAAAGTGAACGGTCCTTGGAAGTTGCACCATTCTGTCAAAAGACCTGACGCGGATTCAAAGCTCGCGAGAATCACATACGGCTCAAGTGGTGGCGTCGTGAACCGGTTGACTTTGAAATCCATGGATACCACCTTGTATGCATCCTTGAAGGCCGTTTCAGGGTCCCCGAAACGGTATTTCCTTTCCCAGACAAGATTGCTTCCAATCTCATCGTGGATTAGGGGAGCGCCTTCCTTCATTGCCTCGACGGGGTCTACAACGCAACTCAGCGGTTCATACTCGACCTCTACTAGCCCCATCGCATCTTCGGCAGTAAATCGATCTTTTGCAACCACGACGGCGACGGGTTCCCCGGCGAAGTGAACTTTCTCGATAGCTATTGGATAGGCCTTCACTTTGCTGCGTATTACTGAAGGAAGCGGGTCTATCCTCTGCTTAATGTCGCGGCCCGTTAAGACCGCTCTGACTCCGGGCAGCTTCAGGGCTTCAGTGACGTTTATGCGCTTAATGACCGCGTGGGCGTAGGTGCTCCTTAGGACCGCTGCATAGTGCATGTTGGGCAAGAGTGGTTGGTCGTCTGCGAACGCGCCCTGCCCTGTAGTTAGTCTTAGGTCTTCGAATCTAGGAACTGCAACCCCGATATAGTCGCGTTTCTCAGTTTCCCTCGATTTCACTATTGGTTTTAGGGACATGGTCAGGTCACTTCCAATGCTCGGCAGATTCTTAAAGTCTCTGAGCGGGATAGTTCTTTTTCAAGTTTCTTTCTAAGTTCGTCAAATGCAAAGGGAAGATAGCGTAGGAAAACCAACTCGCGATCGACGTACTTCTAAGAAAATGTCAGATTGAGAAGCGTAAATTATGAGTCATCCATGATTGCGTGGTCAGGTTGGTCATTGTAGTCTAGCTGAGAAATCTTCTACTTGTGTGACGTAGGATCGGCAGCTTATGTCTCTCCGCCGGATCGCGAGCACTAGGATCGAGCTAGGTTTCTTCTGTTTGATCACATTTACAATGCGCCTGATGAAATCCCTTTCCCTAAAGCCGCCGTAAGTCACAATTAAGCCAATTCTCTTTCCTTGACAATTGGTCATAATGCGCAGATACTCGTTAAACGGTGGGCAGCTGAAAGTCCACTTTGGGGTGGCAAGGCACACTAGATCGTAGGATGATACATCTGAGTTAATGTCGCTAATCTCTACCCGTGAATTCGGAATGAAAGAATATGCGAGCCAGAGAGGATAACTCTGTTCTCGTCTTGGTTTTATCTCAACAAGGTCCACCTCGTAACGTGTCCTCAAACAGTCACGTAGTTGCGCCGCAACCAAACGAGTATTTCCAGTGTACGAATAGAAGCAGACAAGAGCTCTTCTCTCAACCGTAGATCCGTTCCTCTTTCCGGTGGCTTTACTCAAGGACAGTTCACTTGTCCGACCTCCTTGACGTGAAGTTCTGTCGCTGGCTCGAAAAATTGACCGAGGAGGCTTAATTCCTTTGAATGGAATGAACAACTCAACAACGCATTCGCTCATCGCAGACGTATCATGACTCGAAGAGGTCTCAAAGTTTCGCCGCTCCAGCACATGGAACAGCTCGCCTTACGCTCTCTAGAAATTCAATGTCTCAAAACTATTCCAGTAAATTTCGTAAATCAAGCATGAGGGACGTACAATCCCTCTGGATCTAATGTTCGAAGTATTTTCAGCTCTTCCTCTGTAGGTGGAGTGGTCGTTTCAAGCTTCTCTGCGATGAGTGGTCGAAAGCCGGTGTTTTCAAGCACGGTGTCTATTGAAACCCCGGGATGCAATTTCTTAACTCTCATTAACCGCTTCTCCTGATCATAATCCATCACACACAGATGGCTCACAAGCTTGTCCGGTTTGCCAAAGATGATGCCTGCTCTTTCGCGGCTCTTCTCCCCTCGTATGTAACCCGGACTTGTCAGAAAATCCAGCTTCTCAACGAATCTTCGCTTTTCATGATGCGTGGCAATGATGGTCTTCGTACAACACGAGGCAATGTCGTTTGCCCCTCCACTACCCGGCAGTCGGACCTTAGGTTGATCATAGTCGCCTATCACTGATGTGTTTATGTTGCCGTATTTGTCTATCTGGGCTCCACCTAAGAATCCGTAATCGATATACCCTCTCTGCTGAAGACCGAACAAATCAGATGGCGAGGTAACCATGATAGCCAAGCGCGCTGCCCGTGTCTCATTCGTGGAATACGGAAGCATGGTGCGATGAATCAGAGGAGCAACAGCTCCTCCTTCGAAGATTATGGTGAGACTAGGCGCATGAGTCTTTTGCGCGAGAGCCGCGGAAATCAAAGGCATTCCCGCTCCCACGAAAACGGTCTTCTTATCTTCCAATTCTCTTGACGCTGCCACAGCAACGAGTTCGGCAGAAGTGTAATTTGCCATTCTACTTACCTCCCATCAACTCACTCGTTCATAAGTTCCCTACGAAGGGCGACATTCTTGAGCAAGTTGCTCACGTGAAACTTCTGGAGATAGTCGTAATATGACGGTGTGTCAAAGATGTAGTCATTGAGATACTGTTTAACTCCATCGACACCTTTTTCGTTGACCAAATCCGCATATTTGTGGAAGAATTCGTAGTCAGCGTGATACAGGCCGGGGCATTCATGCGGATAAGAACCGAAAGGTGCTTCAACCACCGCATCCACGCAGAAGAAGGGAATGAGTGTCCTGTCGCTTTCACGCCGAATTCTATCGCTGCTCACTATTTCCTCTGTCGTAATAATCACCTTACCTGCTCCTCTCGCCATATCCGCGTCTGCGAACGGCATTCCATCCACCTGTGCGTTCCCATATTTGTCTGCACGCTGAACATGGATAATGGCAACGTCTGGAAAGAGCGCGGGAACGAGACACAGTTTCTTGCCAGTGAAAGGGCAATCCATCTCCTTAACGCTAGTGTGTTTCATGAGGTCGGAGCCGAGCATCGAAAGCGTCGGAAGAAAGGGTACGCCTAGGGCGGCAGCCTTGTACCTTAAGTTTAGTGCAGAATGGCTCCATTCCTCGATCTTGACAATCCCGTGCTCAGCGTAGTGGCGCATTACCTTTGAAACGCCCCAAGTCACTCCCATGCTTATCCAACTCGTAACAGCTGCGGATACACTGCCGGCAACGAACATCAGATCGGATTCGAAGGAAAACAATAGTCTTGAAACTGTTAATCCCTTAACTCCGCTCATTACTATCTCCCGTATCATGCCCATTGGTGTTCGGGAGTACATTATCCCTCCAATGGCAACACTATCCCCATCCTTGACCAGCTTCGCAGCCTGTTCAAGTGTAGTGAGTTTTTCCCTCATCGAATGGTCTTTCTTTTCGATTATCGATCTTGCTTCGACAAAATCCAAATGTAAAAAGCTCCTCGAAAGGCGACTCAGATTTTCGTATATAACTCTTGAGATTTGGCTTAGCGTAGATGGGAAATTACGATAACTCTTCATGATGGCAAAGTGGTGAAGCCTATGTGCGCTAATACCACGAAGGTCCCGGCGAAACCACGGTTCAATCGAGTGGTTGTAAGATTGATTCCAACATAGACGCTTCGTTTGATACTGGGCGTCCTGGGTTCTCTACGCTTGAACAGCCTTTGGATCGCATGTCAATGAGTTTTGGTTGGCGCAACATCTGGAATAGCTTGATTGACTTTCATCTTGACTGACGATTTGATGCCATACGGATCGATGTGGCTCTCGTTTCGTGAATTCGTTCCGCCTATAGTGTTGCCGGGCTCCCACGGAGGTCAACTTCTCGTTATCAAAGGAAATTCACGGCAAGTGGACTTTGGCACCTTCTATATCCAAACGAGAGGTAGTCGTTACGCACTGCCAAGGAGAAATATTTCTTGTAAAGTAAATAGTAAGCCAGCGAGTAAGTAGGTAAGATACTTAAGCTGTGAGAGATGTAGGCGCAGAACTAAGTCGTCGAGGATAAAGCTCCATGTCTAAACAAGTATTTGTTCGAGATGCGACGGGCCTGGTTAGAGAGCTTAGCTTTTGGGACCAATTCCTCATAGTGTCGGCAATCATTGTAGTTTTGGATGCGTTCGTGGCAACACAGATATTCGCGCCGTTTTACTTTCCAGGTGCGAATCTGATTATTGTCATTATTATTGGGGCTTTAATGGCTGTACCTGTTGCATACGTGTACGGCAAAGCAGCCGGTGCAATCGCTCGCAGCGGAGCCGACTATGTTTGGTCAACCCGCATAATGGGCCCACTTTATGGCTCTGTTCAATTCGTATTCATATTAGCAACGACGATAACGGGGATTGTGTTCGTTATATGGTCCCAGTTTGCTTTCGCTATATCCCCTACGGTATTCGCGGTTGGAGTCTCGACAAATAATCTTTCTCTTGCCAACTTCGGAATTTCCCTTGGTTCGCCGGGGTTCGGTTATCCCGGGTCAATGATTTTATTGGTCGTCGATTTAATAATTTCAATCCTTAGTGTGCGAGTCTTTAGAACTGTATTTCGTGTGTTTGTGCCGATCTTCTTCGCCATCAATATCTTCTTCATCCTCATGCTTCTCTCCATAAATCCATCAACTCTTGCTCCACTGTTCGATCATGCGATGAAGTTTTCAGGGTACAACATTACCTATACCGGTCTTACCCAGCAGGCAGCGGCGGCAGGTTATGCACCGTCGAGTGTTGGATTTAACTGGCAAAACACCCTGCTGTGCGCTCTACCATGGGGTTTCCTACCTTACGGAGGCTTCCAATATGCCAGTTACCTTGCTGGTGAGACGAAGAACGCCAAGACCTCAATTATGAGGGCAATGATGCTTTCCATTCTAGTTACTGCCACTCTCCTGGTAATAATGGCAGTCCTGACATACCAAGATTTAGGATCACAATTCATCTATTCCGCAAGCTATATCGCAGCAGTTAATCCGGGAGCAATGCCTGTTCTTCCCTTCGAAACATTCATTATCGGCTTGATGAACCCGGTAATAGCAGTAGTATTTGGATTTGGATTGTTCATTGGCTCGATGGTAAATGCGATCGGGTACATAATTACGATGTCTCGCATGACGTTCGCAGCATCGTTTGACAGTATGGTCCCTCGTCGCTTCGCTGATGTGAGCGAAAGGTGGCACTCTCCCTATTTTGCCGTCCTCCTTGTAGGAGTTTTCTCTGGGCTGTGGATGACGGTATACTGGAATTATGGCCCTTACGCATCACTCTTGAACACGTCAATACT
>Ga0326727_10012717_pt1 | contig 19061 bp, 17 predicted proteins | sample MB2enrmetagenome_FD_207643 | JGI IMG/M metagenome (GOLD analysis project Ga0326727, IMG submission 207643) | Lab enriched peat soil microbial communities from McLean, Ithaca, NY, United States - MB29MY | ecosystem: Environmental > Terrestrial > Soil > Wetlands > Peat | place: USA: New York...
GCCACCGAACTGTTGACGATGAACTGAGCCGCAAAAGAATAAGGAATCAACGCCATGATGCGTTCGCTGTTTATTGCCAAAACCGGGATGGACTCCAGTCAGTTCAAGCTGGACGTGATCTCGAACAACCTGGCCAACGTCAACACCGTGGGCTTCAAGCGCGGCATTGCCGAGTTTCAGGATCTGTACTATCAAACCTTGCGTCAGCCGGGGGCTCAGCTGGCCAATGGCGCAGACACCCCGACAGGGTTGATGATCGGTACGGGTGCGGCCGCGGTTGCGACCACGCGGGACCAGACCCAGGGTACGCTGATGAGTTCGACGCAGTCATATAGTCTGGCCATCTCGGGTGACGGTTTTTTTGCCGTGACCATGCCGGATGGCACGACAGCCTATACCCGCAACGGCGAGTTCCAGCGCGATAATAACGGCAATATGGTGACTCCGCAGGGCTACCCGCTGAATCCGAATATCAACATCCCGTCAACCGCCGTGTCGATGACGGTTTCGAGTGCGGGGGTGGTGCAATATACCGTAGCAGGGACATCGACGCCGGCGACGGCCGGTACCATTCAGCTGACCAGCTTCATCAATCCGCAGGGCTTGCAGAGTCTGGGGCAGAACCTGTATGCGCAGACCGCGGCTTCCGGCGATCCGCAGACCGGCAACCCGGGTTCCAGTGATCTTGGGTCTATCCAGCAGGGGTTTCTGGAAGGCTCGAACGTCAATGTCACTCAGGAACTGGTGGATATGATTACGGCGCAGCGTTCGTATGAAATGAACTCCAAGTGCATTACCACTGCGGATCAGATGTTGCAAAATCTGACGCAAATAGGCTGACGTAGCGGTTAAACCTGCTGTCTGAGGGGGTGAGAATGGGTGCCAACCGGGTTTGTGTGCTGAGTGTCTGCGGCGCGTTGGCCGGATGTGCCTATCAGGATCATCCGCTGGTTCAGGGGCCATTGACCGCAAGGCCGCCGTCTCCTGCCGTTGCCGAAGCCGCCAATGGCTCGATTTTCCAGGGGGAAAGTTATCGGCCTCTGGCTCAGGATGGCAAGCCGTCCCGCATCGGTGACACGCTGACAATTACGATTCAGGAGCAAACGACGACTTCCGCGACACAGCAGGTTACCGAAAGCCGGGCCTCTGCGATCAACGGAACGTTGGGAAATGGCATCAGTATCCGGGGTATTCCCAATTCATTGGGTGCAACCGGCAGCGCGACCCAGGCGGGGAAGGGCAGTAACCAGCTGGCAACGACGTTTGCCAGCTCTATTTCGGTGACGGTCATGGATGTGCTGGCCAATGGAAATCTGGTGGTGCGCGGTGAAAAGCAGGTCCGCATCAATGGAGACCTCGAGTCGATACGGCTTTCTGGTGTGGTCAATCCCAAGGATGTTGCGGCGGATCGAACGGTCTCCTCATTGAAAGTGGCCGATGCGCGTGTCGAGCAGGAAACCCGGGGCAACAACAGTCTGTATAATGAACCGGGCTGGCTGACGAAATTCTTCTTGTCGGTCGTGCCGTTCTAAGTTATTGATGTTCCTGGTGGAAAGCAGATTGGTGGTGTGATGAAAAAATTCGTGTGCATGCTCGTGATGATGGTGATGGCAGGGGGCGCCATGGCCGAGCGTATCCGGGATCTGGTGAATATCGCGGGCGTTCGTCCCAACCAGTTGACCGGCTATGGTCTGGTGGTGGGGCTGGATGGTACGGGCGACTCGAATACGGCCTCTCCTTTTACCGGACAATCGCTGTCCAATATGCTCAGTGAGCTGGGTATCCAGGTTCCGACCGGCACAACGCTCAACCAGAAAAACTCCGCGGCGGTGATTGTAACGGCCACCATGCTGCCGTTTGCCCGCCCAGGGCAGTCGATGGATGTGACCGTGTCGTCGATGGGCGATGCGAAAAGCCTGCGTGGCGGGACGCTGGTCATGGCGCCGTTGAAGGGCGCGGACGGACAGATTTATGCGATGGCGCAGGGTAATGTGGTGATCGGGCAGTCGGGCGCGTCGACCGGCGCGGCGCGGGGACCGGCCAATCAGCTGAGTTCCGGGCGCATTCCTGACGGAGCGACGGTCGAGCGCGCCGTCCCTTCTCCGCTGGGTAATGGCGATTATGTCAACCTTGAGCTGATCGATGCCGACTTTACGACCGCAGAGCGTGTCGTGCAGGCGGTCAATGCCGCCTTCGGGGCCGATACCGCGCATGCCCAGGACAGTCGCGTGATCCAGGTGCGCGCGCCATTCGGCAATAACGACCGTGTGCAGTTTCTGGCCAAGATGGAAAATCTTGCCGTCGAACCGGCAGAAGTTGCCCCGCTGGTTATCATCAATGCACGCACCGGCTCCATCGTGATCAATCAGGGGGTGCGCCTAGAGCCCTGTGCCGTGTCGCATGGCAATCTGTCGGTGACGATCGGGCCCGCTGCCAGTGCGACGGTGGCCGCCACGCCTGCGACCCCTGCCGCGCCCACCAAAACCAATACCGTGTTTAATGTGCCCAAGGGCGCGAATCTGAATCAGATTGTGAATGCGCTTAATGCTTTGGGTGCTTCGCCGCAGGACCTGATCTCGATTTTACAGGCGATGAAAGCGGCCGGATCGTTGCAGGCCGAGCTACAGGTTATCTGATGCTGTCAGGCAAGATGGGCCCCGCATCGCGGGGCTTTTTGTTTTGGACTGCATTCGTTTATCTGGCCCGAATATTGCTAGTAAAGGGTAGGAGGTGACATGAGTATTCCGACTTCGACGAACGACAGCATAGCGCAATCCCTTGCGATTGACCCGAAAGCGATGGCTTCTTTGTCGTCGCGGGCCACAGTCGACCCCAAGGGGGCCGTGCATGAAGTGGCGCAGCAGTTCGAGGCAATGTTCATGAATAACATCCTGAAGGCCATGCGCGAAGCCGATGCCAATCTGAATCCGGATAGCGACGAGCAAAGCAGCGATATGCAAACGTGGCGCAGCATGCTGGATCAGCAGTTGGCTCAATCCCTGTCTTCCGGCTCGGGGCTGGGGCTGGCCCGGGTGCTTGAACAACAGATCGGCCGGGTGGCTCACGTCAATGACGGTAGTCCGGCGGCGCTGCCGAATTCCAATGTGATCGGCACTGTGCCGGTGCCGCCGAGGATGCTGCGTGCCTACCAGGAGGCGCAGGCTCAGGCCGGCGCCGTGGGGCTGGCGGCGGCTGCGGCCGGCTCAAGCTCCGGCAATCCCGAAGTACAGGAAGATCGCGGACAAAGCCGGCAGGGCGGCGATCAGTCCCTTGCGCCGACGAGCGCGCGCGCATTTGTGAAAACCCTGTTGCCGGAGGCCTCGCAGGCGTCCACGCAGCTGGGCGTCGCCCCCGAAGTGCTGGTGGCGCACGCGGCGCTTGAAAGCGGCTGGGGTAAGCGCATGATCCGCAATGCCGATGGCAGTGACAGTCACAACCTGTTCAGTATCAAGGCCGGTAGCGACTGGCATGGCGCGACGACGAATGTTTTAACGACAGAATATGTAAATGGTGTGGCTCAAAAGAAAGTGGATACGTTCCGGTCATATGGTTCCTATCAGGAAGCCTTTTCCGACTATGCGAACCTGCTGTCTTCTTCGCCACGCTATCGCAATGTACTGAACCAGGGACGTAATGTGCAGGGCTTTGCGCAAGGCTTGCAAAACGGCGGCTACGCCACCGACCCGCGTTACGCCCACAAGCTGGTCGACGTGATGTCTTCTCTGGCGCAAATCAGTGTTTGATGAAATCGCTGATTCGAATAGCCAATTTGAGTTCAAGACCACTGAGAATCAGCCGATAAGAATACAGGGAGAACGATCATGGGTGATATATTCGGCATTGGCCTGACCGCACTGAATGCGGCTTCCATTCAGCTGTCGACGACAAGCCAGAATATTTCCAATGCCAATACGCCGGGCTATACGCGGCAATCCGTGACGCAAAGCGAATTGTTGCCGCAGGCGACGGGTAATGGCTTTCTTGGTCGGGGCGTGGATGTCACGCAGATCTATCGCAATTACAACAAGTACCTGTCCGACCAGGTCCAGACCGCGCAGGCAAGCAACAGCTATGCAGACGCGCAGCTGACGCAGTTGAGCCAGATCGACAATATGATGGCCAATAATGCGGTTGGCCTGACGCCCAGCATGCAGCAGTTCTTCAGCAGCCTGCAGACCATGACGCAGGATCCCAGCTCGATTCCCAGTCGGCAGAACGTGATTTCCACCGGCCAGTCGATGGTGGCACAGTTCCAGTCGATGAATGCGAGCCTGACGCAAATCCAGCAGGGCACCAATACCCAGATCACGTCCACTGTCACCGAGATCAACGATCTGGCAAAAACCATCGCCGGGTTGAATCAGCAGATCATGGCGATGAATAACGGGACCAATAACCAGCCAAACGACCTGCTTGACCAGCGTGACCAGGCCATGAACCAGCTGAATCAGCTGGTTGGTGCGACTTATGTGCAGGAAACGGATGGCAGTTACGAAGTCTTTATCGGGAATGGCCAGACGCTGGTGCAGGGCAGCAATACCATGGGACTGGCGACGCAGAACAATGCGACAAATCCCGAAAACGTGGATATTGTTCAGCCCAATGGCAACGGGACCAACACGATTCTGCCTGATAGTTTCCTGACCGGGGGGGCGCTGGGGGGGCTGCTGAATTTTCGGGATAGTACCCTGTCCCAAACCCAGAAAGCGCTGGGAAATATCGCCATCGACTTCACGACCTCGATGAATTACCAGCAGGCGCAAGGGCTGGATCTGAACGGAAATGCGGGCACGCCGATGTTTTCCGATCTGACCGGGTTCGCCTCCGATCCGCAAAACGCCATCGCCAGCATGAGCATGCTGATGTCGGACCCGACCACCGTTGCCGCGGCATCGGACATGACCGCCGGCGCCGTGACACCGGCCAGCAGTAATGTCGTGGTGACCAGCGTGTCGCCGACCCTGCCGGGGAACTACGGCTGGACCAGTCCGACCAATCCTCCGCTGGCTGCGAATCACCCGTCGCAGGGGTTCACCAATATGGTGATCACGGCCACTTCGTCCACCAGCATCAGTGCCACGATCAATGGTGGCCCGGGGGCGGGTACTTACAATGTGGTGGCCGACCCGAATCGCCAGAATGGCTACAAGCTGGTAACGAACGCCAGTCCGGCCGTCGACGTGGGGGTGGCGTTCAGTGTGTCCGGTCAGTTGCAGGCGGGGATGTCGTTTACCATCACGCCCAATACCGCAGCGACCATGGGGACGGGCGACAACAGCAACTTGCTGCAAATGAGCGCATTGCAAACCAAATCCGTGGTGGACGATACCCGGAACGGGACGACTTCCGGGTTGCAGTCGTTTCAGAATGCTTACGACACGGCAACCAGCCTGGTCGGCAACAATACCAGTGCGGTCAAGCAGGCATCGTCCGCGGCCGCCACCAATCTGCAACAGACCACGCTGGCGTTATCCAATGCCGACGGGGTGAACCTGGATAACGAAGCTGCCAACCTGATCAAGTATCAGCAAGCGTATCAGGCGGCCAGTAAAGTGATCAGTATCGCTCAGACCTTGTTCCAGGGAATCCTGCAACTGAACTGAGTGAAGGAGTGGCAAAATGCAAATCAGTACTTACTCGAATTACGCAATCGGCAGCTTCGATATGAGTAATCTGCAGAATTCGATTCAGCAGTTGCAGGAGCAGCTCGATACGCAACAGAGCGTCAATACGCCGTCGGATAATCCGGTCGCGGCGACGCAGATTCTCGCGCTGAATGAATCCGACGGGCGCAATTCACAGTTTGTCAGCAATACGCAGGGTGCCTCTTCGTCCATGAGTCTGATCGACAATGCGATGAGCAATGTCTCGGGTCTGTTGTCGAGTATGAAATCGCTGGTGGTGCAAGCGGGAAGCGGTACCATCGATGCGTCGCAATTGCAGATGATGCAGCAGCAGGTGAATCAGGACTTCACCCAGATGATGAGCTATGCGAATACGACAGACGGCCGGGGGGATTATCTGTTCGGCGGCAACAAGGTTGGTAATCCGCCGTTTACCGCGGACAGTAGTCTGACCACGACCTATAACGGCGATACCGGGCAGCGCGTGGTGCAAATCACCGATTCCAGCTCCGTTCCGGTGACGCAGGTCGGCTCTCAGGTGTTTGGTAATTCGACCAGCCCGACCGCCCTGTTCGATGCGATGCAGCAACTGAGCCAGTTACTGGGGCAGAGCACCAAGCCGGCAAACTTTTCAACCCAGCTGCAAACCATCATGAGTTCGCTGGACAGCGCACAGAACCAGGTCTTGAGTGTTCAGGCTTCAGTGGGTGCCGCCGAGCAGGAAAATTCGGCGATTCAGTCCTCAAACCAGAATCTGGGTGTGCTGTATCAAACCTCGATCGACAATCTGCAGCAGTTGGATCTGCCTAAGGCCATCAGTCAGTTCACCATGGCGCAGACCTCGCTGCAATACAGCCAGCTGACCTTCTCCAAGGTGACGCAGCTTTCTCTGTTCAATTATCTGCAGTAATGCGTTGTCGGGTTGCACAGCGGCAACCCGGTTTCCCGTTTTTCTGGTCAGGCCAGGTGGAACATGTCCACGGGCTCGACCACGATTCCTGCGCGTAGCCCGTTTTTGACCCCTGCGGCAGGAAACAGAATCCGTTCGTTTCCGCCCTGTGCCACATAACGTTTCGAGCCCTCTTCGGCAATGATGAATCCGTCCGGTAGAAGGGCGAAGTTTTCTACCGCGTCATCCAGATGCAGTACAAAGGCATCGCTATGTTTGATCAGATCGTATTTGGTGCTGAACAGGCGTAATCGGGAAGCATCGGGTTCCTGAGCCGGAAAAGGTTCGCTGACCAGTGCGCGCAGCGCACGGGCGATGGAGGCAAAATCCTCGGGACGGTTGTGGCCGAATGGGCGCGCGCGCCCCAGCTCAAGCGTCAGCGCATCGACGCCGAATGTCCTGCTGGTGAAGTAGGAGAATACGTTTGCGGGTTTGTTGTGCAGCAGTACCGTATCGATGCCGCATGACTGCAGCCAGGCGAGCTGTGTGCGATTATGCGCGCGATGATGCAGACAGGGGTAAATCGCAAAGGGTTCGAATACCGAGCCGCGAACATCGGTGTGCAGGTCAAAGTGCAGCCGTCGGGCGCCCGTCGGTGCGGTCGCGAAGAGCCGTTCGGCCAGCCGTTCCAGTGCCGCCGCCCGATGCGATTCGCGCGCGCCGGCATGGTCGGCGTGCGCGCCGTTGAACAGGCGGTTCATGTCGTAGTCGAGATAACGCTCGCCCTGTCGCATGGCTTGCGGGTTGCCGTACAGCACCATCAAATGGCATGAGAGTGTCAGTGCACCGCTCAGCAAATCCTTGAGCAAGTCGTTGACCACTTCGACAGGGGCGGTGTCATTGCCGTGAATGCCACAGGACAGCAACAGCCTGTCTGTCGCAGCGGGGTTCGCTGGCGTCAGTTCTATGGCGCCGAGCGCCAGGATGCTGACGGCTGTGCCATCAGGCAGTTTCCAATGCCTGACGGAAAAAGCGCCCGGTGTCAGCGTGTTATCCAGAAAGTCGGTAATCGGCGAAGTGGCGCCCGCACCGCCCTGGCGAATCATTTCACCCACCCCGGTGTCCGGTGTTCAATGAAGGCGCCCAGCCCCTCACGCCCTTCGGGGCTTTCATAGATGCGTGCGGTACGTTCGATCATTTCGTCGATCAGATCCGGCGCTATCTTGCGGTTGACCAGCTCCCGGACGAGGCATTTGCTTTCGTGCATGGCGCGGGGGCCGTTGATCAGCAACTGACGAATCAGTTGTTCGACCGTGACATCCAGCGCCTGCCGCGGAACATCCTGATGCAACAGCCCCAGCCTTTTTGCCTTGCCCGCGTTGAAGCGTTCACTACCGATCAGATAGCGGCGGGTATCCCGTGCGCCGATCGCCCGCAAGATATAAGGGGCGCTGATGCTCGCCATGATGCCGAGGCGGACTTCGGAAAAACCGAACAGCGCATCGGTGCAGCCGATGGCAAAGTCACAGCAGGCAATCATGCCGACGCCGAAACCGAATGCCGAGCCCTGGACGCGTGCAATGGTCGGGGTGCCGAGCGTATCGAGGGTGCTCAGCAGCGTGGCGTACTCCCGGATCTCCCTGACGAGCGATTCGTGCGAGGCAGCAGCCATACGGCGCATGGCTTCAATGTCATGACCCGCGGAGAAACTGATGCCCTTGCCCGTCAGGATGATCAGCCGGATGTCGGGGTCTTCCGCCAGTGTCTCCAGATGTGCGGTCAGCAGGTTGGCGCAACTGTGGTCGATGGCGTTATGACATTCTTCCCTGTTCAGCGTCAGGGTTGCGACACCTCGGGTGTCGACGGTGAGCAGGATGGGTGCTGTCATGTATGACTTTCATTTGCCAGGGATTATGGGGTGCAAAAGCCGGTAATGGCCCGGTTGAAAGCGTCGGCGGCTTCCAGGTGCAAGACATGGCCTGATCCCGCCAGAATCTCCAGTCGTGCCCCCGGGATGCGTGTTGCCAACTGTTCGGACTGATACAAAGGCGTCAAGCGATCTTCGTTTCCCACCAGAACAAGCGTGGGGACGCGGATGGTGTCCAGCCAGGTGCGTGCATCGTGTTCCTTCAGGCCATTGATCAGTCTGACCACACTGGGCCAGTCAACGAGTTCCGAAAGTTTTTTCAGATCGGGCAACATCTCGCCATGCGTGGCGAGAAAACGGCTGGAGAACAGCCACGGAATGCTGATCTGATAGCGCAGATCCAGCCCCCCCGCCTGCTCCGCCGCGATCCAGCTATCGCACATGGCCGAAGATGCCGCATCGCACCAGGCCAGCGTCGATGCCAGTAGCAGCTTATCGACTTTTTGCGGGTGGCGCCGGGTGAAATGCTGCGCGACCATGCCGCCGTAGGATAAGCCCGTCAGATAAACCCGCTCGATTCCGAGTTGGTCCAACAGGGTCGCGGCCAGATCGGATTGTTCTGAAAGTGCATATTTCAGGGTCGGAGGTTTGCTGCTTTGACCTTGCCCCAGGAAGTCCAGACGCAGCACACGGTAACGTGCTTCCAGCGCCGGTAGCATATAGGTCCACGCCGGCGTCGACATGGTGATGCCATTGAACAGAACCAGGGTTTTGGCGCCGTTTCCGGTGAGTTCGTAGTACAGGGAGTGAGCGCCGAGCGTGCAGTAAGGCATGACAATCTCCTGTTGTTCTACTTCATTCTATGGCGACTGAATTGCCGATGGCTAGCGGGGACGGCAGGAAGCAGTCGTTTTCTGCAAGAAGTCACTGTCAGAACTTGTTTGAATCGCGCTATTCACACCCTGGAGCCGTAGCAATGACGATGTCCCTGATCTCTTCTCGTTCGAGTTATCCCGCCTACCCCACGAATACTGCATCCAGCGGCGCCGAAGTGTGCAATCCGGAATCCTCTGTCCTATCTACGCATGCAGAGCCGGTTAAGCCTTTCAAAAATGGCGAAATATTCAGCCAGGCCACGGGAAGTCATGGCGTCACGCTGAGCTACAAGGATGATCAGTTTGTCATCGAGAAAAGGAAGCCCGCGGCAACCGCGCTGGTGTTTTCCGGGGGCGGGGGCAAAGGCAACGCCTATCCCGGCGTAATGCTTGCGCTCGAACAGTCGAACGTACTGCCCTCTGTCCGTGATCTATATGGCGCATCGGCGGGTGCCATTACTGCAGCCTTGATGGCCAGTGGCATGTCTGCGAGTGAATTCAGAGAATTGAGCCGTGAATTGGATATGGTCGCTTTGATGCATGGAAAGCCGGATGAAAAGACAGGCTATACGGTTAAATACCGCCATCCCATTTGGGCGAAACTGAGTCCGATGCTGGGAAATTTAAACGGGAATGGATTTCCCCTTGAAGAAGTTATCCGATCCGAGGTGAGGGCTAATGTAATAAGTAAACTCAAGCAGTGGCTGGGAGACTATCATGGTAACCACCCTCAAGCGGAAGCAATGAAGGAATATCTGTCACATCTGAGTAATGGCCAAGCCGTGACATTTGGCATGTTGCGTGATGTTTCTCGTGTTATTCCAGAAATAAAAGCCTTGCATTGTACAGCCTTGCTCAGAAGCGATCGTGACGAACTTCCGGCCCAGCCGGTTTTGTTCGATGCCGAGTGTTTTCCGGATCTTGATGTTGCCAAGGCGGTTAGAGCGTCTGCCGGTTTTCCAATCGCGTTTTCGAAAACTTCGATAGATACAGCGTTTAATTATTTATTGCATTCATTCGATCAAAATGACGAGGCTTTATCCAGCGGTGATTCCGATGGTGGAAAAATTGAATTCAAATTTTCCGATGGTGGCACATGGAATAATGTCCCTGCCAGGATTTTTATCGATCCTAATGCCCCAAAGGAGGAGATGATTATCTTTACTTTTTCATCGCCTAAACCGAAAAGTACAGTCAGTACACTTTTCGCCGAGGTTTCTGATCGCCTGGCAGGCTTCGACAATGCGGCGGCCAATTTTGCGACAAGCGCCGATCTGATGAAGTATCTCGATTCGGTGGTGGTGATCCCATTGGATTTTCCTGCGACAACGGATGAACATGGTGTAGCACACCCTGCTATCAGCATGAATGGTCTGTTTCGCGGAACGCTGAAATTTTCCTTGTCTGAATATGAAAGATCAACGCTGCAAAACGGGGCGGCTAAAGCCACCGTCGAGCATCTGAAAAATAGAAAGCCGACCGAAGAATCTGCCTGCTCGACTCTGGATGAATTGTTTTTGGCCTTGAGTGATGCAGAGTTGGATGAAGTGATGAAGCATCCGATCCATCATGATGCGTTCAGAAATGCGGTGGAAGCACATTGGAACCTTCGAACGCAGGCAAGGGAACTGTGCGATCGTCTGGAAAATATAGTGAAGCCAACCGCGTCTTTGAAAAATATCGATGATATTTTACGCGGATTCATCGATGATATTTCCCGGGTTGTGGATGGCGATGTTGCAATAAATAAATATATTGCAGATCGCTTTAATGATGACAAAAAGCCTTTGGTACGGGTGGCGGAAAAACTGGCTTATCATCGCACAGGCAATAATGCGACTGTAGAAGCAATCGTTAATGAGTATGAGCGGCGTGAGGTGCGCGCAATTGCGCATGCATTCATCCATAATGTGATACACCCGGCAATTTTTATCTATTGGCAATCCAGTGGCAATCGAGATTTGTTGATTGAAACAAAAGAGCGACTTGAGAAGTCCGAAACGCGCGAGGAGGTATTGTTTGCGTTGGATGATTTGCGTCGTGGGTACAGATCAAGGGTGTCCAGCCAGCTTCCCCCCCCGCTGAATTCCTGGACCATCGCAAAGACCAATGAAGCTTATGAGGCCGCATCGGCAAAGCTGCGGGGCTTTGCGATGCATGGCGCGCTGAAGTTGTAGCGCTGTCACCCTATTGTCACGACGTGAAGGTAAAGTTCCAGACTGGTATTAAATTTTGAGTATTGGATGAATATGTCATTTTCTGGTGGGGCGCTGGCGTCGGGATGCGCGCTCAACCTGTGCGACGAACTCGATACCATCATTCGTGAGCGCCGCTTGACGCCGGTTTTTCAGCCTATCGTCGATCTGCAGGCCGGAACGGTATTGGGTTATGAAGGCCTGATCCGTGGTCCATCCGACAGTGCTTTGCATTCGCCGGTCAATCTGTTCGATCAGGCCGCGCGCTGCGGACGCGACGTGTGGCTCGATCAGACTTGCCGTCGGGTCACGATGGAGTCGTTTGTCGAACATGCACTCCCGGGCTGGTTGTTTCTGAACGTCAACCCGGGTTCGCTGCTCGCGCCGGATCATCGGCCGGGCGAGACGCTGGCGCACCTGAAGCAGATCGGGCTGGATCCCCAGCGCATTATCATCGAGTTGACCGAGACGCTGCCGTTCTCGAGCTACGATGCCTTGCGCGAGGCAACGGACCACTATCGCGAAAACGGCTTTCGCATTGCGCTTGACGATCTGGGCGAAGGTTACTCGAATCTGCGACTCTGGTCAGAGTTGCGGCCGGACTTCGTCAAACTCGACAAACACTTTGTGCAGGATATCCACCGCGATCCGCTCAAAGAGCAGTTTGTGCGCTCGATGGTCGACATCGCGCGCCAGTCGGGTGCACAGCTGGTTGCGGAGGGGATCGAATCGGCGGCGGAATTGCGCATTTTACGCAATCTCGGGGTGCAGTACGGCCAGGGCTATCTGATCGCGCGTCCCAGAAGCGTTCCGGTGATCGATGTTCGCGCGGCAATCGATGGTGTCGTCTGGTCGCAAGACAAGCCCCGTCCTCTTGCAAGACAGCAGCCGGTCGCGCGGGATCTGCTGGTCGAGGTTCCCGCGCTTGATGTGCGGGACAATAACGAGACGGCCTATCAGATTTTTATTCGCAATCATGACTGTATGGCCATCCCGGTTTTGGAGGGGAGGGTGCCGGTGGGCTTGCTCCGGCGCCATGATTTTCTCGAATGTTTTGCGCGCCCCTTTAATCGCGAACTGTATGCCAAAAAAAGCTGCCGCATGCTGATGGACAAAAATCCGTTGATCGTCTCGGGAGAAACCGGGATCCAGGAGCTGTCCTCATTGGTTGTGGCGTCGGGTAAGCGTTATCTGGCCGATGGTTTCATTTTGACGGAAGGTGGCGTTTATCTTGGAATGGGCACCTGCTATGACCTGATGCGCAAGATCTCCGAATTGCAGATCTGCGCCGCCCGCTATGCGAATCCCTTGACCGGCCTGCCTGGAAACGTACCGATCAACGAGGCGATCGACAGGCTGTTGGGATCGGGGCAACCCTTTATTGTGGCCTATGTCGATCTGGATCATTTCAAACCGTTCAACGATGTCTATGGCTACGCGGCGGGAGATGAACTGATCGAGTTGATCGCGCGCTTGCTGATGGATGTCGCCGAGCCGGAATGCGATTTCCTGGGGCATGTCGGCGGCGATGATTTTGTGCTGTTGATGCAATCGCAGGATTGGGAAAAGAGACTCTCTGAAACCCTGACACAGTTTGACCAGCGCGTGCGTGCCTATTTTTCCCCGGAGCATGCCGAGGCTGGAGGCTTTACCGTGCCGGACCGCTGCGGCACGATGAGTTTTTTTCCATTGACGTCCGTTTCGATCGGTGTGCTGAGGGTGTCGCCCGGACAGTATCGTGGCTATCTCGATATCGCGACCGCGACCGTCGAGGCAAAGAAGATGGCCAAAAAGCAAGCGGGAAGCAGCCTGTTCGTCGAACGGCGTCAGCCGGTCGCGGTGCCTTTGGTCGCGTGAGCGCGTCCTGCGTTGCATGACAGGGGGGCGCTAAGAGGGCGATCCCCCTGTGTATGATGTTTGCAAATATGCTGTTGTCAATATCGTGGGCGGCAGGTTAATCTTTTGATTCGGTAAAAATGCTGATCGAAAGGAGCGTTGCCGCCTATGTCCGTAGCCTCAAGACCACTTCATGTGAATTCCTATTACGCTGCCACGGCAAACGCCACGGAAGACTATCCGCGTCTGAGTGGCGACGCTCAATGTGATGTCTGCGTGGTAGGCGGGGGACTGGCGGGTCTTTCCTGCGCCTTGAATCTGGCGGAGAAGGGGTTTCGGGTGACGCTGCTCGAAGCGGCGCGCATCGGGTATGGCGCATCGGGCCGTAACGGTGGTCAGGTGATCAGCGGTTTTGCCTGTGAAATGGAGACCATCCGGGCTCTGGCCGGCGACGAATTCGCCCGTTCTTTCTGGAATATGTCGGTTGAAGCGGTCGATATCATCGACGAGCGCGTCAGGCGGCATGGCATTGCCTGCGATTGGACACGGGGGTTCTGCAATGTGGCGGTGAAGCCCCGTCACCTGACGGCGCTTCAGGCATGGCAGGAGGAGGCCGAGCGGGATTATGGTTACCGGCATTACCAGTGGTGGGACCGTTCACGGCTGACAGGGCAACTGGCAAGCGAGCGCTACGTCGGCGGCTTGTTCGATGCGCAGGCTGGGCATCTTCATCCGCTCAATTACACGTTGGGCCTTGCCCGGGCCGCGCGGGAAGCCGGGGTGACCGTCTATGAAAACACGCCGGTACTGTCGTTTACCCGCGAGGATGCGCCGCATGTCGTGACCGCCGATGGCACGCTGAGCTGCAAGATCCTGGTGCTGGCCTGCAATGCCTATCTTGGTGATCTGTCTCCCGAAGTGTCGTCCCGCATCATGCCGGTCGGCACCTATATCATTGCGACCGAGCCGCTGGGAGCGCAAAGGGCCGGCGAACTCATCGGTAACAATATGGCGGTGTGCGACAGTCGCTTCGTGCTCGATTATTACCGTCTGTCCGCGGACCGGCGTCTGCTGTTTGGCGGCAGGGTCAGCTATTCTGGGCGTGAGCCGCGCCATCTGGATCAGATGATGCGGCATAGTATGCTCCAGGTGTTTCCGCAGTTGTCCGACGTCCGTATCGATTACACCTGGGGCGGACTGGTCGATATCACGATGAACCGGGCGCCCGATTTCGGCCGTCTGGCGCGCTCGATCTATTATGTTCAGGGTTTTTCCGGGCACGGGGTGAATATCACCGGAATTGCGGGCAAGGTGCTGGCCGAAGCGATTGCGCACGAAAGCTCACGCTTCGAGCTGTTTTCCCGGCTCCGGCATCGCCCGTTTCCCGGCGGGCGGCATCTGAAAACGCCCGCCTTGGTCATGGGCATGCTTTACTACCGTCTGCTGGATTATCTATAAATGAAGCACGCATGATGATTCTTTGAAGGAGTGTCTGTGGAACCGCAAGCCGATGCAGTCAAACCCTGGTACCGGTATCGCTGGCCCTGGCTTCTGATATCGATTCCGCTCACATCGATCTGCGTCGGAACGTTTTATGCCTGGGAGGCGGTGCATGGCGCCGATCCGATGGTGCAAGAGCAGTATTACGCGGCAGGTCAATCCATCAATCAAGTCATTGAGGCGGGCAGGGCGGCGCAGCGTCTCGGGCTGGTCGGCCATCTCGCGATCCACGATGCCGTGGTGACCCTGAACATGACCGATCCCACCGGCACACCGCTCCCGCCGGTCCTGAATTTGCAACTTTCGCATCCGACTGTCGCCAGTCTCGATCAAAACGTCATGCTGGTCGCCTATGCCCCGGGGCAGTATCGCGGTGAGCTCAAGCCCTCGTCGGCGGTGCGCTGGGATATTACCCTGGCTGCGCCGGATAATCGCTGGAGCCTGTCCGGCACCTGGATTAAAAGTGAAGGCTCATCGGCGGAGCTTGGTCCGACCGATGTACGAGAAGCGGCGGACTGACCGTTGCGGGGGGCCACAGGGCCCCGCGCCGAGAGGATCGTATGACCCGGCCTGTCGTCGGACAAAGCCAACTGATCATCTGCCCTGACTGTGATCTGATGCAGCGGCGAGTGGTGTTGCCCCGGCGGGGAAGGGCGTACTGCTGTCGTTGTCATGCCTTGTTGTATCGTGAAGCGCCGTTTCGGCCCGATGTCCTTCTGGCGATGGTGCTTGCCGCCATTCCGGTATTGTTTTGCGCGAATTTCTTTCCCGTCGTGAGCCTGTCAGCGGAAGGGGCCCATACGGCCACGACCTTGTTGGGGACGGCGCTGGCCTTGTGGCATGAGGGGATGCAGCCTGTTGCGCTCCTGGTGTTTTTCACGGCCATTCTGGTGCCGTCTCTGGAACTGATGATGTTGGGCTACCTTCTGCTGCCGCTTCGTTTCAAGCGTGTTCCGCCCGGGTTTGTCGGTTTGCTGAGACTTTGGCATGACCTGCATCCATGGGGCATGGCCGAGGTCTATCTGATGGGGGTGCTGGTTGCGCTGGTGAAACTCGCCCATGTGGCGGATGTGCAGCCCGGTGTGGGTTTGTGGTCGACGGCCTTGTTGATCGTGCTGCTGGCGGCCATTTCCAATCAGCTCGACAGTCAGGATTTGTGGCGTGAACGTGAGGGGCTGTGTCATGGCGAAACAGGCCCATCATGAGGGGCTGATGTCCTGTCGGACCTGCGGGCAACTGGTACGGCAGGCCGTCCCCCGCCGCGAACTGTGCTGTCCGCGTTGTCATGCCGCGCTCCATGCGCGCAAACCCGCCAGTCTGCAGCGCTGCTGGGCTTTTCTGCTCGCGGCGGTGATCTGCTATATCCCCGCCAACCTGCTGCCCATGATGCAGACGTCCACGCTGTTCGGCACGCAGCAGGACACGATTCTCAGTGGCGTCGTCTATCTGTGGAATGTCGGCTCGTGGTCGCTGGCGCTGGTGGTGTTTGTGGCCAGTATCGTGGTGCCGTTGCTGAAAATCATCGGTCTTCTGGTTTTACTGCTGTCGATTCACTTTCACTGGCGCTGGGCGCCTTTGCAGCGTACGCGGCTGTACCGACTGCTGGACGTGGTCGGGCCCTGGTCCATGCTCGATATCTATGTGCTGGGCATGTTGACGGCGCTGGTCAATTTCCGCTCGCTGGCGACGGTGGTCGCGGGGCCGGCCGCATTGGCATTTGCCTTGGTTGTGGTCCTGACCATGCTGGCGGTGATTGCCTTTGACCCGCGCCTGATCTGGGATTTCGAAAAGGACATCTCTCATGACTGAACCGGGGCTGCCCCCTCCCGAAGACTGGCCGGTTGCCGAACCCGCAGCCAGGCGTCGCTTCAGCCTGTCCATCGTCTGGCTGGTTCCGCTGCTGGCGGCGCTGATCGGTGGATGGCTTGCCGTGAATGCGATTCTGCTGAGTGGTCCGACCATTACCATTCAGTTTTCCTCGGGGGAAGGGCTTGAGGCCGGCAAGACCCGCATCAAGTACAAGGACGTGGATATCGGAAATGTGACCGCTGTGACGCTGACGCCGGATCGGGGGCATATTCAGGTGACGGCGAAGCTGGTCAGAGAGGCCGCGCCCTGTCTGGTGCAGGACAGCCGGTTCTGGGTGGTGCGCCCACGCATTACCGGTGGAACCGTGTCCGGCTTGGGCACCCTGCTGACCGGCGCCTATATCGCGATGGATGCCGGTCATTCGCTGACGTCGCGTGAGCATTTTATCGGGCTGGACGAGGTCCCCAGCATCACCGGCAATCTGCCGGGCCGACAGTTTACCTTGCTGGCGGAAGATCTGGGGTCGCTGGTGATCGGCTCGCCCGTGCTCTACCGCCGGGTGCCGGTCGGGCAAGTGGTGGCTTACAAGCTGATGCCGGATGGTCAGAACGTCTCGGTGTCGATCTTCGTCAACCGTCCCTATGACCGATTTGTCACGATCAACAGCCGTTTCTGGCATGCCAGCGGTATCGACGTGACGCTCGATGCCAACGGCTTGAAAGTGGATACGCAATCCCTGGCGTCTATCGCCTTGGGGGGCGTGGCTTTCGATACCCCGGACCTTGGCACCGAGAAAGAACCCCTGTCCAATGATCATCTGTTTCTGCTGGCCAGAGATCACGATCAGGCGACGCGGCGTCTGGAGCCGGATGGCCGCAGCTTCCTGGTCCTGTTCAATGAGTCGTTGCGGGGTCTGACCGTGGGTGCGCCGGTCGATTATCGCGGCATCGTGATTGGCGAGGTGTCCGCTATCGGTCTGGATGCCGATCCAGACACACACGACCTGCAAATGGCGGTGCGCGTTCAAGTGTATCCGGGGCGACTGCTGGCACTTGCCGGCGAAAAGCAGACGCGCGAAACCGTTGAGCAATTGTCCTTGCGGCGGGCCGTGGCGCGGGGCTTGCGTGCGCAATTGCGCAGCGCCAACCTGCTGACCGGTCAACTGTATGTCGCGCTGGACTTTTATCCGCATGCGCCGCGGGCGCTGGTGTCCACGCACGACGGACTGATGGTGTTGCCGAGTATTCCCGGCGATCTGGGACAGCTGCAGCAAACCTTGACCCGCATCGTCAATCGCATTGACCGCATGCCGCTCGATCAGATTGGCGTGGATGCGCGGCACTCATTGAAGACGCTGGATGCGACTCTGCAAAATGCCAATCAGTTGGTGAGCGGTCTGAATGGCCGTGCATTGCCGCAAACACTCAAGACCTTGCAAGACCTGCAGCAGACCCTTGCGGTCGCACGGCAATCGCTGCAGCCGGACTCGCCATTACAGGAGGATCTGCGCGATGCGGCCCAGCAGGTGTCGGCCGCCGCTCGCAGTGTACAGAGCCTGAGTGATTCGCTGGAGCGCCATCCGGAAGCGCTGATCCGTGGCAACCCGGGAGATCGGCAATGAAAGATAAATTGCTGTTGATGTCCTGTATTCTGGCTGCGGGCTGTGCTTCCCCGCCGGTTCATTACGTTTCGCTGGAAGCGCAGAATAACGCGGTAGCCATGCGAGACGATCCCACCAGCATCGAAATCGGCCCGCTGGTGCTGCCGGCCAGCCTGGAGCGGCCTCAACTGGTGCTGTCGGGGGGCGCCGGGCGACTGACGGTTCTGGAGCAGACCCGCTGGTCGGGCCCCTTGTCCCGGCTCGTGGCGCAGACGCTGGCGGATGATGTGTCGCGCGATCTTGGCATGACGCAGGTTGTCGCCTTCCCTCAACCATCAGGATGGCCAAGTCAGTTCAAGGTGCTGATCGAAGTGCACGATCTGCTGGGCGTGCCTGGAGAACACGTTCATCTGGATGCGGGGTGGCGTGTGCTGCAAGACGGTCAGCCGCGTGCGCAGGGCCGGTTCGTTGTGGACGAACCGTGCCGCGAGCCGGGGGTTGACGGGGTGGTGGCGGCGCATAGCCGCGTGCTCGCTGCGTTCGCCGTGCAACTGGCGGCGGCGCTGCAGCCTTTGCTGACGATGCGCTAGTCGGGCGGTGCGTCGCGGGGCCAGGGGCGTACGCCCCTGCCTCCGGGGAAAGCCTTAATCCGCGCTCAGCACCATGACGCCGGCCATATTCCGGGCGCGTACGGCCTCGGGAAGATACAGCCAGGACGAATGCCCATCGATCGGTTCGAACGCCCACGGCAGGCGGCTGTCGACGACAAGGCGGCACATGTCAGGCTCTGGAATGCCCCGACGCGGCGCGCACAACTCGGAAATCAGGGAAATCAAACGCAATTGGCGCTGATGCTGGTTTGAAAA
>Ga0326727_10012718_pt1 | contig 19061 bp, 15 predicted proteins | sample MB2enrmetagenome_FD_207643 | JGI IMG/M metagenome (GOLD analysis project Ga0326727, IMG submission 207643) | Lab enriched peat soil microbial communities from McLean, Ithaca, NY, United States - MB29MY | ecosystem: Environmental > Terrestrial > Soil > Wetlands > Peat | place: USA: New York...
CACGGTGGTCAGCGCCGCCAACGAGAAGGAACTGAAGACCGAGATTGACAGCCTGCTCGGAAAGAAAATCTTGCTTGAATCGGAATAATCTGGTCTAATCGGCCCGCAATGCAAAACACCTGACCCATATATGTGGAAATCAATCAAGCGTCTTTTAGTGTACCTGAACCTCATGGCGGAGAAGGCGACGGAATCGGATGCCATGAACGAGGCCCAAATCGAGGCGGGCATCCGCGCCCAAAAAGACAAGGCGGGCAAGGCTCATTATGCCAACGGGCAGTTAGCCGGCCAGGTGGCCCTCCTCAAAGACCAGGTGCGCCGCCAGTCGGCCAAGGCGGACGAGGTGCGCAGCCTGCTCCAGGCGGCCGCCAACGCCAATGACGAGGCCAACGGCGCCCAATACGCGGAGGAACTGGCTTCGATTGAGCAGGAACTGAACGAAAATCAAGCCCAACTCAAGATGTTGCAGGACACTTACGCGCAAAACACGGAGATCATCGCCAACAGCCTGCGCGAGATTCAAAAATTCCAGCGCGACTTCGAACGCCTCAAAACCCAGGTGGCCATGGGCGCCTCCATGCGGGGCCTGGCCCAGATGATGCAGAGTTCGATTACCGAGTTGCAGGGCATGGGCGGCGAAATGAACAAGTCCATGGACCAGTTGCGGCAATCCGCGGCGGGCGGGATGGGACAAATGACCGCCACCATGGATCTGGCCAAAGCCATGGGGTCCGATGTCCAGCGCCAGCAGGAAGCGCGCAAGGCGCGCGGCAAACTTCTTTTCGAGCAGTACAAGGCCAAGTCCAACCAAGTGAACGCGGAAGCGGCGGTCGCGGCGCCGGCCGCGGTCCCGGCCGCCAAAGCCCCCGAACGCCAGAAGATCGCGGAATAAAGCCACAGCCCAGTCAACCCAACCTTTTTTGAAAGGAATGCCATGACCAAGACAGCCAAAATCATATTGACCATCATCATCCTCGGCGCCGTTGCCTTTGGAGCCTACCGCTGGAAGGACAAACTGGCCCCGGCGGCCACAACCTCCAGCAACCCTTCGGTGGACCCCCAGGCCTTGAAGAAGCAATTGGACGACCAGAAGGCCGCCACCCAGCAGGCCCAGGCCGCCGCCGCCCAGGCGACCGCCGCGGTCAAGGACATCACCAGCAAGCTGCTCGCCGGCACCAACGCCGCCAGCGTGGTGAGCGACAGCACCATCCCCAAAGTCACCGGGACGAGCGATTACGACAAGACGATGAAGAACGGCAAGCTCCTGGTCCAATTCCCCATCAATGTCTGGCCCGGCTGGGCTCCGATCATCGTGGCCAACCACGGCATGGAGGCCAACGATCAAAGCGAGTTTTTCCAAAAATTCGGATTCTATGTCCAACTGGCGATCGTGGATGATCCGGTCAAGGCGCGCGACCTGTTCGCCAGCGGCCACAGCCACGTCCTGTGGGGGACGCTGGACATGATGGCGCTCTTTGCCCCGGAATTGTGCAAAGACTCCCGCACCGCTCCGGTCATCGTCCAGCAAATTGACTGGTCCGCCGGCGGCGACGGCATTGTGGTGCGGGGCGACATCAAAAGCATCAACGACTTTCGCATGGCCAACGGCAAACGCAAAAAAGTCGTGCTGGCCCAGAATTCTCCCAGCCATTTTTTCATCATGTCCGTTTTGATTGACGCCAACATTGATCCCGCCACGGTGGATTTCAAATGGGCGGCCGATGCCCCGTCCGCCGCCAAGATCTTCGTCCAGGACAGTTCGTTTGACGCGTTCGTGGGATGGTCTCCGGACATTTACACCGTCTCCGACGGGGTTCCCGGCACGCGGATCGTGCTCAGTTCGGCCAGCGCCAACCACCTGCTGGCCGACGTTTGGGCCGTTCGCAACGACTTCTATCGCGACCACCCCGACGTGGTGGCCAATCTGGTGCGCGGAATTTTCCTGGGCATGGACATGGTTAGAAAAAATCCCGCCGGCGCGGCCAAGACGCTGGCCAAAGCCTACAATTTGCCGGAGGCGGATTGCGGGAACATGATCGGCAAGGACGGCGGCATCACCACCGGGGACGCCCACCTGGTCAACTATCGGGAAAACGCCGACTTCTTCCTGGACCCCATGAACCCGACGAGCTTCGAAACGGTCTGGAACCGGGCCAGCACGATTTACAAATCCATCGGCTCCATTGACAACACCGTGGATCCCGGCAAAGTCAAGGCCGCCAGCGTCCTGGCCCGGATGGCGCCGGAATACAAGGATGTGGTTGACCTGTCCCAGCCCACCTTCAAGCCGGGCGCGCTTTACAAGAACGCCGAGGCGACCAGTTCGGAGATTCTCACCAAGGCGATCATCATCACCTTCGAACCCAACGAGGCCGTTCTGAACGCCACCTATGACACCAACATCCCGGCGCTGCTGGATGAGGTGGGCAAAATGGCCGGCACCTTCGGCAACGCTTACATCGTCATCGAAGGCAACACGGACGCCAGCAAAAAGGGGGTCGTGCCGGCGGACCTGGTGCGCGAGCTTTCCTATAACCGCGCCTCCGCCGTCAAGAAAGCCCTCCTGGAAAAATTCAAATTCAACCCCGACAAGTTCAAGGTCGTCGGCAACGGGTGGGACAATCCCCTGCCCGGAATGACAGATTCGAGCAACACGGAATTCAACAAAAAGAACCGCCGGGTCGAGATCAAAGTGTTCCGGTTGGAAGACTAAGCCCGAAGGCCTGGCGCGCGCGCTGTGAACGCGGAGTGACGGTTCGGGCCGGGACAGGTGTTTCGGCCCGAAATTGTATTGAAAAAAGCCTGTGACCAAATTTCTGGCAGCCATTCTCAGTCTGGTGGGCCTCCTCACGGCGATTATCCTCGTGGCGCGATGGCAGGTGCGCAAGAGCCTGCCCAAAAGCACCGAACTGCTGCTCACCGCCGGTTTTCTGGCGCTGTTGCTGGCCGGTTGGACTTTCGCAACCTACGGCGCCAGGCTGGAAGATCGAATGGTTGCGCCGCTTATCCTGCCTTCGCCTTGGGAAGTCCTGCAAGCGTTCCCCAAGTTGCACACCGAACAGGCACTGGTCAGAAACGCGGTGACTTCGATTGGACGCGTCACCCTCGGATTTTCATTCGCCGCCCTCCTGGCCGTTCCGCTGGGCCTTTACATGGCGTCGTTCACCCGCGTCGCCGCCTTCTTCCGCCCGCTAGTACTGATTGGCGGGTATGTTCCCCTTGTGGTGTTTATTCCGCTGACAATCGGGTGGTTGGGAGCGTCCGAGAGCCAAAAGATTGTCTTTCTATTCATCGCCTGTTTTGTGGTGCTGCTGCCCATGGTGTTTAAAACGGTGGCGGATGTTCCCTCGGCTTATCTGGACGTCGCCCGGACCAAAGGCGCCACGCAATGGCAACAGGTTACCCGCGTCCTCTTCCCCATCGCCAGGGCGGACATCTGGGATCATCTCCGGGCAGTCTATGGTGTGGGCTGGGGCTGGATTATCATGGCCGAAGTTGTCAACGCCGAAAATGGCCTGGGCCACATGATGGACATGGGCGAACGCCGCGGCCACATGGACAGCTACTTCGCCATCGTTGTCGTCATCATCTGCATCGCCGTGATCTGCGATCAAATCTGGAAATACACCGGCCAGTGGCTTTTCCCTTATCGTAACCGCTAACCGCATAGGGCCTTCTGACCCGAATTTCCAACATGACAACGCCCAAGATTGAAAAGCCCGCCGACGAACCCCGGCGGAAGCCATCCTGGTGGGCCGGCGTTAAGAACCTCCTGATCAAGCCCGCTGCCGCTCCGGCAAAGAGCGGGCCGGAGAAGGAAGAAGGAAAAAAGAAGGAGGAAGAAAACCCCGCCGGGCCTTCTGCCGTCCGGGCGCGCGCGCCGGAGGCCAAAGCGGAGGCAGCCCGGGTGGAGCGCGCGCCGGCGGCGGCCGGTGAATCCCCCAAGACCGCCGTGACCGAAGTTACAACAGCCGCAACCGCGGCCTCCACGCCGGCCCCCCTGCCCATTGTTGTCAAATTTACCAACGTCACCAAGTCTTTTGGACATGGCGCCGGCGCCCAAGTCGCGCTCAAGGACATCAACTTCACCGTCGAGGATCTGCCGGACACGGGAGAACTGATTTCGATTGTTGGCCCCTCGGGATGCGGCAAGTCAACCTTGCTGCGCATGATCGCCGGACTGGAACCACATTATCCGCAAACCGAGGGAATGATTGAAGTGCTGGGCAAGACGGACAATTTGTTGCCGAACTGGCAGCGCGGGCTGGTGGACCAGAAATACTCTCTTTTCCCGCACCTGACCGTGCGCGGCAACGTCATGTTTGGACTCGACATCCGGGGTGAAAGCAAGTCAACCCGCGGCGACAAGGCGGATGTGTGGATCAAAAAGGTCGGCCTGGAAGGCAATGAGGACAAGTATCCGCAGGAACTCTCCGGCGGCATGCAGCAACGCGTCGCCATCGCCGCCACCCTGGTGCTTGGGCCGCGCGTCCTTTTAATGGATGAGCCGTTTGGCGCCCTGGACCCCAAGACACGGTTGCGGATGCAGGAACTGCTGGTGCAACTCTGGAATGAGCAGCAATCCACCGTCTTCATTGTCACCCACTCGGTGGAGGAGGCCCTGTATCTGGGCGACCGGGTGTTTCGCATGGGGGCCCGGCCCGGCCGGCTGCTGGAGATTTTGCAGGCCCCGCGCCCGGAAATACCGCCGGAAGAAATGCGCCAGAAGAAGTGGTTTATGGACATGGCGCGCGACCTGCTCAACCGATTGGAGCAGGACAAGCTGGCCACCGGCGAGCTTTCCAGCTATTCAGACTTTGTGCAGGACCACAACAGCCATCATCCCAAGGTTCTGCGGTAAAACTTTATGTTTGACCCGCAAGACAGCAACCTGAAGAAATTCCTGAAAAGCCCGCTCCACCTGTGGCTGCTGGCGCTGACTCTCGGCGCCGGCTTCCTCAGCGCCCATCCGCTCGTCCTGCTGGCCGGTCTGGCCCTTTACGCGGTCGGCTGGATCCATCTGCCGGACTCGGGCCTGTTCCAGCGGTGGGTCAGCCAGAACATGGACCGGATCGCCTCGGCCAAGTCCCGCCAGCAAATTCAAGCCTTCCGGGAACGGCGCCAATCCCTCATTGCCGGACTCTCCCCGCAACGCCTGCGCCGTTACCAGGAGGTGGCGGCCGTTTGCCAGGATATTGAACAGGCGACCATGGACGGGGGCGCCGGCGCGCCCGCCGACGCCGACCCCCGGCTGCGGAAATTGGACGAATTGATGTGGACCTTCCTGCGCTTGCTCGTCATGGAGGGATCGCTGGAAAGTTTTTTGGCCACGGAAAGCCAGGAGCAGCTTCCCGTGGACATCCAGTCCAGCCAGGCGGAGGTTGCCGCCATGGAAGCCGACATCAAGACCGCCACCGTCAAAGGGGAGAATCCGGCCGCCAAGCTCCGGCTGCTCGATTCCAAGAAAGAACGGCTGGCCGTTCTGAGCAAACGCCTGGACCGCGTCAATGAGGCCAGGGAAAATGTGACCCTGGTCAAGGCCGAGCAAGACCGGCTGGTGGAACAAATCAAACTGCTGCGCGCCGACGCCATCGCCGCCAGGAACGCGGACACCCTCACCGCCCGCATTGACGCCACGGTCGAACATCTGACGGAAACCAACAAATTGTTTTCCGAGATGGATCAGTTCAAGGATTTGGTGGCGGACGACATGCCGCAGACCGGAGAACGGCTCGGTTTTTCAGCCGGCGCCGGAACGGCCGCCCCGGCCAATCCGCCCCTGCCTCCCATCATCAACCCGCCATCCAGAGACTATCGCCTGAAACAAGGAAACCGCAATTAAGCATTGAGCCAAACACCCGACATGGACACCAAGCCGCCCCCGCTTCCACTGCAGCCCTGGGCCAGGGAATTCGCGCGCCGCTGGAACAGCGAAGCCTATTCCGTCTTCCTGATTTCCGGCAATATCTTCGACATCTACGCCGTCCAGGCCGGGGAGGGCATTGATTATCTGCCGCTCAAGGCCTTCCTGCGCAACCGCCTTTTTCCCGACCGCAGTTGCCTGATGTTTTATGACATCGGCGACGGACTCAGCTTCGCCACCAAGGAAATGCAGAAAGGGTTCTTCCAATGGCTGGAGGATTACGACTCCGTGGAAAAAACCAGCTTTGCCATCCTGGGACCCCCCAAGGAGTTCAACCGGCTCGCCCCCGTGCTGCGCAGATACTTCCTGCGCGAGGACGAAAACGGGACCGACGCCACCCTGATTATTGACTTCCCCGAAAAAATCATACCGGCGGCGGAGGACGCCGGCAGCAGTTACGAGGAACGCATGGCCCTGGTCACCCTGCTGAAATGGGCCACCTCCCCCGAATTCCGCCAGCGGGACGTCGGAATTGTGCTCCTCACCGAGACGCCCTCCAAACTGCAAAGCGATTTGCTGCAAAACCCCCATGTGGCGCAGATCAAAATTGATCTGCCCGACCGGGACGAGCGGATGCGCTACTTGCAGTCCAAAACTTGCGCGCGCCTCCTCCAGGCCGGCAGGACCGGCGCGTCCAAGCTTCCCGCCGATATCGAACTGACGCCGGAGGAACTGGCCATCCGCACCTCGGGGCTGAACATCGTCCGGTTGCAGAACGTCATCGCCGAGGCGGTCAAGAACGGACAGAACGTGACGCAAGACCATGTCAGCCGCTGCAAGAAAATACTGATCGAAGAATTCTGCCAGGGATTGGTCAAGTTCAAAGATCCCCGGCCCGACCTGTCGCTCGATGTCGTGGCCACGCACAAGGCGGCCAAGCAGAAACTGCGCGATGTGGCCTGGCTCTTCAAGAACAGCAAGCTGGATGTGATCGAAAAGGGCATCCTCCTTCCCGGCCGGGTGGGGGTGGGAAAGTCTTTCCTGGTGGATTGCTTCGCCAGCGAATGCGGGCTGCCCGTCATGGAAATGGGGGACTTCCGCTCCAAATGGGTGGGAGACACCGAAAGACAGCAGACCCGCATTTTGATGACCATCAAGGCCCTGGGGCCGGTCATCGTGGTGGTGGACGAGGCGGACGCGGTGTTTGGCTCCCGGGCCAGTGGGGGAGATGACAGCGGGGTATCCAGCCGCGTTTTCGCCGCCTTCGCCGCCCACATAGGCGACTCCAGCACGCGGGGGCGGGAACTCTGGATTGCCATGACCTCCCGGCCCGACCTGCTGACCATTGATCTCAAGCGCCAGGGACGATTGGGTTTGTGCATTCCGCTCTTCCCGGCGCAGGGCAGCCAGGATGTCCTGGAGTTGTTTCAAACGGTCACCCAAAGCAAAAAAATGAACTTGACTGCGGAAATCAGCCGGTTCATCGAACAAAGCATGGGCGGCAAACCCCTGACGGGCAGCGATGTGGATTCCGTCATCACCAGGGCCAGGGAAATCGCCGTCCTTAACCAGCGGGACCTGGACATTCAAGTCAAGGATATGGAAGAGGCCATCGGAAGTTTTATTGACGCTTTGGACCCCGCCCTCATCCAGTTGCAGGAACTGGCGGCGGTCCTGGCCTGCTCGGACGCCCGTTACCTGCCGGAAAAATACAAAACCGCCGACCGGACGGCCATGACTTTGGAATTCAACCGGCTGCGGAGCCAGCTCAAGGACTAGGCGGCGATGAAACGCTTCACACCCATCCTCACCCTCGTGGCCGTGTGCTGGGTCGTGTTCGCGGTCAACAATTTGATCCTGGGCGGAACGCTCACGCCGCACGGCATCATCCCCCGGCGCATCAGCAGTCTGCCGGGCATTATTTGGTCTCCGTTCCTGCATGCCTCTTTTGGCCACCTGGCGGCCAACACCCTGCCCCTCCTGATTTTGGGAGGCATCCTTTGCGCCCGCAGCCGGGCGGAATTCATCGGCGTGACGGCCGGGGGCATCTTCATCGGGGGCGGCCTGGTCTGGCTGTTGGCGAGAAATGCCGATCATGTCGGCGCCAGCGGGTTGATCTTTTGCTATTTTGGATTCCTGACCTCGCGGGCGTGGTTCGACCGCACGATTTTCACTTTTTGTTTGGCGCTGATCTGCATGGTCGGTTATGGAGGCATCCTCATCGGGCTGCTCCCGGTGTTCCCCGGCGTTTCCTGGGAAGGCCACTTGGCCGGCTTGGTGGCCGGCGTCGCCAGCGCCCGGATGATCGCAAGCAAAAGCCGCCACGAGGAAGCCGCCGGCCTTCCGAATTTGAACAAGGCTGGTTGAGTTGATTCGTTTGAGGAGCGCGCCCCCTCCCCGCCATGAGCCAAGGCCCAACAACAAATCCGGCGCCCGCCCTGGCCCGCTTTGCGCCGGGCCTTTTGCTTTTGCGCGATTACCGGCGGGAATGGCTCTGGGCGGACCTGGTGGCGGGTATCAGCGTGTGCGTGGTCATGATCCCCTCGGTCATTGCCTACGCCGGTCTGCTGGGGCTGCCCCCGCAATATGGTTGCTATGCGGCCTTGGTTTCCCTGGTCGTCTATTGGTTCTTTGGCAGCTCGCGGCAAGTCATTGTCGGGCCGGACATCGCCATCAGTTTGCTTATCGCGGGCGCGGTGGGGCCGCTGGCCGGCGGCGACCCCGCCCGGGCCGCGGCCCTGGCCGGCGCGCTGGCGGTGTTGAGCGGGCTGCTGCTGGTTTTTGGCGCCTGGGCCAAAATCGGCGCGGTGGCCGATTTCTTTTCCAAACCGGTCCTGATCGGTTATATGACCGGCGCGGCCCTGATCCTGATGGCGTCGCAACTGGATAAACTGTTGGGCCTCACGCTCACGCACACCGACTTCTTCCCGCGCCTGGCGGAAATCTTCGGGAAGCTGGGGGAGACGCGCCCGTCCACGGCGGTGTTCGGGTTCAGCCTGCTGGCGTTGTTGCTGGGCCTGCGCCGGTTCGCGCCTAAAATTCCCCCCGCCCTGGTGGTGTGCGTTGTGGCCATCATCGCCTCGCTCGCGTTGGGTCTGGAAAACCGCGGCGTCACCGTGGTCGGCCAGCTCCCCCGCGGATTGCCTGCCTTCGACTTTCCTCAAATCGTTTGGAAGGATGCGCATACGCTGCTGCCGGCGGCCATCGGCATCGCTTTGCTGACCTACACGGAGGGAATCCTCCTGGCGCGGTCGTTCGCCGCGAAAAACGGCTACGAAGTCAACGGCAACCAGGAACTGGCCGCGCTGGGACTGGCTGACATCTTTAACGGATTTTTCCAGGGATTTGCCATCACGGGCAGTCAGGCGCGGACTGCCGTCAATGACGCGGCGGGAGCCAAGACCCAGGTGGCGGGCCTGGTCGCAGCCGTGACGCTGGCGCTCTTTCTCCTGTTCCTCACCCCGTTGATCGCGCGCCTGCCCATCGTCGCCCTGGCCGCGATTCTCGTTTACGGCGGCTCCAACTTGATCGAAATCGCGGACATGAAGCGTCTGTGCCGCTATTACCCCCGCTCCGCCGGGGTGGCGGCGGTGACGACCCTGGGCGTGCTGGCGGCCGGCGTGCTGCCGGGCATTCTGGTCGGGGTGAGCCTTTCCCTCATCGGGCTGATCGGCCGCATTTCCCATCCGCCGGACGCGGTCTTGCGCGAATTGCCGGGCCACGGCTTCCATGACGTTGGAGACGCCGCCACCGGGCAGACCATTCCCGGCCTCGTGGTGTATCGGTTTTATGCGCCGCTGCTGTTCTCCAATGCCGGCCACTTTGTCGAGCGCGTGCGAAAACTCATTGCCGACAGCCCTGCTCCGGTGGTCTGGTTTCTGCTGGACGCCCAGGCCATCACCGACATTGACGTAACCGCGGCGGAAGCGATCCATGCCTTGCACCAGGAACTCCAGGCCAGGGGAATCGCCTTAAAAATCGCGCATGCCAACCTCCCTTTGCTCTCCATTCTCCAACGGATCGGCCTGGCCAGCGAACTCCAGGAGGACAGTTTCTTCTCCTCGGTCCACGAATGCGTGACCGCCTTCCAGTCCCGCTCAGGCACTCCGCCGCCATGAGAGTGCATGGAGGAGAGCAGAAACCTGAAGAAACCTTGTCACCTCTCCGGCCTTTTCAACCACGGTAATGGCGATATGATGCCAAGCCGAATGACACCGCCGGCCGCCAGCGCGGACGAGGATCTGGTCAACGCCAGCCTTTCAGGAAACCGCGAGGCTTTCGGACAAATCGTCACGCGCCACCAGGCGCTGGTCTGCTCGCTGGCTTACAGCGCCACCGGCAGTTTGACGCAGAGCGAGGACCTGGCGCAGGAGACCTTTCTCGCGGCGTGGAAGCATCTGGCCGAATTGCGCGAACCGGCCAAGCTGCGTTCCTGGCTTTGCGGCATCGCGCGAAATCTCATCCACAATTCCCTGCGAGCGCAGGGGCGGGAGCCGGGCCATCGCGCCGCGGCGCTGGAGGAGATTGCCGAGCCGCCTTCGCCGGAGCCGTCGCCCGGGGAGCGGGCCATCAGCCGGGAGGAGGCGGAAATCCTGTGGCGGGCGCTGGAGCGGATTCCACAAACGTACCGCGAACCGCTGGTGCTGTTCTATCGGGAATACCAATCGGTCGAGGCCGTCGCGCAAGAATTGGAGCTGACGGAAGAGGCGGTCCGGCAACGGCTGGCGCGCGGACGGAAACTTCTGCACGAGGAAGTCCTCGGGTTTGTCGAAGGCGCGCTGGAAAAGACGTCGCCGGACCGGCAATTCACGCTGGGTGTGCTGGCGGCGTTGCCGGTGCAGGCGGCCTCGGCCAAAGCCGCCGCCGCAGGCGCGAGCCTTGCCAAAGGCGTCACCGTGGCCAAAAGCGCCGCGACGCTCAGTTCGCTGGGCGGATTGCTGGCGATGGTGGGCGGCGCTGTCGTCAGTTGGCGGGCGCAAGCCGACGAGACCAAATCACCGCGCGAGCGGCGGTTCTTTCTCCAAATGGTTGGGGTTCGCCTGGTGACGATGCTTCTGCTCGTCCTGGTGTATTATTTTGTTTTCGACAAAACTGCTTTATCCCATGCCCCATTTGCCCGCGACGTATTGACTTCCGCGTTCCTCTTCTCCTGCTGCGTTCTCGGAGTGGTTCTTTTCATTTTCAACAGTCATGGCAGGCAACAAATTCAGATCGAGGAAGGAACCTTTGATGAAACCGAATGGAATTTGCCCAGGAGAGAAACCGATTCCGCGGCGAAATCGCCCGGCGCCAAATCAAACCGTGACTTGACAGCGTTGAAATTCATGGCCTTCGCCCTGGTCGTGACGGCGATCATGATAATCCAGTCACCGTGGAAACAGAATTTGGGTCAGGCCATGATTTGGTCGGCCGTGGCGGCGGTGGCATTGTTCCTGAGCTTCCGCTGCTGGCAAAATCGTCCCCGTTACTTGTCGCTGCGGTCTGGGTGGGTCGTGGCAGGTCCGATCGCGTTCGGCTTGATGACGCTTTTATCTTTCAATCTTCGCCAATACCGGGCGCAGGCGAGTTCGGCCATTGTCAGCGCCGCCTCGCCGGCCGAAGTGATTGCCTTCAACGTGGTTGTGGCCCTGGCCTACGCCCTGTTCGCCGGGATCCTGGTCTGGAAGCGCCAGGGTGAATTGCGCGCAAGCCGCTGAATCCATTGCCCCGGCGAAACGACCACCCTATCGCCGGCATTCTGCAACCTGGACGCGCAGGCGAGCTTGCCGGCGGGGGTGGAAATGGAAACCGATCCAACCCGCGCCGCGCGAACTTGCCCGGCGCATCCGGCAGCCCGCCCAATGCCGCGCCCAGGGCTGCTCTAAGGTTGCCTCTGAACCACCCGGGGCATGGAAATTCAGCGGCTTTCTGCCGAAAGCCGCTACGGTGAGCAGGTGTAGCGGCGGATGGCAATCCGCCGCCGACTCTTTATGCCGCCGGTGCGCACTTGGAGCAAACATCAAAACCCTGAATTACCAATGACAAATTTTCAATGGCAAATTTTCGATTTCCGGCCGCGAGTCACACCTCATGGGTTCTCAGGATTGAAAATTGGTCATTGAAAATTGGCCATTGAACATTAAGACTGCCTTTCGACAAAGGTGAGAGGCGCCCCCGCGCCGAAAGGCCCGCATTGGGATGTTGACATTACCTCTAACCATGATGTATCATGCCCGCCGAAATGCGCAAAATGAATCCGACTTTCCTGAACGGCGTCCCGGAATTGCTGGCGATCCAGCTTGCTTCCCGGCGCGAAATGCGCGGCTGCCAACTCGTCAAGGCCGTCCAAACCGAAAGAAGAATTAGACTGCTCCCCTTTATGAAAAGGATAATCCAAATCAAGTTGCTCGCCATCTCGCTCCTCGCCGTTTGCTCCAGCGGCTTTGCCGCCGAGGGCAAAACCGCCACTGTGGATTTCCACAAAGTCGTGGCTTCCTATTACAAAACCATCCAGGCCGGCATCGTCCATTCCAATAACATCGTCGAGAGCGACAAGAAACTCAACGCCATGATCGAGGACTTGAAAAAGCGCGCGGAAGACAAGACGAACGCGGTGGACAAGGCCAACGATCAGGCCATTTCCCCCGAAGAGCGCGCCAGGAGCAAAAAAGCCGCCGAAGACATAGATCTTGAAATCCAGTTCCGGAAGGAAGCCATCACCAACTTCGTCAACACCACCGAAACCAAACTGGAGGACGAATGGAGCCAGCGCCTGCAAGGGATTAAGACCGAGATTCTCGGCGTCATGGACGCCCTGGCAAAAAAACAGGGCTGTCACCTTGTCGTCAACCGCACCGCCCCGACAATGACGGGCGATCCGCTGGTTCTCTACACCAATGGTGAAGACGACCTGACCGACAGCCTCATCAAGGAACTCAACTCTACCGCCCCGGCCGCGCCTCCCCCCGAAACCAATCACCCCGCCGGCGCCCCCCGCCTGCCCGCCTCCAGCGCCAGCTCCCCGCCCGCCATGCCCGCTCCCCGATGAGAGGGCCGTTCCAACATTGGATGTTGACATTACATTTAACCATGAGGTATCATGCCCGCAGAAATGCGCAAAACGAATCCGGCTTTTTTGAACGGCGTCCCGGAATTGCTGGTCCTCCAGCTTCTTTCCCGGCGCGAAATGTACGGCTACGAAATCGTCAAGGCCATCCAAACCGAAACCCGGCAGACCCTCGCCTTTGGCGAGGGGTGCATTTATCCCTACCTCCATTATCTGGAGGAGGAGGCGCTGGTCAAAAGCCGGCGCAAAGAGGTCAACGGCCGCAGCCGCAATTATTACCAGATCACCCGGCAGGGCAAAAAGCGGCTCGGTGATTTGGCCACGGAATGGAACCGGGTCACGGGAGGAATCTCTCTGTTGATGGGAGGGCAACATGTTTGACACGGTGATCATCGGGCAATTCGAGCGACGCCTGTTGGAGTTGGGCTGCCCGGCGCGCCAGGCGCGGGACAAGGCCCGGGAACTGGCCGATCATCACGCTGACTTGAAGCAAGCCGCGTTGGAGGAAGGATTATCCGAACCGGAAGCCGAAGCCCGCGCGGCGGCGCAACTGGGCGAGCCAGCCGGCCTGGCGGAAAGGCTCGCCCGCGTCATGCGGCAATCCTCCTGGTGGGGACGCCATCCCGTCATCGGCTTTTGTCTGCTGCCGCTGTTGGGCGTTTGGCCGTTTTGGCTGTTGTGCGGTTCGATCCTGGCGGGAGTCGTTTGGTTGATCGGACACATTTTTGGACCGGCCTACCTGGTGACGGTTGATACGGCCCTTGCTTTATCGCTGGACCCGAACGAATTCATAAAGTATTCGCGGCCTTTGAATGCAATACTGAACGGCGCCGCCGGCGCGGTGATGTCCATCCTGTTTTGCTGGCTGGCCCGCCGATCCGTGTCCGGGCTGAAATGGATCATTGCCGCGTGCGCGGTATGTTCGTTCAGCGGGACGTTCACCAGCGTGTATATCTGGCCAAATGGCATCAGCGTCGGGATGCCCTCGGCAAATTGGATTTGCGCCTGCATCCCGTGGGTCGTCGCGGCGGCTGCGTTCCTGCGGCAACGCCGGATCGTGCGGCGGCTCCCGGCTCCGGCCCTGCCGTCCGGTTCCGGCGGCGGGAGCCAAGGCAGCATCCTCGAAAGGCTTCATCCGTTCGGCCTGCGCCGGTCGTGTGTCAACAACTTTCTGAAAACGCCAACTTACTGGATTTCCACGCCCGCGCTGGCGGGAATTCTCGCGATGGGAGTATTTATATGCTGCGAGTTTATGCTGCAACGGACCGAACGTTTGGAAGCGCCGGCGCGGGCGGCGGCTTTGCGCGCTCACGCCTGGCCAGCAGAAAGCGCCGCCGTGATGGAGCGGGTCAAGTCGCGCCAGCAGGCCGCCGGCGCGGCAGACGTGACGATGATTGATTTGCGGCCTTATGTGAACGTCCTGCTGTCGCCCGGGACTTCCGTTCCCAATGAACCCGGCGAAAGTGCCCTGGCAGAACTGCCCCGGGGAATTCACACCTTTGGCGGCGTGTCCTTCGATGTCAGCGGGAGAATACAATTGATGGGGCGCGCCCTGCTCAAGGCCAATCGCATTTATCCGCTGATCCGAAAAAACATCCTCATTTCCCGAAAATGCAGCCGGATTCATTTGCTGCACGGGGCCAGCCATGCCGCCTATATGGACGAGACAATTGCCAAACTGGTCCTGCATTACTCGGATGGTTCGACGGGAGAGATTGCCATCGTTTCGGGAGCGCATCTGCTGGACTGCTGGGGTCCCATTTATACGACCCCGGTCATAAGAGAGCCGCTCGCCCCGGGTTCGCCAGGCACGGAACTGGCGTGGGTGGGAAACAATGCCGGCGATCCGCAGACGCCGCCCTTGATGGCGGCGCGGGTTTACAAGAGCACCTTTGCCAATCCGCGACCCGATTTGGAGATTTCCAGCATGGATTATCAATCAGCCTTGACAGAGGCGGCCCCATTTCTGGTTGGGCTGACGCTGGAGAAGGCAGCAGCAGAAACCCAAAAACTGGAGAAGTAAAACACTATGAGAGACTCAATTCATATTGGTTCCGCGGCACCCGCCCGATTCCTGGCGGCGGCGGGCTTGGCCCTGATGATCGCAGGCTGCGCTTCCCCTCCCGGGAAGCCAGCCCTCGAACGCGGCTGGATTGGCGGGGAGTACCGGCCGGCAAAAACACCGAAAGACCCGAGACACGCCGGAATCGGGGTGGGCGCGCTGAAAACCAACACGCCGGCCGCGCTGGCCGGATTGCAAGCCGGCGACGTGATTCTGGAACTCGACCGCCAGCCCGTCACCAAGCTGAAGGATTTTTGGCGGAAGGTTGATTCGAGCAAGCCGGGAACATCCTTGCCGGTCAAAATCTATCGGGATGGCGGAACGTTCGAATACAACATGACGGTGGGCCGGGAAACATTTAGGAACTCCGGATATTTCAGCATCGTTATGCCTAGCGCAGTGCATCAGTGGAACCTCTGGGCGCCCGCCCATGGCTTCTCGCTTGTGTTTGCTGGCTTCGAACTGACTTCCAACTACCGGCATGACGTCACGGAGCACACCGTTTATGACACCGTTTATGACAGAGGATGGGGCGTCTGGCTGGCCTTCATGCAAATCTCCAAGGGAAAGACCGTGCTGTCGCAAGAGTGCGCCGGCCCCGAGATGGCCATGCGCATTTCCGGAATGGCCGCGAGATAACTCCCTCTCACTTAACCTGAACCGACGCAGCCCCTTTTTGGTTGGGCTGACGATGGAGAAGGCAGCAGAACAAACTCGTAAATTGGAGGAATAATAGTTATGAGAAACTCAATTGGTATTGGTTCCGCCGCACTCGCCCGATTCCTGGCGGCGGGCTTGGCCCGGTTCAGCCGTTTTCCGAGGCCTCTTGCTCTGGCCACGGGAACAACGCTCTGCCTGAGCGCCGTCTGGCCCGGCTCCGTCCACGCCCAGGAAGATGCCGCCTGGGGGCGCATGGTCATCATTGGCGCCAGCGTTTCGCACGGTTTCACCGAGTCTCAAGTTGGGCCGAAGATGACGGATTACGCCCTGGATCGTTACGTCAACGCGGCCCTGCTCGCCCCGCATGAACCGGCGCGAAACCTGGCCGCCGTGGAGTTCTTTCTAAGCCCTGACGAAATAGGAATCATGCAAATCCGCCAGGCCTTGACGAATCGTCCGACTCTAGTGGTTGGAGTTGATTTTCTTTTTTGGTTTTGCTACGGCAAAGGCAATACCGACCAGGATCGTCTGGACCACTTTGAGAAGGGCCTGAAACTGCTGGAGGGGGTGGAATGCCCGCTCATCATCGGCGACATTCCAGACGCCTCCGCTGCGGCGAATGGCATCTTGTCCCCCGACGAGTTGCCCAGCCCCGCCGTTCGGATCGCGGCCAATCGCCGTCTCAAAGAATGGGCCGCGCAGCACAAGCAAGTGACTGTCGTGCCGCTGGCGGAGTTCATGCGCGCGGCCAGCGCCAATGAAGCGATCAGCGTTCATGGCCATGTCATTGCACGCGGCACAACGGGCGCCTTGTTGCAAGAAGACCGGCTGCATCCCAGCCGGCGCGGGTGCGCCGTGCTGGCTGTTTCCATTTTTGACACATTCTTGGCGGGGCATCCCGGTTCCGATGCCATGCAGGTGCGGTGGGACCCTGACGAAGTGTTGCAGGCGGCTGGCCGGTAACGATGGCGCCGCAACCTTGACCGGCATGGGCCCGTTTCTCGCAGGACTGAACTGGACAACCTGCGCAAAGAGTTGGAAGAATCGCGCCGCGCCGGGTCTATCCTCTGGAACGCCCTGGTTTTTTTTGTGCGGTTTCGGGGGGCGGCGGGTACTATGAATTGTCACGAGGATTGGGGATGCCCATTGGCCATTCTCCTTCGAAATTCTTTGAAACCTTTCCAGGATTACTGGTGTTACTGTCATTGTGGCCGCCGGAACATTTTACATTTCCATGACAATGACGCCTGGAAGCCGGCCCATGCTGGGCGAGGATCTGGACTCGTCCGCGAACAGGCCGCATCGCTCCAACAGGGCGAAGGCGGGCCTGGCTGGAATTCGTGGTGATGCGTCAGTGACGGTGGGTGGGGCGCGCACTCCGTGCGCGCCGCGCCGGGCAGAGGACTGCCCGCCCTGCCTTTTCCCCCTGCGTCACCGAGGCATTACAATTCGTGATTGAATACGATTGACAAAACGATGGATGACGGCTATAGTTCTTTCCGCATGAGGTTTTCCCATTCAGCCCAGGCCCGGACCTGCTCTTGCGCGGGGGCCTTTTGCGCCGATTTTTCGCCGTTGTTTGAACCTTCTGCCTTCCAGCCTGTCAAGACATACGGAAGAACTCCATTTGCGCTTGTGTCTGCCATGATGCCAAACCTCCTTGCCGCCCGCGGAGCGCCGCCGGCGCGCACCGGGGCGGGCGATGGGGAGATCATCATAGCGCTCGCGGCCGGCGCGCAAAGAATGCAAAGGATTTTTCGCTCCGGCCTGTCTAACAAGGGAACATGAACACACCCGTGGAACCATCACCGATAAGCCCTGGCCGGACGTCCGGGGAAGACTCCGGGAATTCGGGCAAGCTGCAGGTTTCCCCGGAGGCGCTGCGCGCGCTCCCGGCTGATTTTGTCAAACGGCATCACGTGCTGCCGCTGAAGGTCCAAAACGGAGCCATCCATGTGGCCACGGCCGAGCCGGGCAACCCCAGGGTGATGGATGATATTCGCCTGCTCAGCGGCCTGGAGGTGCAGGAGCATGAAACCCCTTTGGCGGAGGTGCTGGAAAAGATTGCCGAGTGCTACGAGGTGACGGTGGAGCAGATGATTGAGAACCTCAATCCCGACCGGGCCGCCGCGGCGGAGGGCAAGAACCTGCACGACATCGAGGTCATGGCCAATGAGCCGACGGTGATCAATCTGGTCAACCTGATCATTTCCACCGCGTTGCGCGAGCGGGCCAGCGATATTCACCTTCTGCCGTTTGAGGAAACGCTGCAATTGCGCTATCGCATTGACGGACTGTTGCAAGAGAAGCCGCCGCCGCCAAAGAATCTTCATGCCGCCCTGGTTTCGCGCATCAAAATCATGGCCGACATGAACATCGCCGAGCGGTTTATGCCCCAGGACGGGCATATCCAGATCCATCACCGGGGCGCGCGGGTGGACATCCGGGTCGGCACGATGCCCACCATTTATGGGGAGAGCCTGGTCATGCGGCTGCTGGAAAAGAACTCCCGGCTGCTCACCCCGGTGGAACTGGGGCTGGACCGGGAGCGTTCGGAATTGATGGCGCGGCTGGTGGAAAAGCCGCATGGCCTGTTTCTGGCCACCGGCCCCACCGGCAGCGGCAAAACCACCACCCTTTACTCCATTTTGCAAGGCATCTACGCGCCGGAAAAGAAGATCGTCACCATCGAGGACCCGGTGGAATACGAACTGGCGGGGGTGGCGCAAATTCCCGTGCGGCCCACCCGCAACTTCTCCTTTGCCAACGGGTTGCGGTCCATTCTTCGCCAGGACCCGGACGTGATCATGGTGGGTGAAATCCGCGACTCGGAGACGGCGGAAATCGCCATCCGGGCCGCGCTGACCGGCCATCAGGTGTTCAGCACCCTCCACACCAACGACTCCACCGGCGCGGTCACCCGCCTGGTGGACATGGGGGTGGAGGCGTTTCTGATTTCCTCCTCGCTGGAAGGCGTTCTGGCGCAAAGGCTGGTGCGGCGAATTTGTCCGCTCTGCAAGGTGCCGGCCCCGGTGGCCAGGGCCGTAAGCGACCGGCTCCATGCCATGGGGGCCCGGCGGGTGGAGGGCGTTTTTTATCAAGGCAAGGGATGCGAGGAATGCCGCGGCACGGGTTACCGGGGCCGCATCGGCATTTTTGAACTGCTGGCCATCGGGCCTGAATTGCGGGATTTGATCTTGCAAAAACGGTCCAATGCCGAACTCAAGGCGGTGGCGCAGAAGACCATGATGACCATGCACGAAGACGCCATGCTCAAGGCCTCCCACGGCATCACCAGCCTGGAGGAAATCCTGCGCGTCTCTTCGGGAGACCTTTTGGAATGAAAGCTTTTCGCTACCAGGCAATCGAGTTAAACGGCGCTCCGGTCAAGGGCGAGATCGAGGCGGCGGATCGAAAGTCCGCCCTCCAAA
>Ga0326727_10012719_pt1 | contig 19060 bp, 19 predicted proteins | sample MB2enrmetagenome_FD_207643 | JGI IMG/M metagenome (GOLD analysis project Ga0326727, IMG submission 207643) | Lab enriched peat soil microbial communities from McLean, Ithaca, NY, United States - MB29MY | ecosystem: Environmental > Terrestrial > Soil > Wetlands > Peat | place: USA: New York...
GAGGGAGAAGAAGTTGAAAACACAGAATAATTTTGCGCAATTGTTTTTTGACTGTGCAGACGCCTTTATGGTTGCTATCGGCAGCGACGAAGTCGTTACCGACGTAAACAAAAAGGCATGCGAAATTCTCGGATATTCAAAAGATGAGATTAAGGGTAAGAACTGGTTTGAAACTTTTATTCCAAAAGCAAAAAGAGAAGATGCTAGACGTTTTTTTCACGATATGCTAAGTGGGGCTCTTCGCCATGTGCATTCTGAGTATCCAGTCGTTACCAAGCGAGGAGAAGAGCGAATATTTAATTTTCATAACATACTCGTCAGCGATGAAAAAGGTATCTCTATTGGAATACTTAGCTCAGGGGATGATGTCACCAATCGGAGACGAAAAGAAAAAACGTTAAAACAGGTGGAGAATCGACTTCAGATTTCGCTGGATTCCATGATTGAAGGTTGCCAAATTATCGATTATGATTGGCGCTATGTGTACGTGAATGAGGCAGTAGCTAAACAGGGGCGCAAATCTAAAGAAGAATTGTTAGGTTACCCAATGATGCAGGTTTATCCAGGCATAGACAGAACAGAAATGTTTAGCCACCTTCGAAACTGCATGACAAATCGTGTTCCACACCAAATGGAAAATGAATTCACTTACCCAGATGGATCAAAAGCCTGGTTTGAGCTTCACATCGAACCTGTGCCAGAAGGAGTCTTGATTTTATCGATGGATATCACTAAGAACAAGGAGATAGAAGCGGAAATAAACAAATATCGATACAGGCTTGAGGAGGTAGTGGCACAACGCACCGCTGAATGCGCAAAGGCAAACGAAGAACTTACCCAAGAAATTCAAGAGCATCAAAAGATGGAGGAAGGGCTTAAACTAAGAGCAACGATTCTAGACAACGTAAGGGAAGCCATATTTCTTGTAAATACTAAAGGAGACTTTGCATACGCAAATGACGCAGCCTCAAAAGCATACGGCTACAGCCTTGACGAATTCCTTAACATGAATATTCGCTCACTCATGCAGCCTCAAGATGTGCCCTCAATCGAATCGCTTCTAAAAAATATTGCTGAAAAAATAATGATCAGCCCTGAAATGGTTCACGTGCGAAAGGACAAATCCCTAATGTCTGTAAAGACACACTGCAGCTTGGTAAAAACACTACATGGGCAATTCATCGTCGTAGTTGTCCGCGAAATCTCGGCTTAACCCACACGTAAGCAAGCGCCAAGAAATTGAAAGGGTTTGCTAATATTTTATGATTAATGTTGTGCCATTCTCGTTTTGTAATGCATAGATAATGGCTATTTGACTGGACTGGTTAGTTCCAGGAATGACTATTGATGTTTGAAGCGGGATGTCTGCTTGGTTTTGATTAAAGTTGGACGGCTCGTTTAGTAACGCTGGATTGGATGGTGAAATAATTTGCAGTTTTTGATTTTGCAAACTGGATATTTGACCGAACATTTGGTTAAAGGGCACGTTAGAACTGATTAATATTATGTGGGTGCCAATCGAATCGGTGCTAACGCCCTTAACGTAGGCTGAGGTTGCGAGTGCTATTTTAGGAGTGACGTATCCAGATTGAAGATTGACTAAGGCGTAGGTGGTAGTGACGCCAGCTACGATTATTATGCAGGTGAGCATAACTGCAACTATTAGCTTGCTAGGTTTGAGTCTTTTTGGTTTTGGCATGGTTAGTTGGTTTATGTTTTTTAGTCGCAGGTTTATTTTCGGATGACCCGAAAGTATTTGTGGTCTATGAATGATTGGTGATGTAATCAAAAGGTTTGAGGTAACACGGATTAATCTGCCTTCACCTGGTAGATTTTGCAGAGCCTTTGTAATTTTTGTTAATGCTTTTGCTAAGCTGTCGGGTTTTTGTATGAGTTTTGCTCCGTTCTCATCTGCCAGCATTTCTCTTTCCCTTTGACTGTTGAACAACGCGAAGTATGCCAGAGGGTTGAAGAATGAAACAGCCGCTAAGGCGTTAGATAAGGTTTTAAAGAAGAAATCATGGTTTTTGACGTGGGCAAGTTCATGGGATGCTACAGCCAATATTTCCTCTTTATCTAAAATATTTAGGAGTCCTATGGTGAAGACAAGTTTTGTTTGGCGGCCATGCCCCATGGTGAAAGCGTTGGGTCTCAAATCTTCAACAAGCGCCACTTTTGGGGTGGAAATAGAGAGTTTTTTGGAGATGCTTGCTATTTCTGTTTGAAGCCACTCATACTCGTTTGAGTCAAGGTTGATTACATGCAGGAGCCTGGAGGCTATCCAATCACCCATCACAATAGTTGTGACAGCGTAAATCCCTCCTAATGCTAAACCGGTTAAACAGATAATTCCTGTTACTGAAAGAATGTGACTTGTTGAAAGTGCCACGAGCGTGACTATCGTTTGCGATAAAGGCGGCTGTATTAGATGGAAGGGGCTAAAAGACATGGGCCCTTGAGAGACAGGGATGCTGAAGGAACCGATTAAACGGTAAGAGACCGCTTGTATCACGATTTTAGGAGGAAATGAAAACATGACAAAGAGTGGCGCAACTATGGGTGTTAGGTAAATCAGGCTTTTGGCTTTACTGCCCATGAACGGGCAACACGTTACTACTATTTTTATGCAAACAAACGATATGGCCAAAGCTATAATGGAATAGTAAAAGTAGGGTTGAAAGACCTGAACGAGAACGTCTTCAAAGTTCACTTCAACCGCGCCTCTTCAATATCACATTATTATTTTTTATTCCTTTTTATTTTGCTAAGCTGTTCTTGCAGCGCTTTGCGCTCTTCTTCACCCATGTTGGTTTCTTCGACCAGGCAACTGGTGACGGCTTCACCGAAATTTCCGATCAAGCTCGCGAGAACCTGGCGGACAGCTGATTTTTGGAAGTTTCGTTTTTCAAGTTTAGGCCAGTAGACATAGTAGAGGCCGCCTCTTCCTTTTTCTATTTTTCTGTCCAGTAAGTCTTTCTCGAAGAGTCTGTCCATGGTAGACATGACGGTTGTGTAGGCTATTTTCTTGGTCTTGTTTAGGGCTGCGTGGATTTCTCTGACTGTTGTGGGTGTTTTTTTTGAACCCCATATTGCCTCCATGATGTTAGATTCCAGCGGACCCAGAAAGGCTTCTAATGCTTTGCCTTCAATGTTGTATTGTGAGAATCCTGGTTTTTTCTCTTCAATCATGGGCTTCCAACCACATTACTATCATCCATAGTAGCTCTTTAAGCTTTCGAAAACAAACCACATCTTTTCCCCAACCTCCTTTCCAAAAAGAAAGGTAGAAACTTGCCATTTCTATGAAGATGTTCCATTGCCGCTCGGGGCAGGCCGCGCGCCTAATACTACTGATACGTTCATGGTTTGATTGTTTCGTACAATTGTTAGGCTAATAGTTTGTCCAGGCAGTGTGTACTCTTCGAGGTATGTGGATAGGTCGTCCCCGTTTCTGACTCTTGAGCCATTAATGGCTATTATGATGTCGCCGCCTATCGTTATGGTATTGCCGTCTATTGTGGCCGGTGTGGTGCCTGCTTTGAGACCGGCATTTGCTGCAGGTCCACCGCTTGTTACTTGCTGAATTAAAACGCCGTACGTGACACTTACTCCCATTTGGTTCGCGATGTCATACGTCATGTCTACTGTGCTTATGCCCAAGTACGGGTGTTGAGTGTATGTACCAGTAGTTGCTAAGTCTTTGACTTCTCTCAGTATGGTGTCTGAGGGTATGGCGAAGCCTAAGCCTACGGAGTTAGTAACTATGGCTGTTGTTATGCCGACGACTTGGCCTTGGTAGTTGAGTAGGGGTCCGCCTGAGTTGCCGGGGTTAATGGCAGCGTTTGTTTGGATGATGTCAGCTATGTCGTATCCGTTTGTAGTGTCTTCGGTGATTGTTCTGCCTAAGGCACTGATTATGCCTGTGGTCATCGACCCTGATAATCCATAGGGACTGCCGATTGCTATGACTTGATCTCCGACTTGTAGACTTGATGAGCTGACGACTGTTAGTGGGATTAGTTCACTTTGTGGTGCGTTAGTTGAAAGCACAGCTAGGTCTGAGTATGGGTCTGAGCCTAGCACTTTGGCGGTGTAAGTGTTTCCATCCTGGAAGGTAACTGTAATGTTCACGCCGCCATCTATTACGTGATAGTTTGTGATTAGAATGTCTTGGCCGTTGAGGTCATAGGTGAAACCTGAGCCTTGAACCTGTTCGTAGTAAGGCTGGTTGAACATGTTATATGCTGTTTGAAAGTCTTCGATGACTACTACTGACGGTGCCACTTGCTGGTATATCTGTGAAAGTGAAGCATTGTCGGGTAAAGTGGCCTCGCTTTGAGCCGTTGAGGTGGCTGAATTGTTTGGGGTAGATGTTGCTGTTGGGGCTTGGTTTTGTTGACCGTTGTTAGTGGAGGCAGGTAAGTGGCCTACGTAGTATCCTGCTAATCCAGCTGTTAGGGTAGCTACAATGAGTATGGTGGCTACTAAAATGGCAAGTTTGGTGTTTTTTGGTTTTTTGGTTGGGTTTTCCGTTGGTTTTGTCTCCTTGCAAGTGTGCGCTGCTTTTTGCGCTACTATCTTTGGTAGTAGCTTAACGATATAAATGTTGCTATTGTGAATGATGCTCGCCCTTTTCCCCTGTCAAAGCAACACCGCCCAAATTGCCCTTAAACAAAACGCACTCAAAAAAGTGTGAGATGTTACTCTAAATAGCAGCTACTACCTTAAATAGTAGCAATGCGCAATAGATAAACAAGGAAAACACGCAGGAGCGCCCAGATGATAAACAACAATCTACCAATAAAACAATTACTAGGATGGCTAATCATAGGAACAAAAGGCGGCAAAACCCGATCTCAAATAATCAAAACTTTAAAAAATTCCCCGCAAAACTCAAACCAATTAGCTGCACTCCTCAAAGTAAACTACAAAACAATTAGACACCACATAACGGTTCTAGAAAAAAACAAATTAATCATCTCGGCTGGAGACCACTACTCCACTGCCTACTTCCTCTCCGAATTAATGGAAGAAAACTACGGGGTATTCGAAGAAATAACGGTCAAAATGAACGATACAAAGAAAAGAGCAATTAAACTAACACAAAAATAACCTCAAACTTCGCCTTAACCTACCCCACGATTCGTCGTAATCCTTAATAACAAAATGATTCCACCCTAAAGCAGAGATGAAGAAAAACGCCGAACATTGAAATACGCTGTCCGAAATGCAGTTCTCAAGCGGTAGAAAAAACCAAAAATCAAGAGTTTCATTGCAGCAACTGTGGAGAAATATTTTATTTTGTTACCCCAAACTGCGGTTCCGCCGATCTTGAAAGATACAAACTTTAACAACAAAATACAAATTCTCATTATCTAAAACTCATGCTAAAGATAAGAAAACACCGACAAGGCTTCATATTGGCTTTTTTGTGCAGAATGCTTGTGTTAGTACCCGTTGGACAATCGAGGAGACGCTATCTTGACATCTTCAAAGAATCTTTTAGAAAGAAATCGGGCATGCTTCAGGGTGTAGCTTTGTTGTGCGAGTCCTTTGTAAATTGAATTTGGGGAAACATAAATATACTTTCATATTAGTGGGGACTGAAGGCGCAGAAAAAGAAAAACCAGAAACATGACGCCTTTGAGGAAGATAGATGTTTAGAGACCGAGAGGGAATGCGTCGACGGTTACAGGGGATAATTGAGAAGTTCCGGCAGAAAGGAGCTACAAGCCCAGAAAAAGCCATGACCATCCAGGAGCTGGGATTGCCGCCGCGTTTTGAAGAAGCCATGCATCGAAGACTTGGGCAAACAGGTATTTTTGTAGAAATAAACGGCAAGTACTATCTGAATGAAGAACGGCTTAAACAAATCGAAGAGCAACGTGCCAAAAATGAACCTGGAAGCAGTGGAGGTGGTGGCTGGAATAGAGCCGGCCCGCCGAGTTGGTATCGGGTTGTCGGGATTTTTCTTATGCTGCCAATCGGCATAATCCTTGCGCTTGTGCTGTTTTACTTTGTCGCTTTCAGAGGCGGGTACTTTCTGGGGGAATTCCTCATCATTTTATTGGTGATCTTCCTAGTGCTGTTTGTTGTCCGAATGCTTTTCTGGAGGTCAAGAAGGAGATATTGGCGTCAGCAATGGAGTAACAGCGGAGCAGGCAGCATGTTGAGCCAATATGACCTTCTTCAGTAGCGAGTGCCATTTGTAAAAGAAATCTATTTAGATTTTTATTGATTATTCTTTGGGTTTTAAAATTGCGTTGCAAAATTTTCCTCTTGAAAATAGACGTACAGAAAAGCCCAAAAATATATAATCCTAAAGGTCAGATAGCAACAAAATGCCAACTCATGAAGACTTTAGCGAAGATATAAAGCGAAAAGTATTGTTATGGAGCGATAGGCACTGTTGCGTATGTGGAAAGGCTTATGGAATTGACATAGAAGTCGCTCACATAGAACCTGAGGGAAAAGCAGCCATAGACAATGCAATACCTTCTTGTTACGAATGTCATGCTGACATAGGAAGGTATTGGAACAGTCACCCAAGAGGAAATAAGTACAGAGTTAAGGAACTCAAGCAACGTAGAGACCAAATATATGAAAGATATACAAACGGACTTGTTCCTGGGCTTGTTATCAATATGCATCCAAGGGCACATGAGGTAGTGGGGGCTGAGTTACTGCAGGTTGTCTGTTCCATACAACCAGTAGGACGGTTTATTCCAGTTAGACCAAAGGTTATTGTACAACCATACTTGGGCTTGGAACACCTTGCAACCATTAATGATGTTAAGCCTTACTATGGTGGCGGTATAATATGGAATCTCAATGCTGGAGTAGTGTTTACGGGCAACTTTACTCTTCCAAAAGAATGCGCTGAGAGCAAAGATAACCTGACGATACAACTCGATATAACCTGCATTGACCCATACGAAAGAGAGCATAAGCGATTACCTGAATGCTTTACCTACTACAGAGGTAAATATGATGGAGACTTAGAAAGGGGCTGGTACCTAGAGCCTACTTCGTTTGCTGAACTCAAGCGTTATATTAAAGCAGTGAGCAAGTCGTGAGACCTGATGAGAGTGTAACTACACAGTAGTCGATAATCTAATATGCACTTGGCTACCACATGACGTAATTGGTAGTGGCGAAGTTATGAGTCACGGTAGACGGACAAATCCATACTTCTTAAGCGATGGTGAAGCAGAGTGCGAAAGAAGATTAACCGAAGGCATGGTTAGAGGTATGGCAGCAAATCGGCAGCAACAGCAGGAAATAGGTTTAATGACAGAGAAAGTGCAGGTTTCATTGCGCAAGTTCTGGGCTAAAGATATAGCTCTTATTCAGGTCAATGCCAATGAGCGGTCAATATCACATAAGCTTGCACAATACCTTGAGGAACAGTTCAAGGGCTGGGACGTTGACTGTGAGTACAACAGATACGGAGATGACGAAAAGAAGGTTTTAAATGAGGAGTTATTTGGTCATTGGAAGTCTTTTCCTGTGAGAGTAAACGACGAGGATGCCAAGAGCATCTTTCCAGATATTATTGTTCACCATAGAAGAACTAGTGATAACTTGCTTGTGGTTGAGGTTAAGAAGTCAACGACTGATTGGAACAGTGAGTTGGATGTTCAGAAGCTCATGGCGTTAACACGTCAAAAGTACAAGTACGGTTACAAGTTTGGTCTAAGATTGGTTATATCAATGAATGGTGACGCCACTGCTAATAACTTAGAATGGTATACTGATGGGCAACAGATCACGTAGTATAATAAGTTATTTTAGCTAAAGTTGACTAACAAAGACTCCTAAGGCTAAGGTGCTCTGGTAAATATTTAGTGGCAAAGTATATCCAGGGTTTACTTTCCAAACTATTAAGCGTTCAAACCGTATAGAAAAATGGAGGCATCGGTATCATTAAGGGAAAACAAAAAATAGAAATGCAAATTCCAATGGATATAGTCTTAAAGGAGAATGAAAAAAAGGAGCTATCCAAAGCTTTTACTGCCAGTCTTACTGAAAAAGGTATACAGCAGGTTGAATTAACCGATACTTATTATATGGACAAAAGGTCTGCCGCAGAACCAGTCGGTTACTTGGTATTATTGTACTTAGCAGGAATTGCAGATATCGTTTCTATACTAACGGCTATATGGACTGTGTTAAAGGAAAGGGATAGCAAAAAAGAGGTTATTGTTGAGGTTGGCGACATAGTGGTTAAAGTTAGGGGCGACATGTCCCAGAAGGAAGTCATTGAACTTGTCAGAGAAGCTGAAAGAACCGCAGACAAACGAAAGAAGTAAGTTCTTAGTTGCTTATGCATTCACCACTGTTATATTTGTTACAGAAGGCACTGGGGATATCACGGCGACTCTGATGTTAAAAGACCCCACAATGCTTGAACGCATAATATCTGGTAAATCAAGGGGAATTAGTCCAAGTGTTATCATTAGAAACTGGGAGTGCTCTATTTGCCATGGGAATTACGAAAAATGTCCCCATGAAGAGGGGTCGCAATATGATGGCGTAATTTGCCAACTTATTGCTAAGAACATAGAATTTACAGGGGCGTCTTTAGTGGACGAGCCTAAAGACCCACGATGTAGGGTAAATGACTTATTGGTAATATCGAGTCTTGATGGGAAAAAGTTGTTTGAATGGTACGGGTTTGAGTTGTATACTGAGAACATACGTTTCAAAGATATTCAACACGCATATAAAAGCAAACTAATTTCTCAGAAGGCAGCCTTCCGTTTGAGTGAACTCTTTTCCGTAAAATTGTATGGTGTAGTACGGTTTACAGAGTAATTCATGGAAAGAGTCGCGATTACACTAAAATGGACGAGAATAGTGCCTGCTATCTGCTTCTGTAACAAAGGGCATATTTTAAGAGTGCCTTAGTCCAATAGTTAGAAATACTCCTTAACGCTAAATAGCTAAGGGTTTGGATTGTCAGAATTTGGTTCAGACGAAGGTACTCTTGAGCTGGCCAGAAAGTCGCTGGAGGAGCGCCTTTTTTTTAAAGAATTTACCGATTTTGTCTTCGCTAAAAAAAAGGTTAGAAATTCGCAAGAAAAAAGATTTGGTCGCGAAAATATCGTGGGCATAGGGATAGGGTGGAAGAACTGGCCCGAAGGACCTGGAATGGATGAAAGGTTCTTCAATGATTTGATTGAATCTTACCGAAGAAACGCACCCGATATTTTTTTCCCATATTATTTTTTTGAGGTATATTTGCACTATTTGCGTCGCCGAATTTACAGTGCGAATTTCGGAAAACCTTGCATTCGCGTTTTAGTGAATAAAAAAGTTCCTGAAAAGCTAGTCGAGCCTGATGTTGTAGTATCAAACGTTGCTAAAGAAGCTGGTCTCAACATTATAACTGATGTTATTGAAGTTGGCGAGATCTTGCCAGCGTCTAATAATGCCACATATAGACCAGTAACTTGTGGTGTGTCGGGTGGAAATGGTTTAGTTCGAAGTGGTGGCACCTTAGGGTGTGTAGTCAAAAGGAAAGTTGATGGAAAACCTTTACTGCTAAGCTGTAATCACGTTTTAGCTAGGGCGAATAATGCTACCCGCCATATTGATCCTGTTATCCAACCGAGTAACTTGGATTATGGCACTATTGCTCAAAAAATCGGTGTCCTGGAAGACTTCGAAGAGATTGACTTTTCTGGGAAAATAAATTATGTCGATGCTGCCTTGGTTGAGGTTGATTCTGGGATTCAACTTGACCCTTCCATGCAAGGAGCGCACTTTGTCCCAAATGGATTTGTAAAACCTAACAAGCAATTACTCGTAAAGAAAGTAGGTCGTACCACTGGCCAGACGTTTGGTATAATAAACGGAGTTTCAATTGGATTACAAGGGATGCCGATTGAATCTCCATCAGGGTATCAGTATGCCCGATTTGAGGATATTTTTTCCGTCGTACCAGTCATCGAAGCTTTTCCAGGTCCCACTTTTGCCGAAGAGGGTGATTCGGGCTCTCTTATCGTTGAAAATGATACAAACCAGGCTGTTGGTTTGCTTTTCGGGTTTAGCCCAGCGAAAAACTATGTTTTTGGATGCTCCTTTTCAAGAATATGTTCCAAATTAGGAGTAGAACTGTAAGCCTTGGGAGGTGAAACGATGTCAAAGAAAAAAATCGAGGAACAAACCGAAAAAGAGAAAGTCATGTTGGTTTTCTCAGAAAAAGAGCCTCAAATGCTTAAAACTGCTGGTCTACCAAATCCAATTCAGAAAGCGGCAATTGAACTCGATGAGTTGCTTAATTGGTTCAAATCCTATAAAGTAGACTCAATTGAACTATCAATTGAAGGGACTGCAAAAACAGGAGCTATCACTAGTTTATTAATATCAGCCGAAGGGAAAGGTGGCATGAAGGTAGTTTTAAAACCAAAATAATTCAAAACCTTCATGGCTATCTTTGTTGCCAATCTTTTTTGGTTCTTTGGATAATTTTGGCTTTTTCCATCTGACTTCCCTAAAAAAGACCGGCGACCTTCTGTCCTTCACTTCGTTCAGGATTTCGCTACGCTCAACACGTCTAGCACTCGACTAACTATGAGACCATACGAGAGGACAAGCTTGAGGTTATGCGCCATGCTTCACGGGAACTTTTTGGGCTGGCTTATTTCTTGGATTAATCCCACTTCTGACTTTTCCAGAACCCGCCTTTCAGAAAGTACGCCCACAATTTTGCCTTCCTCAACTACTACTAGTCGCCGAATTTCGCTGGACTTCATAATATTCAAAGCTTCCAGAAGACTCCTTTCACTGCCAATCGTAACTAATGGCGAGGACATGATTTCTTCTGCTACTGTTTTCCTAGGGTCTCGACGGGTACCAACTAATCGGTTAAGGACATCTTTTTCTGTTATTATGCCTACAGGCTTTTCGCCCTTGACAACAATCACTGAACCAATGTTATTTGTAAGCATGGAGGCGATAGCTTTGGACACCGGGGACTCAGCCGATATCGTTATTGGCGGCGACCTCATTGCCGCTCCAACATTCATATCTGAGAGGTCAGGCGACTTGTTCCATAAATCGTCCAGCATGGTTCTCATGCTTCTTAAGTAATCGGCGTCGTTTGTGTACAGCAAGTGATCAAAGTACACCGAAGGCTCAGCTTTTTTCTTGACTGACAAGGGGGCTTTAAACATGAACATTTGCCTGCCGTCAACGATTGCTATACTCGAGTGAACAGCATCGGAATATTTCACACGATAGCGTTTGGAAAGTAATTCCGCAGCTTCCAAATTTTCCAAATCTAATGAAACCAGAATATGTACTGTTACCGGTCTTTCGGATAGTTGAGATAGAAGACAATTCGACAACACCTCAGTGAAGCCCTTCGAAGTGGAAGCTACTATTAATTCTTCTTTTGCTTCCCTTACTGCTTTACAAAATCTTTGATAGGCTTCCTCTGCATCTCTGACAATGACCGTTTCCAGTGTCGATGCTCCCGTTTCAATCTCATTTATTCTTATTCCAAGATCTGTTGCTTCACCCCATGTTTCTTCAAAGAAGATTTTAAGTGCTGAAACAATTTCTCGGCTATTGGTCCATATGACTGTGTCTTCTCGATCTGGAGCAGACGTGTCCTCTGTCGGCGTCACGAAAAAAACGATTTCTTCATTATCCCTAATCACGAAACGAGGATATGGTTTGGCTCCTAAGTTTTTGTGTCGTCCTTCAATTTCGATATGTTTCGGCAAAGTCTTCTGAAGAACTGTCTTTACAAGTCTATAATTCTCTTTTGTAACGTTCGTTAAGATTCTGAATCTGATGTCGTTCTTCTCGGTAAAGTCAAATATTCCAGCTTGCTCCGACCTGATGATACTTATGCTATCGGTCATAGCCAGCACCTCCATATTCGCATGCTCAATCAACTCAAGAATCCTGGAATAGATGTTTTCTCTTCCTTTAATGACTGTAAATTTTGCTTGCTGGGGTAATGGTCTATCTGGAATGATGGATTCCCAGCGGGTTAGCAACTTGCTTTTCCTGACTTCAAGCTGATAGGTTTCTTCCCTTTTGGCTCTTATCGTCATATCAAGAAAATGCTCAAACGATATGGGCACGAAACGTGCTGGGAATTCCAGTGTTGCCTCTATCAGTCCCCTGCTTTGCAAGACCTCTAAAATACGATACACCTGCGCCTTATGCATCTTCAGGCGTTTCGAAACCTCACCTGCTCGTTGAACACCAGTTTTTGCAAGAAATAAGTAGACTTCGGCTTCTTTTTCTGTCAACCCGAAATCTCTTAGAACCGAGACTATTTCACTTTCGGTCACTAGAATCACTAACTTTTGTGACTAACTAGTAATTTTATACAACGCATCCTAATATATGTTATATGCCGATTCAAACAATCAAAAACACGTTTTCTTCTTCAATTTTTGGTCAGGGGACAGAACATGACTCTCTTAGAAAATGAAGTTTCAAAATCCATTAAAGAATTCACCGAGGACTACCAACGGGAAAAGCATCGGAGAGCATTTGAAAACCCAGAGTTGGTTCAGACCGAAAGCGGTTTTCATACAACTGTCTTGGAACAGGATCCTCATTGCACGCTCAGATTCTTAAGGAAATGAAAATTGCAATCTAAATGATTATCCAAAATGCTGTTGCGCCGATGCAGAGTTTGAACTCGAAACGCCACCCAAATACCTAACTAGAACTCTAGCGAGCTCGCGAAAGACAGATTTGAGGTGGGCCGGACCGGATTCGGACCGGCGACCTTCTGCACGTCAAGCAGATGTCCTAACCAGGCTAGACGACCGGCCCACATGCCCTTAGTTTTGCAGTGTTTTCCTATATAGGCGCTTCGTCTTTTTCGCTGTAATGCATATTCAAATTGCCGCCTCTATTAATCTATTTCCCAGTCTTTAATATCAAAAATATTTTTTTTAATTTTAAAATCGCTACATAATAGCAATTTTAAACCCCTAAATGCATATATAGTCAATAAACTTGGTATGGCTATGGCAACTGACGAAGTCTTCTCTTTACTTGTTGATTTCATTAACAAGAACTCTAACGTTGTTGATATCCAATGGGACCGACGTATGAGTCCAAGGTTGCCTTTTAATCCGTACTCCGAAAATTATGAAGACCGGAAAACAATTGCTCACTACCTTTTATTGGCTGCATCTATACTTGATGATACAGTGGTAGGTTACCCTGAAAACGCTAGAATGCTACTATCGTATCTCCATGAAGCCTTTGGCAACAGCCTTTTAGAAATCAAAAAAGCACATATTTTTGAAGAAGAAATCGTGAAATCTGATTTTTATCATGACTTGGGTCCAAACAAAAAAAGGGCATCAGAAATCCTGGCTTCCGTCAACATATTTGTTAAAACTGACGCAGAAAAAAACTTGTTAAAATATGCTCAAAAATTTAGTAAGCCCAAGGATTTCGTTGAGGACATTGCAAAAAACATCACAGCATTCAGCGGACCACACGTAGATAAGGCATGGATTTACATGCGTTGGATGGTGCGGTCTCATCCTGACCTGCAAATCTACGACCATCTTTTACCGGAAGACCTCTACGTTCCATTGACCAAAGAAAACGCCAACGTAGCAGCGAGCCTGGGGATAATAAACTCAGCTTCGCCATCACTATGGAGAGACGAACATACAGCAACAATAGCAAGGCAAAAAATAACTGACTTTGCAAAACAGCTTTTTCCAAAAGACCCCGCAAAGGTTGATTATCCCTTTTTCCTCTTAGGCAGATGGCTTAGACAAAAAACGCTAAACCGGTACACGTTGAAAACAGCAGTTGATTTTCTTGACCGAATGCAAAACATAACTGGTCTGTCCACAGCTGATTACCAAAAAATGAGCCGGTACAAAAGCGGATGGGAGAAAAAAACCGCTCTTACTCTTTTAAGGATGCATATTGCTTATGGTTACGAAACGATTAGCTTCCCCCTGCCGAATAATGAAATTTACACGCCTGATTTTATTCTGGAAAAAAAAGTTCAGGGAAGAAAAATAGTTCTTGAACCACATTTTGAAATGACCAAAAAACAAGCTCGCAAATATGCACTATTCAAAAGAACTTACGGTCACCAGTTTCTCTTAATACTTCTGCTGAAAAATGATTTAATTTCTATGTATCATCAACGAAAAATATTGACTGACGATGTATGCGATGATGTTTGGCCGATTGAATTTATTAATTTGTTAGCTGAGAAGATTAGACGAGGCACCTACGGCGAATAATCCCTACATAAGCAATCTTTTATGCTGATTTAGCGCCTTGGGCTTATTCTAATTTAACGCTTAAATCACAGCAAGCTCCCCCTCCCTACTATTAACACCCAACTTCGACAAGTAAAAAGCAACCTTTCCAAGGTAAATTGAGCGCATTAATTAAGCAGCACAGCCTTGTATTGCTGACGCCACAATGGTGCAGGACAATTTCAAACCAGCAGTAGTCTGGCTTATACTCAACGGAAAAACAGAAGAAGCGCTCACACTGCTGGCAAAAAACTACAAAGTCAACGTTCCCACCCTAAAAGTAGGCTTACCGAAAGGCCACAAGATCAAAGCGTTCGGCTGCTACACCACAAAAAACGAGACCATTTCAGTACAAAACAGCGATGTATTGGCAAACCCCTTCGTGATTATCCACGAGTTCTATCATCACCTACGTAGCAAAGCGGTAGATAAACTGCATCGGGGCACAGAGAAAAACGCTGACAAATTCGCACTTGAATTCCTACGTGAATATGAAATGGCTGTAAAAAGAGCACAGCATATCACTTAAAATCTTCCTCCTCAAAATCTTCGTCCTTAAAATCTCCGCCTATTGGGTCAGTAATCGTTATTGGCAATTTCTCAGCAGTGCAATCATATGCTGCAATGCAGCCTTTCCCTTCAAATGGGTAGCCTACAATCATGAGGATTCTCCCAAAAAAGTGATTCATATCCACGTGGCTTGGTGAAATATTTCCTGAGGGATGCGAATGCACGGTACCTACCAGCGAGAAATCTCCAGAAAACATGTACGGATTAAAATGAGCAAACCCCCGTCCATGAGCAGCGAAAGGAGCCAAAACAAGATCCGTTATTTTGATAGCGTCCTTGCTTTTTTTGCCTCTTAAGAGCAGAAAACTTTCCCGCGGGTAAAGTTGCTTAGCGCCAGCGTAAATGGCATCCAATATATCCTTAGGAACCTCCACGACTATTGATTTTGCTGCCATGCCAAAAAAAGTAGCAGTTGCTGGTTAATTACTTTGCTTTAAAACACAATAATTTATCCAGCTGCTACAGAAAAAACATGCCGGGAAAAAAATACGCGCAAACATTTTATTGAGGTAAGAACAGAATTAGCCAATTGGCGCTGGGAAATTGCGCCGGGATAATGCTTCAACAATTGTTGGCATCCCGATGGCAGAGTGGTTAACGCGCGGGCCTTGAGAGCCCGTGGACCTTCTGGTCCGCATGGGTTCGAATCCCATTCCCGGCGCCAACTTCTTCCAATTTTTCTTTTTCAAAAAGTCCCAGGTTGTTAGCGAGTTTTAAAACCATTTTATTTGTTAGCGAAGTGCACAAAGGATAAGCGTTTGGTTGTGTCTTTCCGACTTAAAATCGTGGCTGCTTTTTAGTACGCGTTTTTTTAATCAATTTGTTACCTTCAAGGGCTTGAATTGGAGGGAATCTGTAGCAAAGCTTTTAAGAATTGTTAGATAAAGGAACGCTAAATAGACAAGCAAGGGCTTAAACGGTAAAGATAAATGTTATGAGATGTGGCACTGTGAGAGGGATGCAGGGGTTTCTGTTTAGAAAGTTAGGTTACAAAGTTTTGGATTTTTTCCCTCATGTCTTTGCTGACCTCAAGGGCCCAGAAAAACACGTGGGTATCACATTTATTTCCGAGATAAAAGATATAATACAAGGATTAAGGCACAAGTATGATAATACTTGACTATTTAATTTCGGTGATTTGGCTCTCTCCCCTTCTCTACCTTTTCATCTTGGGATTTGGAAAAATATTTAACAGGACAAGAAAGACGAGTCTCATGAAACAGAAAGGGCAGGTTGATAAGAAAGTTGACAAAATTATCTTTCAGATACCCACGATAGGTAACGTTAAGTCAGTAAATAACATATTGGAGACAGTAAAAAACTATGCTTTGCCTGTGCCCTTGGAAACCTGGGTAATTATTGAAGATTCTGATGCGCATAAGGCTGAATACGTATGCGATAAGGTCGTTATTGTTCCTCCAGATTTTGTATGTGAAGATTTGTACAAAAGTCGTGCATTAGAATACGCCCGCCGGTTAAGACAAAAATTAGTTGATGAAGATAAGCTGGGACCAAACTATTTATTGCTTCAAGGTGACGATGATGCGGTGCCTAGCCTTGAGTTCATAAAAGAATGCTTAACCGTTCAAGCTGACATTATCATTGGGACAATTACTCCTCAAGTAAACGGCGTATGGAACACTATTCTTGACTATGAACGTTGTGTTGCATGCGGGATCTTCTGCAATTTTTTTACAAATTTGGGGCATCCGCTTTGGGCTCATGGCGAAGGAACCTGCATGAGCAGTCAAGTAGACAGGAACGTTTCTTATGACATAAGCACCTTTACCCATAATACTAAGCACAAATTGGTAATCAACGAAGACTCTTTTTATTTCCACAAAGCAGCAGTAATGGGGTACAGTATCTTTAATTCGGAAGAAAGAATTTTCATACTGCCACCATTAACTTTTGCCGACGCAGTAACGCAGCGACGCAGATGGTTTTGGGGACAAGTATCAATTTTAAAGCTGAAAATGCTGCCTCTGCCAAACAGAATTAGGTTAAGCATAGTAGGCTTTTCAGGCTTATGGCTATTCTCTATTGGAACATTAGGGTTGCCATTATACTATTTAGGCATCGTTAATATCCCTGCGCTGCTCTTGCCAGTTATATTCATGACTTTAGGCATATGGCTTGCAATTAGAGCCTACACAATTGGGAAATGCATGGGCTGGAAACACGCTATAGCAGGTACTGCAGCAAGCTACATAACAGTGACTATGAATTTTATTGTTCACATAATTGGTCTTGTAAAAGGAGACCCAAAAAAATTCGAAGTAATCCGTAAAGAATAACCGCCAAAAAGCTTGGCAAATATGCAAAAGTTCTACCGTATTCTTCACAGTGCTATTCTATTGCTTCTAACTTTCTTTTGTTCTTGCTAATGGAAAACTCGTTTTTGTGTTTCTGGCGCGTTGATTATTTCAAGTATGGTTAAAGTGGCAACTGCATATATCGGAAGCCAATCGTAGGGGTACATTAGCGTGATGATGGAACCGCTCGTTTCACTGCGCAAGAATGAAAATCCTATACCATCGTAGAAGAAAAAAGGCAAATTTGTAATGGCAAGAAACGAGACGACGCCCGCAATAAACGGAAGTATACTTTTTCTGTTATACCATAGAAGCAGTGGGAACACGAGAAGTGAAGCACGCGGATCAAATGAGCCAAATGTAAATATCAATGCTGAAAACCATGGTCTTTTAGTGAATCCAAAGTACAAAGCGCCTACCAATAGAATGACTTGAAGTACGTGGGCATTCCCCAAAACATAACCCGAGTAATAAGTGGGAGAGAAGGACTGAGGATTCAAGCTGAAAAACCTGTACAGAAGTAGGTTGAATGCGCCTTGATTTATTGGTGGCGTAGGGAATGGCTCTATCAAAATAATGACGGCTGCTACAGCGGCGAACACTAAGTTTTTGTCCTTAACTAGTTTGTAAACAAAGAAAGCCAAGGCTGGAATCAAAGCAAGTTGCATTATGTCAAAAGCAGTAAATGCATTCTGGTAACTTAAGGCTAGAAACGGGGCAAACAGAATCAGGAAGGAAGGAGCATACTTGAACGTTTGCGCCGCTGGCAGAATCTTGTAATCTCCCGGTTGAACACTACCCGAATAGATTTCAGTTGGATTATGGAACAAGCGCCATTCTCCGATGTAGTACGCCGAGAAATCTCTTGCCCACTGGGTCGATTCTGGCTTAAACGTTTCAGGAAACGCAAGGCAAAAGGTAATCGCGTTCAACGCCACCGCTATCACGATAACTAAAATGATTTTTTGTTTTTCTGAAAGCATTTGTCTTATTTTCTTCCCCATATCTACAGCGAAGAGCAAGGACTAGAGGAAACTTGTTTGACTAACGATTTATTTTTTGCCCTACGTACACTTAACGCTTGTTTTACCTTGCGAGAAGGCGATCTAAAGTTTAGCCTTGCTGACTTTAGCTTACAGCAAAGCTTAACCGAACCTCGGTCGGACCGCATTGATTTTGCTTAGAAATAGCCTCTTGATTAACGAGCAGCAATTCAACATTATTAGCATTCCATAAAATAATTTTTTCCCTATTTAACCAAAAGGATGCCTAAACGAATTGCGCCCTTTTAAATAGGTAAATTATCTTTAGGCTGCACCGTTTTCCTAGTATTTGATGCTCAGGTACAGCAGTATAGTTAATGCAACGAACTCGAACATACCTGGCAGAAACGCGAATGGCCCAAGTCCATAAGCTCTAAATCCGAATGGCGCTGTTATAAGGGGACTTGATGTCACGTTTTGTACCAAGAAGACTAAAGCAAAGATTATGAGTCCGATTGTGAATGGGGAATGCGTTTTGATGTAGATATTAACGTAAATTATTGTTAAGATAACTAAGAGCGCTATATTGATCGTAGAGATTATTGTATTTACAACATAAAAATACTCGAAGTCGCCAGGAATAGCATGAGGCGGTGGGCCTCGTATTTGTCCAAACCCGGAAATCTGGTGCTGACGCACTACTAATGCCCAAAAAGCCGCAAAAATAGCAACTGCTACCAATATCGCGGCAATTATTAATCCAAATTTTAATCGTTTATTCATTTGCCTCTCCATCTTGTCTTTCTCCTTTTTCTACTTTTTCCCGATTTTCTTCATAATCTCCTCAAACATTACATAATTCTCTTCCATAGTTTGTGTCAAAAAATAGGTTGCGCCATACCTATCTCCGATAGAAGTG
>Ga0326727_10012720_pt1 | contig 19059 bp, 16 predicted proteins | sample MB2enrmetagenome_FD_207643 | JGI IMG/M metagenome (GOLD analysis project Ga0326727, IMG submission 207643) | Lab enriched peat soil microbial communities from McLean, Ithaca, NY, United States - MB29MY | ecosystem: Environmental > Terrestrial > Soil > Wetlands > Peat | place: USA: New York...
TCGTGTCGAGAATCGCCCGGAGTAGTTCGGACTGGCGTTTCGGACCACCGCTGAAGCTGACAGCCAACGTGAGTGCTTCGACGCGTTTCACCAACGAAACGCCTTTTAGTGATCTGATAGCTGTGAACTCCGCCGGCGTAACAGGCTCCAACGTGTTGATGTTCATGGTCACCTCTTGTCCTTCAGAAAGGTTCTGAACTGAATCATAGTTCAGAACCGAATCATAGGTGAGGAGGACGCCGCGATCGATGATCGCCACTTTGTCGCACACCGTCTGCACCTCGTTTAGCAGGTGTGAGCTCATCAAGATCGTGACGTCGGTTCTCCTGAGGTCTTTAATGATGTCGCGCACCTCGACCATGCCGCGCGGGTCGAGGCCCGACGTAGGCTCATCGAAGATCAAAATAGACGGTTCAGGCAGAAGCGCTTGCGCTTCGATTTGACCTTCGAAATGAAGAGCAAGAATTGGTGAAAAGAGGGTGTTTGCCGCTTCTGTGAGGGCAATAGCGCATTGGCAGTCCGAACTCGTAACCATTTTGGTGCCCGCACCAACGGTCGGGTTTCAGGAGCCGTATTTTTTAGTGGCAGAAAAAGATGCAAAGAAGAACGACCCAAGCGAATTGACAGGGCGAAGAATGTGCTGCCATCCGACGCGCTTCTGCCATCCTCATGACAAAAAATGAGTGGGTTGCGCGAAAAAAGCGTATTGCTCTGCCGCTCAATAGTAGTAGCGGTCTTGTTGTTTTCGTCTCTTGTGCGTGACGATGTAGTCCTTGTCAAAGCCATCCTCAGCGAGCTGTTCAATACCCCGGCTTTCGCTGGTATCCTCTTGCTCAGCGTTCTCAACGACGTACTTCTCAAGGATGAAATCCCACTTGTACGATTCGTTCGGCAGGACAAACCATTTGAGGGGTTTCTCCAGTTTCTCTTTCGCTTGCATCTTTCTCTCTCACCTCTATAGTCAATAGAGGTGAGAGACCAACGTCAACGCATCCCTCATACTCTATATAGACCTCCGGAGCAGCGTTTTGCGCGCCAAAGCTTTTCCGTGCAGTGTATCATGTAGCAATGCCGGTATGCGACGTCTTCGTTCACGTAGCCAATCCCCCTCTATACTCTCCTTGCGACACGCTTATGCGTTGGCTCATAGAATTAGGGCTAGTCACAACTCGGCTGTGACTGTGCGTCCATGGATGCGGGCCTGCCTCGGTCGGCAAAAAAGCTTTCGGTCCGTCATCTCTACTGGGCCAAAAAACGGCTTGGATGCGCGATCCGGCCGTTTTTAACCCCCCTTTCTGTTTTTAGTCCTTGTTGACCAAATTCTCACTGGCCCGCAACGTCTGCAAAAAACCGCGATGCAACTATATAGATAGAAGAAAGCACAGGGGCTCAACTTGGGTTGAAATCTGTCAAGCGCCTATGTTAGACGCAGCAGCAACAGAAGTTCAGCTCTGCCCGGAAGAGTCGAAGCGGGCGATCCGCGCGAGCGCAATTGTCTGCGAAACGACGCACCACGAACCGTGTTATCTGATGTCCCTTGTAGTGTTAGAACGCAGACCTGTATCTACGACTTGTCCAGTGCTCGTGTGCAGGATTTGAGCAGTTGCCCATACAAGCGAGCGCCTTACCGTAATACTTCGCGTCAAGTTTGCTAAGTGAGTGAGTTTTCAACGACGTCATAAGCCGCGGGTAGATGCATTTCGCATGCACCCCATCAGCGATGCCCACGTTTATCTGTCCGCCGGAACGATCACCTCAGCTTCCACAAGGATGGGAGACAGAATTACAGTTCTAACAGTAGGAGCTATACGTTAACGCTGTGGGGCATCCGTTCTTTTTCTATGCCTCTTGCGCTCTCAACGTCTCAGCCTGTAGAGTGTCGTGCTTGCGACCGGGAGGCTCATCGTCTCTTTCGTAGCGTTAGAGCACCCAGAGCTGCATTAGTGTGCACGCGCGAGCATCCGGACTTTCGGCGCAGCTGCTCCAAAAAACAGAGGGCTGACCTTTTGGCCTTTCAAATAGGTATTTACCGTTCCACAGAAATCTACCACTGATGAGAGAGACAGAAGCCATCCTTTTTGACGCTTACGGCACCGTACTCGACGTCGGCACATATCACCGCGACATCACTCAATATGTGGTGACGCAATCCAAAGCGTTGTTTGGCATCGTTACATCAGTTGATGAGTTCAATGCGTACTGGAATGCGGAGTTTGAACGCGCCTTTCGCGACGTCATTGCGTACTGTGGTGAGTTCAAAAACATGCGCGACCTTTACGGCATTAGCACAAAAAACGTCTTTCAGCGTTACGGGATAGATCTGCCCGACGTGCTAGTCAAAAAGCTGAATGGCGTCTATAAAAGCATGCTCGACGACGCGGTTACCATTCTTCCTAGCGTCAAAAAGACGCTTGAAACACTCCACGCAAGCGGATATCACCTCGGAATGGTTTCAAACGGTGACACTCAGGAGCTTTCGACTCACCTCGACGGAGCCGCCGACCTATTCGAAACAGTCGCCACCTCAGAGGAGTTCGGCGTATACAAACCGCATCGGCGGATCTTCGACGAGACTCTCCAAAAGATGGGCGTAGAAAAGGAAACGGCCGCCTACGTTGGGGATACGATCACCTCTGATGTATCCGGCGCAAAAAACGCAGGACTCACCGCGATATGGTATAATAAAAAGCTGCGCAAGCCAAAGCCCGGAATACGCCCAGATTTTGAGATCCGTGATATGGCGGAAATTCTTGAAATCGTCGAACTCGGGGGTGGCAGCACTGGGTGCTGAAGCCTGTACGCCGTTAGGCAGTCTGTCCCGCGAGTTGCGCCTCCATCTGCCGCAGTCGCTCGATCCGCTTTTCAATGGGTGGATGAGTCGATATGATGTTTAGCACAGAGCCTCTCGATATTGCCGGTATAATAAAGAACTGGCTTATACCCTCAACTTTGCGGATATCCTCCGTTGGAACGCGTTCGATATAGCCACTGATTTTGAGCAGCGCACTAGCGAGGTTTGCCGGGTGTGCTGTGATGATGGCAGAGCCACGATCGGCCGCGTACTCGCGGTAGCGCGAGAGCGCCCGCGTGATGAGGAAGCTAGTGATCCATATCGCCGCGAGCGCGATGAAGAAAAGAAAGATGTTGTTGTCCCTCCGGTTGCCACCTACGCCCATGAAGAACCAGAAGCGCATGAGGAAACCCGCAATCGTCGTGACGAAGCTCGCGATAGTCATAACGAGCATATCCCTGTTCTTGACGTGTGACAACTCGTGCGCAAGCACAGCCTCCACTTCCGGCTCATCCAGTCGTTGGAGGAGTGAACTCGTGACGGCTACCACCGCGTGGTTCTGATTGCGCCCGGTCGCAAAGGCGTTCGGAACGGCGCTTTTTGCTATGGCTACCTTCGGCTTTGGAAGATCCGCCATGGCGCACAGGCGTTCGATCGCACTGTGGAGCTCGGGGGCTTCGTCCTCACTGACGATGTGCGCTCCGCTCGTGGCGAGCACGACTCGGTCTGAGAAATAGTACTGCGCTCCCAGAAATAGTGCCACAAAAACAACTATGACCGCGATGTTTTGCACGTAGAGCAGGATGATGCCGATAAACGCGACGTACACGAGCCCAAGCAAAATCATGGTCAGCACCATGCGGGCTGAAAGCCCGAGGTCACTGCCCCACTTACCTTTCATATCTTGTAATCACCTGATTGTATACTTATATACAAAAATAATATGCACGCTTGAGCTCATAAAGATACCGCCAGCCGCTCTGGTCGCTTTGCCCACCGCTTTTGCGCGTCAAGGGACGTCGCGCCGTGCACGGGGGGAGGGTATACGTGCACGGGGCAAGGGTATATAATGAGGAGGCCGCGTTAGCTAGGAACAGAACAAGATGCCTACAGGTAACGAAAACGATACGTCGCTCGAAGCCATCGACTGGGATGAGTTCCATCCCACAAGCCCGTACGACGTGTATGTGCCTCGCACGCCATCGCGCAAGAAATGGTCAATCGTGCTGGGTTTATTGCTCTATCTCGTAGGTCAGTTCGGCGTGTCGGAGTTCTTACCGCCGCTTCTTATTCGCGCGGGCGTAATTTCTTCCAGTGAAGCCCTCAACATGGCTTCAGGAATTTACAACGCAGCGACCTTTTGGGTGCTGATCGTCTCGGACATCGTTTCCGTTGCACTCATCGTTGCACTTGTTCTCAGTTTCTACAAAGAGAAGCTCTCTTCGCTCGGATTGACGACGAAGCAATTGCCGAAAGCTCTTCTTTACGGAGTAGTGGGATTCTTTGTTACGTTTATCCTTACATATATCGCCACCTATCCGATCCAACAACACTTCGGTGTCGACCCGACGCAGCAAGCATTGTCACAGTCAGCGACCGTACCAGGGCTGTTGCCCCTCGTTCTCTTGTCCGGGGTTATTATAGCCCCGATAGCAGAAGAAATCGTGTTTAGAGGGTACCTCTACAAAGCTTTTAGAGACCGGTTTAAGCCTTGGTATGCTACCATAATGAGCGCTGCGCTCTTTTCGGCCATCCATTTGGAACCGCTCGCCGCCGTTCCACTGTTCGTGATCGGCGTCGCACTCGCGTACGTGTACGAGAAGACCGACAATTTGATGGCCCCAATCGCCTTGCACATGCTCAATAACGCAGTTGCTTTCCTCGCGGTTGCTGTAATCTTCATGCGCTAGACGCCTTATATCACCGAACGAGCCTCGCAATGAAATCACCCACACGAGCTCCCACCGATTCTGCAACAGGTGCGCACTTCACGCGCATCAAGTAGGCGACGGGTTTGAAGGAATATTCTGACAACATTTCGTAATTAGCCATCCCCTTGGCGATAATAAGCGAAGCTCGAGGCAAAATGTCGCTTAACTCAGCCGGGATCTCGTCGAGTTTTATGCCAATCGCGTTTGAACCCGTCGTAATAACCCTATCGGCCACATTGTCCAGCCCGAACTCCCAGACGTCTTCTATCGTGGCATCTGTGAGGATGGGTTCCCCGCGAACGACGAGGGTTACGCATGCCCCGAGCTTGCGCATTTGCTCTATGAGCAATCCGTCGTAAACGATCTCTCCTACGTTATCGGCCACGTAAACGACGTCCTTGAGGAGTGGTTTCATCGCGTCAGTATCATCGATGTCCAGCCCATGCCGGTAGATTGTGGCGACTTCCTTTTCAAAATCATCCGTAGCCACTTCAAAACCGAGCACGCCAAAATCGAACGTGTTTCCAATAATTGCCGCGATGACGGCGCTGCGAAAGGGATCACTGCTCGTTTGGATGAGCGATTGCACGGTGGGCAAGAGTTTTACTGCGGTCTCGTTGGCGAGTCGTTTAACGTGTCGGTAGGGATCATCATCGCCAAGTATGCGGTACACCGCTCTGTGCACCTCAGTCGAAAGAAGCGCTATAGGCCCTTCGAAGCGCATCCGACACATCGTTTTGACTGCCGCTTCTTCCGCTTTGAGCTGCGTCGCAAAGTCAGTGCTTGACAGCTTAGCCTCGTACAGTACCCGCGACGTCAGGCACGGGATGCATTCGGGGAACACCTGCATACACATCAACCTGGGAGCGCCACTGCGCAGAAGAGTAGAAGCGCTTATTGGCTATAAAAGCTCACGTGACAAAGCGTGAAAGTCGGCGAACTTGGTGAGCGGGCGCTCGTGAAGCAGTTAGCTAAGCTTATTGACTGCACGACAGTGCTCTGTCCTGGAGCGGACGATTGTTCGGCGATCGCGTTTGATGACCACTATTTAGTCGTCACGACCGATATGTTGCACAAAAAAACGCACTTTCCGCGCGAGATGAGCGGCTATCAGATCGGGTGGATGGCCACCGCCGCAACCTTGAGCGATATCGCCGCGATGGGTGCAGACCCCCTTGGCGTGACGATGGCCGTGGGCATTCCGCGCGAGGCTGACGTCGCATTCGCGCTTGACGTCGTGCGTGGCTGCAACGCGTGCTGCACGCAAAATGGGACCAGTCTTATCGGCGGCGACACAGATGAGCACGATGAACTTACGCTCGTAGGCACCGCCATAGGCCGTGTGCAGCAGGACAAGATGTTGACGCGGGCCGGAGCGAAACCCGGGAACGCCGTTTGCGTGACTGGCGAACTAGGCCTCGCTGCCGCAGGCGTGCGAATGTTGCTCGACAGCAGATACGCAGACCACCCTTTACGCAGACGTGCGCTTAAAAAATTGTTTGAGCCCCAGCCGAGAATTGCCTACGGCCAAGCGCTTGCCGCGTCTGGTGCGGTGACCGCTCTCATCGACACGAGCGACGGGCTCAGTCTTTCCTTGTATGAGCTGTCAAGGGCAAGTAATTGCGGCTTTTGCCTACTGGCAGCTGATCTACCGGTGAGTGACGCCGCAAAATCGGTGAGCCGCGACCGGTCTGACGAGTTGACCCTCACAATATACCGAGGCGGTGATTATGAGCTCTTGTTTACAGCAAAACGCGAGCGATTAGAGGCCATCCCGATCCCTTACACCATAATCGGCTCAGTTATCAAGGCGGGAATGCAGTTAGACCTGAACGGGGTCGTGCAGGAGCTCAAGGCCGAGGGATATGAGCACTTAGCCGCTTCTGGGCCGAAGGCGTAGCGCGTCATTTAGCTATTTCAAACGCGAGGGATTTCCAAAGACCTCGGAGGATATGCCGAGACCCGTACAGTTGTTGTACAAGATTGATGAAAGCAGCCCGATGACGGTGCCATCCTGCACGATCGGCGCGCCGCTATCCCCTGGCAGCGGCATGTCCGCGCAGGGAAATGCAAACCGGTTGAGGTTTCGCCCGGTGTCGACAACTCGGCAGTCGATGTGCCGATCATACGTGATGAGCTCCGCCGGCCCGAAACGGGCAAACCCTATGACAGAGAGCGTCGCGTGCTCAGGAGGGACATCGATTAGCGCTAGATCGTAGTCATTAAGCAGCTGAACGACGGTGCTGTCGTGCCCATCCACGACAACTTTCGTGCCGACCGCGCCGTTGCCGTAGCGAATCACGTGACCTGCAGTTAGCGCACACACGCACTTATTATACGGGATGACCGCGCCAACCGTCCCACGGATCTCCTTGCTTTTCACCAAGCATCCTTCTGTGATCACAGCGTTTCGTTACCCCACAACCGCTTGAGGAGTGCATCGGCGCCAGCAAAGCCGACGGTTTTTTCGCTCCCGTGCATGATGTCAAGATGTTCGGCCCCGAGAAGCGATGCGATTGGGCGCTCAAGCATGCCGCCCACGATGAGATCAACGCGCTGCGCTTTACATCGTTCCAGGATGGTCTCGTGCTCGGGTGCGATGAGTACCTCGCAGCGCTCACTGACGAGCCCGCTCAACCGCGCTGCGGTATTGACGTCAAAGTCGGATACGATCAGCGTTGGTTCGATACCGCACTCCTTTAGGAAGTTTGTAACGGCGATTGCGCGCGTCGGACCGCCGATCACCGCGACCCGTCTCCCGACCACAGGAGGAACTACGACCTTGGCTGGACACAAGGCGTCCAGATCCACTGAAGTGCCAAGCGCGCTGGCTACGCGGGCGAGAAACTGCCTCGTTGCCTGATGCCCTATAGGGAGTTCTTCGATGATGTACGGCATATCGAATTGCTTCTCCAACTGCTCAGCAGCATCCTTGCCTGTGGCCTCGCAGACGACGACGTTCAATCTCGCTGAGGCGATATGCTCGATCTGACGCACCGTGGCACCCGCAGTGAGGACCGCGTTGACGCGGACGCCGATGAGCGCCAAGGCACGCTTGAGCTCTTTAAGATCAGGGCCTGCCCTCAGTAGGCCTATCAGGTTCACCGACAGCTTAGCACGCGTCCGCGGCGGCTCAGCGAGCACTTCAACGAGTCGCCTGAGCGTCTCGCTGTAACCTGATCGGTAATCACCTTCAAAGCCTCCTGAATCAATTCCCAGTACCGTTGCATTCGTCTGGACTTCTCTTACGACGCTTTCAACGTCTTCGCCGATAATACTGGAAGCGCAGCACGACAGCACGGCGATGAGCGCGGGGTTAAACTCGTGATCTAATTCGGCAATCGCGCTTTTTAGTTTCTCCGCGGCGCCAAAAATGACGTCTTTTTCATCCATGCAGGTCGAATAGACGTTGGATGTTTTGTCGCCCCGCATCCCGAGTATGTAGTTAATGTGATAAACACAGCCCTTCGGGCCGTGAACCAGAATGATGCTATCTTTGATGTTGCCGATGGCCTTTATTGTGCCAAACAGCCGGCACGTGGCGCGTGGAATCCTAGCTGCACTCTTGAGCAAACCGGCTCCTCGAAATGTGTCCTTAGTACGACTGTATCAAACTCGTCGTATATATACAGGACTTCGCAGTGTCTGACCGCTTGGCGTTAGGGCACCCTGGCAGCTTTGCTAGTCCGTTAGCAACAGCGCGTGGACGGATTAAATAGCGCACTAAGCAATCATTAATGCTCGTCATTTGAGTTCTTTAAACCTAAGCGCGGCACAGTGGGGCGCATTCTTTCAAAAAATCATTTCAATTTGAAAAAACGGATTAAGGGCTTATAAAACGCCTCGGTTGGCGTTTTACGACGCGAAACAATAGAATTCCGAAAAGCTTAAGTGCAAAGAATTGAGTAGATCGTCATCCACAAAATTAGGATTTCGCAAGTACAGGGGGGCCACTAACATGACCGAGGCAGATATGTTAATATGTACCCGTTGCGGCAAGCCCGTACGAATGAATCCTTTCAACGGCTACAGTCTGTGTCCGTTTTGTATAGCAAGGAATGACCACACGGTGAAGGACGACGCGTGGTGTGCAGACAAGCCCATTTCGAGCTAGTAGCAGACAAGCCGGCGGTGAGGGTTGCATTTCGTTAGAAGAGATGCCATTTTGGGATAATTTACGCTTTTCACCACGGAGGAGCAGCCACGAATTGATAGCCGCCGCAGTTTCGCTCAAGCACTTAAACAGTTTTTAACGGGTCGTACTACTTCCTTGCGAAACAGACGCGACAGGCTCCGCGGCGAAGCGCTGCAAAAATCAGCGCAACAACTATACGAATGAATGATTGTAACAAAAATCGTTCAATTTGGCTACAAGCAACGAGGGGATATTTCAGTGAAGGTTATCGCTTTTAACGGTAGTGCCCGCAAGGATGGCAACACCGCCATTCTCATTAAGCAGGCGCTCCGCGAACTTGAACGAGAAGGTATCGAAACGGAACTCGTTCAGCTCGCAGGAAAACAAATTCAAGGCTGCATCGCGTGCTCGGAGTGTTTCGAGACTCGTGACCAGTGCTGCGTCGTGACTGATGACGCGGTAAACGAGTACATCGCCAAGATGCTCCGTGCGGATGGGATCATCTTAGGTTCACCGACATACTTCGCTGATATAACGCCCGAACTCAAAGCGCTTATCGACCGCGCTGGGATGGTAGCGCGCGCCAACGGCGATATGTTTCAGCGTAAAGTCGGCGCTGCAGTCGTAACGATGCGACGCGCTGGCGCCATTCACGCATTCGACTCGATCAATCACTTCTTCTTCATTGGTCAAATGATCGTTCCCGGTTCGAGCTACTGGAATATCGGTATCGGCCATGCTATCGGTGAAGCAGAAAACGATGCTGAGGGCATGGCCACGATGACCACCCTTGGCAAGAACATGGCGTGGCTCCTTAAGAAGCTCCACGCGTGATTGCTGGAACTCATGCCGGACGGAGTACCTGGCAGCATGGCTCGCGTTCTGATCATTTACGACACGCGATACGGCTCTACGAAAACCATAGCGCGGTGGATAGCTGAAGGGGCAGCGAGCATCGGACACGTCAACGTGGTAGTAGAGAACGTCGCCGAAGCTGATCCACGCGGTTTCGACTTGATCGTGATCGGCTCTCCGATTTACGAAGAGCATCCGCTTCCTAGTGTGGTAAACTTCCTTGCCGCGAACCGTGATCGCTTAAACGGCAAAGACTTGGCGCTTTTCGTTGTCTGTGTGGACTACGGGGTAATGCCAAAGGAGGAGCTCGTGCATCGGTATGTGGCAGACTTACAAACGCACGCTGCAGGGCGCGTTCGAGCAATCGAGGTGTTCGGAGGATATCTCGACGTTGACAAGCTCTCCGATACGGACAAGAAGCTCATAGAGGATTTTGCTAAGCTTATGGGGGTGCCGATTACGCAAGTCGACAAGCTTGATAAACAGGGCGCGCACAAATTCGGAGCGCAAGTCGCTCACTTCCTGGAACGACGGTAGCTGTTGAATGCCTCTATTGACTCCGTCCTGAATTATACGTTACTTAGCATTAATGCCGAAGTAGCTTCGGCGGGGCGGAAGAGCTGCACGAGTTGTTCAAAAATAAATTGCACTCTGTGCAAGCAAAACCGTAGACCCGGTGATCCACGGCGTGTGCGCCGAGACGACCGATGTTCCCCGCAGCCGCTATAACAGTCCGTACTTACCAGCGATTTCTTTGAATGCGTCTGCTACGTAGCGTATCTGGTCCCAACTCAAGCCATACGTGTTGAGCTTCCACGCGCGGGTCGCCCCAGAAAAAGCGCCAACGATGCCCCGCTGCTTTAGTTCATCGCTCAAGAAAAAACCTCGCCGCTTATGGCTCCGCGCTACCGTGTCAAAACTTCCAGTGGTATCCACCTTGCTCAAAGTATGCTTGCGCGGGTACTCGCTAACGCACGTATTCCCTTTTATGCCAAGGAGCGCATCGACAACGTAGTTCGACTTCGTGACGCACTCATCCCATTCCTGGACGCGACGCTTCACTGTCGGAAAAGATGCCATCATCGCAAGGATATTACCGCCCATAAGCGTGCAACCGAGCATCTGGACCTCCTTCACGCCAAACTGCCGTCCGGTCACGTCACCGATCATCTGTGTGGTGCTGAACACCGTGTCGGCGTACTCGCTCGTCGCTGCAAAAACACCGCTCGGAGCAGGCGACGCCATTGACTTGTGCCCGCTACCCACAACAAAGTCTACACCGAGCGCCTTGCCGTCAACGGGTTTTATGCCAACAGTATACGCGCCATTGTACAAGATGGGAACGTCGTACTGGTGCGCTGCCTTTGCCGCTCCGGCGATGTCGTGCTCGTTGGCGAGAGAGTAGTCGAAGTGATCGAGCATCGTGAGCACTGGCGATTTGCCCTGTTCGCGCGTCACTTCTTCGATTTTTTGCGCGACAGAATCGCCCGTAACGATATTACGATCATTTGTGGGAACTTCGCGCACGGTGGCCTTTGCATTCTCAACAGCGAGGAACTCGGTGTAGTGTCCAAGCGCTGAGACCAAAACCGTGTCGCCTTTATCCGCAAGCGCGAGGCAAACTGCTTGAAAGGCGCGGCGCGCCCCCGGCGTGACGCGGGCTTCATCCATGTTGAGGAACCTGGCGAGATCGCTGTGGAACTCGGCGATGGGTGGCTTGGTGATCTTATCGAGTCGAAAAGGCTTGCGGCACTGGTCACACGTTGAGTAACCGTCGCCGTAGGCGATGAGCGCCTTCATCGCCTCTGCGGTCAAACGGCCTGCGGCTTGGATCGGCTGGATGTTGATGAAGTTCTCCTCGACCTCACGGATCGGGATATTCCCTGCGATTTTCATTCTTGAAGCTCCTCTTCAAGCTTTGACAAAGCGGCTTTTGCGCGTGCGAGAGCTTCGCGCGCTTGCCTCTGTTGCTCCGCACTCAACTTGTGCAATGGGGCGGTCTCGCGCAGCAGCACTCGCAAGTCAGTAAGGGCGAAAAGTGCCTCAAATAGGTTATCTACGGCGTTATCCATGCCTAAACCCCAATAGTCCAGACGCTTAATGCTATTAATTTGTATTGACGGAGACGACACCGTTAGTGGCCACCCGCTCATTGCGCCCAGCAAGGCTTATTCGCAGATCGCACGAATTCGTTGCACGTCAGCCGCAGCTTAATAGGTCAGTCCACGCTAGCTTGCACGGTCGAAGCTCCACCTACGCCCGTCATGCCGCGATTGAACGCCGGACGCCAGATAAGGTTAATAAACTCCTAACGCTAACGAATAATCGCCGCCTTCGTTCGCGGAAGCTTGACAGTATGCGCGAACTCGAAAATGAAAATCAGATGCAGTCGGATGACGCCGCGACGCCAGTCAGCGAGTCAGAACCCGCTGCATATGCACTCCTAAACGCCCTGTTCGATTCTGTTTTGGTCATCGACGAGAGCGACGTTATCCTTGCTCTTAATCAAGCTGCGGCACTCTGGCTCGGCACGACCTTTTCTGAAGCGGTCGGAGCATCGGTGGGTTCGGTCATTTCAAGCGAACTGGCAACGCAAATAACTACTTGGAGGCAAGAGACGGTTGCTTCGAAAACGCCCATTCGAACTGAAGCAGTGATTGATACAAAGCGCAAGATTTTCTCGATTTATCCGGTTCGCGAGAAGCTAGGGCGCGTCGCGCGCATTGTTATCGTTATCCGTGATGTCACTGACGAACAGCGCCTGCGCGAGGAGCACGAGCTCCTGGCTGGAAAGGTTGCAAAGCAGACACGCACTCTTGAGGGTTTTTTATCAGCGTCCGCCGATCTAATTTACGTGTTTGACCGGGACAGCCGCTACATATACGTTAATAGGCCTGGGGCCCGAGCGCTGGGATTTAAGCCACACGAAATGGTAGGTAAGACGTGGACGGAGCTCGGATTGCCACTTCAGCCAATGCAGCACATGATCGCCCTCGGCGACATTGTGTTCGCAACAGGCCGCCCGGTGACGGACGAGCTGCATTGGGTTGATCCGAGCGGCGAGAAGGATTACGAATACGTTCTTACGCCAATCTATAACGAAGAGGGGATCGTTGAAGCGCTCATATCGACGGCGAGGGATGTTACAGGGCGTAAGCGGAGCGAAGAAACTGTTCGGCGTGAACGCGATCAAGCGCAGCAGTACCTCGATACCGCTGAAGTCCTTATGGTCGTGCTCGATACGGCTGGGCGGATCACCCGTCTTAATCGCAAAGGGTGCGAGCTCCTCGGCGTACGGCAAGAACAGGCACTAGGCAAAAACTGGTTTACGGAATTTGTGCCCGATCGCGCCCGACAGAAGACGCTTGACGGATTTGAACGGATCATTGCTGGAGAGATAGAACCGTTCAGACGCTCTGAAAGCCCTGTGCAAACAGCCCACGGTGAAGAACGTGATATGGAGTGGCATAACGCACTCCTTAAAGACGCTGCGGGTAACATAGTTGGCACGCTTAGTTCAGGAGCTGACGTTACTGAGCGCAACCGAATCGAGGCGGCGCTTGAGCAAAGCGAGCACCAGTACCGGGAACTAATCCAAGGAGTCAACAGCGTCATATTGCAGACAGATTTGCAGGGCAATATCACCTTCCTCAACAAATACGGACAACAGCTCTTTGGGTATGCTGAAGCAGAGCTCATCGGACAAAAGCTGGTTGGTACGCCGCTGCTGGCAACGGAGAGCACGGAAAGCGAGTTTGCCAGCTTCACGCAGAACCTTCTCCACGCCGCTAACGGCTACGTCCAAATGGTCAGCGAGAACATCACAAAGGACGGGCGCCGCTTGTGGATTGAATGGATGTGCACGCCGCTCTTTGACAGTCAAAGCACCTTTGTCGGGGTGCTTGGCGCCGGCATTGATATCTCGGCCCGCCTAGAGGCAGAGAGAGCCCTCAAGAAGGTAGAACGTCTTGCCGCGATCGGCGAGACTGCCACTATGGTCGGTCACGATTTGCGTAATCCGCTACAGGCAATTCGCTTTGCAATCGATTTGCAAAAGAAAAGGGGTATGCTCACGTCACCAGACAAACGCGGGGGTGCCGACTGGGATAACGTCGATCGACTGTGTGACCTCATAGATGAACAAGTGCGCTACATGGACAAGATAGTAGCGGACTTGCAGGCCTACGCACAACCCCTCAATCCGGAGCAAACGGAGATCAGAGCGGTCGATCTTATTGCATCAACGCTCTCCACAATGAAAGTGCCTCGTAAGGTTCAAGTGAAGACCCACATTCCCGACGATTTATCGCTCTACCTCGATCGCCGGCTTATGCAGCGCGTGTTCACGAACCTGATCCTCAATGCAATTCAAGCGATGCCTGAGGGCGGACAGCTCACTATCAGCGCCGCTACCTCAGATGGAGCGGTGCTAGTGACCGTCGAAGATACTGGCATCGGAATTCGCGAAGACATTAAAGATAAGCTATTCAGCCCTCTTTTTACTAATAAGGCGAAGGGCACTGGCCTTGGTCTTGCCGTCTGCAAGCGGATTGTCGAATTGCACGACGGAACGATCACTGTGGAGAGCGAAGAAGGAAGGGGTGCGCGATTTGTCGTGAAGCTGCCTTCTTAGAGCTGTCGCCGCATAACCGCCCGATTCCGAGACGCCACGCGTGTCGGCCAGCGCAGGTCTAGCAGTCGAAAAACCTAGCTCTTGCACTACGCAGCTACTTAAGAAGGCACGCGTCACCTCCGGCGCGCTGACCGCGCGTGGGCAAGAGGAATGCGGAAGAATTCCGGTGGGATTATGATCAAACTCAAAAGGATTTACGCGGGGGCCGAGCCCAGCGATGGTTATCGAGTCCTTGTTGATCGACTCTGGCCGAGAGGTGTGAGAAAATCTGATGCCAAACTCGATGGGTGGTTGAGAGGCCTGGCGCCTAGCACCGGACTTCGCAAATGGGTTGAACACGACCCGAAAAAATGGCCCGAGTTTCAAATGCGATACCGAGCCGAGCTCAATAGCAATACACACTTCCTGCAGAAGCTGATCGCTGACGCCGCTGACCGGGACATCACGCTGGTTTACGCGTCACGGGAGCAGCGGTACAACAACGTGACCGTGCTCCGTGAAGTTATTGACGAACTTTTGGCTCACGAGAATCGCGCATAGCCACAAAAGATTCAGCATCTATTCCAACTAATTTTCGGCAGGTAAAAAAAACGTAGCGAGCGTAAGAGCATCCTGCTCGCAGCCTGCGCACTAGCTCGATACGCGAGAGCGCTATAGCCTCTCCAATCGCTATAAAACATCAGAGGGTCTAAGCTTGAGATAAGGCCGATTTTCCCAAAAAAAAGCGCTTAAATCCGCGCAAAGGATCAGCTTTCGTCTTCGCGCGTGCAGCATCGTGCCCATATGTATAAAACCATTCGGACGATACTACCCGCTCATGGAGAAGGCGGTAGTGGAACGGCTGCGAACGTTTGGCGTCAACGAAACTGAGGCTCGCTTTTATTTCACGCTGCTCAATTGCGGCGCTGAAACTGCCGGTAAACTTGTTAATGTGACAGGGGTATCTCGCGCGGACGTCTACAAGACGCTGAACGGGCTTCTTGAGAAGGGAATGATTGAGGAATCGACTGAAAGGCCAACCAAATACTGCGCGGTGCCCATCGAATCGGCCCTTGATGCAGTAGTCATGAAGCAAGCGTACCAGCTCCGGCAAATGGAACGCTCGAAACAGGAGCTCGTTGAGCTCGTAAATCGTCAAATTCCGGCCGGGCCCAGCGGCCACGTTTACCGTTTTTAAGTGAGCAACTACTCGTGCGGCAGGTCGGCAAGAGTCTCGGCCATAACTCATTTACTTCTGAACAACGCTACAGTATGATCGCTTATGCAGCTCTCAGAGGCAGCGAATGTTCACCAGAAAGCATTGAGGAACGTCTCTCTTCAAACAGTATGCCGTGGTCCCCTGGGTACGGATAGCGGTGATCGCTGAGGTTAAGTTGAATGTCGTCCGGTATCGGCTTGTTCCCAAAAGCGGGACAATGAAGTGTTCTATGATCCAAATGTTTGCATTTAATGCACTGGGGCAACGGCGTTTCAACGAGATCAACCCACAAGCGGTTCACGTCAGTCACCTCTTTTTCCAGACAATGCCTTTAGGCACACAATTCTGGCCCGCCCGGCGCCACATTTTTTTGTGTGTTTTCTGATCTATGTGAAGTACCTCCTATTGATATATCTTTAGATATAAAACAAGATATTATTATATATACTTTAAGCTGGACCGAACGTTTCGAAATCCCTGGCCTTCCTTAAGAGTTTATTCTACAGCGTAGCGTTTGAATCAATCTGTGGCAGTGGAATGGCGGATCGCTCTGCGGGTTGTAGCAAAGATTGCACCCACTCCCGCTCAGTCCACAACGCACAGCCGCCCTCCGCCTCGCTGAGTGTCTCGTAACGCTGTCGAATTGCCCTTAAAAATCTCGATTGCAGCGCCTCTTTGAGCGAGAGCTGCAGTACACTTGTATCGGAGTAGGGGGAAACCGGGCATGGCTCAAGATCTCCGTCAGGGCTCACGTGAACGAATCCGCGCCCCGCAGCCAAACATCCACCGTACTGTTCCTCGTCTCCTGGGATTTCAATGAAGATTGCTGGAAATTGAGTGCGAAATCGCTCTGTTTTGTCCACCAGCGTGCTCCGCTGCTCATCAGTCAATATCCAGTTTTCAGTGCCTGCCTCCACCGAAACATACTCTAGAAGGAGGATGAGCTTAGTCCCTGCGTGGATGAGACTTTCTATAAAGCGGTCATCGGTGATCGTCGCAAAGTTAGACCGTGTTATCGTCAGCGAGCAGCCAAAAAAGATTCCTTTGGCACGCATCTCTTCCATCGCTTCCTGCAGGAGCTCATGCATCCCGACGCCTCGACGCTCATCAGTGTCGCGTTCGTCGCCCTCGATACTAATGACGGGGATAACGTTTCTCTGGTTTCGAAAGTGGTCAAGCGTGCGCTCATCGATGAGCGTTCCGTTCGTAACTATCGGAAAAATAACGGAGGGGAAATCTTTTGTAATGGTCAAGAGGTCCTTGCGGATCAGTGGTTCTCCTCCCGCAAATAAAATTGCCGAGATGCCAAGCTCATGCGCCTCAGCGACCAGCGTACGAAGCCGAGCGTCACTCAACTCCGGCCCTTTTGATTTGCCCTTGTCGTGCGCAAATGCGTAGCATCCTTTGCAGCGAAGGTTGCACTTGCTCGTTACACTCACGATAAGCAGGGCCGGCACGTGCAGGCCACTATTCCGCCATTTCCGCCGCACACGGGCGGCTTTCCTCTGCCAGAAAATAGTCCGGAGAAAGAAGAGGGATTTCGTGGGTTCCGCTAGGGTGATGCGCACGGCATCCTTGAAATAGCCCACAATGGCGTCGTTAAGAGCCGGAATGTAGCTGTAGTCGTCAGCCAGCGGCTCTGCATCGTCCAATGTTGCAGCAGCCGCAAGCTTGAGCGGGTTATGTCGTCGAGATTGGGACGGTTGTAGGATCATTATTGTTTCTGTCAGTAGTAGTCCACTTGCTTCCCCCTTTTAGACCTTCAATCATATCATCGTTGACTACTCGTGGTACCTGATGATGAGTCGTACTTGCTACTGCATATTTAAATGACTCGTAGTATACTTTAAAACCGAATGCAAAAATACGTCGTTAGTTAAAAAACCGTTACGATGAACACCCCGAATTCACCGCCTGATGATCGCGTCTTGGAGAACTTAAGCCTATCAACGTGCTGCGCTCGACTTCATCCGCAAGGATGCCGGTGATGCTCGAAATCGAACCCCTCCGCTGCCCGGATCTGGAGATTGGGGTCATCGACCGCTAACAGTGTGCCAAATCTCTTAGTTGAGTTCCGCGCTTCCAGCACGATGGAATTTGACTCTTATTTCCTTTGCGCACACGCAATCTGCTTGTTCGCTGCCAGTCTGCCGGTTTTCTTTCTTAAAACCTGCCATTTGTAGCCGATGCAACGTTCGAAATCGGCGTGGTGAGAACCAGGCGAGCTTTTAATATTTAAAACACCATATAATAAGCTAGCCTGCACAGAAAAGGTGATTGTTTGACTAAATGGAAATACAGCGGAAAAGAAATTTCCTTTGACCAAGTAGATGACGCGCTCAAAGCTTTGGATAACGCCTGCCTGCACTGCGGCCCCGATAAGCACTCGCCAGAGTGCCCGATTGGTAAAGCAAAGGAAGAACTGTACGACATCAAGTGCTCAGACAAGCGCCATATTCCCGACGTGCAGTTGTAACCTTCGCGAGAGGTTCAGTATGCCATCAAAGCATCGTAAAAATCTCTGATAGCATCTTCAGGATCTTTTCCTCCGAAATACGATCGCACCGTCTCTTTCTTTTCCATTACTCCGTTGAAGGCAACTTCGACTTCTCGTTGAGTACAAACAGACGTAATATCCTCAATTATGTGGTTCGCCACGGACTCGTGATTTGCGTTGTAGAAACTACCTAAGATGAAGAATTGCATAATCGAAAACAGAGCCTGCGCGTTTCGTTCCTTCTCCTTTGCGTATGATACCAAATCGGTGAAAAGGTGAGACACTGACAACAACAGCTGGGAATGGACGATCCCTCTCGAGCGGTCGAGAGCGAGGATGCCGACCTCTCTCAGGTATCTGAAACCCCCAAGATATTTACTATCTTCTTCGATGGTAGCTACACACACGGCTCGAATGGAGTCCACGACCTCGATCTCTGTGCTCGTATCGTCGATCCTGATCGCCGTCCGGGCAATATCGAACAGCTGTTCCAGCACCTCTTCGTTCAACCCCTCTCTGCGATTTTTGAAATTATAGACTGACACGTCTTCGAGCGCTGTCAAAGCGTCGCTTGCGACGTCAACATTCCCCTGCAGTGTCTCTTTCCTAATGATATCCCCCAAGATCTTAATGAGGTTCGTGTTTTCGGGTGGCCCGTTCTCCTTTAGAGCCGCGGCCTTAACGTCGCCAATAACGTCTTCAGGATTAAAGAACCGCGGAATGCGGCGGAACAGATTTAAGATCAACAAGAAGCTACACGCCGTGAGAGCTACACTGAGCGATGCAAACACTCTGATATTGTTGGGGACCGTGACCCCGCTTACGTGGGCAAGTGTGAGGAAGTTGACAAACATCGCGGCGAAAAAAAACACGATGATGCCTAAGATTTGAAAATCTTTGAAGATAGATGCGAGCAGGAAGTGCAACACTTTCGGCGTATACTTCGATGCTGAAAACTCAATTGCGATGATCAAGACAGAGAAGGTGATAGCAAACAGCGCGGCAAGGCTTTGGGTGAG
>Ga0326727_10012721_pt1 | contig 19058 bp, 16 predicted proteins | sample MB2enrmetagenome_FD_207643 | JGI IMG/M metagenome (GOLD analysis project Ga0326727, IMG submission 207643) | Lab enriched peat soil microbial communities from McLean, Ithaca, NY, United States - MB29MY | ecosystem: Environmental > Terrestrial > Soil > Wetlands > Peat | place: USA: New York...
AACGGAGCCTTGAAATTTATAGGCTTTTCCGTTGCATAAACTAGGTGCATAACGAACCTATGATTTACGGGTATGCGCGAGTCTCGACAGACGGCCAGAGCGTTGACGCCCAGGTGCGCCAGCTTCGGGCGGCGGGCGCGCGCCAGGTGTTCCGCGAGGTGGCGAGCGGAGCCAAGACCGACCGCGCCCAGCTTCGCCGCGCGCTCGACCAGCTCGACGCCGACGACGTGCTGATGGTGACGCGCCTCGACCGCCTGGCCCGCTCGACCCGCGACCTGTTGAACACCCTCGCCAGCATCGCCGCCAAGGGAGCCGGGTTCCGATCCCTCGGCGACACCTGGGCCGACACCACGACCGCCCATGGCCGCCTGATGCTTGCCGTGCTCGGCGGGCTGGCGGAGTTCGAGCGCGACCTTATCCGTGCCCGCACCGGCGAAGGCCGCAAGCGCGCCATTGCGCAGGGCGTGAAGATGGGCCGCCCGCCGAAGATGACGCCGCACCAGATCAAGGAGGCGTTGCGCCGCCGCGACGCGGGCGAGCCTATGCGGGAGATTGCCCGGACCTACAACGTCAGCCACAGCACGATTTCGCGGCTATCGACATGACCAAAAAGAATGTGTCCGAATTACTGTTTGAAGAATTTTGTGCGAAAGCAGGAATACAATGCCGCTCGATTCCGACCGAAAAAGGCGCAAGAACGCCTGACTACGAATTGATCCTAACCAACCAAACATTAATTGCAGAAGTCAAAGAAATAGAGAGGAACAAGGAAGAAATTGAGTCAGACAGGTTGTTAGAGCAGCGTGGCTACGGTAATGCGATAGGTGGCGTTCCGGGGCAAAGGGTTAGACAGAAAATACAAAGTTGTTCTAGCCAGATAAAAGCGCGCTCTTGCGGCGTTCACCCGAGCCTATTAGTGCTTTATGAGTGCCATTTTGCGGCCGTGAATATAGAGCCATATCATATTCGGGTTGCCATGTATGGTTTGGAGACTTTTGTTTTGGCTGTTCCGGAAAGCGGAAGGCCATATATCATAGACAAGAAATTCGGCCCTCGGCAAAAAATGACGCAAATTCACAATACATCAATCAGTGCGATAGCAACCATACGGAAAATATATACAAGCGCGACAGATTGTGGCGTGACGTATTTTTACGTTTATCACAATAAATATGCGGCGATCCCGTTAGATGCCGACCTATTGAAACCATACGGCGTCACGCAATTCCGTATAGGGGAAGCCGAAGTTGGTTTTATCCCTGAATGGGAACAAATCGCTTAACCGGACTTTGTCAAGCCTCTTTCCATAAAGCGCGTTATCGCGTAAAGCAAGGCCAGGGCGCTGCCCTGGACCCGCAAGGGGTCAGTGGACCCCTTGACCCCATTCCTCAAGAAATGGGTTCCAAGGGCTTGCCCCTGGTAAGGGTCCGGGGGCAAAGCCCCCTGGCGAGATCGGGCCGCGAAGCAGACCGATGGGCTGCGCCCCGGCTTCTGCCTCTCACGGAATATTCGCCGCCGCCGCCACCGCCATGGCGCTGTCGCTGGCGCAGCGCAGCCGCCGCTGCGCGAGGTAATCGGCGCGCATTTTCTCGAAATTGTCGAAATGCAGTTCCTTGGCACGCGGGTCGATCTGCCGTGTCGCCACAATGTCGGCAACAACCTCGATCGATTCGGCGATAATGATCGTCTGCAACGAAAACCCGCTGGAGAACACCGCCGCCGTGGCGGTCCACAGCAGCGCGTTCACCAGGATCACGTCAGAGGCGGCGTCGCGGTAGGTGCGGGGGCCGATGAAGGGCAGCATGACATAGCCGCCTTCCCCCACCCCCAGCCGGCACAGGCTGAGCCCGACATCCGCCGCCACCGGCTTGTAGCCCCGGGCGCTGGCCTCGTCCCACCACCCCAGCACGCCGACGGTGGAATTGATGCCGAAGCGCTGCGCCGCATTCCAGGCGGTCGGCAGGTCGCCGACCGCCAGGCTGGACAGCGCGGTCAACGGCTCGTTCACCAGGTTGGAGATCATCCGCCCCGGCCCGGTGGACCCGGAGGATTTCGGTTCGGCCAGGTCCGGCGCGGGCAGTTCGGTCCCGGGCGACGTTTCGTCGGGTCCCGCCGTCAGGCTGTCCACCAGGGAATAGACCAGGCTGTTGAAGGCGAAGACGATACGGTTGTAGCTGCCCAGCCAGTCGGCGGCGGCACTGTCGGCGGCTGGTTCCGCCGCGCCGGCGGCGACGGGGGCGCATAGCAACAGGGTCGCCAGCAGGCAGGCGGGCAGGCGGGGCATGGGGCCTCTCAGGTCGGAAAACCGGACCGCTAAAGTGGTATGAAACCGCGGCAAAGCCAACCGCCGGCCAGCCTTCCGGGCGCGGGGGTTGCACCCCCGGCGCGGCATTGCCATAGAACCCTTGCCAATTTTTACCCAGGAGACCGAGCCCGATGCCCGCCATTACCCTGCCCGACGGGTCCGTGCGCCGTTTCGACGGGACGGTGACGGGCACCGACGTGGCGGCGGCGATCGGGCCGGGCCTCGCCCGCGCCGCCCTGGCCATGAAGCTCGACGGCGCGCTGGTCGATCTGGCCACCCCCGTCGACCATGACGCCAGCATCGTGTTCGTCACCCGCCGCGACCCGGAGGCGCTGGAACTGATCCGCCACGATGCCGCCCATGTGCTCGCCGAGGCGGTGCAGGCCTTGTTCCCCGGCACGCAGGTGACCATCGGGCCGGCGATCGAGAACGGGTTCTATTACGATTTTGCCCGTAACGAGCCGTTCACGCCCGAGGATTTCCCGGCGATCGAGGCGAAGATGCGCGAAATCGTCGCCGCCAACGCGCCGTTCGTGCGCGAGGTGGTCGATCGCGAGCAGGCGATCAGCCGGTTCAGCGAACAAGGCGAGAAATACAAGGCTGAGCTGATCCAGGATCTGCCGCGCGACGTGCCGATCAGCCTGTATCATCAGGGCGGCTGGGCGGATCTCTGCCGCGGCCCGCATCTGCGCAGCACCGGCGATGTGGGCAGCGCGTTCAAGCTGATGAAGGTGGCCGGCGCCTACTGGCGGGGCGACCACCGCAACGCCATGCTCAGCCGCATCTACGGCACCGCCTGGCGCGATCAGAAGGAACTCGACGCCTACTTGCAGATGCTGGAGGAAGCGGAAAAGCGCGACCACCGGCGCATCGGCCGCGAACTCGGCCTGTTCCACTTGCAGGAGGAAGCGGTCGGCAGCGTGTTCTGGCACCCCAAGGGCTGGAAACTCTACCGCATTGCCGAGGATTACATGCGCCGCCGGCTGGACGAGGCCGGCTACCAGGAGGTCAGGACGCCGCAACTGGTCGACCGGGCGTTGTGGGAGCAGTCCGGCCACTGGGAAAAATTCCGCGAAAACATGTTCATCGCGCAGGTGGAGGACGAGAACCGCACCTATGCGCTCAAGCCGATGAACTGCCCGTGCCATGTGCAGATTTTCCGCCAGGGCATCCGGTCGTATCGCGAATTGCCGCTGCGCCTGGCCGAATTCGGCGCCTGTCACCGCTACGAGCCCTCCGGCGCGCTGCACGGCATCATGCGGGTCCGGTCCTTCCTTCAGGACGACGCGCATATTTTCTGCACCGAGGCGCAGGTGGCGGCGGAGACGGTGCGTTTCGTCGATCTTCTGGCCTCCGTTTATCGTGATTTCGGCTTCTCCGAGTTCCGGGTGAAGTTCTCCGACCGGCCGGCGGTGCGCGCCGGCGCCGACGCGGTCTGGGACCGCGCCGAGGCGGCGTTGCGGGAAGCCTGCGCCACCGCCGGCGTCGGCTACACGCTGAATCCGGGGGAGGGGGCGTTCTATGGCCCCAAACTGGAATTCGTGCTGCGTGACGCCATCGGCCGGGACTGGCAGTGCGGCACGTTGCAGGTCGATTTCGTCCTCCCCGAGCGGCTGGACGCCGAGTATGTGGCCGAGGACGGCGCGCGCCATCGCCCGGTGATGCTGCACCGGGCGATTCTCGGCAGTTTCGAGCGTTTTCTGGGGATTCTGATCGAACAATATGCCGGCCGGTTCCCGCTCTGGCTGGCGCCGGTGCAGGTGGCGGTGGCGACCATCGTGTCGGACGCGGATGCTTACGCGCAGGAGGTGGCGGAGACGTTCCGCGCCGCCGGCCTGACGGTGAAGCTCGATCTGTCGAACCAGAAGATCAACGCCAAGGTGCGCGACCACAGCCTCCAGCGCATCCCCCTGATCGCCGTGCTGGGTCGGCGCGAGGCGGAGGAGCGCCGGGTGGCGCTGCGTCGCCTCGGCGGCGAGGCGCAGGAACTGCTGCCGCTCGATGAGGCGGTGGCGCGGCTTGCAGCGGAGGCGACGCCGCCCGACCTCCGCCGCGCCAGTCCCGGCTGACCCGCGCGTGGCGGCGCTTGATTGCCCGCCTCACTTTGGCGAAACTATGCTGCCCGTTGCGTCGGCCCCTGGGAGGGGGCCGGCGCTCGGCGTTCCCGTAACAGCTACAGGAGACCACCATAGCCAGAGGACCCCTGCCCGCACCGCCCAACCGCGACGGGCCCCGCGTCAACGAGGAGATCCGAGTTCCCCAAGTCCGGCTGATCGACCAGGACGGTGAGATGCAGGGCGTGATGAGCGCCCGCGAGGCGTTGCACCGCGCCTTTTCCGTCGGCCTCGATCTGCTGGAGATCAGCCCGAACGCGGAACCGCCGGTCGTCAAGATTCTCGACTACGGCAAGTACAAATACGAACAACAAAAGAAGAAAAACGAAGCCAAGAAAAAGCAAAAAGTAATCGAGATCAAGGAAATCAAAGTCCGCCCCAATATCGACGAGAACGACTATCAGGTCAAGCTCAGGGCCATGAAAACGTTCATCGAGGAGGGCGACAAGGTCAAGGTAACGCTGCGCTTCCGTGGCCGCGAGATGGCGCACCAGGACATCGGCATCAAGGTGCTCGAACGCATCCGCGCCGATATGGACGCCGCCACCAAGGTCGAACAGATGCCGCGCATGGAAAATCGCCAGATGATCATGGTGCTGACGCCGCGTTAGAGCGACACGGGCCTGACTGGCGGCAGCCAGCCGGTAAAGTTGCTTGCCAAAACAACGAGCTGGAGCGCTCTGACCGTTTACGGTCAGGGGGAAAGCGCTCCAGGCACCGGTTTTGGGGCAGCGCTCTGGCCTTATTTCCGTAACCGAGGGCCCATATGAACATCCTCTCGATCCAGTCCTGGGTCGCCTATGGCCATGTGGGCAATGCCGCCGCCGTGTTTCCCTTGCAGCGTCTGGGGGCCGAGGTCTGGGCGGTCAACACCGTCCAGTTCTCCAATCACCCCGGCTACGGCGCCTGGACCGGCCAGCTGTTCACCGGCGCGCAGCTCGCCGCCCTTATCGACGGCATTGCGGCGCGCGGCGTGCTGCCGCGCTGCGATGCGGTACTGACCGGCTATATGGGCGATGCCGGCATCGGCGCGGCCATCCTGGACGCGGTATCGCGCGTGCGCCGGGCCAACCCGGGCGCGGTCTATTGCTGCGATCCGGTGATCGGCGACGAGGGGACCGGCGTCTATGTCCGCCCCGGCATCCCGGAGTTTTTGCGCGACCACGCCCTGCCCGCAGCCGACCTGGCCACGCCCAACCTGTTCGAGCTCGAACAGCTGACCGGGCAGGGGGCCCGCACGCTGGCGGCGGCGAAGCAGGCCATCGGCCGGCTGCAGGCCGGCATGCGCGCCGGCGGGCCGCGCAGCGTGCTGGTCACCAGCCTGCGCACCGACGCCACGCCGGCCGATGCCATCGACATGTTGGCCGGCGAGGGCGGCAGCTTTCATCTTCTGCGCACGAAGCTGCTGGCGCTGTCCGTCAACGGCGCCGGCGATGTGCTGGCGGCGCTTTACCTGTTCCACCGCCTGACGACCGGCAGCGCCGCCGCCGCGCTGTCGGCCGCCGGATCATCGATCCATGGCGTGCTGCGGCACACGGCGGCGGCGGGGGCGCGGGAAATCCTGACGGTGGCGGCGCAGGACGAGGTCGTGCAGCCATCGGTTCGGTTCGAGGCGGTGGAGGTGTAAGAAGGCGGGTAACCTCTGCCCCTGCGGGGCCTGGGGCGACGCCCCGGGCGTCGTTGCCTTGCTGCTGCGCGCTTCTCACGCGAGGCTCCACGACATGCGCATCCTGACCGTCTATGCCCGTGCCCTCGCGGGTCTCGGCCGCGACCGCCGGCTTGCCGCCGTCCTCGCGGTGGCCAACCTGGCCGTGGCCGGCCTGCAGTTCCTCGATCCGCTGCTGTTCGGCCGTGTCATCCAGATGCTCGCCGCGTCCGACACGCGCGGCATCGCCGGGCTGCTCGGGCTGTGGGCCGGGGTCGGCGTGGCCGGCATCGCCGCCAACATCGCCGTGGCCCTGCAGGCCGACCGCCTGGCCCATCGCAACCGGCTGGAGGCGATGCGACGGTTCCAGCAGCACGCGCTCGGCCTGCCGCTCGCCTTTCACGGCACGGCGCATTCGGGCCGGATGGTGAAGGTCATGCTGTCCGGAGCCGACGCCATCTTCTGGCTCTGGCTGTCCTTCTTTCGCGAGCAGCTGGCTTCCTTCATCGCCGCGTTGGTGCTGCTGCCGCTGACGCTGTTCCTGAACTGGCGGCTGGCGCTGGCGCTGGTGGTGCTGGTGATATTGTTCTGCGCCATGACAGTTATGGTCATTCGCCGCACCGAGGCCGGCCAAAGCCGCGCCCAGCGCTACCAGACCCAGCTTGCCGGCACCGCGCAGGACACGCTGGCCAATGTCGTGGTGGTGCAGTCCTTCACCGCGCTTGCCGGCGAGATGCGGCGGTTCGGCGACATCATGCGCCAGGTGATCGCGCACCAGTTCCCGGTGCTGACCTGGTGGGCGGTGTTTGCGGTGATGACCCGTGCGGCCAGCACCGTTGCGGTCATTGCCATCGTCGCCTTCGGTGCCGTGCTGCATGCGCGCGGCCAGGCCAGCGTGGGCGAGATCGTCAGCTTCATGGGGCTGGCCACGATGCTGATCGGCCGGCTCGACGGTGCGACGAGTTTTGTCGTCCGGCTGTTCTTCGAGGCGCCGAACCTGGCCGAATATTTTGCCGTGCTGGACACGACCTCTTCGGTGGCGGAAAAGCCGGATGCCGTGCCGCTCCGGCCGGCGCCGGACGGCACGCTGGGCATGGTGACCTTCGAGCAGGTCTGCTTCGCCTATCCGGGCGGCCCGCCGGTGCTTTCCGATGTGTCCTTCAGCGTGCGGCCCGGCATGGCGGTGGCGCTGGTCGGGCATACCGGGGCGGGCAAATCGACTGCCATGACCCTGTTGCAGCGCCTGTGGGATCCCACCGGCGGCCGCATCCGCATCGACGGCCAGGATCTGCGCGACGTGACGCTGGAGAGCCTGCGGCGGTCGATCGGCGTGGTGTTCCAGGACAGCATGCTGCTGAACCGCTCCATCCGGGAAAACCTGATGATCGGCCGGCCGGAGGCGACCGAGGCGGAGCTGGAACATGCCTGCCGGATGGCCGAAGCGCATGAGTTCATCATCCGCCAGCCTGCCGGCTACGACACGGTGGTGGGCGAGCGCGGCGCCACGCTGTCGGGCGGGCAGCGGCAGCGGCTGGCGATTGCGCGGGCGCTGCTGAAGGATCCGCCGATCCTCATTTTCGACGAAGCCACCAGCGCGCTCGACGCCGCCACCGAGGCGCGGGTGGGCCGGGCGCTGGCGGCGCTGATGCAGGGCCGCACCACCTTCATCATCGCTCACCGTCTGTCCACCGTGCGCGATGCCGATACGATCCTGGTGTTCGATGCCGGCCGCATCGTCGAGCGGGGCGGTTTCGATGAGTTGCTGGCGCGGCAAGGCCGTTTTGCCGAGCTGGTGGAAACGCAGCTGGCGGCTGCGCCGCTGGCGCAGGCCGCGCAATGACAGGTTCATCGGGGCGTTGCTGGTGACCCGGAGACAGCACGGCCGGAGTAGCTGAGTAAGCGGGTCCAGGGCGCGCTGCCAATCGAGCCTGAGATGTGCCCACGGGCGGGGCGGGGTTTGGGGCTGCGCCCCGACTTTGCATTTCCGCGCCGGGTATGCACACTAATAGCGAAAAGACCGCAGGGTCGCCTGGGGTAACGTGCGGGCGCATATCGCACGGCCGATCAATTTCTGCAGGTGGTTCGTGCCACCGCAGCCCAGGGAGGAAACAACATGACGATCGCCGCAATCCTTAAGTACAAAGGCTCCGAGGTTTATTCCGTGTGGCCGACCGACACGGTCGCCGAGGTCGCGCGCAGCCTGTTTGCCCGGCGCATCGGGGCGGTGGTGGTGCTCGACCCGGCGGGCGAGCTGCTCGGCATCCTCAGCGAGCGCGACATCGTGTATGCCTTCGCCGTCGATGGCGAGCGGGCGCTGCGGAAAACCGCCGCTCAGTTGATGACCCGGTCGATCAGGACCGCGACGCCGCAAACCACCGCCGGCGAAGCCTTGGCGATCATGACGGCCGGCCGGTTCCGCCACCTGCCGGTGCTCGACGGCGGCGTGCTGGTCGGCATGGTCAGCATCGGCGACGTGGTGAAGCACCGGATCATGCAGCATGAGACGGAGGTTGACATGCTGCGTGCTTATGTCTCCGGCGCCGACTATTCGGCGAAACCCTCCCTCGGCGCCGGGTCAGCGGACGGGGGAAGGGGGGCTGCCGGGGAAGCAAGGGGGCCGGTTCCATCCGCGGCGGACGGATGTCCAGGGTGATCCGCTAAATAAAGCAAGTCCAGGGCGCCGAAGCGGCCGGCAGGTGGACGCCGGAGAGGCTGCGTTGCGGCCGACGGATGTGTCCTTCGGGCCGCACCGGCGCGGTCGCCTGCCGCATTCGTGCAATGCAAGACTGAACCTTGTCGTCTGGCCGGGGATATGCCTTTGTCGGAACGAGCAGACGTCCAGGGAATTTACGATGACCGGTTGCGTGGGCGGCGATGCCGTCCACATGCGATTTTGTCCTGTAGCCCTGGTCAAGGATCTTCCCATGACGGTCGCCGCCATCCTCAAGCACAAAGGCAACGAGATATTTTCGGTCGGACCGAACGACACGCTCGGCGATGTCGCGCGGATTCTCGCCTCCCGGCGCATCGGCGGGGTGCTGGTGGTGGATTCCGCCGGTCTGCTGCTCGGCATGCTCAGCGAGCGCGATGTGGTCAATGCATTGGCCGCCAACGGCGCCTGGGCATTGGGGATGCTGGCCGCCCAGGTGATGACCCGGGTGCCCATGACCGCGACACCGCAGACCACTACCGGCGAGGCCCTGGCCATGATGGCGGCCGGCCATTTCCGCCACCTGCCGGTGCTCGACCGCGGGGTGCTGGTCGGCGTGATCAGCATTGGCGATGTGGTGAAGCACCGGATCATGCAGCATGAGATCGAGGTGGACACGCTGCGGGCCTATGTCTCCGGTGCCGATTATACGCTGATGACCCCGCACGCCACGTGGCCCTTCGATGTGGGCGAGACGCCTGATCGCGCCCCGGAGCTTCCGGTTCCGGCTGAGGCATAACCAGTGCTGCCCTGACGCCGACGCAAGTAAGGGGGGCCGGGGGCAAACCCCTGGTGGAGGTCCAGGAGGCGAAGCCTCCCTGGCGGGACCGGGCCGCGAAGCGGACCGATGGGCAGCGCCCCGGCTATCCAGCCAGCGGCCGGGTGGCCCGGATTTAGGCCCGTCGCGCGCCCCAGAAAATCGGGAACGGCGCCGCCACCACGTCAATCAGGTCGGTGCGCATGGCGGTCGGGTTGAACCACTGGCCGACCGGGATGTAGGGCACCTCCTCGAACACCAGAAGCTGGATCTGCTCGCAGATACTGCGCTGCGTGGCGATATCCGGTGCCTCGAACCAGGCATTGCGCAGCGCTTCGATGCGCGGGCTGGTGGGCCAGCCGAACCAGCCGTCGAAACCGTTGCCGCGCAACGGAAGATGGTTCGCCGGGGTGGCGACCGCCAGCCCTTCATAGGTGGTGCAGAAGGCGTTCCAGCCGCCCTTGTCCGGCGGCTCGCGGCTGGCGCGGCGCTGCACCAGCGTGGCCCAGTCCATGCTGGCATACTCGACATTCAGCCCGGCCTGCTCGAACAGGTCGCGCGCAACCTGGCACAGCGACTGGATGGCCGGATAGTCCGCCGGTGACATCAGCACCAGTTTCTCGCCGTTATAGCCGCTCTCGGCCACCAGGCGCCGGGTCAGCGCCGGGTCGCGCGGATCGGTGAACACCTCCAGGCCCGCGCCGTTGGCCATCGGCAGGCCGGGCGTGAACACGCCCGCCGGCACGTGGACAAGCGCGGGCTCGCTGCCCATCGCCGCCTCGACGAAGGCCGACTGATCCACCGCCGGCAGCAGGGCGCGCCGCAGCAGCGGATTGTCGAACGGCGGATGGATGTGGTTGAAGGCGATCATCGGGATGACGCCGATGCGGTCGTTCACCACCACCCGCACCCCCGGGGCATCGCGCAGCACCGGCAGCAGATCGACCAGCGGAAGCTGCACCCAGTCCACCTCGCCCTGTTGCAATGCCGCGGCGGCGGCGTTGGGGTCGGCCATGACGATCCACTCGACGCGGTCGAACCGCGCCACCTTGCCGCCGCTGGTGAAGTCCGGCTCTTCCGGCCGCGGCAGGTATTTGTCCCAGCGCGCATACACGGCCTTCGCCCCGGGGGCCCATTCGTCCCGGACAAAACGATATGGCCCGCTGCCGATATACTCCGTGACCGGGGTGGCGGCGTCGGTACGGGCGATGCGCTCGGGCATGATGAAACAGGTGTCGGTGCCCAGCGCTTCCAGCACGAACGAAAAATCGCGTTTCAGGCGGATTTCGAAGCGACGGTCGTCGAGCGCGCTGATCTCGCCGAGCCGCGCCAGCAGGGCCTGGCCGAAGCTGCGCCGTTTTGCCCAGCGCAGGATCGAGGCGACGCAATCCTGCGCCCGCACCGGCTCGTTGTCGTGGAAGGTCAGACCGTCGCGCAGATCGAACCGCCAGGTCAGGCGGTCAGCGGAAAATTCGTGCCCGGCGACCATTTGCGGGCGGGGACGGCCGCCGGAGTCCTGACCGTACAGCATGTCCCAGATCATGAAACCGTGATTGCGGGCGATGCTGCTGGGCATGGCGATCGGATCGGGGTTCTGCAGGCTGCCCTCGGGCACGAAGCGTAGCACGCGGGACGTGTTTGCACGGCTGAGCTGGGCCCGCGCCGGGCGGGCCAGCGAAGCGGCGGCGCCGCCGGCCAGGAAGGTTCTGCGTCGCATGCGGGCGTACTCCTGCACGTCGGCCGGCCACGCTACACGGCTTGCCGGCAGTTGCCGAGCGCGCCCCACTTGGGCACGCTGCCATTCCTGAAATACGCCGAACCGACCGGAGCCGCCTTGCATGAACACCACCGACGCAGTGCTCGCCCGCATTGATGCGGGCCTGCCCGATGCCCTGGCGCGCTGGATGGAGTGGCTGCGCATTCCCAGCGTCAGCGCCCAGCCGGCGCATGCCGCCGACTGCCGGCGCGCCGCTGCCTACGCCGCCGCGCAACTGGCCGATATCGGCTTTGCGGTGTCCGTGCGCGACACTGCCGGGCTTCCCTGCGTGCTCGGCCACCATCCCGGCCCCGGCGGGGACGCTCCCCATCTGCTGTATTACGGCCATTACGACGTGCAGCCGGCCGAGCCGTTCGAGCTATGGACCCACCCGCCTTTCGAGCCGGCCCTGGTGGACGGACCGCATGGCCGGCGCGTGGTGGCGCGCGGCGCGGTGGACGACAAAGGTCAGGCGGCGATGTGGCTGACCGCCCTGCGGGCCTGGCACGCCGAAACCGGCACGCTGCCCTGCCGGGTGACGGCGCTGATCGAGGGTGAGGAAGAAATCAACAGCATCAACCTCAAGCCCTTCATCGCCGCCCATCGCGACGAGCTGCGCGCCGACATCGCCGTGATTTCCGATACGAATATGTGGGATATCGACACGCCGGCGATCTCGGCCAGCCTGCGCGGCATCGTCTATATCCAGGTGGAGCTGAAGGCGGCCAGCCGCGACCTGCATTCCGGCATGTTTGGCGGCTCGGCGCTCAACCCGATCAACGCCCTGGTGGCCGCGCTCGGGCAGCTGAAGGACAGCAGCGGGCGCGTCCAGCTGGCGGGCTTCTATGACGGGGTGCGCGACATCCCGGCCGGGCGGGCGAGCCAGTGGGTATCGCTCGGCTTCGACGAGGCGCGCTTTCTGGGCGATATCGGCCTGACCACGCCGAGCGGGGAGGCCGGGCGCACGGCGCTGGAACGGCTCTGGGCGCGGCCGACCTGCGATATCAACGGCATCTGGGGCGGCTACCAGGGACCCGGCGCCAAGACCGTGATCGCGGCCGAGGCCGGCGCCAAGGTCAGTTTCCGCCTGGTGCCGGGCCAGGATCCGGCGAAGATCGTGGAGGCGTTCAGGCAGTTCATGCTGGATCGCGTGCCGCCCGACGCCAGGCTGAGCTTTCAGCTGTTCGGCTGCGGCGCCGGCATTGAAATCCCCACCGACAACCGGTTCGTGCAGGCGGCGGCGGAGGCGCTGGCGGCCGAGTACGGCAAGCCCGCCGCCCTGATCGGCTGCGGCGGCTCGATTCCGGTGGTCGAGACCTTGCGGCACGAACTCGGCCTGGACACGCTACTGATGGGCTTCGGGCTGGACGACGACCAGGTGCATAGCCCGAACGAGAAGTTCGAATTGCGGTGTTTTCATAAGGGTACACGAAGCCATGCGCGGCTGCTCGGGGCGCTGGGGGCGGGAAAGCGGGGCTGAATGCCGCAGGCCGTTACAAACGAATAAAAGTTTTTGCTTCTTTTTTCAAAAAGAAGCCTTGTTCTTTTTTGAAAAAAGAACCAAAAAACTTTTATCCGTTTCGGTTCTTGTTGCGCTGGCCTGTCAGGCCATGCTGCGTGATAGCGTGAGCGGCTTCCCTGTACTGCCCAAGGATCGCAATGCTGGACCTGCGCCGCCACCTGAACGTGATACACGCGCTGATCATCCGCGACCTGATGGTGCGGTTCGGACGCCAGCATCTCGGCTTCGTCTGGACCATCCTGGAGCCGATGATCCTGACCACCGGCGTCATGCTCGTGTGGTCGATGATCCGCGAGCCGGTCATCCACGGCGTGCCGATCGTGGCCTTCGTGCTGACCGGCTACATGCCGCTGACGCTGTGGCGGCACCTTCAGACCCCGATGGCGCGGATCCTGCGCGGCAATGCCGGGCTGCTGTACCACCGGCCGGTGTCGCATGCCGACATCCTGCTGGCGCGGAGCTTCCTGGAATTCTTCTCCACCACGGCGGCGCTGGTGGTGATCTATTTCACCGTGACCACGACCGGGGTGATCGAGCCGGCCGAGGATCCCGGTCTGGCCATGGCCGCCTGGCTGTTCACCGCCTGGTATTTCGGTGCCATGGGCCTGGCGATCGCCGCAGCCACCGAGTATTGGGAGCCGGCGGAGAAGTTCATCCAGCCGGCTCAGTATTTGCAGCTGCCGCTGTCAGGCGTTTTTTTCATGGTGGATTGGATGCCGGACTATGCACAGAAGCTGCTGCTTCTGAACCCTTCGGTACATTGCTTCGAAATGTTCCGTGCCGGCTTCTTCGGCGACACGGTCACCACGCATTACGATCCGCTGTACATCGCCGCCTGGTCGGTGGCCATGACGGTGATTGCCGCTGCCGCGACCTATCACGTGCGCGACCGCATCCAGACCAGCTGAACCCTGCCAGCGACGCCCCGGCTGCGGATCAGCGGTCGTGGGCGGCGCTGGCATGCTCGCGCAGGCCGGCGACGATCAGCCAGACCACGCCCAGCCCGATGACGTTGAAGCCGAACACGGTCAGGCTGGTGGCCCAGCGGCGCGGCATGGTGGCCTCGTCGGGGCGGCCGGGTTCCACCACACGTTCCAGGAACAGCTGCTGGCGGCGGGCGTCGGTGCGGGCCGTTTCCAGCGCCTGCACGGCGGCGGCCAGGCTGCGGATGGCAAATTCCCGCTCCAGCATCATCCGTTCGTACTCGGCAATCTTGCTGGCCAGACCGTCGGAGGAATCGGCCACCCGGTGTCGTTCAAGGTCGATCTGGCGCTGCAATGCGATGGCGCGCTCGGTCAGCGCGCCGATCTGCGGGCTGTTCGGCGCGATGCCGCGGGTCTCGGCGATCTGCGCCTGGACATCGGCGAGTTCCGCCGCCAGCTTGCCGATCAGTTCGACCACCAGGGTGGAGCTTTTGCCCGGGTCGAGGATCAGCTCGCGATTGCGGAAATCGGTGATCGCCACCTGAATGGCGATGCGGCGCTGCTCGGCGCGCGCCACCTCGGCGGCGCTGACCCTGACCGCATCCTGCTGGATGCGGGCGTTCAGCCGGTTGACCAGCTCCTCGCCCAGTTCGAGCATGGCGAGCGCGATGCGTTGCGCATCGTCGGCGCGGAACGCCTGCACCCGCAACGTGGTCAGCCCGGAGGTGTTGTTCACCACCACGCTCAGCTTGTGCTGGAAATAGCGGTACAGTTCCTCGTCCGAGCTGCCGAACAGGAACGACGGGTAGCGGGCCACCGCGTCGGCCGCCGGATGGCCGTAGATCGCCCTCAGGTCGAGGCGGGCAGCGAGTTGCTGCAGGGCATCGCGCGAGGTCAGGAAGTCATGCACCGCGTAAGCATCGTCCTGCGAGCGCGACATGCCGACCAGCTGCAGCAGGGCGTTCAGCCCGCCCAGCGCGTTGGCCGGCTTGCTGGCGGTGCGGATGACGAAGCGCGCCTCGGAGACGTAGCGGTCGGTGGCGATGGCGCCGTAATAGATCGCCGCAACGATGCTGGGCAGCAGCACCAGCAGCACGCCCAGCACGCTGCGCCAGGGCAGCCCCCGGCCGAGGCCGCGGGCGACGGCGCCCAGCCGGACGCGCGCCAGGCCACCGACCCAGCCGGGCGGCGCATTTTCCCAGTCCGGGCAGGCCGCGTCTCGGGTGGATTGTGACGACCGCATGAAGTCCCGTCCCGGGTGGGGTGCCTGACTATTCGATTTCTAAACTGCTGGGTGTTACCATGCCACCATTGTACACCACCAGACGGGATTGCCGCCCCCATGCCAGAAGCCCCTGACGCCTGGGCCGACATCATCCAGCTGGTCGAACTCTCCCGCCCCAGCGAGGTCGGGACGTTCGGCGCGCCGTCGGCACCGTTTCCGCCCCCCCGCCGTTCCCGGCGGATGGCGCTCCGGTTCCTGCTGCTGGTGGTGCTGCCCACCACGGTGGCGGGCGCCTATTTCGCCGCGCTTGCCGCCGACCGCTACGTTGCCGAGGCGCGTTTCCTCATTCGCACGCCGAATGCGCCGTCCGCCACGCCGGGCCAGAGCCTGTCGATCGAGTCCGGGCCCAAAGGCCTCGGCACCGACGATTCCTTCGCCGTGCGCGACTTCCTGCTGTCGCGCGACGCCATGCGCCTGGCGCTCGACCGCGCCGGGCTGCGCCCCGCCTGGGAACGCGGCGGGCGCGATCCGCTGTGGAAGTTCCCCGGCCCGCTGACCGGCCGCAGCGACGAGGATCTGTTCCGGCTCTACCAGTCGCTGGTCAGCGTCAACTACGAATCCTCCACCGGCCTGACGGTGCTGCGGGTGCAGGCGTTCGACCCCGAGGATGCGCGGCGGGTCGCCGCCACGCTGCTGGCGGGCGGGGAGGCGCTGCTGAACCGGCTGAACGACCGCGCCCGCAGCGACGCCGTGCGGGTGGCCGAGGCCGAGGTGGCGCGCAGCCAGGAGCGGGCGCGCCAGGCGCAGAATGCGGTCACCGCGTTCCGCCGCCGCGAGGCGGTGATCGACCCGACCCAGCTTTCCCAGACCGTGCTGGCCACCATCGGCGCCCTGTCGTTGCAGCGGGTGGAGGCGGCGGCGCAGATCGACATGACCGCGCAAACCTCGCCGAACAGCCCGCAGATACCGCCGCTGCGCAGCCGCATGCGCGCGCTGCAACACCAGATCGACCACGAGCGCGCCACACTGGCCGGCGGGGAGAATTCCTTCGCGCCGCGCATCGCCGAATACGAGCGCCTGACCCTGGAGCGCGACTTCGCCGAGAAAAGCTTCGTCTCGGCGCTGAGCCTGCTGCAGACCGCGCGCCTGGATGCGGAGCGGCAGCTGGCCTATCTGGTGCGGGTGGTCGAGCCGCGCGCCGCCGACGACGCGGCCTATCCGCGCCGCGTGCTGTGGACGGGCCTGGTTATGCTGAGCGGGCTGGCGGTGTTCTGGATGTTCCGCCCGCCGCCGCCCGCTTCGTGCCGGCAGATGTTCCGTGGCGCGTGATACGTCAGCGGGCTGATCGGGGGGACAGCCGGGGCGCAGCCCCAAACCCCGGCATGGGCTTTGCCCCTGCACCCCACCAAGGGCCTGTGGCCCTTGGAACCCCTTGGTTATTCAATGGAGCCGCTGCCCTGTCGCGCCGAAGGCGTGCTCCGCACGCAGGGCGGGTCCAGGGCAGCGCCCTGGCCTTGCTGGCGCCGAAGCGCCGATGAACGACCGCGCCATCGTTGCCATCGACCTGGTAAAGGAGTTCCCGACCGAGCGCGGCCTGCACCGCGTGCTGGACGGGATCAGCTTCCGCGTCGGGCCGGGCGAGCGCATGGCCGTGCTAGGCCCCAACGGCGCGGGCAAATCGACGCTGATCAAGCTGCTGTCCGGGCTGGAGCGTCCGACCGGCGGCCACGTGCATCGCGGCCTGCAAATGTCCTGGCCGCTGGCGCTGGGCGGCGGCTTTGAAGGCGAGATGACCGGCTACGACAACATGCGGTTCTTCTCGCGCATCTACAACACGCCGTTCCGCAAGATGTTCGATTTCGTCGTCGAGTTCAGCGAGCTCGGGGCCAGCATCTACCAGCCGGTGCGCTTCTATTCCGACGGCATGCGCATGCGCCTGGCATTGGGCGTGTCGCTGGCGATCGACTTCGAGTGCCTGCTGATCGACGAGGTGATCTCGGTCGGCGACCAGCGCTTCCAGAAAAAATGTCACCGCGAGATATTCGAGCGCCGGGCGCATTGCGGCATGATCCTGGCGGTGCATGATCCCCGCCTTGTTGAAGAGTACTGCACCCATGCCCTGGTGCTGAAGGACGGCCGCGGCCGCGTGTTCGACGACGTGGCACTGGCCTGCGACATCTACACGACCCTTTAAGCCCGTCCGAATGGTCAACCCATCCATCGCCCGCTGGCTTGCCCCCCGGATCGTTCGTGCCTGGGCCGATGTGGTGCAAGGGAACCGCGCCCGCGATGCGCGCGACTGGGCGACCGCGGCGCAGCGTTATGCCCGGGTGCTGGAGCTGCAGCCGCGCCGGGCGGCGATCTGGGTGCAACTGGGCCACGCCCGCAAGGAGCAGGGCGAGGTGGCCGCGGGCGAGGCGTGCTACCGCCGCGCCCTGGCGGTGGACGACCGCAACCCCGACACGCATGTGCAGCTCGGTCACGCGCTGAAGCTGCTGGGACGCCCGGAGGAAGCGGCCGAGGCCTATCTCGCGGCGCTGCTGCTGGACCCCGCCTTCACCGTCCCAAGGCGGGAACTCTACGGGCTCGGCATGTCGCGCCCCGGGCTGTTGCTGGCGCTGAGCCGGGGATCGTTGCAGGCCGCCCGGGAGCCGCGGCTGCCGCGGGCGCTGTTCACGCTCAACGGCCTGTTTCATGGCGATTCGCGGCCGGACGGCCTCGGGCCGCCGGTGCTGGCGGAGCACACGGTCCGGCTGGAGCCGGGCGACATTGGCGTCTATGTGGACATCCAGTGTGCGCCGCCGCAGACGCCGCCCGGCACCATCATGGTGACGCTGCACGGCAGCGACCGCCGGCTCGATCTGCAGGAGCAGGAGAACGGCTTCGGGCCGCACGTCTTCACCTGGCGCGCCGCCAACCCGTCGCCGGGCGACTACTGTTTCACCCTGCGCGGCGACCTGCAGCCCGGCATGCTGCTGCGTTATGTCGAAATCAGCCTGCTCGATACCGCCTCGGCGCGCATCGCGCCGCTTCCCCCGTTCGAGGACATCGCCGCACCGCCGCTCGACGAGATCAAGAATCTCATCATCGGCACCACCGGCGTGTGCAACGCCAGCTGCATCCACTGCCCGACCAACAAGCTCGCCCACACTGCCCGTACCACCTCCGCCATGCCGATGGCGCTGTTCCGTTCGCTGCTGGAGCAGATCCGCGACCATCGCATCGCCATCGAGGGACATATCAGCTTCGGCCTGTTCGGCGACGGGCTGACCGACCCGCATGTGGTGGAGCGCGCGCGCCTGGTGCGCCGGATGTTTCCCGGCAGTCGGCTGCATGTGAACACCAATGCCGCGGCCTATGACCCGGCCAGGCACGCGGCGCTGAAAGACGCGGCGACGCTGGTGGCGGTGCATGTGGAATCGCTGGACCCGGCGCGCTACGCCCGGCTGATGCCGCCGTTCCGGCTGGACAATGTGCTGCCCAAGGTGCATCGGATTCTGGCCGATATGCCCGGCGTGGCCGGCATCACCAGCCCGGTGCATCGCGAGAACCTCGATGAGCTGGCGGCGATGCGCGACCATTTCGCCGGGCGCGGCGCCGGGCTGCCGCATTTCAGCCCGCTGTCGAACCGTTGCTCGCGCGAGGACGTCTATCGTGGGCTTAGCTTGGCCCCGACCTCCGGCACCTGCAACCAGTTCGCCGCCTCCGACCTGATCGTCGATTGGGACGGCACGGTGCTGGTCTGCTGCAACGACTTCCTGCGCCAGGAGCCGGTCGGCAATTTGTCCACCACGCCGCTGCCGGAGATACTAGGCGGCACAAAGCGGCGGCGCCTGCTTGATTTGCTGCGGACCGGCCGCTGGGACGAGTCGGCAACCTGCCGCAGCTGCAAATTCGATTGCGACCGCAAGCTTCCCGAGCTGGTGCGCGAGCGGCTGGCAAACGAATAGAAGTTTTTGCTTCTTTTTTCAAAACGCTCTCATTGTGAAGCGTGTTGGTATGGTCCCAATCCTGCTGCGCCCATGATCCACGCCTGCGGGGATGAGGCGGCTCCGAGGGCTTCGATGGTTCTGCGCCAGCTGAGGTAGTATGGCAGGTTGG
>Ga0326727_10012722_pt1 | contig 19057 bp, 13 predicted proteins | sample MB2enrmetagenome_FD_207643 | JGI IMG/M metagenome (GOLD analysis project Ga0326727, IMG submission 207643) | Lab enriched peat soil microbial communities from McLean, Ithaca, NY, United States - MB29MY | ecosystem: Environmental > Terrestrial > Soil > Wetlands > Peat | place: USA: New York...
GGTTGGATTGGAACTCGACAGAACGTGAAACGCTATCACGCAAAGCCGCCAAGCCGCAAAGAGGCGTAGGGATACCTCGACACCCTCTCCTTAGGATTTCAAGGGCGCAGCCCTTGGCTATAATTAGGCATTCGTCATCTCCTCACGCGTATGACGGATGGGGGCGGCGGAAATCGGCATCGAGCCGGTAAATATTTCGCGACAATTTGGTTACCACCGCGCCTGCGCCGCGACGGCCGCCTGCCCGAGCGCGATCCCACCGTCGTTGGGCGGAACCAGGGCGTGCAGGAACACTTCGAACCCGCGTGAGCGAAGGCCCGCCACCGTCGTGCCCAGCAATCGCACATTCTGGAACGTCCCGCCGCTCAGACAGACGCGCCGTAGCCCGGTTTCCGTGCCAATCCTCCGGCAGACCTCGACCGTCGCCTCCGCCAGAGTGTTGTGGAACTTCGCAGCCATCTGTCCGCGCGGCGCGCCCGAGGAAACCTGGCGCGCGATACTCTCGATGGCCGGCCGGAAATCGACTTGCCACGGGCCGTCGCCGTCGATTCCATAGGGATAGCGCTCGGCACACCCCTCCTCGGAGATCATCTCCAGTTCGATGGCCGCCTGCCCCTCGAAGTTCACCTCCTGGCGCAGCCCGACGATGGACGCCACCGCGTCGAAAAGCCGGCCGCAGGACGAAGTCCGGACGGTGTTGACACCGCTTGAGATCATGCGCCGCACCACGCGGACGTGGCCTTGCGGCGCGGCTTCGAAGGGCACATCGGGGCCAAAAACGTCGATCAGGTAGGCCAGGGCGGGGCGCCAGGGCTGGCGTATGGCTGCGTCACCGCCGGCCAACGGGACGTACCGCAGGTGCGCGCGCCGTTCGAAGCCGCCGTAGCCCGCCACCAGAAACTCGCCGCCCCAAATGGCGCCGTCCGTGCCGTATCCCGTGCCGTCGAAAGCCACCCCGATGGTTTCGCCCGTTAAGCCGTTTTCGGCCATGCAGGAAGCGATGTGCGCGTGATGGTGCTGCACGCCGATCTTGGGCAGGCCCTCCAGTTCCAGCGCGTATTTGGTGCTGAGATAGGCCGGGTGCAGATCGTGCGCCACCGCCTGCGGCGCCGCGCGAAACAGCTTTTTCAGGTTGGCCAGAGTCTCCTCGAAGAAGAGCAGCGTTTCGTAATTCTCCAGGTCGCCGATATGCTGGCTCAGAATGGCGTGGCGCCCTTTGGTGAGGCAGAAAGCGTTTTTCAACTCGCCGCCGCAGGCCAGCAGTTCCGGCACGGCGCGGCCCAGGTCGAGGGTTTGCGGAGCATATCCGCGCGACCGGCGCAGCACCCGTTCGCGGCCTTCGAAAGTGCGCACCACCGAATCGTCGGTACGCATGTAGATGTCGCGATTATGCGTGAGGAACCAGTCCGCCACTCCGCCGATTCGTTCCTGCGCCTGGCGGTTATCCACTACGATGGGCTCTTCGCTGATATTGCCGCTGGTCATCACCAGCACATCGAAAGCGGCGCCGTCGAATAGCAGATGATGCAGCGGGGTATAAGGCAGCATTACGCCCAGGGTGCGATTCCCCGGCGCGATGGCCTGCGGCAGATCGGCCGACGCCCGGCGCGGCAAAAGAACGATGGGCCGCCGCCAACCGGTGAGCAATGCGCCATCCGCAGCGGACACTTCGCAAAGCGCCTCCACCGCCGCGAGGTCGCGCGCCATCAGGGCGAATGGCTTATCGCTGCGCCGTTTGCGCAGGCGCAGGCGCTCGACGGCGGAAGCGTTGCGCGGATCGCAAGCCAGATGGAAACCGCCGAGCCCCTTGATAGCCACGATCTCGCCGGCCGCTAGACGCCGCCGCGCCTCGGCGAGGAACGCTCCCTCCCGGGGTGCTCCCCGGGACCGGCTCGGAATGAGGCCCCCTGTTACTGACGCGGGCCCAGTGGCCTCGGCGAGGACCTCTTCCTCATGGGGTGCTCCGCGGGTCCGGCTCGGAATGAGGCCCCCTGTTACTGACGCGGGCCCAGTGGCCTCGGCGAGGACCTCTTCCTCACGGTCGCGTCCTCCCGGTTCGGAGCGTTCTCTCTCCGAGCCGTGACCGTCAGGGAGCGATAGCTTTCCCGTGATTGCCGGACCGCACAACGGGCAGGCATTCGGCTGCGCATGGAACCTGCGATTCGCCGGGTCGTCGTATTCCTTCTGGCAAGCCGCGCACATGCGAAATGGCGCCATGGTGGTGCTGGCGCGATCGTAGGGGATGTCGCGAATGATGGTGTAGCGCGGTCCGCAATTGGTGCAATTGGTGAATGGGTATCCGAAACGCCGGTTGCCCGGCTCGCGGCAATCGCGCAAACAGTCGGGGCAGGTGGCCACGTCCGGCGAAATCAGGGCGAATTCGCCGGTCTCCACCGCGCTATGGCGAATCTCGAAGCTCGTGCCGCCCTCGGGCGCGAGCTCGGCGGCCTCCATTTCCTGGATCCACGCGAGCGGCGGCGCTTCCGCGCGCACCGCGTCCACAAAGCGGTCCACTGCATCCGGATCGCCTTCCACTTCCGCCACCAATCCAGACGAGGAGTTCAGTACGTAGCCCGCAAGCTGCCACCTGGCCGCCAGATTGTGCACGAAGGGCCGAAACCCCACGCCCTGCACGATGCCGCGCAGACGGATGCGAACCCGCTTCATCCATCCCACCGGCCGCGCTCGCGCAACTTGGCCACCTCGTCGCGCGCCAGTTGTTGCAACCGGGTGACATCCACCTTGGCGGTGCGGTTCATGGGCATGTTTCCGGGTTCCAGAATCACGTAATGCAGTGGGCGCATGTAGCTCGCGAGCGAGCGCGCGTGTTTCCGCAATTCCGCTTCCGTTAGATCCGCGCCCGGCGCCTTTTCGACGAACGCCACGATCCCTTCGCTCCACATGCGATGCTCGTGGCCCACGACACCGACGCTGGCCACCTGGTCCACCAGGGTGCTGAAATGTTGTTCCACATCGCCCGGAAAAACCTGGTGCCCCGCCGGCTTAAGCACCCATTTGGCGCGGCCGCAGAAATGCAGGCCGTCCTGGTCCACGGAGCCCATGTCGCCGGTGTACAGCCAGCCGTCCCGCGAGAGCGTAGCCGCCGTCGCTGCCGCATCGTTCACGTAACCCAGGAAATTTTGCGGACCGTGGAAACAGATATGCCCCACCTGGCCCGCGGACAACTCCGCGCCGGCCGATCCCGCGGGGTCCATGGCTTCCCGGATCGACAGCCGGTAAGCCGGCATCCCCCATCCGATGCCGCGCGCCACTTCGCCGGCATCGGGTGTAAGCCGCGTGTAGGTGCAAAAACCCGAAGCCTCCGTGAGCCCCAGGCCGGTGCCGATCGACGGCGCCATCCGCAGCATGCGCTCCAGAAAAGGCCGCGGCACGGCCTGGCCGCCGTAAACCGCCGACCGCAAGCTGGTGAGATTGCGCTTGGCATAGTCCGCGGTGCGCCATTCGAGGTTGAACATCGCCGGAATCTGCCCGATCAGCGTGACCCTGTGCCGCTCGATGGCGTCCAGGCTTTTGACGGCGTCGAAGAATTCCAGCGTCACCGCCGTCGCGCCCGTGAACAGGGCGGTGATGAGGATTTCCGCCTGCCCGCCGACGTGCGATGCCGGCAGATTGCACAGTACCCGCTGCCCCGGTCCGAATGCGAACGCCGTTCCCAGGCAGAGATTCTGGCAGGTGATGCCGCGGTGCGAGAGCAGCGCCGCTTTGGGCGAACCTGTGGACCCGGTGGTGAAAATGACTTGCACCCCGTCATGCTCCGTGGGCCCCGAATACTGCGCCGCCGGCCGGTCCTGCGCGGCGCGCATCCAGCCGGCGAAACTGTGGGCGCCGGCGATGCACTCCGCGGCGGGCGAGAATTGCACCAGGTGTTCGACAAAGCCGCACCGCTCGCGGACCGCTTCACCGAGCGCCGCAAAATCTGCCGCCGGCGTTTTTCCCAGGAAGCAGTAGCCCTTGGCCTGCACCAGGCCGAGGCAGCGAACGACCTCCGCGGGAGGCAATCGGAGGTCCAAGGGCACATGGATCGCGCCCAGACGGAAGCAGGCGTACTCCAGCAGAATGTGCTCGTCGAGCAGCGGGAGCGACGCCGCCAGGTAATCGCCCGCGCGAAAGCCGCGATGCCACAGCTCGTTGGCCAGAGCCATGGAGCCGCGCTGCAATTGCCGCCAGGTGAGTACCGTGCCGCGCGTGGCGTTGACGATAGCGGGCTCCTCGGGATGGCGTGCGGCCCAGTAATCCACCGCGGAATGGATCAAGTGCCGGTCTCGGTGCTCCTGCTCGTACCGATCGAGGGTAACTTGGGGAATGGGAAACATGGTCAGTCGCGGCCGTGGCGATTGAGGTGCAATTCGTAGTTCTCGCGATGCAGCTTCACAATCGTGTCCAGTATAAACCCGCAGATCAACAGCAGGCTGCTGATCACCGCGAGGCCACAGGCCAGGATAGCCCTGGGAAACTTCAGCACCAGCCCGGTATGCATGAATTCGATCACCACCGGCACTCCGATGGCCAGCGCGACTGCCAGAAAGAGCGCCGACATGGCCGTAAAGAAGACCAGTGGCTTGGCGTCTTTGTAGACCCACAGGATCTCGCGCAGAACGCGGAAGCCGTCTCCGAAAGTGCGCAGCTTGGAGTAGCTGTCCGGCGGCCGGTCGCGGTACTCGATGGGGATTTCGGCCACGCTGAATCGCTTTTCGAGCGCGTGCAGGGTCATGCCGGTCTCCAGTTCGAATCCGTCGCTGGGGATGGTCAGGTTGCGGATGAACGTACGGCTGCAGCAGCGGTATCCCGACATGATGTCGTTCAGGCGGCACCGGAAAAGCAGGTTGATACTGCGGGTGACCAGCGCATTCCCGAAGCTGTGGAACGGCCGTTGGTTGTGTTTGCGATATCCGCCGGCGGCGCGCCGGTCGCCCACCGCCATGTCGGCGCGCCCGGCGCGCACGGGCTCGATCAGCCGATTCACGTCCGCGGCCGGATACGTATCGTCGCCATCCACCATCACGTAGAGATCGGCCTCCACCTCCCGAAACAAGGCCCGCGCCACCGCGCCTTTTCCTTGGCGATAGACCGGGATTACCGTCGCTCCGGCCTCGGCCGCAGCGCGCGCCGTCTGGTCCGTGGAATTATTGTCGCCTACGTAGATGACGGCGTCCGGCAATTCGCGCCGAAATTCGGCCACCACTTTGGCGATGGTCCGCTCTTCGTTGTAACAGGGGACGAGCACCGCGATCTTCACGCCGTGGACCTCCGCAACACTGCCAGCAGCGATTGTCCGAAGGGTGGGGCGATCGCGCCCTCGATAGCCGAGAGAATCGGCACCATGCAACGGTCGAAAACCGCGATTTGCCCGTCCGACTGTGTCTCGCGTTTGAGCACGCGGGCATTCACCCACCAGCCGAAGAATCCCGCGGCGTTCACGTAGCGCAGCTTGCGGATTTCGAGCCCCGCCGCCTCCGCCAGGCTGACCAGTGCGCCGCGCCGATAGCGCCGGTAGTGGCCCAAATTGCGGTCGATCGGCCCGTAGAGCGCATCGAAGGCCGGGACCAGCAGCACGATGACGCCGCCCGGCACGAGGACTTCGGCCATGGCGCGCAATGCCGCGCGGTCGTCCTCGATATGTTCCAGGACGTTCACGCAGACTATCGAATCGGGAAGGAACCGGGCCAGATCGCGGAACGCGTCACTCGCGGCCTCGCAAGTGAGGACATGCAAGTTGCCGCGGCCGGGGAAGCGCTCGAGGAGGCTTAGAACGCAAGCCTCCTCGCGGTCCAGGGCGACCACCAATTCGCGGTCCAGCAACAGTCCGGTGAAATTCCCGATGCCACATCCCACTTCCACCACACGTTGCCCCAATTCGCGCACTACCAGGCGGCTCTGCCACGCGAAGTAATTCTTCGCCCGGGTCATCTGTCGCTGATCTTCGAGCGTGAAGGCGGTGGATGGCTGGAGCACCTAACTTATCATGACAAAAGATTGTTCACCGCTGAGACGCGGAGACGCGGAGAATCAAGAAAAAAGCAAATCAGAGAACGCTGAGGGGGCAGAGGTAACGTTCGTTTCCTTCGGGGGGACGCGAAACTCGTGGGAGCAGCGGCGAGACTTCGAACTCCCGATGTAGTGGAAATTGGCATGAGACAGTATCGGGCCCGGCGATATATGGCCGGGCCCTGAGGGCGCGCCCAATCGGTCCGCAGGTTACCAACCGGTTACCAACCTGCCCCACAGAAAATGGGCCGCCTCATATTCCCTGACCGCACCTGTTGCGCGCGCGCCTGAAAAAAACGAAGGTTACCTCCGCCCCCTCAGCGTTCTCTGATTTTGCTTTTCTTAAATCTCCGCGTCTCTGCGTCTCAGCGGTGAATACTCCCTAGAAAAACCGGCGCCCGTTCTGCAGCACCGGCTTGCGGCAAGTCCCACAGAACTCCTTCTCCTTCACGTCCAGTCTCTCCACGGCGTGGCTCGACGCCATCACGCAGCGCCAGTCCGCACAGTGCCGCAGGCCGAAGGTGTGGCCCAGTTCGTGCGATGCCTCTTTCACCAGCCGCTCCCGCAACAGATCGTGCCGCGCCGGCAGTCCGTAGAATTCTTCGTGCAGCCGCGCGGTCGACACCACCGCGCAGTTGCCATCGAGTTGGGCCTCCCCGAACACGAAGGTCAGCACCGGAACGAACAGGTCGCAGTCGGTCACGCCCAATACGCGAGCGTCGGGATCGGCCATCCGCTCGAGGCGCTCGATGATCGCCGTGGAGTAATACTGCTGCCGGCGCAAGTCGAAACAAAAAGTCAGGTCGAGCGTCTCCGGCCGGATGCGGCAGGGGGTGCGGAAGGTGCGTGCCAGCGCCGCTGCCAGGTGCTCCAGGTCGTTAAGCCCTGGCGAGACACTTACCCCTTGCCCGGCTCCGTTGGAAAGCCCGAGCGGGATGAGATGAATCGGTTTCACCGTAGTCCGTAACGTCGCAGTTTGTTGTACAACGTGGTGCGGTCTATATCCAGAATCCGCGCCGCCCGCGAGAGATTGTGCTGCGTCTCCCGCAGAATGCGCTCGATATGCGCCCGCTCCATATCTTCCAGCGTCTTGCCGCCCTTGGGCTCATCGGCCTGGAATTGGAACGAAAAGTCCGACGGACGGATCTCCGTGCCGCGGCCCACTACCATGGCGCGCTCCACCGCGTTTTCCAGTTCGCGAACGTTGCCCGGCCAGTCGTGGCGCATCAGTGTTTCCAGCGCTTCCGGCGAAATCTGCGGCATGGGCCGGCTGGTGGCCATGCAGAACTTGTTGAGGAAGTGATTCACCAGCAGCGGAATATCCTCGCGCCGTTCGCGCAACGGCGGCAGGTCGATACAAAAAACGTGCAGCCGGTAATATAAATCCGGCCGGAAGGAGCCGGCTTTCACCAGCGTCTCCAGATTCTTGTTGGTGGCGGCGATACACCGGAAATCCACCTTGATCTGCTGGTTGCCGCCCACCCGCACGATCTCCTTCTCCTGCAGCACGCGCAACAGGTCCGTCTGGGTCCGCAGGCTGATGTCGCTGATCTCGTCCAGGAAGACCGAGCCGCCATCGGCCACCTCGAATTTGCCTTTCTTGCGGTACTGAGCGCCGGTGAATGCGCCTTTCTCGTGGCCGAAGAGCTCGCTTTCGAGCAGCGTTTCCGTGAGCGCGCCGCAGTGGATCGTCACCAGCGGCATATAGCGCCGCGGACTGGCCGCGTGCAGTGCCCGCGCCACTACTTCCTTGCCCGTGCCGCTCTCCCCGGTGATCAAAACGGTGGCCTCGGTGGGCGCCACCATCTCTATCAGTTCCACCACCTTTTTCATGGCGGGGCTCTTGCCGATCAGCTCCGTGCCGGGCGAGGCTTCCTGCAGATTCTCGCGCAGCCGGACTACCTCGCGCCGCGCCCGCTTGTGCTCCAGCGCGTTGGTTACCAGGTGCGAAAGCTCGTCCGGATCCACCGGCTTGGTGATGTAGTCGTAGGCGCCCACTTTGAGGGCTTGCACTGCCGTCTCCACGGACGCATAGCCGGTCATGATAATGACCGTGAGCTCCGGATCGGCCTCCCGCAGGCGCGCCTGCAACTCCATGCCGTCCATGCCCGGCATCTTGATGTCGAGGAGAGCAATATCGAATTCCGACTGTTGGATCACTTCCAGCGCCTCACGCGCGCCGGCTACCGGCCTGGCCGAGAACCCTTCGCTGGTAAACCATTTGCCCAGCGAGTCCCGCACCACCAACTCATCGTCGACGATCAGTATTTTACCCTTGGTCTTTACCGCAGTTGTAGGGTCTATGGCCGTTGCCATTGGTTCCTCCCGTTAACCTCGGCGGCCGGCGGATACGTTCCCTCAAATGGAATCGCCCGCGCCGCCGTACTCACCCGAATTCTTCTCCGTCCAACCGGTCCGATGGACGCGATTGCCGAGTCACGTTGCGCCCGGCGACCGCCCGCTTGGTACAAAAATATCGCGCTCACTTGCTCACCCCCGCCGGTACCGCGGCCGCTACCGGCAGCATCACTCGAAACTCGGTGCCCACGCCGGGTGTGGAATCGACCATGATGTCGCCGGCGTGCTGTTGGATAATGCTGTGCGCCACCGCCAGCCCCAGCCCGGTGCGATTCTGGTCCTCCTTGGTAGTAAAAAAGGGATCGAAAATACGCGGCAAAACATCCGGCGGGATGCCGCACCCGGTATCTTTCACGCGCACCAACCCGTTCTCCGTGCTCGGGTCGAATTCCGTGGAGACCAGCAATTGGCCGCCTTTGGGCATAGCTTCCGCGGCGTTCATCATGAGCACCAAAACCACCTGCTGCACCTGGTTGGCATCGCACAGCACCGGCGGCAGATCCGTCCCCAGCTTTTCCTGGAGCTCGATGTTCTGCATGGCCAGCTTGTGCTGCACCAGCAGCACGGCACGGTGCACCACGGTGTTCAGGTCGTTGGGCTCGCGAATACTCGGCGCTTGCCGGGAAAAAGTCAGCAGGGATTTCACCAGCTCGCCGCAGCGTTTGCTCTCGTGCTCGATGGTCTGCATCTGCTCGGCAAGTTCGTCGCGCTTCGGGAACTCCTGCTTCTGCAGCTCGCGCCCCACCAGCCGCGCATAGGTCAGGATGCCGAATAGCGGGTTATTGATTTCGTGCGCCACGGTGGCCGCCAGCTTCCCGATGGAAGCCATTTTTTCGGAATGCAGCAGGGTCTTGTGGACGCGCTCCAGTTCCGCTGTCTTGCGCCGCACCTGCTCCTCGATTTTGGCCTGCACGCCGCCCACTTCCGCGGCCATCTTGTTGAACGAAGTAGCCAGGTCGCCCAGCTCGTCGTCCCACCGGACCGGCAGCCGGTGCTCCAGGTCGCCCTTCGCCACACGGCGCATACCGGCCCTCAGCTCCTTTACCGGACGGTGCACCACAATCCACATGAACACTACGGCCGCTCCACAGCCAAACAGGGTGGCGCCCACCAGGAACCAGGTGAGGTTGGCGCGGTGGGTCTGAAGCTGCCGATCCACCGCGGCCAGAGAGAGCGTGGTATCGATCACCCCCAGGATTCTCAGGCCGGCCTCGTGCACGTGGCAGGAGCCGTTGGAACACTCGGGCGCGTTTTCAATTTCCTGCATCACCGCCAGCATCCTTTGACCGTGCCTGTCGGTGAAGTAGCGCGTGCGGTCGCGGCGGGAAAGCTTCGCCAGGGGCGCCGACCGGGCATGGCAGCCGATACATCCTTCGGCGGTCTTGTCGACCGGCGTGCCCAGCTCCTTGGCATCGGTGGAATAGATGATCAGGCCATCTTTGTTGAGGATGCGGATGCGCTGAATCCCCGGTCCGCTGCCCAGCTCCTGGATCATATTCAGGAGCGCGTCCTTGTCATTGCGCAGCATTTCGTAGTGCGTGCTGCGGACGATCAAATCGGTGATGCGATTGGCCGACTGCTCCACCTGGTCCTGGGAGAAATGCTGCTCCGAACGAAGATTGACGATTCCGAAAAGCCCAAAAAAGACCGCCGTACTGGCGATCACGCAGATCGCGAGTTTGGCGGCCACTCCCATGCGAAATCGGCGGGAAATCTCCATTTTTGGCGGATTGCGGCGGTTGTGCTATGCCACCCCGACTGAGTCCGCCTCCGTTTCTTCCATTTCCAGAGACTTTTGGTCCTTCGACTGAGCCTCGAAAATGGGGAAATAGTGCGCGATCATACGGAAGATCGCAAAACCCGCGGCCACAATCGACAGCGTGACCGCAACTTCGCTCCACCGCGGAATGTAGTGCGTGCCCGACCCGGCTTCGAGACCGGTCGTCCCCACGTTCAGGCGGTTGGCGATGAAGCTGAACACCACCATCACCGCGCAGGCATACAAACGGCCGGGACTCGACCGGATTCGCTGCTGGTAGAGCAGCACCGTGGGAACCACCATAAGGCCGATTTCCAGGAAGAAAAGCCAGGTCTCGATGCGGTTCTGCGCCAGCAGCGCGAAGGCGTGCCGGTGGCTCAGGTCCAGAAAACGAATCCACAGATATACGCTCAATACCACCGCCAGCACGCGCGCCATGCTCATCAGCAGGGGCAACTCCAGCGCGCGGCCGAACGCCCGGCTGCTGTGCCACGATTCGAAGATGGTCATGGCCAGCCCCACCGCAATCGCCGAAATAAAGAACAGCAGCGGCAAAATCGGGCTGTACCAGAGCGGATAAAGCTTCTCCGGCACGATCAGGAACAAGCTGCCCAGCGAGCTCTGGTGCAAGGTGGAGAGCAGCACGCCCAGGATCATCAGCGGCACGGAAATTCTGTGGATCCACTCGAGAGGCTTGTGCAGGCCGAACTTTTCCAGCACCACCGGCAGGAACTCCAGGAACAGCACGGTGGTATAGAGGGTGACGCACCAGGCCACTTCGAACATCACCGAGTGCGGATTCCACATCACCAGCGGATGCCACAGGCGGTCCGGGCGTCCCAAGTCGTACAGCAACCCCACCACCACCAGCGAGTAGCCGAGGAACGCCGTCAGGATCGCCGGCCGCAGAATCGGTTTGTATTTTTCAATGTTGAAGATATGGACCATGGCCACCAGGGTGAAACCGCCTGCCGCCAGGCCCACCCCGCACATCACATCGAAGGCGATCCAGAGTCCCCACGGGAACTTGTCGCTCAGGTTGGTAGATCCGCCCAACCCGTAAAACACCCGCAGGTAAGTGGCATACAGCCCGCTCATCACGATGGCCGCGAAAATCGCGCGCCACAGCGTGATTTTGGGGAATTTCTTGATCACCGCCGTGTCTCCTTTTTGACGCCTTCCTTCTTGGCCACTTCGGCGCGCCGGTTGGTGATCCAGTAGATACCGCCCAACAGCACCGTGCCCGTGGACACCACGTCGGGCACCAGTTCCAGGACCCTCCAGGTGGTCTCCGGCAAGGGCTCGTCCGGTACGTTGGTCCGCAGTCCGATTTGCTCAAACGGCACCGCCGAAAGGTACAGCACCGAAGTGCCGCCCACTTCCTGGATGCCGTATATCTTGCCGTAGTATTCACCGGGCTTTTCGGCCAGCCGCCGCTTGGCCTCTTGAATCAGTTCGTCACGGTCGCCGTTGATGGTGGCGCCGACCGGGCAAACCTCGGCGCAAGCCGTCTGCCTGCCAGCGCTCTGCCGTTCGTAGCACATATTGCATTTGCGCATCTTCGGCAGGCGGCTGTTCCATTCGTAGGTGGGCACCTGGAACGGGCATGCCTGCATGCAATAACGGCAGCCCATGCACTTGTCGCCATCGTAGGTCACCGGACCCAGAGCGGTCTTTTGCAAAGCCCCCACCGGACAAACCGAGACGCACGCCGGCTGCAGGCAGTTCATGCACAGACGCCGGCAGAACTTGTCGCCGAAGGTCTGGACGGCGGTGAGCTTGTGCGCCGAGATCTTCTCTTCGGCTGCAATTTTGTCGTTGTAGGGCAGGCCCCAACGCTCCGCACAGGCCCCTTCACATGCCTTGCACCCGATGCAGAGGGTGCTGTCGTATAGGATTGCCTTTGACATATAAAGGTCCTCAACTCCATTTTTAACAGAAATCGAAGCAAATGTGTAGCGAAAACTTACAGGGCAACTTTAGACGGTGAGGAAGAACTCAGCGGTTACCTCGGCCCAGTTGGTGTCCGGCACGTCTGAAAGAAGGTCGTCCACAGGCCTGCCGCCATCGGCTGCAACCGCCCCGGCGAGCGCCGGTTGACGCGCATACAAACGTTCGGCCGCCTCTCGCATCCACTCACGAACCAAGCCTTTAGGAACCAGGTTGCGCGCGGTACTCTCTTCGTCCGGAACGTGAACCGCCACCAGCCAGCCCTTCCCATAGGGGTCGCTCCGCAGCGCGGCCGGATTGTTCGCAAGCTCGTTGTTGACTTCCATCACTTCGCCTTCGGTGGGCGAAACCATCTCAGTCTTCACGCCATCGCGGAAAAACGTGAGGATTTTCTGCCCCTGCCGGATCCATTGGCCGGGCTTGGGCAGTTCGATTTTTTCGATTTTCCCGAGCAGCGCCGCGGCGAATTCGTCGGCGCCCACGCGCACAACGTTCTTGCGTTCCTGCATTAGCCAGCTATGCCCGGAGTGATACGAAACGGTCTCCGGAACATGAAAACCTTCCACCATGTCGCCGCCCAATTGGGCCGGGACGGCTTTCGACGCGGATACCGGAACGGTGTGCATCGCCTTGCCTCTGTTCACTATGTAATCCAGAAGGATGAAGCTCAAGAACATTGCCAGAACCAGAATGACTGTCATAATCTCTTTCCAACCTTTCTGGCTCTTATAAGGGCACGGCTGTTGCCAAACATTGCCGTTTTTTGCAACTCTAACTGTCGCAATTTCAGTCAAATACGGGCCGTGGCTTTTTACAACAGGAGCGCGTTGTAGATAATTGCAACGGCGACTTGTTCAACTTCTCACCTATTGCACGAGAAACGGGACAGTTAGGCGGGATGTGGACAAATCCGACCGTGCTGTAGGAAATTGCAACGCCGTCAGGCTGACTTCGCCGGATACCCGACGCTCTGGCTGTACATCACCTTCTGCATTGGCCGCAAATTCAACAGCGCGGTAAGCGCCGGAACATCCACCATAGCCCGAAACCAAGCGCCCAACCCTTCCGACGCGGCATATAGATACACGTTCTGGCCGATAAACCCGGCGTGCGCATTGGACCAGGCGATTTGCGTCGCTGGCTCGATCCGCATGCCCCTGGCCGCGCCATATTTCTCGAGGTCGGCCACGTACAGCAGGCTTAGCGGCGCCCGCCCCACGCCCGCCTGCGTGCCGGTCTTTGACCGGTGGTCGCCCGGCAGCACCGGCTTGAGGGTGTGACCGGCGGCGTCGTAGAGGTAGATCCCTTCGGCCAGGAATACGTAGACGTCCATCTCCTTGACGCCCATGGCCGACGGCGCCGTCCGCCCGCCGCTCTCGATGCGGTTGACTCCAAACGCGGCCCATAACAGGTTGGAGAGCATCTGCGGCGAGAGCTTCTCCTCACCGAGATCCCGGCTGGTCTTTCTTAGGCTAAGCGCCTCCAGCAGCGACTTGGCCCCTTTAGTCTCGGGTTTTGGCAACGCGATGGCCGGCAAACTCTGGGCCACGCCTGGTTGCGGCACTGTTTGCGGGTGCGCCAACGCCGCCAGGACCGGCCCCGTCGCCGCGGCGCCTCGCAAGAATTCTCTGCGTCGCATAAGTCTTCTCTGAAGACTATATTAGGACACTTTTCTCCGATTAGCTAAACCGGCGGCCGGCTTTGACCCCTCCGCAAGGCGGCTGGTATCTGAGAGCACGTCTTACGCAGGGCCACGACGCCTTTGGAGGGCAGGTTGTCAACCCGATGCCATTTCGTTTCCCACTTCCGGACATGCATAAATAGTGGGGCGGACGCCTACGGGGGCGCCTTTTGGCCCGGGCATAGGCGGCAAAATGAGGCCGTTCGCGAAGATGACCCGGGGTGTTAGGCGATCCAGCTTCGCGGCCGCTTTTGGGTGCAACTTCCCACAAGGGACTTGGGGACAACGGCCCGAAGTCACTTTACGATAACGCCGTTTTCTTGCCCTTATCGGAAAATGCATGCGCACAAGGTCCACCTCACATCGCTTCGGAACCACACGGCTATTCCCATTGGAGTTGCCTCCGAGCGGCTTGATCCGCTCACGATGGCCGGGAGCGGTTTCGACTTCGCCGCATTCTGGTTGCACCGCCTTTTTCCACTGAAGAACCACATCCTATCGTCCCGGCAGAGTCATGCTGACTTCAGGCAGTTCCAACGAGTCCACGACGAGCATCTCGACCGTCCGTTTCGCCGGCGCCAGCTGGAGGCCGAGATTGTCTTTGAGGAACTGCTCGATGCGCTCGTCATCTGGAGGCTGTTCGAATCTGTAATATCCGCGCAGGCCGGTCTCATCTACCACGAATTTCTTGAGCCGCCATTCCAGGCCGCCCACAAACGTAAACATCGTGGGTCCCAGCGATTTGAGTTCGACCACCTTCGGGTTAGGGGCCGTAAGGACGAGAGCATCAACCTCCCTTTTCTCCCAGTGGAACTTTAGCTTGAACGCCCGCTGGAGCGCTTCGCGCAGGAGTAGCGGCTCATCATTACCGCCCTTGGGGAGCGAGACGCAGAAATCGTAGCGTGTGTCCAGCAGATCGGACGAGCTTTCCAACCGCGTGGTATAAGTTGAGAAGGCGTATGTGAGAATCGTCCGCAGCGTGAGGCCCTCGCCCTGCGCGTAACCAGGGTTTAGGTTCAGGTTCCCGCCCTTTTTTGTTGCCGGACGCAGAATGACCGCGAAGAGCGGCTCCGTGGTGTTCTCCTCCAAAATCCGGAGGCCGCGCCGGAGGGGATTGGGATTCAGCGGTCGGCCCGCAATGAGGTTCTCCAACACGGCATCGGTGAGTTGCGTCGGGTACAGGATGCCACGCACAATGCCGTCCTTATCCACAAGCACGGTTTGCGGTCTGCCCTCAATACCGTATGCCTTGAACGTGGACCCGTTGCGGTCTATACCAACTTCTCCCGAGATTGGCCGCTTAGCCAGGAAGGGCTCGACGGTTGAAGGCTGCTCGTCTGTAATCGACACGAACCGGACATCCCCGAATTTGTCGGCGAGAGCGTTGAAATGGGGAATTTCCTGAATACAGTAGCCGCACCACGTGGCCCAGAACTCGATGACAGTTGGCTTGCCTTTCAGGGTTTCCAAACTCGTGTGTCGTGTGGCTGGTATCGTTCGCTCTAGGTTCACTGAGGGCGCGGGATTTCCGACCTCCAGATCCTGTGCGGCGACAGAAAAGGAAAACACAGCCAGTGCGGCTATCGCACATGTCACGGAACTCGGCATTACGAGCCTCCGGTTACTGAGTATTTCATACGGAGCGCTCCGATTCAATGAAGAAACCACGGTGCCGTCCCGCTCCACTTGTCGGTGACTCTAATTACCGGAATCCGACGTTCTCCGAGCAGATTGTCAGCCACTCGGAAACAACTTCCTCGAAAGTGGGGTTATCGTACATTGGCCCGAGACGGCCATCTGAGAAGTTGCAACCGCACGCAAGCCGATGTTGGATCGCGCACAGGTGAGGTCATTTTGCAAACAGCCTTATTTTAACGCCTATGCCTAACTGAGCCCCCCGGGAGCCGCCCGGGTCGGCCTCTTCGCGGTGCCAAGCGCTTGAATCCACAGCAGGAGCGGGACGAGGGCGTCCCGCTCAGGCCAGGGGGCCTGGCCAGGGGGCCTGCCCCACTTGATTTCCGAAGGAATTCCGCCCTTTGCCACCGAGTGCCACTCGGCCTTCCAGCCCCCATAAAGGGCGAACTATTCCTGCCGGAGCGCCCGCGTCGCATCCACCCTGGCGGCGCGGCGAGCGGGAATCCAGCAGGCGGCCAACGTGGCCGCGGCGAGCAGCGCGGGAACGCCGAGTAAGACGACCGCGCCCAGGGGGTCGGTCCCGACCACAAAGCTTGGAACGGCCTTGCGCGCAATCGGAATCACCAGCGCCAGTCCAATCGCCAGCCCCACCGCGGTGAAAACCGCGCCCTGGTTCAGCACCATCCGCATAACACGCGCGGGCGTCGCGCCGACCGCAAGGCGGATTCCAATTTCGCGTGTCCGCCGGCTCACCGCATAGGCCACGACTCCGTACAGCCCGATCACCGCCATCAACAGCCCCATCACTCCCGTGGCGGTCACGATCTGGGCGATCAGCCTCGGTCCCAGCATCGCGCGATCGTGGAAGAATGTTGCCATGGTGCTGATCCGAACGATCGGCATGTCGGGATCGAGCGCACGAACCTGTTCGCGCACTACCGCCGCAAACGCCGCGGGATCGGCCGCCGTTCGCATCTCGACATACATTTGTGAGCTGTAATCCTGGGAAAACGGAGTCCATACCGCTTCCGTCGCCGGCTCTGCCCAGTAGGTGTAGATTCCCTGCTTCGCCACGCCCACGATTTGCAGCTCTGGCCCGTCGGCGGAGTCCAGCCGAAAACGCTGGCCTATGGGATCGCTCTTCCCGAACAACCGGTGAGCGAGGAGCTCATTGATTACGGCCACTCGCGGGGACTTTGCCGTATCGCGCGAATCGAAGCCGCGCCCGCGAACGATCTTCGTCTCCATCAGCGGGAAGAAGTGCTCGTCCACTTTATACGAGAACGCGCTCGGCGCATCTCCCGTTGTCCGCGGCTGCGCGCCTTCCGCCAGATACCTACGCTCACTCTGTGCCGTGTTGAACGGAATCGTGGAGGACATGGATACCGCCATCACTCCGCCGCTCTCGCGAAGCCGGTCGGTCAGATTCTTGTAGAAGTCGCGCGTCTTGGCTTCGTCGTACCGTTGGATGCTCGGGTCGAGGGAGAAGAAGAGGGTGTGATCCACGCGGAAGCCCGGGTCGATGCGCCATGCCGCCTGAAATCCGCGGATGCAGTCGGCCGAAATCACCAGCAGGACGACCGATAATGCGAGCTGAGCGGTCACCAGCACATTCCGGCCCGTCACCAGCCCCCGCAGGATCGATACCCGCGCCGGACCGCTGTCGCTGGCTTTGATGGTGGATGCGAGATCGCCGCGCGTGGCGCGCAATGCCGGAATCAATCCAAAAGCGATGCCCGTGGCGAGCGAGACAATGAGGCTGAAGGCAAGCAGCCGCGTATCCATCTGGATGCCGAGGTAAATCGGGAAATCGGAGGGTACCGGAATCGCCTGCAGAAACATCACGCCCAGGTAGCCGACGCCGATGCCGGCAAGCCCGCCCACCATGGCCAGAACCAGGCTTTCAGTGAGAAGCTGCCGCACCAGTGCGGCTCGCGAGGCGCCGATCGCCATGCGAATCGCGATTTCCTTCGCGCGAGCTGTTCCGCGCGCCAGCAACAGGTTCGCGACATTGGCGCAGGCGATCAGTAAGACCAATCCGGTGATCCCGAGCAGGGTAATCGACAAGGTGGCGTCGGTAGGATTGTTTTCGAAGCGGGCGCGCATGTAGTTGAGGACCGTGACCGTGCGGTCACGGTTCGAATCGGGGTATTGCGTCGCCAGGCCGCGCGCGATGGTGCGCAACTCTGCCTGTGCCACGGTCGGGCTCGCACCCGGCTTGAGCCGTCCCAAAAAAGCCAGGCTGCGGCTCTTGCGCGAGGTGAGATAGTCCGCGTTCCCGCCGGGAACCGCCTGCTGGTACGCATGCATCGGTATGTAAACGTCGGGATTCACGAACGCCTGCATCCCCGTGAAACTCTCGGGCGCGACCCCGACGACGGTGAAGTTGGCGCCGTTGACGCGGACCTGCCGCCCCAGGACCGAACGGTCGCGCGCAAACTCGCGGTCCCACATCCGATAGCCGATTACCGCCACCGCATCGCGGCCCGCGACGGCATCTTCGTCCGCGCGGAACCCGCGCCCGAGCACCGGCTGGATGCCCAATCCGCTGAAGAAATTCCCGCTGACCACGGCGTTGAGGCTGTACTTCGGGACCTGGTTGACGCGGGCAGCGATGCCGGCGAAAAAGTAGTCGTAGCAGGTCAAATCCTGGAGCGTTTTGGTGCCATCGCGCAGGTCGACGTAATCGGCATAGGAGGTGCGTCCCAGCCGCGTGTCGGGCGTGGTCGAGTCGACTTCGACGATACTGGCTGAATTCGGAACGGGCAGGGGACGAAGCAGCACCGCATCGACATAGCTGAACATTGCGGTGTTGGCGCCGATGCCCAGGGCGATCGAAACGACAGCAATCAGCGCGAAACTGGGAGAGTTCGCCAGAGTGCGAACGGCATAGCGGAGATCGGCCGGAAATGTCATATCGAGAGTGTACGAAGAAAGGAAGCCAATGGTTCCAAAGGTCGGGTTAAAGCCCGCCCCACGTCCAGCTTGTTGGTGGGGCGGGCTTCAGCCCGCCAAAGGCCGGCTGAAAGGCGGCCGAGTGGCATTCGCCCTGCCAATGCGTCTATGCGCCGGGGGCTGGTTGCCAGGGGTACCGTGGGCCGCGCGCCGTGCGGCCCGCCTGCTCTCCACTGATTGCTTCACAGGCTGTTTGTTTTGAGCAACGGCTCCGGAGCACGCTTCGCGTGCGGCCCTGGCGGGCTGAAGCCCATAGGCGCTAACTTAACCATTGACATTCGTTAAGCACTACTACTGGCTGGCAACTCAATCTAGCGGGAGTTTACTGCGAAGGGTTCCACCCAAACAACGCCGAAATCGGCAAATGCAGCCCAGCCAGCAGCATAGCCTGTGGAATAATTTGCCGGATGTGTATTACCCCATTTTGGGTAGGTAATACGATATAAGTCGCGGCAAGTGTCTGAAGACAAAGGGCCGGCATTCGTGCTCTTGGACCCTTCGCAGTAAACTCCCGCTAGGTCCACCACAATATTTGGTGGGCCGACGATGAGCGGCCATGATTTGATTGCGCTAAGTTAGCGCTTATGGGCTGAAGCCCAATGCCCCAAGTTTTTTGAATTGAGGTGCTGGCGGTAGGCACAAATGGTGACTCATGACAGTTTAAGCCTTTCGGGAAGGGAAGGTTCGCGGTCTGCCCCAAACCGCGCGTGGGT
>Ga0326727_10012723_pt1 | contig 19056 bp, 16 predicted proteins | sample MB2enrmetagenome_FD_207643 | JGI IMG/M metagenome (GOLD analysis project Ga0326727, IMG submission 207643) | Lab enriched peat soil microbial communities from McLean, Ithaca, NY, United States - MB29MY | ecosystem: Environmental > Terrestrial > Soil > Wetlands > Peat | place: USA: New York...
TCCGCTAAAGGGAAAGACAATTATTATGACCCGGACAGTGGATCAGTCTAAAAATTCATCCGATATATTTAAACAGTTTGGTGCAGATGTTATAGTTTTTCCCACATTGGATATTGTTCCCCCTCATTCTTGGAAAGAATTTGATTTAATTGTAATGAGTAAAAAACCAATAAATTTCTTAATATTTACATCTGTACATGCTGTTGGTATGTTTATAAAAAGATGCGAAGATCTAGAAATAAAATTCGATTTTAACAATACAAAAATTGTTGCTGTAGGAAATAAAACAGCTTCGGAATGTGAAAAGAATAATATTCCGGTACATATTATTCCAACAATATTCACCAGTAATGGAGTTATCGAAGAACTTAGAAATTACGATTTAAAAAATAAATTAGTATTTATTCCCCGTTCCGCAATAGGCAGGGAAGAACTTCCCGAAGGATTAGAAGTTTTAGGTGCCGAGATAAAAACTGCCCCTGTATATAACATTTCTCTTCCCTCCGGCGATAAGATCAGAAGCAATATAGAGATATTAAATAAAGTAAAACCTGATTTATTTATATTCACAAGTCCGTCAACATTTGAGAATTTTCTCCAAATTCTTAAAATAAATGATCCAACTAATTACTTTAATGGATTTGATATTGCTGCAATAGGGCCTACAACAAAAACTGCTATTGAAAATAAAAATGTGCATGTTAATATAATGCCAATCGAGTATACAATGGATGGTTTAGCTAAAGCAATAATTGAATATTATGGAAATTTGTAATGAAATAGGTTGTAAATTTATATCAAAAACAATATTACAAAATGGTGAATGATTTATTTTTAAGAGCGTGTAAAAGATTACCTGTTGATCGGACGCCTGTATGGATAATGCGCCAGGCCGGTAGGTATCTTCCAGAATATAGAGCCGTTAGAGAAAAAGCGGACTTTATTACTATGTGTCATACTCCCGAACTTGCTGCGATGGTTACTACTCAGCCTGTAGAAATAATTGATGTTGATGCAGCAATTATCTTTTCCGATATTCTTGTTATTCCCGAAGCAATGGGAATGAAATTTGAAATGTTGGAAAACAGGGGTCCCGTTTTTCACAGACCATTAAGAAATGGAAATGACGCAGATGCGTTAAGAATAATTGATCCCGAAAAAGATTTAAAATTTGTGCTTGACGCCGTTTCATTAACAAAAAAGACATTGAGAGGAAGAGTGCCTCTCATAGGTTTTAGCGGATCTCCCTGGACGCTCTTAACCTATATGGTTGAAGGCAAAGGTTCTAAAAATTTTTCTCATATTAAAAAGTTTATATATAATAACCCGTCTCTTGCTCATAAAGTACTTGGTAAACTTGCTGATGCAACTGCGGATTATCTATCGGCAAAAATTGAAGCCGGAGTTGACGCAGTTCAAATTTTTGACACCTGGGGAGGTATACTGACTCAAAATGATTTTGAGGAATTCTCTTTATATTATATTACAAAGGTTATTTCTCAAATTAAGCGTACAGATGAACCGGTAATCGTTTTTTCAAAAGGAGTTCATTATAAATTGGAAGCACTTGCAAATTCAGGCGCAGATGTAATTGGGCTTGATTGGACAATGGAACTTGGAGAGGTAAAAAAAATTATTGGAAACCAGGTGGCACTTCAGGGGAATATGGATCCAACAATGCTTTATGCCGGCAAAAATAAAATTAGAGAAGAAGTTAAGAGAATTCTTGTCTCTTTTGGAGAAGGAAACGGGCATATTTTCAATCTGGGTCATGGAATTCTGCCAGATGTTGACCCGGAAAACGCAAAAGCATTGGTTCAATTTGTAAAAGAAGAAAGCAAAATAGTTCACGGCAAAGTTGATAAAAAGTATTAAAATATTTAATGATTCTAAATAAATAAAAGTTTACTAAATGGAAGCGCTATCCGGATGCAATGATTTATTAAATAAGGTAATTATATGTTTGAGATTGATTTAACAAAGTTTAAAAAGTATGATACTCCCGGACCACGATATACAAGCTACCCTACGGCTCCGCATTTCAATGAGCAGTTTACAAGGGAGAATTATTTAGATGAAATTATAAAAACAAATTACGGGGACGGATTACCCGATCTTTCACTCTATTTTCACCTGCCATTCTGTGATACCCTTTGCTATTTCTGCGGATGCAATATGATTATTACCAGGAATCGTGACCGTGTAAAAGAATACATCCGGTACTTGAAAAAAGAAATCGATATAATAAGGACATATATACTCCCGGAGCGTAAAGTAACTCAACTACATTGGGGCGGCGGAACTCCAACTCACCTTAAACCGGCAGAGATAGATGAGCTCGCTTCATACATTAAAGAGTCATTTCGTTTTAGTGCTGATTCTGAAAACGGCTGCGAAATAGATCCCCGGGATTTAACCAAGGAACACCTATTAATGCTCAGAAAAAACGGGTTTAATCGGATTAGCATGGGTGTTCAGGATTTTAATGAAAAAGTTCAGAAAGCAACTAATAGAATTCAATCGGAGGATATAACAAGGCAGGTGGTTCAATGGGTAAGGGAACTTGGATTTAGCAGTGTAAATTTAGATTTGATGTATGGTCTGCCGTTTCAGACATTGGAATCTTTTTCTGAAACGCTTAAAAAAACTATTGATATTTCCCCGGATCGAATAGCTGTATTTAATTATGCGCATGTTCCCTGGGTAAAAAAGCATATGGCGCTTATCCACCCGGAAGACCTTCCTGCTCCGGAAATAAAACTTCATATATTAAAATTGACAATTGAGATGCTTACGGAAGCCGGGTATGTTTTTATAGGAATGGATCATTTTGCCAAACCCGGCGATGAACTTGCAATTGCATTACAAGAGAAAAAGCTATACCGGAATTTTCAAGGTTATAGTACTCATGCAGGAACAGATCTTTATGCAATGGGAATAACTGCGATAAGCCAATTGCAAAACGTTTATGCGCAGAATTATAAGACAGAAAAAGAATATTTTGATTCGATTAATAATGAGATATTGCCTATCGCACGCGGTTACCATCTAAGTAAGGACGATATTCTCCGCCGCGAAGTAATTACTAATTTAATGTGTAATTATGAAATAAATTTCAAGCCTATTGAAGAAAAGTACAAAATTAATTTTAAAGAGTATTTTGCTTGGGGATTAAAAAATTTAACCGGAATGGAAAATGATGAATTGGTTTCCGTTGAAGAAAATAAAATTGAGGTTACCCAGATGGGTAAGCTTCTTATACGAAATATCGTAATGAACTTTGACGGATATATCGAACGCAAAGAAGATACTGCAAAATATTCCAGGACAGTATGAAGTCTATTATTTTTCTATAGTCTTTCATTAACGAATATTCGAATATATTTTTATGAAAAGAGTAGTTGTAATTGGTGCAGGTATTTCAGGTTTAACTTTAGCATACCTTATGTACAAAGAAGGTTATGATGTTACGGTTCTTGAAAAAAGGAATGAAGCCGGCGGATCAATGGAAAGCGTATTTGAAAACGGTTACTTGTTTGACCGCGGTCCAAACAGTGGGCTTGACACAACACCGCTTATAATGCAGTTGGTTAATGAACTCGGGCTTCAAAAAGAAATTGTTTTTGCAGGTAAAGTATGCAATAAGAGGTATATATTACGCGATAATAAACTTCATCCGTTACCTATGAGCCCGCCGGCATTTTTGAGAACAAATTTATTTTCCTTTAGCGCAAAAATTCGCTTATTATTGGAACCTTTTATTGGCAGGTCAAATGATGGTTATTATGAAAGCGTTGCGGAATTTGTGAAAAGAAGACTCGGAAAAGAGTTTCTGGATTATGCTATAAATCCATTTGTTGCAGGCGTTTATGCGGGAAATCCGGAAGAACTTAGTGTTAAATCCGCATTTCCTAAACTCTATGCTCTTGAGGAAAAATACGGCGGTTTAATTGTTGGTACAATTAAAAGCATAAAAGAACGAAAAAAGAGACCTGAAAAATCTAAACAAAGTGCCAAAATGTTTTCATTTATGAATGGCATGCAGGAATTTCCCAAGGCAATATCGGAACGAATGGGTGACCGGGTGAAAAAAAATGCCGAAGTTTTGTTTGTGGTAAAAGAATATTCTGGATATGTTGTTAATTATATTAACGCAGGCACTATTCATAGTATTAATTGCGATGTTTTAGTATCCACAGTACCTGCCTATACTGCTAAAGATTTGTTTTGTGCCATGGATGAATGTCTGGCAAAACATTTTGAGCAGATATATTATCCGCCGGTGGCCGCTTTATTTTTAATTTATAAAAAAAAGGTAATTGGACAGCCTCTGGATGGATTTGGTTTTCTTATACCTGCAAAAGAAAGAAAATCTTTTTTAGGTGCCATTTGGAGTTCGGTTTTGTTCCCAAATCGTGCAGGCGCTGATGAAGCAGCTTTTACATTATTTATTGGCGGTGCAAGGGATCCGGGTATCGGAAATATTGAAAAAGACGTATTATTTAAAAAGGTTAGAATAGAATTTGAATCGTTAATGCAAATTTCGGAAGAACCGGTTTTTGTAACTTACCGGTACTGGCCTAAATCAATACCTCAGTATAATATAGGTTATATTGAGCACGAAAAATATTTTGATGAATTCGAGAAAAAGAATCCGGGTATAATCTTAGGAGGCAACTACCGCGGAGGAATCTCGGTAGGTGACTGTATTAAAAATTCGGAATTGTTGGTAAAAAAAATAAAAACGTTGTGATGAAACTAAAAAATCATCGAAGTTCGGCATTTAAAGTAAGAAGGAGAATGAAATGGCAAATTATCCAACTAAAAGATTAAGAAGACTTCGTTATAATCCTCTCGTTCGAGATCTGGTGCGGGAAACTGAGCTTTCTAAAAATGATTTTATTTATCCTTTGTTTGTTGTACCCGGTAATAAAATAAGGAAACCGATTAAATCAATGCCCGGCGTTTTTCAATTATCCATTGATGAGTTAGTTACGGAATGCAAGGAAGTTGAAGCGCTCGGAATCCCTGCGGTAATATTATTCGGAATACCGGAACATAAAGATGAGGTTGGTTCGGGAGCCTATGCGCCTGATGGTATTGTACAGAAAGCATTAAGAGCAATTAAAGAAGAGATTAAAAATCTTCTTGTCATTACGGATGTTTGTTTGTGCGAATATACTTCTCACGGTCACTGCGGGGTTTTAAACGGTGAAGAAGTTTTAAATGATGAAACAGTTGAATTACTTGTAAAAGAATCGCTTTCACATGCAGAGGCTGGAGCTGATATTATTGCTCCCTCAGATATGATGGATGGCAGAATTGCTGCCATAAGAAAAGCTCTGGATGAAAAAGGCTTTGTGAAAATTCCTATATTAAGTTATGCTGCAAAATTTTCTTCAGGTTATTACGGACCATTTAGAGATGCTGCGGAGTCTGCACCTGCTTTCGGCGATAGGCGTTCTCATCAGATGGATATTGCCAACGGCGATGAAGCATTAAGAGAAGTTGAAACTGATATTGAAGAAGGAGCAGATATTGTTATGATTAAACCTGCGGGCCCATATCTTGATATCATCAGAAGAGTAAAGGATAAGTTCGGTATGCCCACCTGCGCATACCAGGTGAGTGGTGAATATGCAATGATTAAAGCTGCCGGGCAAAACGGATGGATTGATGAAGAACGAGTTATGATTGAATCTTTAATCGCCATCAAACGTGCAGGCGCCGATATGTTTCTAACTTATTTTGCTAAAGATGCTGTGAGCTGGATAGAAAAAAATAAAAAGTAATCAAATATAGAACAGTATTTTATTATATAAAGTCAAGCGTAATATTGTCTTGGAAGAATTATGGATTTAGAAAGCGTCAGGAATTATTGTTTGAAGAAAAAAGGAGTATCCGAAAACCTTCCCTTTGGTGACGATACTCCTGTTTACAAGGTTGCAGAAAAAATATTTCTAATTGCAAACATGACTGCGCCAATAAGTATAAATTTAAAATGTGATCCTGAAAAAGCAGTGGAATTAAGAGAAAAATTCGACGCAGTTACCGCCGGTTATCATATGAATAAACTGCACTGGAATACGGTTTTATTGGAAAACTCAATTCCTGATAAATTGATTTTAAGTTGGATTGATGACTCTTATAACCTGGTGATACAAGCATTCCCCAAAAAAGCTAAAAAACTATTTTCCGGGAAATAATTTTACTCATTAGCTACCTAATAATCTCAAAATTCATCTTAAAATTGGATGTTTTTACAGTATTTATGTGAACCGCATCACTAATAAGAGATGCTTCCTCAACTGGTGTTATAACATTTAATGTTATAACATATATTTGTCTTGTAATTATTTGAAGATATTAATAAGGAGATTAAGCATGGCAGCTCAACCTAACATTTCTGAAAACATAAGTAAAAAAGAAGTTTGGTCATTAGATCCGGCACATTCTAAAGTTCAATTTTCGGTAAGACATATGATTATTTCTGAAGTTGAAGGTCATTTTAACAATTTTGATATTCTGGTCTCTGCCGGACCTGATTTTTCTGATAGTGAAATAAATGTTACAGTAGATGTTAAATCCATAGATACTGGAATTACCGAAAGGGATAATCATTTAAAAAGCCCAGACTTTTTTGATGCTGAAAAATATACTCAAATAAATTTCAAGAGTACTAAAATTGAAAAAGTTGAAGATGAAGAATTAAAACTTTATGGTGATTTAACGATTAGAGATATAACAAAACCGGTCGAACTTAAGCTGATTTATGGTGGAACAGTTAAGGATCCCTGGGGCAAAACCAGGGCCGGGTTCAAGGTTTTGGGGAGTTTAAACAGATTCGATTATGATCTCAAATGGAATTTGTTAATGGAAGCCGGCGGAGCCGTTGTCGGAAAGACAATAAATATAGTTTGTGATATTGAAGTAGTTAAATAATGAACATAATCAAACATGGACAAAAAAGCTCTGGAAGTTTTTTATTCAGGAAAGTTTTCAGCCACTTAGTATACTGAAGATAGAATATAATGGAAATGCCGAATTACTGCCGAAAGCGTTAGGACTAAAAAAATTATTGTTAGAAAAAGAAAAGATTTAAATAGAATCGCTTTTATTCAAAAATTCAGTAAGCCTTACAATTAACAAGAACATGTTTAAATTTACGAAAGACAGGTTAATACAATGAAATATACTTTACATAAAGCAAAGGATCGGGGAGTTGCGGAATTTGGTTGGCTCCACAGTCGGCATAGCTTTAGTTTTGGTGAATACTATAATCCTGATAAAATGGGCTTTGGATTGCTGCGTGTTTTAAATGACGATATAATTGAACCGGGAGAAGGATTCGGCACCCACCCTCATAACAATATGGAAATAATTTCAATACCTCTTGAGGGTTCTTTAGAACATAAAGACAGTATGGGAACCGGCTCTGTTATAACAGTCGGTGAAGTACAGGTTATGTCTGCAGGTACAGGTATTACACATTCGGAGTTTAATCCCTCCAGGGTGGAAGAGGGAAAATTCTTACAGTTGTGGATTATTCCCAAAGAAAGAAATATTAAACCCAGATACGATCAGAAAAGGTTCGATTTTGATAATTTGAAAAACAGTATAGCAATTGTAGTTACAGGAACTAAATCAGATTCAACCTTATATATTCATCAAAATGCAACGGTTTCTTTAGGCAAACTCGATAAAGGAAATAAGCTGAGTTACAAAAATTTATATAAGGGCAATGGTTCATTTTTGCTTGTATTGGATGGAAGCATTTTTTTTGAAAATATTGAATTAACAAAACGCGATGCAGTGGGAATATATGAAACTGATGAATTTACATTTAATGCTTCGTCCGATGCAAACTTTATAATAGTTGAAGTCCCGATGAATATAAGTTAATTATTTTCTAAATTTATTTATAAATAATAAATGAATATTCAAATGAAGCTTGAAGATGAAATTTTGCAGAAGCATTTTAGGAATGAATATCATAAAGCAATTGTAAATGTTATCTTTTCATACAATTGGCTGGTTGACTACCAGGTGAAGCTGTTCAAGCCTTACGGTATAACGATGCAGCAGTATAATATTTTAAGAATATTAAGAGGGCAGTATCCCAAGCCTGCAACTATTAAACTTATTAAAGAACGAATGCTTGATAAAATGTCCGATGCATCACGCATAGTTGAAAAGCTTCGGCTTAAAAGATTGGTGGACAGGAATATATGTCCCAATGACCGCAGAAACGTGGATGTTTATATTACTGAAAAAGGCCTGAATCTGCTTTCCCAGCTTGATAAGCATGATCGTGAAGTAGATGCTAAACTTTGTTCTTTAAATAAAGAAGAAATAATGCAATTGAACCGGCTTCTGGATAAACTTAGGGGATGAATTCATTTTAAATGTTATTAGCAGAATTCTTTAAATACCGTTCAATTAATTTTAGTAAATAATTCAATAGTTCAGGCCCTTCTACGTTAATTATTCATCCTCATCATAGTTAAGAATCGGACGCAGCCATTTCTTGACTTCTTCGTAACTCATTCCCTTACGCTTGTGGTAGTCGAGCACCTGATCTTTCCCAATTTTGCCGACATTAAAGTATTTTGATTCAGGATGAGCAAAATATAATCCGCTGACGGAAGCAGCCGGATACATTGCAAGGTTTTCTGTTAATATTATTGAAGTATTTTTTTCAACATCCAGCAGGTTAAAGATGGTCAGTTTTTCAGTATGATCGGGTTGAGCAGGGTAACCGGGTGCAGGACGTATTCCTGTATAGTTTTCTTTTATCAAATCATCACTTGTTAAATGTTCATCTTTGGAATATCCCCAAAACTCTTTCCTGACACGCTCATGCAAATGTTCGGCAAAGGCTTCTGCAAGTCTGTCTGCAATTGCTTTTACCATTATACTGTTATAATCATCGTTATCATGTTCAAATTTTCTAATTAACTTTTCAATTCCAATTCCGGTTGTAACGGCAAATGCTCCGATAAAATCTTCCTTGTTGCTTTCTTTGGGCGCAATAAAATCTGAAAGGGAAAGATTCGGTAAACCATCTGTTTTTTGAGTCTGTGCTCTTAACATATGAAGAACATGGGTTACGCCTTTACGTGTTTCGTCAGAATAGATTTCCACATCATCTCCTAATGAATTTGCAGGGAAAATTCCAATAACACCATTAGCAGTAAGTAGTTTTTTTTCAATAATTTCATCTAATAATTTATTAGCATCATTGTAAAGTTTTTTGGCTTCATTGCCGAGTTTTTCATTTTCAAAAATTGCCGGGAATTTACCATTCATTTCCCACGTTTGAAAAAAAGGTGTCCAATCAATATACTTACGAAGATTTACGAGAGGGAAATCCTTAAAAATATTTATTCCAGGCTTTACCGGTTTGTTAATTACTATCTTTCCCCAATCGCATCTAAATTTATTCTCCCTTGCTTTTTCAATTGTTAAACTACTTTTAGCGTCTTTCTTCTTAAGATGATTTTCTCTAATTTTTTTATATTCTTCTTTAACTGAAACTTCAAACTTGCATTTGATATTTTTATCATCATTCAATAAACCGCTTACTACCGGAACGCTTCGCGAAGCATCAAGAACATGAACAGTTGTTCCGGAATAACACGGTGCAATTTTAACTGCCGTATGTACACGGGACGTAGTTGCACCGCCGATTAAAAGAGGTAATTTCATTCCTCTTCTTTCCATCTCTTTTGCAATGTGAACCATTTCATCAAGCGAAGGGGTTATCAATCCGCTTACTCCTATTACATCTGCTTTCTCATCAATTGCAGTCTGCAAAATTTTTTCTGCATTAACCATTACCCCCAAATCGATAACATTGTAATTATTGCAGCCAAGAACAACGCCTACAATATTTTTACCAATGTCGTGAACGTCTCCCTTTACGGTAGCCATCAAAATTTTACCTGCCTCCCTATAATCTTTAGCTGCTGCCTTTTCCTCTTCTATGAATGGAATTAAAAAAGCAACGGCTTTTTTCATAACTCTTGCGCTTTTAACTACCTGTGGAAGGAACATCTTTCCTGCGCCGAATAAATCACCTACAACCTTTAAACCATCCATTAATGGGCCTTCAATTACTTCAAGAGGTTTTTGATAAAGTTTTCTTGCCTCTTCTGTATCTGCTTCGATGTAATCTACTATACCTTTTATTAATGCATGCTTTAATCTTTCCTGGACGGTTTTATTACGCCATTCATCCTGTATTTCCTCAACTATTTCTTTTTGTTTAACGGTTTCTGCAAACTCGACAAGTCTTTCGGTAGCATCATTTCTTCTATTCAGTATAACGTCTTCAATCAGTGTTAACAATTCTTTTGGAATTTCTTCATAGACTTCGAGTTGTCCGGCATTAACAATTCCCATATCCATTCCGGCCTGTATTGCATGATAAAGAAATGCAGAATGCATAGCTTCACGAACAAGATTATTGCCCCTGAAAGAAAAAGAAAGATTGCTTACTCCCCCGCTAACTTTTGCATACGGAAGATTTTGCTTTATCCATCTTACGGCTTCAATATAATCAACTGCATAATTATTGTGTTCCTCTATCCCTGTAGCAACAGTTAAAATATTAGGATCAAATATTATATCTTCCGGCGGAAAACCTACTTCTTCAGTTAAAATTATATATGCACGTTTACATATATCAATTCTTCTTTGCAGAGAATCCCCTTGGCCTTTTTCATCGAAAGCCATTACTATTATAGCTGATCCGTATAGTAGAACTTTTTGCGCTTTTTCTTTAAATGCTTGTTCCCCTTCTTTTAGACTAATTGAATTAACAATGCTTTTTCCCTGCAAGCATTTTAATCCTGTTTCAATTACAGACCATTTTGATGAGTCCACCATTACAGGAACCTTTGCAATATCCGGTTCGGCAGAAAGTAAATTAATAAATTTTGTCATAGCAGCTTCGGAATCGAGTAAGCCTTCATCCATGTTTATATCAAGAATTTGTGCGCCACCTTCAACCTGGCTGCGTGCTACTGACAGAGCTTCTTCATAATTGCCTGAAAGTATCAGTTTCTCGAATTTCTTAGAACCTGTAATATTTGTCCGTTCACCAATATTTACAAAATTAGTCTCCGGTCTGACTGTTAAGGCTTCTAGGCCGCTTAATCGTAAGTATGATTTGACGGAAGGAATTATTCTCGGCGAATATTTTTTCGTAATTTCAGCAAAATGTTTGATATGTTCCGGAGTGGTTCCGCAGCATCCTCCAACCATATTTAAAAAACCTTCCTTAGCATAATCTTCAAGAACTCTTGACATCGCTTCAGGTGTTTCATCATAACCCCCAAATTCATTAGGTAATCCGGCATTCGGATATAAACTCGTAAATACATTAGATATTTCAGATAATTCCTGAATATAGGGCCGCATTTGTTCAGGGCCTAAAGCACAATTTAATCCTGCACTTAATAGGTTTTTAGTGTGGGCAATTGAAATCCAAAATGCCTCAGTTGTCTGGCCTGAAAGTGTTCTTCCGCTAAGATCCACAATTGTTCCGGATATCATTAATGGAATTTGCCGCTTTATTTCCTGACATAGTTCCATTATCGCAAACAAAGCAGCTTTTGCGTTAAGAGTATCAAAAATAGTTTCAATAAGTAAAATATCTACCCCGCCGTCGATCAATCCTCGTGCCTGTTCCCTATAAGCCGCATGCATTTGATCGAATGTAGCTGCTCTAAAACCGGGATCAGTCACAACAGGTGAAAGAGATAAAGATTTATTGGTTGGACCAATAGTACCGGCAACAAATCTTTGTATTGAAGAATTTCTATTGTAATCATCAACGCATTCTCTTGCTATAATTGCAGCTTTACGATTGATTTCATAAACCAGGTGTTCTGTTTGATAATCTGCCTGCGAAAATGAGTTTCCATTAAATGTATTAGTTCCTATAATCTCGGCACCTGAATCAAGATATGCACGGTGAATATCTCTTACTATTCCGGGTTGAGTAAGGCAAAGGATATCATAATTGCCCTTTAAATCATGAGGATGATTTTTTAATAAAGCGCTTCGAAAATCTTCTTCCATTAATTGCATCTTCTGAATCATTGTTCCACGCGGTCCATCCAAAAGCATGATTTTCGTTGACAATATTCTTTTTAAAGTTTCTATGGTTTCTGTCATCTTTAATAAAAATTAAAAGTTGTGAATTCTTTGTCTTTATAAATAATATGACGTATGAACCGTCAATTTCATATTAAAACGTTGTAACTACAGTTGCTGCATTTTTGTAAAGAATTACAAATATAATTAAATTGAGTTTGATTAAAAAGATTATTTATCAAGCAGTAAGGTGCCGGTATGATCGTAATAACAGGAGGCGCAGGTTTTATTGGAAGTGCAATAACCTGGCGGCTCAACTCTATAGGTAGAAAAGATATCATTATTGTGGATGAACTTGGCCTAAATGAGAAATGGAAAAATCTTGTTGCCCTGAAATATTATGACTTTATTAACAAAGATGAATTTATTAATCAGATAGATTCCGGTAATAAAACGGATATTGATGTTATAATTCATATGGGGGCTAATTCATCTACAACGGAAAAAGATGCCGATCATCTTATCAAAAATAATTATGAATATACTAAAAAACTCGCTGCATATTGTTTGAAATTTAATATTAGATTTATTTATGCATCATCAGCCGCAACTTATGGAGACGGCTCTCTCGGATTTAACGATGAAGAAAATATTTGTGAGTTACTCAGACCTTTAAATATGTATGGATATTCGAAAAACCTATTTGACATTTGGGCAATCAGGCAGGGTATAATAGATAAAATAGTCGGTCTAAAATATTTTAATGTATTTGGCCCCAATGAATATCATAAAGGGGATATGCGGAGTGTTGTTAGTAAAGCATTTGAACAGATAATAAACGCTGGTAAAGTAAAACTTTTTAAATCAGGAAATCCAAATTATAGAGATGGTGAACAGAAAAGAGATTTTGTTTATATCAAAGATGCTGTTGATATGACATTATACTTCATTGAAAATAGGGATAAAAATGGTATTTATAATGTCGGTTCGGGGAAGGCAAGAACCTGGAATGATCTTGTAGCAGCTATATTTAAAGCATTAAATAAAACAGTTAATATTGAATATATCGAGTTACCCGGGTATTTGGCTGAAAAGTATCAATATTTTACGGAAGCAAAAATAGAAAAAATAAAAAATGCAGGTTACCGGCATCCTATAACATCATTGGAATCTGCAGTATCAGATTATGTAAAAAACTTCTTGTCGGCAGGAAAACATTTAGGTGAATGATTCATACAAAAAAAACTAAATCTAAAATTATTAAATAAACGGGATATCACCGTCATCATCTGAGTCGTCCTCCTCTTCTTCATCAAAGTCGAAATCTTCTTCGTAAAAATCTTCATCTTCCGGAGGTTCTTCCTCTAATAAATCCTCGTCCTCTTCAATTTCGTCCTCCTCTTCTTCATCCTCTTCATCGTCAAAATTATCGTCATCAAAATCATCTTCTTCATTATCAAAATCGTCTTCTTTATCCTTGCTTTTGCGTTTGCCAAGATTAATTTTAGTTATTTTGGTTTGCCTTCCATCATCAGCAGGGCTCTCTGCCCATAACAGCCTGTCAATTAAATCCGCATTAGATTTAATTGGTTCACCTTCATGAATATTCGTATCATTTTCCATTAGAATCGATCTCCTGTTGAATTTCAAAATTAAAATTTTCCATAAAAAGTTTGAATTTTTATTGCAATATTTCTAAAATTATTTAAAGTACAAAATTAATTTACAATTGTATTTAAAATAATAATAAATTAACATTATTAAATAAAACTTAATTTAGTAATATAAAAGTGTCAATACATTTGTTTATCATTAAGGAAAATTAATTATGAAATTAGCCACTTTATGTTATGTCATGGATAAGAAAAATAACACAACTTTAATGATTCATCGCACAAAAAAGGGAAATGACGTTCACAAAGGGAAGTGGAATGGATTGGGAGGAAAATTTGAGAGTAATGAAAGCCCGGAAGAATGTATTATTAGAGAAATAAATGAGGAATCAGGTTTGATTATCAAGTCTCCAAAGCTTCATGGATTCATTACATTCCCATTATTTGATGGAAAAGAGGATTGGTATGTTTTTGTTTTTACAGCCGAGGAATTTGCCGGTAAAATGAAAAGCTCCGATGAAGGGGAACTTAAGTGGATTTCGAATGAAAAAATTGTAGAATTAAATCTATGGGATGGAGATTCAATATTTATAAACTGGATAAAAGAGAATAAATTTTTTAGTGCAAAATTTGTTTATTCTAATGGGAAGCTGGCTGACTATTCTGTTAATTTCTATTAAATCCTTACCCTAAAGATGATCTCAATAGTAATTCTAACCATAGTTTTATTGCTTATTGCAATTAGGCAAGTTGGAAATATCAGACTGCAAATCTGGCAAATAATGAGCGGCGGAGCTTTTGTGGTATTAATTACAGGTCAGCTGTCTCTTACCGGTGCAATAAAGTCTGTAAATATTGATATAATCTTATTTCTATTTGGTATGTTCGTGGTTGGCGAAGCAATGGAAAGGAGCGGCTATCTTTCATATTTATCTTATAATTTTTTTAAAAGGGCAAAAAGCACAAACTCACTTTTGCTGCTGATTATATTTGGAATGGGAACCCTTTCAGCCTTTCTTATGAATGATACAGTTGCAATAATAGGTACTCCTGTAGTATTAATGATTGCAAAAAAAAATGCTCTTCCGCCTAACCTACTGCTGCTTGCTCTTGCATTTGCTGTTACCATTGGCAGCGTGATGAGTCCATTGGGAAATCCCCAGAACTTAGTAATCGCCATTAACAGCAATGTAAATAATATATTTGAAATTTTTGGAAAATATCTTTTCATACCCACTATTATTAATCTGATATTGGTGTTTATTTTCTTAAAGCTTTTCTACAAAAATTCATTTCACAAAGAAAATTTAAATCATGAGGCCGATAAGATAACCAACAAATCTTTAACACAACTCTCCAAATATTCATTAGGATTAATTTTTATTTTAGTACTTTCCAAAATCATTTTTCTCTATTTAAAACTCCCGGTTGATTTTAAATTGACTTACATAGCGCTTGCTGCAGCTCTTCCAATAATACTCTTCAGCAGCGAAAGAGTTGAAATAATTAAAAAGGTTGATTGGCATACACTCATTTTTTTTGTTTCCATGTTTATTTTAATGCAAAGTGTGTGGAATACCGGGATTTTTCAAAATTTGATAAGCAAAACGGACATTGATATCACTTCAATACTAATGATTTTAATAATCAGTGTTTTCTTAAGTCAAATAATTTCTAATGTACCTCTTGTTGTATTGTATTTGCCTCTGCTTCTTAAATTGGGAGTATCTTCTACGGGATTAATGGCGCTCGCAGCGGGAAGCACAATTGCAGGAAATTTATTTATACTTGGTGCTGCCAGTAATATTATAATTATTCAAAACGCTGAAAAAAAAGGTGCAGAGACATTAACGTTTTGGGGCTTTTCTAAAGTAGGAGTGCCGCTTACTATAATTAATGTAATTGTTTATTATTTTTATTTTAAAATATTATGAAACCCGGGGCAAATACTTATTCCTAATGTTAATTTATTTTGGCTATACATTGATACTACTATTTTGACAAGCAATAAAATTAAATTATTTTCGCTACGATACTTTTACTTTATTTAACCTTGCTAATTTCTTAAGATACAAAGAGTTTATGGGAATTAATTGCTATGCCTAAAGAAAAGGCAAGATATTTATTTGTCGACCTGCTTCGGGGTTGGGCGCTTCTTGTAATGATTGAAGTACATGTGTTTAATGTGCTTTTACTCCCTGAATTAAAAAGTACGTCTTGGTTTAATGTGTTAAATTTTGTTAACGGGTTAGTTGCCCCGTCATTTCTTTTTATATCCGGCTTTGCTTTTACTATTTCCACAAAAGATAAAACAGGCGAACTTAGAAGGTTCGACTATCCATTTTGGAAGAAACTCGGAAGAATACTTCTGATAATTCTTGCCGGGTATTCTTTGCATCTGCCGATACTTTCGTTGCGGAGATTAATGCATTTTTACAGCAGGGAAACGCTTATTAGCTTTTACAATGTAGATATACTTCAATGCATTGGAATTGGATTACTTTTCCTCTTCCTTCTAAAGCTCGTGATTAAATCAGAAAAAATTTATAATGTAATCATTATTTTTGTTCTACTAATCTCAGTGCTTTTTTCACCAATAATCTGGAAAACAGATTTTACATCGTTTATAAATATCCCGCTTGCAAACTATTTTAATATTATGAATGGTTCGTTCTTTCCAATCTTTCCATGGGTTGGATTCCTACTTGTTGGTGTATTATGTTGCAAAATATATCTTAGAGCAAGAGAAAATAATGAGGAAAAGAAAAGTATTCTTTTATTTGTTTTATCCGGAATAATTATGGCTGTATTAGGGCATCTATTCATTTCGCCGGCTCTGAATATTTTCCACTGTGACCATAAAGCAAACCCATTTTTTTTCGTTCAACGTTTAGGATATGTTGTTTTATTACTTAGTGCATGTTGGTTTTATATAAAAATAAGACAAACGAAAACTTCTTTTGTTTTAGATGTAGGAAGGGAATCGCTTATCGTTTACTGGCTTCATTTACAGCTCTTATATAGAAGGTTTTATCATGAAACCAGCTTTGCTTCACTTAATGGAGACAAATTTGATGTGTGGGGCTGCATTATTGTAACAATTAGTTTAGCTGTCCTTATGATTTTTATAGCAAAACTTTGGGGAAACTTTAAAAGAAATTATAAAGTCATTGCATCCGATATATCGATTGGTATTGTGAGTTTGACAATATTAATCTTTTTAGTTGGCTTTTAACTTGTGAGAATTGTTTTAGTACAAAAATCACATTAATTCCCTTATTTTTCAATAATCTCAATTAAAAGCAGTCAAATATTTATCAACTTTGAACCTGCCTGATGCCTTCAGCCTTCAGAATCCTCTCCTGATAATCGATTAATTCTCGTGAATATTCTGTTGACATTAGAGGAGATGAAATTATAAAATCAGCCGATGACCTGTCATTTGCAATGGGTAGATTATAGACTACGGCAATCCGCAGCAAGGCCTTAACATCCGGATCATGCGGCATAGGTTCCAGCGGATCCCAGAAAAATATCAGAAAATCTATATCGCCCTCGGCTATTTTAGATCCTACCTGTTGATCCCCGCCTAAAGGACCGCTTTTAAATTTCTCAACTTTAATATTTAGTTCATTTTCAATTAATTGGCCTGTTGTTCCTGTTCCGAACAACTGATGTTTGGCAAGAAGATCGCGGTTAAATTTTGCCCATTCAAGCAGATCTAATTTGCGATTGTCATGTGCAATTAAAGCAATCCTTTTTATCTTTTTCATTTTAATTATTGTTTTACCCATTATTTTGTTCCTTTATTCGAATTGTTATTGCTACTATTATTTTGATTAATCTATTAAAATATAAGTAATTACATTATTTTATTCCTTATTTAGGGCATTAATTATTCAACAAATTATTGTGTTCCAAGCTATTTGTGATTATCTAGGATTATTTTATAATAAATTAAAAGTATAACGATATGAAAAATATAAATGCTTTTGGAGAAATATTGTTTGACGTTTATCCCGGTGCAAGAACCGTTGGCGGTGCTCCGTTTAATTTTATTTATCATATTAATAAATTAATAGGAAAGGGAAATATTATCAGTGCTGTTGGGGACGATGATTCCGGGAACGATATTTTCGACTTCTTAAAAACAAATTCACTTTCATCTCATTACGTACAGGTTAACAAAAACCATCCAACCGGAGTGGCTAATGCTAACCTGGATGGTAACAAGATTCCCAATTGGGAAATTAAACTTGATTGTGCTTATGATTTTATCGAAGCCGCACCTAAAATTACAAGACTTGTCGATGAAGACTCTGAATGTCTTTATTTCGGAACTTTGGCACAAAGAGGAAGTGTTTCAAGGAATACTTTGGAACAATTTTTTGGTAAGAAAATAAAATATTTCTGTGACCTAAATCTTCGTCAGAATTTCTATAACCTGGATATAATTAAAACTTCTCTAAATAATGCGAATCTTCTAAAGCTTAATATTGATGAATTAAAAATTGTGAACAGCATGTTGTTTACACAAAATTATGATGAATTAAAACTCGCAGAATTACTTTCAGAGAAATTTAATCTTGAATTAGTATGTATTACTCTTGGAGATAAAGGCGCTTTACTATATAGCGGCGGAAAGGTTGATTATTATAGTGTTCATGTTGAGAAAGTGATTGATACTGTAGGGGCAGGTGACGCATATGCTTCAATATTATGTCTTGGCTATTTAAATAAATGGGGCATTTCAAAAATTAATAAAATTGCTTCTGAATTCGCAGCAGCAATTGTTCAAATAAAAGGTGCATTGCCTAAAGATGATGAAATTTATGAATTATTTAAAGAAAAAATAAAATAAGGCTGGTAATTTTTTCAGAATAACGGGTTATTAATACTAATCTAAAGAACTGAAATGATATTTACTATTTGAAATTCTGTAAAACACTTTCATCTTATTTTGCAATATTTGTTTGAGAAGCATAAGCAAATACGATTCCTTTTTTATTGAATTCATCAAATATCTTTAGATTAATATTTTGTTGTATATTCATGTATTCAAGATAATCTGAACTGTTTATGAAATAAACAAAATCAAAATTTAATCCTGAATCACCAAATGAAGCAAAATGTCCCCTGTCAAAATTAACATTTTGCTGCTCTTCTATTATTTTTTTTATTAAGGATGGAATTTCTTCAAGCAGTTCTTTTGAAGTTTGATAAGTAACCCTGATTATAAACTCAATCCTTCTTATATTCATTCGTTTAAAATTCTGAATCCGGGAATCCGTAAGATCAGAATTAGCAAATATTAATTGTTCACCACTCAAAGCTCTTAATT
>Ga0326727_10012724_pt1 | contig 19055 bp, 16 predicted proteins | sample MB2enrmetagenome_FD_207643 | JGI IMG/M metagenome (GOLD analysis project Ga0326727, IMG submission 207643) | Lab enriched peat soil microbial communities from McLean, Ithaca, NY, United States - MB29MY | ecosystem: Environmental > Terrestrial > Soil > Wetlands > Peat | place: USA: New York...
GTCAGCATAGAGCGTAGCGCGCCCGGCATAGCGCCGCGTGATGGCTCATGTCTCGGCCCTCCCCTTTATCGTTCGAGTGCTGGTGCCGCATTGTGCAGGCCCGCCCCTGTGCTGGGAAGCTTTCGGGGTAACATGCGGCCCACGGGGGCGCGTTGCGCTTTTCTTTCTGTCAACTGTGGTTTTGGTCATCATAATTGAATGTTTGACAAAGTGTGCCTTTGCGGTTTCTGGGCTGCGGGCAGGCCGGAAACCAAAGAGTGTCCGCCATCAAGGACATGGGGAAGCCCCGTCTTCATCCGCGCCGCTGGCTGACCACGGCGCGTTTGCCCGGCTCCGCCAGGGCTGATCTGTCAACGAAGACCCGGCATTTTCTTACAACAGGCAAAATGCCGAAGTCCAAAGCATGGACAGCAGCCGGCTCACGTCCTTGGAAGAAGTCCGATCAACGAAACTTGGCGCGAGGGAAATTCCCACCCACGGACATGACACGGGGCAGTCCTTCGCCAGTGCGGCCGGGATCGGCCGCCCCACGCCGCGCAGCATGCCCAGATGCTGTTGGAGCAGATCGTGCCACGCAATCTCCGCGCCAGGTTCTTCGGCGGCCAAGGCAACCCCTACTCCCCGGAGTTTGAACGCCATCACGGCATAACCTTCATCGGGCAGGACGCGTATTTCACCTTTCCCGAGTTCGGAGGCGAACACCCCCCCATTCATTTTGACAAGATTCTGGAATTTGGGCAGATCGGCCTCGAACCGGGCGCGGGGGAGGTCTTGTTGGGTGTTGAAGTTCAAAACGCGGGAGTGGAGTTTTGTTGAAGGCATGGTTTTTGGGTTCACGTTATTGCTGTTTGTTTCTTCACATCGCCACGAATTTGTTTGGCGTTAGCCAGGTGCAAGCCACCTCCTGGCGGATCAGTTGAGCGGTCACCGTAACGCGCCGCCAACCCGTCCACTGTAGCAATTGCCTCAGGACCTCGGCGTACCTGCGCCAAGTCCCAAAATAATGTTTGCAGTATGCAGTGGATTACGATACGATCTGCAATCAAAACAATGGCTGAAAAACGCAAATCTCCTCGACTTAGAGGCGCGGCTGCCACTTTCCTCGACGCGAGGCTGGCCGCCGGACATACATCGTTCGCATTGGCGGAATTGGTCAAGGACAAGGGATTGTCAGTCACGGCTGCAAAGAACCAGTTGCTCCGGCTTGACAAGCGCGTTGTCCGGCCAGCCCGACGGCAGCAATTCTTCCTCATTGTTGCCCCCGAGCATCGTGCGATGGGTGGGCCTCCCGTCAACTGGTGGCTCGATGACTATTTCAAATGGCTCGGCCACCCTTACTACTTGGCCCTCCAATCAGCGGCTGCCGTCTACGGCTCCAGCCCCCAGGCTTTGCAGGTAACCCAAGTGATGACGGACAGCCCTCGCCGGGAAATCAAAGTGGGGCGGCTGCGCCTCCGCTGCTTCGTCAAGCGCGGCATTGAGCGAACGCCCACGCAACCACTCCCCAACGCCTATGCCCCGTTGAACGTCAGCACTCCGGAGGCGACCGCCTTCGACTTGGTCCGCTATGCCTCTCGCATTGGCGGAATCGCGCGGGCGGTCGAGACGCTGTCCCCGTTGCTTCCGCTCCTGCGCGGTCCAGAACTGAAACACTTGCTGCAGGCCGAGGAAGAGACCAGCACCGCGCAAAGGCTGGGTTACATCTTGGAGAGGGCCGGCAAAGAGAAGCTGGCGGAGGCCATCCATGCCTGGCTGCCAACCCGCCTGCCTTTGATCCCTCTGGTCCCAACCGGCGCCAGTCTGGCGGACGTACCCGTGATCGTGCGGTGGCGGCTCCTGAACAACTCTTCAACCTGAACCATGACTCCGCTTACCCAACGTGATGTCCTCGCCCATCAAGCCCTTGTTCCTTGGCCCAGCCAGCGCCAAGAGGGGCAAATGGAACGGCGGATGGGTCCCGATTGGTTACGAGTACGACAGAGCAACCCAGCAACTCCAACCGGCTCCAGACGAGGGCGACTTGATTTGCGACATGTACCAACTCGCCGTGAAATTTCGCAACGCAACCGAGGTCGCCAAGATTCTCAATGAAACCGGCAAGCGCACCCGGCAGCGGGTATTGGTCCGTGCGGACGGGAGCCAGCGGGTGGTGGGCGAAAAGCGATTCATCGGGGATCGCGTCAAGGCGATTCTTAGCAATCCCATATGGATAAGGGAATCATCGAGCATGGCGACAAGGAATACCCGTCGGAACATCCGGCTCTGGTGTCGGCGAAGCTCTGGGACGAGGCCAACGAAGCGATCAAGCCTGAGAAAACCGAGTCCTCCAAACTCCAGCGGCGCGACAAGCACGTCCATCTTCTGAAAGGGCTTCTGAAGTGCGGGCACTGCGGCACATCGCTCACCCCTTATCCAAGCGGCAAGAAGGATGCCAATGGGCAGCCTTATCTCTATTACACCTGCACGCATGTGAGCAAGGATGGCGGCGCCTCGGAATGCCCGGTCCGCAGCATCCCGGCGCGCGCGTTTGAAGAGCTCATTCTCGGTTATCTCGGCGAGATTGGCAGGCACCCGGAGATCATTGAAGCGTCCATTTGCGCGTCGAATGATGCAAAAATCAAGGCGGTTCGCCCGCTGAAGTCAAAGCTGGCCAGCTTGAACGGCGGCACCGCGAACTTTCTGAGGCCGTGCGGAACTGCGTTGAAGTCGTTAAGCACAAGGGCGCGAACAACATCACCGACTCTTTCATGGCCGAGGCCGAACGGTTCGCCACGGAGCAGCGTGAGGTCGAACTGGAAAAAACCAAACTCAACATCGAAATCAACTACCGCGAGAGCGCCGTGGCCGACAAACAGGTGATCGCAGACGCGTTGCGCCGTTTTGAAGACGTGATGCGGAACCTTCCGGGAGAGGATCAAAAGGAGTTGGTTCGCCTCGTCGTCCGCGAAATATACGTTAACCACTTTGACCCGGAAACCGACCAGGCCCCTGAGGAAAACGGGGTGTTCCAGGCCAAAATCCGAACTAAGTGGTATTCGGTTAACATTTCACTTTTTGCAAGTGACCTGATACCAGAGGGTTACAAAAGTGGTGAAATAAGTTCGGATTTGGATCGAATTGGCTCCAGAGGCAGGGCTCGAACCTGCAACATCACGGTTAACAGCCGCGCGCTCTACCATTGAGCTACTCTGGACCCCACGGGACGCATAATCTACAAAAAGCGGCCCCATCCGTCAATGGCGGAAATTCACCCCCATTGATTTCGTATGTTGGAATATTGTTGTGTGTTTCCCCGCCTTTTGCGAAATGGTGAAGAGTTGAGCATTTCTATTGCTTCGAATTGAGGTCGCCGGATTTTTTGATGGCGCGCAGCAGGCGCCAGCCAAGCCAAGCCGCGATGAGGTAACCGAGAGCGCCAAAGACCGAAACGCCCGCGACCACAGGCGGGGCTTTCAGGCTCCAGAGGAGGGCGGAGCTGACCAGCAGCGCGGCGGTCATCACGCCGAGCACCACGCGGTTGATCACCGGGTCCAGATGACGGTGGTCCAGGTGGACGGAGAAGGTGCCGTCGCGCACGCGGTTGAGCACATCGCCCAAGTCGCGCGGCAGCGTCTGCACCAGCCGCTCCCAGTCGCGATAGGTGTGCTGGAGCCGGCCCAGAATGTGCCGGAGCGAGAGGCGCCGGGAGACCATCGTGGCGTAAAAGGGGCGGAACACTTCGGCCAGGCTGAAGTCCGGACTCAGCTTCCGGGCGGTCCCCTCCAACTCGGCCAGCGTGCGCAGGAGCAGCGAGAGGGGAGGCGGCAGGGTGATGTTGTAGCGGCGGATGATTTCAAACAGGTTGTTCAACGCGGCGCTCAGGTCCATGTCCTGAATGGACTGCCCCACGAAGTCGGCGACGAAATCGGTGAGCTCGGCGCGCAATTGGTCGCGGGGCGTGGCGGGGGGCGCGGAGCCGAGGCGCAGGATCACATCCCCCAGGTCCGCCGAATTATGATTGACCACAGCCATGAGCATTTCCTCCAGGCCTTCGGTCAGTTCTTCATCCAGGCGGCCGATCATGCCGCAGTCAATCACCCCGACCACCCCGCCGGGCAGGAGCATCAGGTTGCCGGGATGCGGGTCGGCATGGTAGAAGGCATCGCGGAAAATCATCTGCAGATACATGTTGGCGCCGCGCAGCGCGAATTCATTGAGGTCGGCGCCCGAGGCGGCCAGCGCCGCGGAATCGGTTCCGAGGATGCCCTCCAGCCGTTCCATCGTCAGAACGCGGCGCGTCGAGAACTGCGCGTAAGGGCGGGGAAAACGGACGGTGGCGTCCTGGGCGAAATCTTGCGCGAACTCGACCAGATGGCGGCGTTCGAAGGTGAAATCCAACTCGCGCAGGAGGGTGCGGCGGAACTGCCGGACGACCGCGGCGGGCTGGTAAAGCAAAGCCTGGGAAGAGTATTTTTCCGCCAACTCAGCCAAGCCGGCGAGGATATCCAAGTCGGGCATGATTTTGCCCACAATGCCGGCGTGCTGGACTTTGACGACGACTTGCTCGCCCGAGTGGAGGCGGGCCAGATGGACTTGGGCGATGGAGGCCGAGGCGAGCGGCGCATCGGCAAATTCGGCAAACACCTCGCCCAACGGTTTGCCGAACTCGGCTTCAATGGTGGCGCGAACCGTGGCAGGCGGATCGGCCGGGGCGTCGGTTTGCAAGCGGGCCAGTTCCCCGGCCATCTCAGGCCCGACGAGGTCGGGCCGCGTGCTGAGGACCTGGCCGAACTTGATGAAGGTGGTGCCCAGTTCGGTGAAGGCCAGACGCACGCGCTCCTCCACCTTCAGGTCGGGGATGTGCTGGCCGTCAATGCTTTTGATCCGGTCCTGGATCCAGGAGAAGTTCAGGCCCTTGACCCAGCCGGCCAGGCCGTACTTGGCCAGCACGCCGATGATTTCGCCCCCCCGGTGGACGTTCCGTTCCAATCGTGTCAAAGCGGTAAGCTTCATTCGTAATCGAGCCTAACGCATCTTTTGGCGTTTGGCGAGAGGCCGCAGTTCAAATGGGCGAGGTCTTCAATGGCCCGTTTGGAATTCCACGTCACGACACTTTTCGTCGAGCGCGGCGATGATCCGCCGCACTTGCGCTTCCGGCAACCGCGCCGGCTGTCCCCTCAAATATCCCTTTAAGTAATTCGCGTTCATTACCTTCGTTCCATGTGAAGGAGGCTCCTTGATTTCAACATACCATCCGGGCAACACGACCAGCGCCTCGGCTTCGGTTTTTTCGGCGGTCCTTTTTGTTAAATAAGCTGCCAGCCATTGTGCGTTGCGTTCCGCCTGTGGAATGGCCGCCAAATCCTCGAAGGCGGGAAATCGCAATATGCTTCCAAGGACATGCACAATATGCGCGGGTTGAGCGCTCCGGCGGCGCACCCGGCTTCGAGCCTTTGTTTCGATCAGAAAAATTCCGGGCGGGCCAACGGCAATATGATCAATGTTCCAGTTTTCTCCCCCAGGAAAGTCATGAAAGGCCCGGTAACCGCAATCGGCGACTTCTTGCAATGCCTCCGCCACTGCCTGCTCGCCCCGCAACCCAAGCCGCAGATTCTGGCTTTTTTTCACATCTCTTACCACCAGAACCGCCGCGTATAACCCGCCGCCCGCAAGCGCCAATCCGGTCAGCAGAAATAGGGTTGACGAAAGGCCGGGCATTTTGGCCTCTGCGTCAAGAGCGACGCCCGCTGCGCCACAGAGGCCGAACGCGAACAAGCATTTGTAGATTGCCCGCTCAAACAAGTCATCCAGCTTGATTGCCAACGAATGCCCAGGAGGCCGAAGCAACTTTTCGACTTGGGGGGGCTGCGTCCGTTCATTGCGCCGCTTCCGATCCCAGCAAACGCCAACAAGGACTACCACGAGAGGAACCAGTCCGGCCAGAACTGGAATCCAAGGGGCCGATCCTTGCATCATCGTCGCAAATGCCATTCCGTCCGCAGAATAGCTACAGCCAGGCTTGGTTGACAAGCATTTGCAAATCCGACAGACGCAGATCCATTGACGAAGGTGGGGGGATGCGGGACGCGGGGGCGCGCGCTCCGGGAGCAGGAAAATCGTGGATTGGCGGCTTTCTTCCGAAAGCCGCTACGGGACCCCGCGCAGGCGAGATGCTCAGGACCGGAGCTGCGCCAATCTCCCCCATATTATGTGCTTGGCGGGGTTGGGGAAGGGTTTGATAATGGCGGGCGATGCGGCGGATTTGTTTGCTCGCGGTCTATTTGGCGGCGGTGTTTGGCGGCGGGGCGCTGCTCGCTCCCTGGCTTTATCATCTCACACAATGGGGAGCCGGACATTGCACGGCTCTGGCCGGACTGGCGAAAAATCCTTTCCCGCGCTTTGTTCTGCGCGCCGTCCTGGGGCTGGCGGTGGCCGGACTCTGGCCGCTGTTGCAGGGGTGCGGGATGTGGAGCCGACGGGAGATGGGACTGACGTCACGACTCGACGGAGTCTCGCCCTACCGGGAAGGATGGATTTCAGGCGGGCGGCCTGTGCGGAATCTGGCGGCCGGGTTTGCCATCGGTTTTGGATCGCTGGCGGGCGCGGCGGGGCTGGCCATTGTCTGCGGAGGACGGGCGCTCCATCTGTCGCACAGCGGGCTGGAGATGATGGCTGTTTTGCTCGGCGCCACGGTGTCGGCCGCGGTGGTCGCCGTGGTGGAGGAATTGATTTTTCGCGGGGCGCTGTTTGGGATATTGCGAAAGACATGGGGGTGGCCGGCGGCTTTGGCGGTGAGCAGCGCGGTTTATGCCTCGGTTCATTTTTTGCAAAAGGCCGGAGCGCCACAGCAAATTGACTGGCTGTCGGGAATCCGGCTGTTGCCGGAGTTGTTCCGCCTCCCGCCGGAAGGAGCGGGTCTGGCCCCGGCTTTTTTTACGCTGTTTTTGGCCGGGGCGATTCTGGCGCTGGCGTATCAGCGCGCGGGGACTTTGTTTCTATCCATGGGGCTTCATGCGGGCTGGATTTTCTGGCTGACGGCTTACCGGGCGCTGACGGAGCCGGCGGCCGGGGCGTCGCCGCGAGTCTGGGGCAGCGACAAGTTGATTGACGGCTGGCTGGCGTTCTTCGTGCTGGCGGTTGTGTTGGCGGGGTTGTGGCGCGCCGGCCGTCCGGCGCCCGGGCCGGATGGAAGGGAAGAACGAGGATGAACGCGATTTCATTTTCATGGAGAGCCGCCCTGGACGCGATGCTGAATTGGGTTTATCCGCCGGTGTGCCAGATTTGCCGGGAGGAACGGGCCACGGCGGAGCAAGGCTACGTGGGCGCGCAATGCCGGGCCGGGGTGCGGTTGGTCACGGCGCCGTATTGCGAGCGGTGCGGGCTGCCGTTCGCCGGGGAAATAAGCCATCCCTTCCAATGCGCCAACTGCCACCAGGTGACATTGCACTTCCGCTCCGCGCGCTCCGCCGTCGTGGCCGACGGCCTGATGCTCGAGGTGATCCACCGCTACAAATACAACCGCGCGCTCTGGTTCGAGCCGTTTTTGGCCGGCCTGCTCATTTCCAGGGCCGCTCCCGCCCTGGCGGCGGAGGAGTGGAATTTCATCGTGCCCGTGCCGCTGTATCCGGTGAAGAAACGCGAGCGCGAATTCAACCAGGCGGAGCGTCTGGCGGCCCGGCTGGGGCGCGCCGCGAGCATCCCGGTGAACAAAGGGCTGCTCCGGCGTGTCAAACCCACCGCAACGCAAACCAGGCTCACGCGGGAACAGCGCGCCGAAAATGTCCAGGGGGCATTCGCGTTTTGCGGCGGGGAAAAATTGCATGGCGGAAAAATCGTGCTGGTGGATGATGTCTTGACAACCGGGGCGACCACCAATGCCTGCGCCCGGGCGCTGCGGAAGGCGGGCGCGGGGGAAATATGTGTCTGGACTGTGGCCCGGGCGACGATGGCACACGGGACTTGACGGCGTGGGATGGGGTTGGTTAATGTCATGCCGCGATGTGACGGCAAAGGCTCAGGATCCGTTAAAGTCAATGAAAAGGTCCCTTTCAACGATCATGTTATGAAAGCAACGTCGTTTGTCCGCAAAACTCTCGGCACCGAAAATCAGGAGCCGCCGGCCGCCCATTCCCCGGGTGAGACGACCACGACCTTCGCCAAGAAACCCAAGCTGGCCGGCGCCAAGCCGCACAAACGGGACATCCCGGAAGGCATCTGGACCAAATGCAAGAAGTGCTCCAACATGATCTACGACAGGGAGTTGGACGCGAACCTGAAGGTTTGCCCGAAATGCGGGTTCCATTTTCCCATTTCCGCCCGCGAGCGCATTCACACGCTGGTGGAAACCTGCTCCTTTGAGGAAAACGACGCTTCGATGGAAAGTGTGGACGTGCTCAACTTTACAGGTCCTTCCTCCTACGTCGCCAAACTGGAGCAGTATAAGAAATCCACCAGCCTCAAGGATGCCGTCTGCACGGGGATTGGGCGGATCGGCCGGCATCGGGTGGCTTTGGGCGTGATGGATTTTGGGTTCCTGGGCGGCTCGATGGGATCGGTGGTGGGCGAAAGACTGACCCGCCTGATTGAATCGGCGACGGCGCGCAGCCTGCCGCTGATCATCGTTTCCACCAGCGGCGGCGCGCGCATGTATGAGGGCATGTTCAGCCTCATGCAAATGGCCAAGACCTGCGGGGCGCTGGCGTATCACGCCAAGAGCAGGCTGCCCTACCTCAGCGTGCTCACCGACCCGACCATGGCCGGGGTGATGGCGAGTTTTGCCACCGTGGGCGATCTGATTTTGGCGGAGCCTGGGGCGATGATCGGTTTTGCCGGGCCGCGGGTGATCAAAGACACGACGCAGGCGGAATTGCCGCCCGGTTTTCAAACGGCCGAATTTCTGCTGGAGCATGGATTGATTGACGCCATCGTTCCGCGAACCGAATTGAAGACCCGGCTTTGCTTCTATCTGGATTACCTGATGGAATCCCGCGAACCCCGCGCGGCCAACGGCAAGTAAGCCGCATGGAGATGCTGGCGGACCAGGGCGCACAGTTTGAGGGCCAGCGGGTCTTTCATGCCGTAATAAACATATTGAATATGAATCCACTCCAAGCCAAAAGTTCCATTGCGCCGCTGGAACTGCACCGCCGTCTGGCGGAGGGCGGCCCGGCCCAACTGCTCGATGTCCGCACTCCGGGCGAATTCGCCGCCGCGCATGTGCCGGGCGCCAGGCTGATTCCCCTCGGCGACCTTGATCCCGCCGCCGTTCAACGGCAGCGCGGCCCGGAGGAAGCTCCGGTCTATGTGCTCTGCCATTCCGGGGGACGCGCCCGCAAGGCGATTGAAAAGCTCGAACAGGCCGGGGTTCGCGGCTGCGTGCTGGTGGAAGGCGGCACGCAGGGCTGGATAGACGCGGGGCTGCCAGTCGAACGCAGCCAGAGCAAAGTCCTGCCGCTGATGCGCCAGGTGCAAATCACCGTGGGGCTGATTACGGCCGCGGGCGCGGCTCTCGCGCTCGCCGTCAGCCCGCTTTTTGCCATTATCCCGCTCGTCACGGGCTGCGGCCTGGTGTTTGCCGGGATCACGGGCTTTTGCGGCATGGCGCTGCTGCTGGCGAAAATGCCGTGGAATCGCGCCCCAAGCCGCGGCTCCTCTTGCGCGGTGAACGCGGAGTCCAAAACATGAAAGCGGTTTTATGGTTTGTCGAGCCGCAGCAGCAGCACGTCGTGTCCCTGCACATCGGCGTTCAAAGGCTCCTGGGTGATCCCGACGTCCTGCTTCTGCCATAGATCGCGGATATTGTAAGTGACGAACTCGAACTTGGCTTCCCGCTTGGCGAGGTCGTCCACGACTTTTTCGTTTTTCCAAGTGAAGGTGAAATTCCTCGCATCCGCAGTTCTATTCAGAATACATACGGCCCAGGAGCCTTTCGTCAAAGGCTTGAACCAAACCTCCATGCCGTCCTTGGCGGAATACTTCAAGGCTTGAAACCCCAGGGGATCCTGGTTGATGGCGATCACGTCCTTGTCGGTCAGAATTTTCAGCGTATCCGGGTTCATGCTGCGCAGATCGTTGCCGGAAATCAGGGGCGCAGCCAGCATGCACCACATCGTAAAGTGCGCGCGGTCCTCCGGGACGGACATGCCATTGCCGACTTCGAGCATGTCGGGGTCATTCCAGTGGCCGGGTCCGGCGTATTGGCGCAAATCCGCCTGCTTGTCGAGGATGCCCAATACACTGTTGAAGCTGGGGCGAATGTCGCCGGTGGTCCGCCAGGACTGGCCGACTCCTTTGGCCCAGGTCCACGGCTTGCTGTTGCCCCACTCGCACAGGCTGAAGAGGATGGGGCGTCCGGTGGCGCGCAGGGCGTCGCTCATTTTCTTGTAGGCGGCCGGGGCCTGCAGGCCCTGGGTGTTGCACCAGTCGTATTTGAGATAATCCACTCCCCAGGCGGCGTAGGACTTGGCGTCCTGCTCCTCGTGGCCGCCGCTGCCGGGGTATCCGGCGCAAGTCCGGGTGCCGGCATCCGAATAGATGCCCAGCTTGAGGCCCTTGGAGTGGACGTAGTCGGCCAGCGCTTTGATGCCCGAGGGAAACCGCGTCGGATCCGTCCCGATGTTCCCCTCCGCATCGCGCTCCCTTGACTCCCAGGTGTCATCAATGTTGACGTATTGGTAGCCGGCGTCTTTCATGCCGTTGGTGGCCATGGCGTCGGCGGTTTCGCGGATCAATTGCTCGCTGACCCGGCCTTGAAACTTGTTCCAACTGTTCCACCCCATCTGCGGGGTCATGGCGAGTTGGTCGAAGGTCTGGCCGCGCGCGCCCGGGCCGGACGCGCAGAGGATGAGGATGGCGCCGGCGCAAGCCGGGGCGTTGAATGTCAAGAGTATTTTTTTCATATTTGTCCAGGGATTGTTTTGGTTGACTTGAACTGGGTGAATCGGTGGTTCGAACATGAGAAAGGGAGATGAAGATTAAGATTAGGATTAAGATTTCGATTCGGAGGCCGGCGGCGGCTTGGGCAGGTAGTATTTCCGGGTGTATTCCTGCACCATCCGCCAGGTGTTGTATTGGGGCACCAGGGTGACCATGGCCCGCCGCATCATCGCCACCCATCGCCGCGGAATCCCGCCCTCGTCGCGGTTGAAGAAGGCCGGGATCACCTGCCCGGTCAATGCCTCGTAGAGGTTGGCGCTGTCGCGGCGGTCCTGTTCCTCGATGGAGGCGGGATGGGAATCGTCCCCGATGGCAAAGCCGTTGGCGCCGTCGAAGCCCTCCCGCCACCAGCCGTCCATGATGCTCAGATTGAGGCAGCCGTGGCAGCCGGCCTTTTGGCCGCTGGTGCCCGAGGCCTCGAGGGGACGGCGGGGATTGTTGAGCCAAACGTCGCAGCCCGACACCATTTGGCGGGCGACGTGGACATCATAGTTCTCCAGGAACACCAGATGCCCCTTCAACTCGCTGTACTGGCTCAAATGAATGATGCGCTGGATGAACCGCTTGCCGTCGTCGTCGCGCGGATGGGCCTTGCCGGAAAAAATGAATTGCACGGGGCGCTGCCGGTCCTGCGCCAGTTTGACGATGCTGTCAAACTGGTCAAAGATGAGCGGGGCGCGCTTGTAGGTGGCGAAGCGCCGGGCAAAACCGATGGTCAGCGCGTCGGGATTGAGCAATTGATCGAAGGCGATGAAATCCGATTGCAACAGGCGCTGGCCCTGGATGAGGAGGCGGCGGCGGGCGAATTCGATCAGTTCGCGCCGCAGCCGGTAGCGCAAGGCCCAGAGTTCCTCGTCGGAAATGAACTGCGGGTCGGCGATTTTCTTCCAGAATTCCGGCGAATTGACTTCCTTTTCCATGGAAACGCCGCGATCGCGCTCCCAGAAAGCCGTCGTTTCGCCGGCGGAGGGGCCGGTCTGGAGCGGGGCGCCCGCGCCGGAAAGTTTGCGCTGCCAGAAGCGCCGCACCGGCCCTTTCATCCAGCTCATCAGATGGATGCCGTTGGTGATGTGGCCGATGGGCGCCTGGTCCGCAGTCTTGTCCGGCCAGAGGCAATGCCACATCTGCCGGCTGACCCGGCCGTGCAGTTCGCTCACCGCGTTGGCCGCGCGGGAATGTTTCAAGCCCAGCACTGTCATGCAGAACAATTCGTCCTGGTTCCCCGGGTCCACCCGTCCCAGCGCCATCATGTCGTCCAGCGAGATTTTCAACTGGCCCATGATTTTCATCAGCGAGTAGGAAACCAGGTCGCGGCCGAAACGGTCATGGCCCGCCTCGACCGGGGTGTGGGTGGTGAAGATGCACTGCTCCCTGGTTTTGGCGGTGGCCTGCTCGAAGGACAGGCCCCCCGCCATTTTTTCCCGGATCAGTTCCAGCGTGAGAAAGGCGGCGTGCCCTTCGTTCATGTGAAAGACGCGCGGCTGCACGCCCAAGGCCCGCAACAGCCGCACCCCGCCCACTCCCAGCAGGACTTCCTGCATGATCCGCATGGCGTTGTCCCCGCCATAGACCCGGCGGGTCAGGTCCCGGTGATGCTCCGGGTTTTCCGGGCGGTTGGAGTCCAGCAAATAGACGACGGTGCGCCCCACATTGACCTTCCAGGCGTGGAAAAAGACCTCCGTCAAGTCAATGTCCACCTCGCAGACCAGCGGCTCGCCCTTGGCGTCCAGCACCGGCTCCAGCGGCAGGTCCCGCGGGTGCAGGAGCGTGTAGTATTCGGTCTGCCAGTTGTCCTGGTTGATCATCTGCTGGAAATACCCCTCCCGGTAAAAGAGGCTGACTCCGGCGAAACCAATGTCCAGATCACTGGCGGATTTGGCGTGGTCCCCCGCCAAGATCCCCAGGCCGCCCGCCGCGATGGGGAGGGTCTCATGGAAACCGAATTCGGCCGAAAAGTAGGCCACCGGATTGCGGATCAGTTCCGGGGCGTTTTGCCGCCCCCAGGTGTGCGTGTCCTGAAGATAGGCCTCGAAATCGTGCAGCACCAGCCGTACCCGGCGCGCGAATTCCCCGTCCTGCAGCCGCATGCGCAGTTCGTAATCCGACACTTCGCGCAGCACGGCCACGGCGTTATGGTAAAGATTCTGCCAGCAACGCGGCGAAAGTTCGTTGAAGATTTCCTGGGCGCCCTGGTTCCAGGTCCACCACAAATTCCGGGCCATGCGGTTGAGACCGGCGATCAGGGCCGTGGTTTCCGACGTTGTTAAAGCTGTGGCGCTCATAATCTCAAATTCAAAGTCAATGCCGGTGAAATTACGAGATTGCCGGTCCCGCGCAAGAGCAAACCGCAAAAGAAAGGCCACTTTCCAAGCTGGCAAGTCGGACGCCTTCTGTTTATTGTGGCCTCCGTTATATGACGAGTGTGGCAAAAGCGCGGGAATGGTTCGGGGGCTTGGGGCGGGGGACGATGCTGTGCCGGGAGATCGCAGTCTCGCTGGCCACCGTCAAACCGGTGTGGCGGGATGTCATTTACCAGATGTATTTCATCGGCGTCAAATCCCAGTCGGTCGTCGCCATCACCGGCATGTTCACCGGCATGGTTTTGTGCGCCCAGACCTATATCCAGTTTCACCGGGTGAAAATGGACAGCGCCACGCTGGCGGTGGTGAGCGTGGCCATGGGCAGCGAACTGGGCCCGGTCCTCACCGGCCTGATGGTGACCGGACGGGTCGGGGCCGCCATCGCGGCGGAGATCGGCACGATGAAGGTGACCGAACAATTGGACGCCCTGCGCACCCTGGCGGCGCATCCGGTGGATTACTTGGTGGTTCCCCGGTTTCTGGCCATGCTCCTGACCATGCCACTGCTCACGGCCGAATCCATTGCCCTGGGCATTGGGGCGGCCTACTTGGTGGCCTCCTTCCTGTTTGGCATCAATCAGGCGGCCGCCTGGCACCAAATGATCCAGCACACCGACGCCGTGGACATGCTGACCGGCATGATAAAAACATTCGTCTTCGGCGGCGTGATCGCCATTGTTTCCTGTTACAAGGGGTTGAGTTGTCCGCAGGGGGCCGAAGGGGTGGGCCATGCCACGACCGAAGCGGTGGTCTATTCTTCCATCGCCATTCTCATCTCCAATTTCTTTTTGACGATGCTGCTCAACTCCCTGCTGCAATGATGATAGACGTGCGCCATGTGCAAAAGAGCTTCGGCGCCCTGCGCGTCCTGGACGGCGTGGATTTCTCCGTCGAAAAGGGGCAGGCCGTCGCCATCATCGGCGTGAGCGGCGGCGGCAAGAGCATTTTGCTCAAGCACCTCATCGGCCTCATCGCCCCCGACGCCGGCGAAATCCACATTGACGGCCAGAAGATCACCGGGATGGACGAGCGCCGGCTGCTGCAAGTCCGCCGCAAATTCGGCATGCTCTTTCAGGGGTCGGCCCTGTTCGATTCCCTCAACGTCGAGGACAACATCGGTTTTCTCCTCCGCCGCGAGGGCCGGACGCCCGCGGCGGAGGTGGCCCGGCGGGTCGGGGAAGTGCTGGAATTGGTCGGCCTGGACGGCACGCAAAAAAAGATGCCCGCCGAACTGTCCGGGGGCATGCGCAAACGGGTCGGCCTGGCGCGCGCCGTGGTGTACCGTCCCGAAATCGTGCTTTACGACGAGCCGACGACCGGCCTGGACCCGATCGCCGCCGACAGCATTGATCAATTGATCTGCCGCGTGGTGGAGACTTATCAGGTCACCTCCATCGCGGTCACGCACGACATGCGGAGCGCGCGGCGCATCAGCCGGCGCATTTTAATGCTGGACAAGGGCCGCATTTACGCCGACCAGACGCCGGAGGAAATTTTTCAATCCAAGGACCCCGTCATTTACCGGTTCGTCAACGGCATCGCCGAACCCTTTGGAAAACACACATTCTTATGAACGATTCGCGCTTTGAATGGAAGGTTGGGCTGTTTGTGGTATTCGGACTGGCCCTGGCCGCGCTTCTGATCCTGAACTTCAGCAAGGGCATCATGCTCTTCCAGTCCACTTACCGGATTCACATCACCATGCCCACGGTGGCCGGCTTAAAGCCCGCCGCCGACGTCATGATGGCCGGCGTTCCCGTCGGCAAAGTCGCCGCCACCACTCTCAGCCTGGATGGCCGGTCGGTGGACATCACGGCGGAGATTCTCGCCAAATACAAAATCCGCCAGGACGCCCGTTTTCACATTGACGCGCTGGGCTTTCTAGGCGATCAATACATTGAAGTGACCCCTGCGGAAGGGGATGTGGCGGCGGAAAACAAGGCGCCGCTGTTAACCAATGGCCAAACCATCATGGGCGAAAAGCCGTTGAACATGCAGGAGGCGGTGCGTTCCATTTCCGGATTTGTCGAACAAGGACAAAAGACCATGCAGGCCATAGACCAGGCGGTCACGAACGTGAACAACACCATTTTGAATGCCGCGGCCTTGACCAATTTCGATGCCACCATGACCAATTTTGAGTCCGCGACCGCGGACACCGCCGGCATAGCCAGGGAAGTCCGCGCCATGCTGGAGTCCAATCTTCCCTCTGTCCACCCCGCCATCACCAATCTGGCGGCGCTGGCGCGCAAGCTCAACAGCATGGCCGACCAACTGGACCGCGCCATCTCCACCAACGCCGGCGACGTGACGGATGCCGTGAAAAACATCAAAGCCGCCTCGGCTTCCTTGCAACAATTGGCGGACGGCCTCCAGGCCGGCCAGGGCCTGGCCGGGAGTTTGTTGAAGGACGAAAAAATGAGAGCCGATTTCGCCACCCTCCTCGCCCGCATCAACGACATGGCCGAACAGTTCGCCCGCTTCGGCCAGTACCTCAACCAGAACGGGATTTGGAAGGCGTTATGGAAACCCAAACCCTCCGCCACCAACGCGCCGGGGCGCTGACGCCCCGAAGAACCCCCAACCCCCCGCCATTATGCGCCCCATTCAGGTCATTCGGGTTTTGTTTTTGAGCCTGTGCATCGCGGGCGGCTACGCCGTCAGCCAGTTGAAGCCGGACCTGATCGGCAGCGCGCCGCAGGGCCTGCTCATCGGCTTTGGGTTTGGCGGGCTGCTCATTGCCATAGACGAAATGCTCAAGGGCTTTTCCCTGCGCGCGTTCTCCGCCGCCACCTTCGGGCTGATCCTGGGCACGGCGATTGCGTATATGGTGGACCGCTCCGGGCTTTTCGATTTCTCCCTGGAAGGCCAGCGCTGGCTGATCCGGCTCTGTTTGTTTCTCGGCTTCAGCTACATCGGCATGGTCCTGGCCATGCGCAGCAACAAGGAGGATTTCTCCCTCATCATCCCCTATGTGCGCTTCGCCTCCCAGAGCCGGCCCGAGAACCTGCTCGTCCTGGACACCAGCGTTATTATTGACGGGCGCATTGCCGACCTGATTGACGGCAATTTCCTGGAAGGGATGATCGTGGTCCCCCGTTTCGTTTTGCGCGAACTCCAGGAAATCGCCGATGCCGGCGACCCGATCATCCGCGCCCGCGGCCGGCGCGGCCTGGAAATGCTGACCCGCCTCCAGCAAAACAAGCGCAACGAAGTCAAGATCCACGACGCCGATTTTCCCGAGGAGACCGAGGTGGACGCCAAATTGGTCCGGCTCTCCCGCGCGCTCGGGGCCAAGCTCTTCACCAACGACTACAATCTGGGCAAGGTGGCCGAACTGCAATCCGTTCCCCATTTCAACATCAACGAGCTGGCCAGCGCCCTCAAGCCCGTCATCCTGCCGGGCGAGGTTCTGAGCCTGCGGGTTGTGCGCGAGGGCAAGGACAGGGGCCAGGGCATCGGCTATCTCAACGACGGCACGATGGTCGTCATCAATCAAGCCCAACCCCTGGTGGGCCAGCAAGTCGGCGTCAAAGTCCTGAGCCTGCTCCAGACCGGCGCGGGCGTCATCATCTTCGCCGATCTCCAAAACCCCGCCGCGCCCCCGTCCCCGCCTCCCAAGTGAATTAGCAATTATTTGTCACCCGGCGCAGTGAGGCGGGCCTGGACATCCCGACAATCGCGCGCTGGCAGGTCCATGCGGACCAAGTGGCATGGGGTGCATGGGTTTTAAAGTGGTGGCAGGACCCGGAATTGAACCGGGGACACAAGGATTTTCAGTCCTCTGCTCTACCAACTGAGCTATCCTGCCAACCTATTGATGTGCAACGCCTTGCATCAAAATCAACGAGCTTTTCTGCTCGCATTATTGTCTTGCTTTTGCAGAGTGACACGTAATGCAACGTCTTGCAATGACCAAACCAAAGCAAAATCTTCTTCAAGAGTAAGACAGACTATCACAGGCCGTTTCATTTCGGCAAGTGCAAAAACTCAGCTTGCCGTTGGCGAATTGACTCAAATTAAAAGACGCCAGGGAGTGAAATTTAGGGGAGCTTGCCCCAAAAACAAATTCGCCGGCACGATCGCTGTTGTCTATAATGCCCGCGTGGAAACGTCTCACCAAAACGGTGGCTGCCAGGCGCAGCGTGGTCCGCGGTCTGCGGACGTTTCGGGACGCGCCAGCCCCACAGTCACAAATCATTCTCCGCCGACGGCCAAGATCAAGTTGTTTCGATCTTTGTTCCGGGGCCGGGAGGATGTCTATCCCCGCCGTTTCGAGAGTCGAAAGACCGGAAAGTCCGGCTACGCGCCTGCCTGCGCCAATGAATGGGTTCGTGGCGTCTGCGAAAAACCGCAAATCAAATGCACGGACTGCCCTCATCGCCGCTTTTTTCAGATCACCGACGAAGTGATCGGCTGGCATCTTTCGGGCCGGGACGACAGGGGATTAGACTTTGTCATCGGTGCCTATGCCATGTTGTTGGACGAGACTTGTTTCTTTCTGGCGGTGGACTTCGACGGCGGAGATTGGCAATGGGATGCAGCCGCTTATCTTGACACTTGCCGCCGGCTGGATGTGCCCGCCGTCTTGGAACGCTCGCGGTCGGGCAGCGGCGGCCATGTCTGGTTTTTCTTTGAAGAGGCCATTCCCGCTGCCCTGGCGCGCAAACTGGGCTCGCACATCCTCACCGAGACGATGGAAACCCGTCCGGAAATTGGTTTCGATTCCTACGACCGCCTCTTTCCCAATCAGGACACGCTGCCCAAAGGCGGCTTCGGAAATCTGATTGCATTGCCGCTCCAGAAACAGGCCCGCCAGCACGGCAACACAGTTTTTCTTGATGACAAGTTTGTTCCGCACGCCGATCAATGGGCATTCCTGGCATCAGTGCGGCGAATGAGCAGGGCGCAAGTCGAGGCTCTTGTGCGCGACGCGGAATCCAAAGGACGGATCATTGGGGTTCGCGTGGCTTTGGCCGATGAGGATGATGCCGATCCTTGGACGGCGCCCCCTTCGCGTCGCCAAAAGGACCCGCCCATTCCAGGACCTTTGCCAGACACACTCGAGTTGATCCTCGGAGACCAAATCTACCTCGCCAAAGAAAATCTTGCGCCCGGCCTGCGGAACCGATTGCTGCGTTTGGCAGCATTTCAAAATCCCGAATTCTATCGCGCGCAAGCCATGCGCCTGCCGACTTACAACAAGCCAAGAATCATTTCATGCGCCGAAGATCATGCGAAGCATTTCGCTCTGCCGCGCGGGTGCCTGGATGACGTCATGCAAACACTTGGGGCGCTCAAAATTAAGGCGGTTCTCCGCGATGAGCGATACATCGGCGTGCCATTGAAGGTTGATTTTCACGGCGAGTTGAGGCCCGATCAGCAAGCGGCTGCCGAGGCGCTGTTTGCACATGACACGGGCGTTCTGGCGGCGACGACGGCGTTTGGCAAAACCGTCGTGTCTGCCTGGCTTATAGCTCAACGCGGTGTCAATACTCTGATTCTGGTTCATCGTCAGCAACTCCTTGAGCAGTGGATCGAGCGCCTTTCCTCTTTTCTCGGGGTGCCGCCCAAAACCATCGGACGTTTGGGCGGAGGACGACACAAGCTGACCGGGGCGCTGGATGTGGCACTTATTCAGAGCCTTGTTCGCAAAGAGGCGGTGGACGATCGCGTCGCCGATTATGGCCAACTGATTGTAGATGAGTGCCATCACGTTTCAGCGCGCAGTTTTGAATTGGCCGTCCGCCGCGCCAAAGGCAAGTTCATCCTCGGTTTGTC
>Ga0326727_10012725_pt1 | contig 19054 bp, 17 predicted proteins | sample MB2enrmetagenome_FD_207643 | JGI IMG/M metagenome (GOLD analysis project Ga0326727, IMG submission 207643) | Lab enriched peat soil microbial communities from McLean, Ithaca, NY, United States - MB29MY | ecosystem: Environmental > Terrestrial > Soil > Wetlands > Peat | place: USA: New York...
AAAGCGAATCCCGCGCTCCGTGTCTTCTTACAAAGCAAGCCTACAGACAACATTGCGTCAGTTAACATGTTGGTAGTCTTCTCCTCTATTCCGTCGTTGAATGAGCTCGCTGTGCTCGAATCGCTGTGCAGATTGGAAACTTTTACTGGCCACGTTGCTACGGTAAGCTTGGTCCCAAACCTACTGCCGAAATTAGCGAGCTTACCCTTCGTATCCCAAATTGCAATGCCTAGATCAATGAAACCTGAACTTGATGTTAGCGTCCCTGAGATCCTTGCGGACCAGGTTTGGAACACCGCGAAGTACGCTGGCGTGCGTGATTCAACCGGAAAGGTAGTTGACGGGTCCGGAGTCATAATTGGCGTAGCTGATAGCGGTATTGATTACTTGCACGGTGACTTCTACTTCCCCAATGGAACAAGTAAGATCCTATACATTTGGGATCAAACAACTCCCGGAAGACCACCTGGTGGCTACAATTATGGCAATGAATGCGCGCCAAATGATATTCAATCGAAAACCTGTACAGAATTTGATAATGGCGGCGCTTCCCTGACCACCGGACATGGCACTGCGGTGGCGGCTGTAGCCGCTAGTAGCGGACAAGCTTCCCACCTATACTACGGGGTAGCCCCAGGCGCGTCCATAGTGGCGGTAAAGCTGATTGACGGTTCGGAGAATTACGTTATAGATGCAATGCAATACATGATCATGAAAGCTCGTCAGCTCAACAGACCACTCGTCATTGTTCACAGCCTAGGAGACGCACTGGGTTCCCACGATGGAACAGAACCATTGGAGTTAGCATTTGCTGATTTCGTCTCCGAAGGGATTCCGATTGTTGTTGCGAGCGGCAATGATGGAGGCTCGAATTTGCACGTGAGCGGAATTCTGTCCCCGGGTCAAACGGTTCAAGTACCATGGTCTATGGCAGCGAATACCAATCAAATTGACTTGTGGTACCCCGTTCAAACGTCACTTGCACTCTCAGTAACAACTCCCTCGGGCCAAGCAGTGACAGGACCCACTCCTGATTTCGGCGTGCAAACAATCGACGGTAACGTGATCATTCTAGCAGACAAGCGACCGAGCGGAAGAGAGTGGTGGATAAACGTCACCGCAACTAACGAAGCATCTATCCCCAACCGTCTCTGGTACTTCGACCTGACATCCGTATCTGGCTCGGAGGGGAAGTGGGATGCTTGGACAGAGCCTGGAGAGTTTGTAGGAAGCAACGAGACCGTTGCTGGAAGATACTCCATCGATCGATCCGACACGATAGATGCACCTGGAACAGCCGTAGGCGTCATAACTGTCGGCGCGTACATGACTAAGTACAGTTGGTGGGCTCGCTGTAGTAACTGCACTCAGTGGGCGACAGAAAACGGTTACAAAGGATATTGGTGGACCCCAAGTTACGCGCCGGGAGAGAGCCAGCTACTCTATTTCAATACCTCCAAGAATACGGTCCAGTCACAGCTCGTCGGAGGCCCAGGAGTCGGCCAGCTACTCTACTTCAGCAGCGCCGGCCCAACACGAGACGGCAGAATGAAACCAGAAGTAGATGCTCCGGGAGCTAACATCGCCGCTGCGAGAGCGTCGACTGCTCCGCAACAACATTCTGACCCAGACAATTATCATCAAGTATGGGCCGGAACGAGCTTCGCCGCACCCCACGTCGCGGGAACGATAGCATTGATGCTACAAATGAACCCATACCTAAGCCCCAATGAGATAACCAGCATACTAGAGTCTGATGCGAGACAGGACAGCTTCACAGGAAAAATTAACCGATCCGTAGGCTCACCCCTTTGGGGTTGGGGAAAGGTCAACGCACTAAATTCGACACTTGATGCCCCCAAGCTCTATTCGATTAGAATTGAGGTCGCCGCAATCAACCAACCTTTGAGCGCGGATTTAACTCTAGACGGGGCGATTGTCCAGAGAATTCCGCTCAACCAGACTACAACGGTAAGTCTGGAATTTGCTCGTGGTGGTAACCACACAGTTGAACTCACGCCAATTATCGAAGTCGAGCCCGGTACGAGGTACGTGCTATTCGGAACCCCATGGACATTCTCATCGGGAGGAATCCGCGACTTTACCTATCAGGAGCAGTATTACCTTCAAGTCAATTCGCAATATGGTTACGCAAGCGGAACTGGATGGTACAACGCTAATTCGACAGCGACAGCCAGCATCACACCCACTCATCTCGACGCCCATCAATTTCAAGGTTGGATCGGCGCGATCGTTTCCAACTCTCCAACCGTCACAGTGAAGATGGATTCGAGTAATGAGTTATCAGCGACTTGGGCCGAGAGCGTTAGCCGCTCCACTCTGACGGTTTTGGGTGGAGGCATCGTGCTATTGGTAATAGTCTCCGCGATAATGGTATTCGTCAAGCTTCGGAACCGTCGTTCTCGGCTTCATTCACGCCCTTCCGCAACTTAACTGCCACACCTCTCTTGAAGGCGCACATCTCGCGCCCACTCAAGACCGCGGCTCCGACACCCAGCAGTAAACCTTTCTCATTGGTCACGATTACCTCGTCCCCGGGCCTCAAGTCTTCGTTAGCTAGAACAACGTGTTTCGCGAAAACGTCTCCCCCGGCTTTGATGGCATCTGATACTTCGCTTTCTACGGTGACCAGATTTGGTGGATGCTTGACGTTAGATAAGATGACGTTGGCAGCATGTAGTGCAAGTGCGAGATATCCGTCTTTAGGCCTAAGAGTTGCAACCAACCGATCCTGAGAGTAAATGCGCCGAACCCGCCCAGTTTTTCTTGAGCATTCGATTTGCACTTTCTTATCGAACAGAACCAAACCCATTCCTTGACCGAACTGATAGTTTCCTACACCGACCAGCTTGCGAAGTTGCAGGTTCGATGGGCGTTGCACAGGACTTCGAAACGTCTACTTCCAGGAAACCAATTTAAGCTTCCAGGCGACCACAACCACGTAGGCGGACCGGGCTTGAATTGCGACATTTGCGGCAGGGAAATCATAGGCCCGGCCTTCAAGGTTAAAGTTGAGGGCGCCAAAATGCTTGCCTGCCGGAGCTGCCAGCGGCTCGGCGAACCCTACCAAGAAGACCCTGTTCCCCAACAGCCCCGACCCGGCATTATCCGATTGCCAAATCCCTCAATAAGAAGAACTCCCGAGCTGCCGAAAGATATTCAGGAATTAGATGTTGCCGAGAACTTCGCAGACATAATACGAAAAAGGCGTATGAAGCTAGGAATATCCCAGGAGGAACTTGCCAAGCGAGTGAAGGCAAAACTGTCAGTTATTCAAAAGATTGAGACAAGTAAGATAGCCCCAGACACGCGACTGTGCAGAGAACTTCAACATGAACTCAAGATCAAGTTGTTAGTCCCTCGGACCGAAACGCCTCCGCCCAAGACCGCTCCTCTAGGAGAAGTCACTTTGGGAGATATCATCAAAATTAAGGGCCAACGTGACGAAGACGCAACTCACTAGCCCACCGTGACATTTTTCCCATGTTCAGAAGGGATTATTCTAATCTCGTATTCGGGAAACTCGTGTTCAAGACGTTCATGTTTGAAAAGCCAATCGAGGAAAATGCCCAACGCACTAACCTCGCTAATAGGCTGATTAGTTACCGCCACATTCCAGTTCGCAAGCCCGTACAGCTCACCCGGTACCTTTTCGGCCCCGACCACTACTAACTTGTCTCCACGCGCTTCTCTAATCATAGTAATCACTCTGGGCAACGGCATGCCATACGCGGTAAGATGGATAACCTTCCCACCGGCACGTTTCCAATCCATTAGCGTCGAACGCCAGGGCCTCCCCGCCTCTACTTGAAAATCTCCCCCGAACCTCTCCGATACGCGCCTTACGGTTTCAACTAATCCTCTGTCCTGCACGTCAGAGATGTAAACGCCGTCAGCACCAAGTGCGCGGGCGGTTAGGCAAACGTGAGTAGTTATTCGTTCGTCCCTTGGAATCCTATGGCCGATTCGAAGCACCATGACCTTCATAGTTTCGGCAACCCTTGGGTTCACTGTCAGAAGCAGGCTACCGCGTCTTGACTATGAGGTAGATTCCGACAAAGAAAACTACCGTTCCAAGTAGTTCTATTATGCCCACTCTAAAGTAGGTGGCTGCGGGCGTTCCGCCTTCAGTTACTGAGGTTGAGCCGGCTATATCCATCATTGCTCCCAAGAAGAATAGGAGAAAACCTAAGGTGCCGACGGTTTCCTTCATTTTCTGCGGCCCGCGAACGCTAAACCAAATTAGTTCGTATAAAAGAGTTACTTACTAAATCGGGTCTCGCTGCGCCTTCAACAAAGAGTTAATGTCAAGTAAAACGTTAGTGCATATGCAGAGGAGCCGGGTCAAAGACTTGTCGGTACTAGATGAGGAACTCATTAAGATTGCAAACCTATTCGGGGGCGAAGAGGCAGTTACGATCGTTAAGAGCCTCAAGAAACTAGGCGAAGGAACCGATGAAATCATAGCCAATGATTGCGCCATAAGATTAAACACAGTTCGAAAAGTGCTCTACAAACTCTACGACCACGGCCTTGTCTCCTGCACCAGAGTCAGAGATGAAAAAACAGGCTGGTTCATTTTCTATTGGAGGCTCCAACCCGACCAACTCGATGCATTCATCCGCAGCCGCAAAAAACGTGCCCTAGACAAGCTGAAACAAAGGCTGGACTTCGAGCGAAATCACACGTTCTTCGTATGCAAGACCGACATCGAAGTGCGAGTTACATTCGAAGAGGCAATGGAAAGCTCATTCAAGTGCGGCAAGTGCGGAAACCAACTAGACAGTTCCGAAAATGCAAACATGGTTTCCATCCTCGAATCCAAGATCGATCGACTGGAGGCCGAACTCAGCCGTTGAGAAAGGCCGAACGGAATGAAGATAACCATCCTTGAACGGCCAAGCGAACCCACTGCCAGAAACTTCAAACAAAGGTTAGAGAAGGCACTCGACGAACTGAAGAGTGAACTTAAGGCCACCACAACCTTAGACGGCTTCACTTCGAATGGATGGGCTCGAATCGAAATTGATGGCCCAGACAGCGAGATTATGGAAGAGCTGATTATCAATGAGTACGGTCTGGCTCATACAGACGCCCGAGACATTGAAATACAAGGCGTTTACGAGTCGATAATCACTGGGTCAAATGCCCAAGGGCTAGAGTTCGATGTCGGTCTTGAAAAACCCAGCCACGCCAAATGCTTGGTTCCAGCTACCCACTTGATCACTCAATTAGCTGATGGCAAGAGTATCCCATGCCGAGAGATAATCGAGGATTACTGCCTCTTCCCTGGCGTACGTTTTTCAGTGCGAATCGCACGCAAAACCGAGAACGAGATAGAAGCTTGGCTAGCAGACTCGCAAATCGAACGACTGTCAAGTTGGGTTACGACCGGATTGGATCGAATAGAAATCTTCGACTGCTATAAGCAGGAAGTTGAGGGAGCGATCATCAAGGCAAGGTTGCCGCGAGACATCATATCAGCGGACCAAATCACATTGACAGTGCAGTCAATTACGTGCAAACTCGGAACAGACGCGGTAGGATTGATTCCGAAACTTGGGTCAGTTCTCAAGAGGCAAAAGCTGAGACCGTTCATTCCAAAAAGAATCCTAGCCCGATGTCGACCTTGGTGACGAAAGGAGGTAGGGTTCCAAGTTGGAGGATGTTAACGCTAAGTCACGATTCCTCTTTCATGAACCTCGCTCTAGAAGAAGCACTCGCCCGAACGAACTGCGTCGCAGACTCACAATACTCGTCAACCGTAAGGTTCTGGGGGAACCCGAACTCCGTCATTATCGGACGGTTTCAAGAGCCTGCGGCTGAGGTTGACCTTGCAGAATGCAACCTGAGTCAAGTCCAGGTCGCGCGAAGGTTCACGGGAGGAGGCACGGTCTTTCACGACGAAGGGACCCTAAACTTCACCGTAATAACGAAACCAACGGAAGGTCTCTCGGTGCTCAAGTTTCAAGAACGGAACATGCTAGTTGCTCTTAAAGCACTGAGTAACCTCGGGTTGGATTGCTCCCTCTCGACTACCAATTCGATTCTTACGGGGGGTAGAAAATTATGCGGCGCTGCAGCCGCGTTGGGAAGGAACTTCGCTTTCTGGCATTGCTCAATAATGGTGACAACAAATACGCGATTACTAGAACGAGTCCTAAGCCCTAGCAAGGCAAGAACTCTTACTCGCTTCGTTCACAGCAAATGGAGCCCGGTTACAACCGTAACCAACGCACTATCCAAGCCTATCAGCGTAGACGAGGTAACGCGTACGTTGATCGCTGTTATCCAGAACCAATTCGGAGTGGAATTGGAACTGGGCTCATTATCGATAGAAGAGGAAGACTGCTCAAAGGCGTTGCTGGCTCGGAAGTATTCATCTACTGACTGGAACCTTTACGGAAGCCGACGAGTGTAGTTCGTTAGAGAACGCGTCGAGTGAATTACACTACTATTGCAGTGTGAGTTCGCTCGACGCCTTTGACGGATTGAATCTTCTTGATTACGAGTTCGGACAGTGTGGTCATATCGTGCATTTCTAAGTAAGCAATGACATCGTACACGCCCGTTACGGCGAACACCATTTTAACGCCTCTGACTTTCTCGATGGCTCTTGCCACTGAACGAGATCGCCCAAGCTGCGCTTGAACCAATACGAACGCTTTTACCACCATAGAGGTCACCTGGCTACGTAGTTTTGTGGTAAGCAGTACTTAAAAGGAATTGAAGCGCACCGACGTAGGTGTAGCGATACGCCCCATCCAATCGGTTTTTCAACCTGAGTAAAGGAAAAATAGGTGCCGAACTACAACTGGTAGTTGATAATAATGGTGAAAGAGTATTTACCGAAACTCACAATCGCTATTCTGGTGCTTAGCGTTGCATTAGTTTTCGCATCCGCGCAGCCAAGTACCGTGTCTGCGAGCACACCACCACATCACCACAACTGGGGTTACGGCTGCTCTTACTATTACTCGTATTATTGCACGTATTACTACTACTACCCGTACTATTACTACTATTCCGGATACCCCTACGGTTACTCCAACTATTACTCTAGCTACTACTCTACCCCAAGCTACACGTTGACTGTGACATCAGACCCTTCTAACCTCGGAACCGTATCCGGCGGAGGATCGTACACACAAGGAAGCTCAGCTTCGTTCTCCGTAACTCAAAACACAGTCCAGGTATCACCGACTACGCAGTACGTATTCTCACATTGGTCGGGCGACTATTCGGGAAGTGGCAGCAGCGGAACCGTAACTGTGAACGGAGCCATGACAATCACAGCAGTCTACCAGCTGCAATACTACCTAAGCGTCCAATCACAGCCTCAGAGCGCGCCCACACCACAAGGTCAGGGATGGTACAACTCGGGCGCCACCGCATCACTCCAAAGCCCAGCCCAAACGATCGGAGGGGACGGAGGCAGCAGGCTCGTCTTTCAAGGTTGGTCGGTTGACGGCCAAGGAACACAATCCGGCCCATCGCTCAACCTCGTTATGAATTCTCCACACACTGCCACCGCAGTTTATGGACAACAGTACTATCTCAACATTCAGACGGATCAAGGAGTAGCGTCCGGGTCCGGTTGGTATGACGCTGGTAGCACCGCACAGATCTACGTTTCAACACCAGTCAGCACAAGCTACGGCGTGAGCATTGTTTTCAACGGCTGGCAAGGCGATATCCAGTCTAGCAATCAATCAACTAGTGTAGTTATGAACGGCCCAATGAACGTTGTCGCGACATGGCGAACTGACTCTACAGTACTTTACTTGACGATAGGTGCAGTGATTATTGCGGCCCTTCTCATAGCGGGCGGATTGATCGCATTCCTAGCTAGAGGACGAGGCAGCAATCAAGCACCACCCCCACAACCAACCGCGTACGGCAACCCGAGCAACACTGCAGAGCACGACCAATCGAGCACCACCCACAGAACTGAACACCACCGAAAGAAACCTGAGAACACGCAAGGCAACAACACGCAAGAAAGTCAACCGTCTACTTCGTAGAATTCAATTTCTCTCCCCTTCTCCTTTTTCTTTCCCTCCTCACTACTGCAACCAATCTAACTGTCAACCCTTCGCCAAACGTTGTGAGGCTTAGGCTCATCTAGGGAAAATTAGACAAAAGGTTCTGCTCGGCGCTAAGAGTGTGTCCTTGGATAATGCCGGTGCTAGTTCCCACCGTTTCGCTTCCACGCTGGAATGCAATCTTTTTCCCAACAACTGGAGGGTGTGTGACCCTTGTGCACGCTTCAGGGCCCAGCTGGGGAGCGTAGTCTGCTAGGACCAGGTTAGTGCGTTTCGAGTTTTCTGGGTAACTGGTAAAGCGGCGGTTCTGGTCAGTGAGAGTTTAGTTTCTCCATGAATTTCTCTGGCACGCCCGGCCGATGCCTTTCGCAGTAGTACTCTGCTCTCCCGAACATGTCAACACGCCACTCCCCCTCCCTGCCGCAGAGCGGTATGTTGCAGACGGGCTTGGCTTCAGAGTTCTCTACCACACTAGCGACCAAGAACGATTCACCGACTGGCCGTCAGGTTTTCATGCCCGTTCTAAGCTCTTTCGGTTCCCCGCCCAGAAAATTAGACAGGAGAAAGAGTGTTTGGAGGCACTTCGCGTTGACAATGTAGTGAAGAGCTTCGGCGGACTGATGGCCGTAAAGGGCGTCAGCTTCTCAGTCGAGAGCAATCAAATCCTCGGCCTGCTCGGCCCGAACGGTTCAGGAAAATCCACCATTATGAAAACGATCGTCGGCATCGTCAAACCCGACGTAGGCAGCATCACCGTTCAAGGCGTAAACGTTGCCGCCGACCCGATCGGCGTGAAGAAAATAGTTGGTTTCGTCCCCGAAAGCCCCAGACTATACGAATTCCTCTCTGGAATCGAATACCTAGACTTCGTAGCAACTGTACACGGCCTTAGCGCCGACACGAAACGTGAACGGATCACGGAATTTCTAAAAGCCTTGGACCTAGAGGGTAGGGAGAACGAACTAATTCATGGATACTCGCAGGGAATGAAGCAGAAGCTCGCCATAATAGCAGGCCTACTCCACCGACCACAAATCCTCATCCTCGACGAACCCCTCAACGCCCTAGACCCACGCAGCGCACGCATTGTGAAGGACCTTATCCACCGCCTGAGAGACGATGGCGTTCCCACCGTCTTCAGCACCCATGTGCTCGAGATTGCGGATGCGATTTGCGACCGAATAGTGATCATGTACGATGGACGAGTGCTCGCGGAAGGGGACGCTGAAGAATTGCGGACGAAGGCTGGAACGGCGGGTTCGAGCCTTGAAGAAGTCTTCCTGAAATTAACAGGGACCTCAGACACGAAGGAGATCGTAGAGGCCTTGACCCGTTGAACATGAGGGCCGTCTACTCCCTAGCCGTCGTCCTCACGAGGTCACAGATCCGAGGAACTCAACGCAACAAATTCCTCGCCCGCGTCTTCGGCGAACCTCGAATCATCCTGCCCGTGGACATCGCCTTACTATTCGGTTTAGGCGGCCTAGGCTACGCCATCCTTTCGACAAGCGGTGGAGGAAGCTTGTTGGACTTGCTGAGACCAATTGAACCTGAACTTCTCGCAGGCATACCCTCCGCGATCATGTTCATGGCCATACTTTTCGGAGTACTTTACGAGATAAGCCAACCCATCCAATCGCTGAACACTGACCTCGTGAACTGGTTGCCTATTACACCGATGGAGTATGTCGGCGCCTCTACGATCTCTGAGTCGTACATCTACTCGTTCATGGTGTTCCTCTTTCTTGGCGTCGTGTTCGGACCAGCACTTGCGCTGGGCATGGCTTCAGTCTGGCTCGCAGCTGCATTCATGGCGGTAGTTGCCCTGTTCGCGGGAGCCGCAGTAGTTGAGGTTCTCGACGCTACAACAAACAGGATCTCCTCAAGCTTCTACAAGAAGAGCGGCCGATCTGGCATAGTGTTTCGCCTGATCGCGACGGTGATCTTACTTGTTTTCATTCAACTACTCTTCAGCGGCTACGTGGTCGGTTACTTGCTTCAGAGCGTGATGCAAGCAGCAGTTTCGGCGTGGTTCATCCCCGTCGTCTGGCCAACACTCGCTGTACTCGGTGCTGCCCAAGCAAACACATTCAGTTTCCTACTTTTCTCAAGCTCCTCCGTCGTCTTCGCGGTAGCCTTGTTTGGGCTAGCGGCTAGATTTCGCGCACGCTTCTGGGTCCCAGTCCCAGTATCGATCAAGCTTAGCACCCGCGCTTACCAACCGGGTCAAATTCAGGTCCCACTAATCGGGGCTGTTGAATCAGCAATGATTCAGAAAGATTTTCGGTCGTTGACTAGGAGGCGGGAGATGGCAAGGTTCCTAGCCATACCATTCGTTCTCGCCATCTCAATGGGCATCTCACTACTACCTCTAGGCACGCAACAAACAGCTGAAGGTCCAAGTTTTATGTTCATCGCATTCTTGTTTCTCATGCCAGTCGCCATCTTCGTTGGCGCCCTATCGATGACCAGCATAGGGCAAGAGGGCTATGCGGTCTGGAATCTATATGCGGCACCAATCTCGCCAAACCAACTTCTACGAGCAAAACTGCTCTTTGCCACCATCCTAGGAGTACCGTTCGCGATTGCACTTCTCTCCATATTCGCCATCTTGTTGAACACGGTCGAATCCTACTACGCAATCCTACTACCGGTAAGCGTCCTCGTTGTGTTGGAAGTATCTGCACTGGGAGTATACTTTGCGGCGCTGTTCCCCGATTTTCGCGAAATGGTCAGAAGCCGCTACGTAAGCGTCTGGGGCTCGCTTCTAGGAATAGGAATGTCGATCGGCGTTTCCCTTCTCACCGTTGCACCGTTGGCACTTTCAATTTTCTTGTACGGTTCGATAATCCCTCAACTTGCGATCATAACCTTCGGTATCGGTCTAGCAGTCTTTATCGTCGCGTTGAAAATAGCCGGTCATCAGATCCAACGCTTGCTCCAGAACATCCGAACATGAGATTCACTCGCTAATAGATAACGAAAGGACGCCGGAAAAAAGGTAGGGCGCCCACCCCTTATAGAGAAAAATCTGTTTTTGCTCACGATTTCCTTGGCATATGCCGGTTACGCGTTAGAATCGTTCGAGGTATCTTTCCGTTTCCCAACGCGTGATCGTAGCGGGATCCCAACTTGGATTGACCTTGTTGTATTCCTCACATTCACGCATCTTGGTTTCCACGTACGTCCCGGCAGCGCGTTCGCCTAAGGCCTTCTTGATCACCCGATCATTCGTAAGATGACCAAGAGCTTCCTTTAGTGTCGCTGGAAGTTTGTCTAGATCTTCCTTACTGTGGTAAGCGTTGCTGGCCATTGGACTGCCCGGATCCATACGTTCGTTAATCCCATCTAACCCGCTCGCCAAGACGGCGGCCTGCGCCAGGTATGGGTTGCACATTGGATCGGGTATTCTTATCTCGACACGGGCAGACTTCTCACTGCTGAAGCTGGGAACACGGATCATTGCTGACCGATTCATGAATCCCCAACAGATGTAAACAGGCGCTTCAAACCCTGCGACCAATCGTTTGTATGAGTTTACAGTTGGAGCGGCAAGCGCACTCAGGGCTTTCGCGTGTCTAAGTATACCTGCGACGAAATGCTTCGCCAGCTTTGAGAGCATTTCCCTCCCATAGAACGCGTTCGCTTTACCGCGCCTTAGACACATGTGTAAGTGCATCCCGCTTCCGTTCATTCCTGCAAAGGGCTTCGCCATGAAAGTAATCGATGCTCCAGCAGTCGACGCGACATTCTTAGCGATATACTTGAACGCTATGACATTGTCTGCCGTTCGCAAGGCTTTGTCGTGTCCGAGCGTTATCTCGTATTGACTCGTGGCGACCTCGTGATGGAGACTTTCCCCTTGAACTCCGACGCTCATAATTGTGGTCATTATCCTTCTCCTCAATTCGGCCCCTCGATCGTAAGGAGGAGGCGCGAAGTAGATACCTCGATCCACAGCCACCCCGTCTTTCAACGCGAAAAACTCCATTTCGGCGCTTGTTACGAAATCATACCCTTCCTTCTTGGCATCTTCTAAGCCGCGTTTCAGGATATACCTTGACCCTAGTTCGTACTCCTCTTCATGTCCGAACTGCGAAACTTCTTCAGCAGGTTTGAAGACATCGCATAAAACACGGGCGACTCTCCGCTTATCCCAAGGAACTGCGAAGTAAGTTTCCGGGATCGGTTTGAGGACGAGATCGCTCTTTTCTAAGGGTGCCATGTCGACTGAGGAGCCGTCAACACCTTTGCCAAACTTCAGCGCATCCTTGTAACGCTCGTAAGTGACATCAATCGACTTCAGTTCGCCCGCGAGGTTCGTGAACTGCAGCTCTACTATCGGAACCGCTCTTTCCATGTTTCATTCGAGTCACCGAGCTCGCTATGAGGATTACGGTAAGAGGTTTCCCGTGTGTGCCGGGAACTCAAATTGAATGGAGTCTACTCATTTCCATTAGAACGTAAAGGGATAAGAAGCGTGTTCTAGGCATCACTTAGTTCTTATGAGTCTTGCTTCGGCTTCTGGTTCAGCCGAGGATCATCTCAGGGGACTTCATTTTGCGACTGGTGACGGGTCTGCTACATCTGCTCTTTTAGAAGTCTTCACGATTGTTGTAGCTACTTTCGGCGTCTCATCCTCCGTCCCGTAAGCATATTTCTTCCCCCGAAGCACAGACGCGGCCGCAGCCACAACAGCCAATGCGACGTTAAAGTACAGAGCAACTCCTAGGGATGACATGAATGCGTTAGCGATCGCTGTTGGGAACCAGACTCTTCCGGTTAGCACCGCGACCGTTTGTGTGCTCAATGACTTTGTAAGGTTCGAAGGAAGCTGGCTCAGCACCGTGCCCATTGGGTTGTAGCCCAGAAAAGCCGCGAATATTGCGGCTGTCGGAGGAATATGAGTTAACGCTGAGGATAACTGTGGAGCCCCTGCCTGTGAGGCAGCTCTTCCAAGTGAAGAAGGCAGGTCTTTCGATAGGACCGAGAGGACTAACGTAAACAACATGCTGAGGCCTATGACCGAACCTGTGTTCAGTAATGTGCTCCGCATTCCTGATGCGGAGCCTCTTTGCTCGGCTGGTACCGAGTTCATTATAGACGCTGTATTCGGAGAAGCAAACATACCCATACCGAATCCCATCAAGAAAATCACCAAGGCGAAGGACAGGTAAGCAAAGTTGTAGGGGAACGTTGAAAGCAGATAGTATCCAACTGCCGTTATGAGCATGCCTGCAGTCGAGAATCCTCTCGCACCGTACTTGTCGGATAGGTAGCCGCTGAGAGGGCCCATAACCAAGAACCCTGCGGTAAACGGAAGCATGTAGATTCCTGCCCACAGAGGAGTATCCTGATAGTTGATGCCGTGCAGTGGCAGCCAAATCGCTTGCAGCATTATAATCAGTAGAAGCGATACTCCTCCCCTCGAAATAGATGCTAGGAGCGCCGCGAAGTTACCGGCGGCAAAGGCTCTTCTCTTGAAAAGGTCCAACCGGAACATAGGATCTTGAACACGTGTCTCGATGAACGGAAATGCAACTAGCAACGCGACTGAACAGATGAGACCGCCTATTACCCATGAGTTGCCCCATCCCATCGTTGAGGTGCCGTAAGGTAGTAGCCCATAGGTTATCGCTATGAGGAAAACCGTCAATCCCACGCCAAACGTAATGTTCCCCCATACATCGATCCTCTGTCCCTTTCGTATGACAGCCAGCTCCTTCAACTTCCAATACGACCACGCCGTCCCGAAAGCCCCGAATGGCACGCTGATTAGGAACACGTATCGCCAGTCAAAGACCGCCAGCACACCGCCGAGAACCAAGCCGACAAACGAGCCGCCAAGGAAAGCTAGCTGATTGAGCCCTAATGCCTTGCCCCTTTCCTCGAGCGGAAAAGCATCGGTAATGATCGCTGCGCCGTTCGAGAATAGGAAGGCACCACCTATTCCTTGGACGATTCTGAAGAGGATCAGTTCCATGGCACCCAAGTCTCCAGTGTTAGGCGTCAAATAGAGCAGCAAGGAGCCGACAGTGTATACCAAGAAGCCTAGGTTGTAGAGTTTCACTCTACCGAAGATGTCGGATATTCGACCGAAGGTGACGAGTAGAGTCGCGGTTACTATGCTATAGCCGAAGAGTATCCAGAGTAAGTATTGGAAGGATGTGAACGGGTCAATCGCGATACCTCTGAAGATCGCTGGAAGCGCAATCTCTACGATGGTAATGTCTATTGAAGCCATGAACGTGCCGAGCGTAGTGTTCGAAAGAACAACCCACTAGAAATTCGTAAACTCATCCTAGTGCAAACTCATCAGGACGACAGCAGAACACCTCGTTCGGAAAAGGCTCTTGATGTTTCATGGTTCGCGATGTTGTGCCATACGTGAATAGAGGCCGCCGTACAATCGATCGCTACTTACAGGATTCTGTAAGAAGGTATGAGGAAAGCCCAAGTCAATTTTGCTCGCTTCATCAAGTCGGCGAAGGTGCTCCCCTGGAATCGTTACGTCCAGGCAACCCAAGTTGTCACGGATTTGGTCCAATCGGCGAGCCCCAAGTATTGGAACAATCGAACCCGGGCGTGTACGCAGCCAGGCTAGCGCGACTTGTGATGGGCTGGCGCCAATCTGTTTGGCGACTTCTACGACCACACGTGCTATCGCGAGATTTCGATCGTTCACTTTCTGACTATTAGTGGCATCTAGCCGCCTCTCAACAGGCACTCCACTCGTCCCACCGTTCTTCGTGGCAGGTGGAGCATTGTTATACTTCCCAGTGAGCACACCGGCTCCAAGCACCGCCCAAGGAGTCACAATCATACCGAGGCTGCGAGCCATAGGTAGAAGATCTCGTTCAGGCGTCCGTTCAATAAGACTGTACTCGATTTGAAGCGCTACGAAAGGTGACCACCCACGTAACTCGGCCAACATGTTGGCTCGACTAACGATCCATGCCGGCGTATCCGAGACGCCGACATAGAGCACCTTCCCTGACCGCACCAGATCGTCAAGGGCCCGCATAACCTCCTCGACGCCGGTAGAGAAATCCCATGCATGCAACCAGAAGAGATCAACGTAATCCGTCCCAAGCCGCTTCAGACTTCCCTCTAACGAACGAACCATGCTCTTGCGATGGTTACCACCACTGTTTGGGTCACCCCTTACTGTCGGGAAGGAGTATTTTGTAGCAAGAACGAACCTGTCGCGGTCAGACCCTATCAAGCCGCCAACGATTCGCTCACTAGTACCATTAGTGTAACCGTTAGCCGTATCGATGAAGTTACCACCGCGTTCCACATACGAGTTAAAGATCGCATGGCATTCTTCCTTCGAAGCACCCCAACCCCAATCCTCACCAAACGTCATAGTACCGAGACATAATTCGGAAACACGCAATCCACTTTGACCAAGATAATGAAACTTCATAGGACCGGACATACCACTCACCTAAAGACGTTAATTGCAACCAGGCTCCGTATAAGAAGCTACTGAGTTAGTTCGATGGAATAGTAAAAGAAGGAAATGCACTCGCGCAGAATGGCCAGCTTTACTGGTGGGCCGATTCATCGATGAGACCGGTGAAGCTCATTCGTACTACCGGGTAGAAATAGGGGATGATTACCCTTTACGACTTATTCTCCAAGCCACGTTAAATACGTAAACGGCGCTTAGGGCGTTTCAGTCAATGATTGGAGGTGTTTGTAGATGGCGCCGAAAAAGAAAGTTAAGATGAAGATGGGTACTGAGCACGACAAGAACATCAAGCAAGAGGAATACGTAGCTTAAGGCTGACAAGAATGCGGGATGGTTCCGCCCTTATTTTCTTTCTTTATCAATAGGCGCCTCAGATTTCTTAGCCGAATAGGCTAGGCGCGTTAACCCTAGGATGATTCTGTTGCTTGTCGCTAACTCTAATTAGCGATATTCGTCGGTGTGCGTTGTTGGGGGTTTGGGAATGAAGAAGGTCAGTTTATTCCTTATGATGATGGGACTCATCGTTCTTCTGTTTCTAGCTGCCAGTCTGACGAATAGCCCCGATTATGCATTAGGTTCATGGACTTGGTCCATTTTCACCTTAGCAATTATCTTGTTCATCGTAGGAGTCGCCTTATACTTGAAAAGCTCATTTCAGATGAGCCGTAAGTTAATAGCCCAATCCGAAAATTCTAGGTGAAGCTAGTGTTAGGGCTTCGGTTCCAGTACTGTTAGGGTCGTCTTCGTAGAAGGATGAAGCACGCTGCAACCCCAGCGAACACAACGGTTAGTATGATCAATGATGGAGTTACCCTCGCAACTTGGAAGAGGAGTTCCTTGACGGTTGATGTGACGGATATTAACTCGACGTGAGGAAACGTTATCGGGAGAAGCTGGGTTGTGGTTGTTACTGTAGCTTGAGGTACGCCACAACATGGTACCCCCTTAGCCCATGTTATGATGCCTTGCACTGCGGGGTATTGTAAAATGTCGGAGTCCATTGAGAGGGAACAAAGTTTCCTTGACTGTCAACCGCACAAGTAAATCCTTGACTAATGAATAGGCCCGACGACATTAATGCAGACTGTTTCGGGGTTGTTGTTTTGGTTAGGGCACAGTGGTTACATTGCCTGCTTGAAACTCATAGTGACCGACGTTTGGAGCCGTATCGAAAGATAGTATTTGGCCAAATGTCCATCCATTGCCGCTGTACATGGCAGCTAGAATTACAAAATCGAAGGATGACCCCATGACAGCGTTCCCATAGAGGTCACTAGGTTTCCAAAACAACTGTATCGTGTTCCCACTTACTTTGGCTTGGAGCGGCAGGGGGTAAGAGTCGCTGCCAAGATAAACGGAGGCGCAGGGGGCGTTTCCACCTACACAGGGGTTATTCCAAAGGTTGTATACAACTAAGTAGTCTACGCCGATGCCATTGAAGACCATATTATTCTGCGCTGTCGTGCACCCTGCGGACCCAGCGCACACGGGTCTTGTGTTGGGATTCCTGTCGGCGTCTATCGCAATGTCCCATTCGAGGTAAGTACCACTTTTGCTTGGCACATTGCCCGCAAGCGTGATGGTTCCGGTGTAAACGCCACCACTCATCGACATTTCCGAACTAACTATCTGTAAGTATGGTTTACATGGAACTGTTGCCCCTGATAAATTCAAACAGCCACCCCTAGCAGGTTGAGGCTGAGCGAAAACGCTGACCACATTCGACATTAGGAAAATTATCGTAAGCGTCAGGATGATTGCCTTAAGGTTCATCTTCTCATTAGCATCGCACATTTATCTCTCGATTGTTATGAATGTGCCTACGATACGTTTTTACAAGGTCAAATGAGCACCGGGACATTAACTAAAGTTACGAGTCCTCTTAATACTTTGCAAACTTTGAGACCAGAATCAATATTAAGCCATATGTCATATTCCAAATTTAGTTGGCCCATTCGCCACGACAGTAAGTCTTGCAGGCATACTGGAGTGTACTTCTAACTTAGTTTCGCTTAGGACTGCCCTTACCTTCTTGTTACTTAGTATGTTATTTTTAGGCGTCTGGGATTGCTGTTCTTTTGAGGTGTTATGGTTACGGTCCTGCTTTCTTGGTCCATGTCCTTCGAGCGTAGGGTCCAAGCCTCACCCGGCCTCATCCCGGTCTCCTTTAGAAGTTGAAGGAACGCCGCTGACTTCTTACCCATCCCGCGGAGTAGTAGGTTAACTTCCTCCTCCGTTGGTATCCAAGGTAATCGTTCTATTCTCCGATATCTTGGCTGTACCCATGCGATTCCTTTCTGTCGGTATAGTCTCGCTAATCTAATTGCAATGGCTTCCTTACGGTTCTCGGTTACATTGGCTGAAACCAGATATCGTTTGACAGATTCAGGGTCTAGGAGGTTCGATTTCTTCGCTACACTCTTCAGGCAGCTTACGGCAGATAGAATCGTACTTCTACGGTAGCCTTCCTTCTGCATCCATAATGCATGGGCCACAATTTCCCCGGACATCTTAAGGTATAGGTTAGGGTCTGTCGTGGACTCATCAATTGGTGGGCCGGACCGGATTTGAACCGGCGACCTTTGCCGTGTAAGGGCAACGTTCAAGTCAGACTACGCGTCCTCTGACCAACTGAACTACCGGCCCATTCGTTGCGCCCACTTCTCCGCGCCCACCTAATCTGCCTTATTGAAGTGAATGTCGACTCTAAGGTGAACGTGGGACGGCAACCCGATGACTGTTAGCGGCCCAAACGCTTCAGTTTCTGGAATAGGTTGGGGGAACCGTTTTATATCGTCCCCAAACCCAAACCGGTGGGACTGGGATTGGTCGCTAAGGAACTCGTAGTCTACGTCGACGGGGAGTGGGTCCCGAAGTCGAGGGCTGCAATTTCAGTCTTCGACCACGGCATGCTCTACGGCGATGGCGTCTTCGAAGGAATTCGAGTCTACAACGGCGTCATCTTCCAATTCAAGGAACACCTAGACCGGCTTTACAGCTCTGCCAAGTCAATAAAACTCAACATATCCCTCACGCAGCAAGATATGACGGATGCTGTTGTCGAGACGATCAAACGCAACTCCCTGAAAGACGCTTACATCAGGCTGGTTGTTACGAGGGGAGCAGGCGATCTCGGCGTAGACCCAAGAAAATGCAAGAGATCTTCGACCATCATCATCACCGAACCCGTAGACCCATCGTTTGGCGTAATCGCAAAACAGAAAGGAATCTCGGTCATTATCTCATCAGTCCGACGCGACGCGGTCGACGCGACAACTCACGAAATAAAATCCCTCAACTACCTCAACAGTGTGCTAGCTAAGCTTGAGGCAGTAGATGCCGGAGCAGACGATGCCCTGATGTTGGATAGACAGGGGTTCGTTTCTGAAGCTACAACTACAAACCTATTCATAGCGAAGGACGGCGACATATTCACGCCACCCTCTACCTCAGGCATTCTTCAAGGCGTCACGAGAAAACGAATTATTCACCTCGCCAAGGATCTAGGGTA
>Ga0326727_10012729_pt1 | contig 19039 bp, 14 predicted proteins | sample MB2enrmetagenome_FD_207643 | JGI IMG/M metagenome (GOLD analysis project Ga0326727, IMG submission 207643) | Lab enriched peat soil microbial communities from McLean, Ithaca, NY, United States - MB29MY | ecosystem: Environmental > Terrestrial > Soil > Wetlands > Peat | place: USA: New York...
AAACGATTCCGACGTCCACGCGACGAGATCGGTGGCGACGCCGACAAACGCGGCGTTCAACGCCGGAATGGCGTCGGCCTCGCCCGTCGTCGGGATCGGAACCGATCGTTGAAAGATGCGCTCGGCGACAACCTTGCCGTCGGCGGAGATGAGCTTGGCCGCGAACGCCACGTCGGCGCTCGGCGTCGGCGACGCCGACACGTTGAAGCTTCGGATGTCGGTCTGGAGCCGACAGTCCGGCGCCGCGCCCTCGACAGGGACGTCCACCGAGGAAAAAAGCTGCGCGTTTTCATAGGCCTGTATGAGCTTGGCCTGCACGAGCTTGGTCAGGCTGTCGCTCCACTGCGCCTTTTCGAGGACCGTGAAGCCGCCGTCGTTGGCCCGCAGCAAAATGCGCTGGGTCTGGTACATCACGACGGCGGTCGGCTCGGCGACCGCCAGCTGTCCCGAAAGCTTCTTCAGCGACGGAAAGCTGGTCGGCGCGGCAAGGTCGTAGGTCGGCATGGGCGCCTTGGCCGGCCCGCCGCCGGTCATGCGCTCGAGACCCTGCATAATGGCGTCGACATGGCCGGTGTTGCGCCCCAACGCCTCGGAAAAGACCTGCAGATTGGACAAAGTCGCGTGCAAGGAATCGGCATTGTCAGCCAGTATTCCATCGATGCGCCGGAGGACCTGACGGGCCGTCTCGGAGAGACCCTGGACAAGTTCGGGATCGGCAATCAGCACGGGCGGCGCGCCGCCGACGCCGCTCGGCGGAGGCGACGCGGCCGCGCCGCCGCGAAGCGAGACGACCCCGCCGCCCATCAGGCCCTGCGCGTCAATGCCGACTTGCGTGTCCACCCGCACCGGCGTCCGCTGATCGACGGCGATCGTGGCGACCACCTGGTTCGGATCGGCGGGGTTGAATCCGAGATTGGTGACCTCGCCGACGCGCAGCCCGTCGAACAACACCGAGCTGCCGATCCCTATTCCCGGAGCGCCGCCCTCGAAGCGAACCGTATAGATCGTCGTCGAGCCAAAACGCCCCATGCCGTGCAGCCAGTAAACCGAGGCGAAAATCGCCAGGGCGAAGGCGAGCACGAACGATCCCATGAGCACGAAACGCGCCTGCCTCTCCATCGACTGCTCCTCATCTCAAGCCCGCCGCCAGCGCCGCGCGCGCGCGCGGACCGCCGAAATAGGCCTTCACCCAGGGGTCCTGGGCCTGAACAGCCGCCGCGAGCGGCCCCGCGAACACGATGCGCTTGTCCGCGATGGCGGCGACCCGGTCGCAGACTCGGCCGACGCTCTCCAGGTCATGCGTGACCATGAACACGGTCAGCCCCAGGGTGCGGCGCAACGTGCGAATAAGGCTGTCGAATTCGTCGGCCGCGATGTTGTCCAGATCGGAAGTCGGCTCGTCGAGAAACAGAATTTCCGGATCGAGGGCGAGGGCGCGCGCCAGCGCCGCGCGCTTGGTCATGCCGCCCGACAGTTGCGCGGGAAACTTGTCGGCGTCGTTCGGGTCGAGGCCGACCATCTCGATCTTCGCCATCGCCACTTCCTTCCGCAGGCGATCCGAAAGGTCGAGGTACTCGCGCATCGGGAACTGCACGTTCTCCATTAGGGAAAGCGAGGAAAACAGCGCGCCTTGCTGGAACAGGGTTCCGCACCGGCGCCCCACCGAACGTCGCTCTTGCACGCTGGCGTCGCTGAGATCGAGGCGCAGCACCCGGACGCTGCCGCCGCTCTTGGGGATCAGACCGAGCAGCGTGCGCAGAAGAACCGACTTTCCGGCGCCCGACGCGCCGACGACGCCGAGAATCTCGCCGCGATTGACGTCCAGCGAGAGATTGTCGAGCACCGCCCGACCATCGAAGGCCACGGCGAGGTTGCGAACCTGAATGACTGGCTCGTGCGGCGCGACGTCCATCGCTACATCCTGATCGCCGAGAAGAATATCGCAAACAATCCGTCGAGCACGATGACCAGGAATATCGACTTCACCACCGAATCCGTCGTCTTGACGCCGAGCGAAACGGTGCTGCCCGCCACGCGCAACCCTTCGGCGCACGCGACCGCGCCGATCAGCAGCGCCATGCAGGGCGCCTTGATGAGGCCGACTTCGAAATCCGCAAGCGAAACGGCGTTCTGCAACCGCGCCATGAATGTCGTGGGGAGCATGCCGCCATAGAGCCAGGCGACGAGCGCGCCGCCAAAAAGCGCCGACAGCGCCCCCAGGAAGGTTAGAATGGGCAGCGCGACGACCAGGGCGACGACGCGCGGCAATGCGAGCACGTCGATCGGGTCAAGCCCCATGGTGCGCAAGGCGTCGATCTCTTCGCGCATCTTCATCGAGCCGAGCTCGGCGGTGAAGGCGCTCCCCGATCGGCCCGCCACCATGATCGCGACGATCAGCACGCCGAGTTCGCGCAACACCAGCACGCCGACGAGATTGACGACATACTCCTCCGCTCCGAACTTGCGAAAATAGAAAAAGCCCTGCTGCGCGATAATGGCGCCGACCACGAAAGTGATCAGCAGAATGATCGGAATGGCCTGCCAGCTCACCCGTTCGAAGTGATGGACGGTGTCGCGCAGGCGCGCCGCCTGCGGGCGTTTGGCGAAGCGGTCGAGCTGCGCAAAGGTCAGGGCGCCGAACATGGCGACCAGGGCGACAAAATCATCGCCAACCGCCGAGACTTTCGCGCCGAGCGCCGCCAGCGCCGCCGCGAGGCGGTCTCCTGCGGCCGACGCCGCCGCGGCCCGTCGATTGGTGCGGTCCAAGGCCGCAAGCAGGTCGCGATAGCGATCGGGAACGGCGGCGAGTCGGGCGGTTTGTTTGCGGCTGTTGGCCTGACGGACGGCGCGCTCGATCAGCCAACCCCCGACCGTGTCGAGCTCCCCGACGCCGCTGATGTCCAATGTCACGGCCGAGGCGGGCTGCTGATCGAGGCTATCGGTCAGGCGTTCGAGACGATCCGCGTTGGCGCAGGTCCAAACCCCGGAAGCGACCGCGGAGAGCTGGTCGCCGTTCATGGTCCAACTCAGCAGCGGATCGGATGACGAGGTCTCGCTCGTTGACGCCGCCATGGTCGTGGCTCCTCAGAACATCTTCCCCCGACGAGAACCTCGGTTCGCGCAGAAAATGCGACAAGATAACAACCTTGCGCCTATCCCGGTTGGCCTTGTTCGCGTTTAGCGTCTCATCCGCGCCATTATGCGACAAGCTTCTCTTTATCGCCAAGCCCCTTTCTTTATCGCCAAGCTCGTTTCCTTCGAAGGCCGGCGGCGAGCGCAGCCTGCGGCGGCCGCAAGACATCAGCCAATCGACCGCCTCGTCGCCGGGCTGGCGACGGGCGGCAAAGCCGCTCCTGCGCCATCCGCCTTGGGGGACGCCTCCCAGGGGCGCGGTCGGCCTCACGGCGGCCGGGACGCGCTCCCGCGCGCGCCGCGCCGATCGCGCTAAACCCTTGGCGAGACGCGCGCGTCAGCGGCCTCGGACGAGCGCGGCCGAGATTTGCGTGATGTCGCCGCCCTGCACCCGGATCAGAACCTGCTGCTGATTGGCGCGCGCCTGCAGCGAGAAGGTGGCGGTGAAGCCGGGGCCGGTGACCGTTCCTTCGACGTGGCCGCCGTTGACCCGACCGGCAATGGTTCCCTGGGCATGGCGTGTGACTTCGAGCCACTGGCCCGCAATGTCGCTTCCGGTGGCTTGAAACTGGTTCGTCAGGTCGAATTTGTAGCTGTCGCTTGCGCAATCAAGGTTCTGCATCAGCGTCGCGCCGCCATCGTCGAGGCGATACGCCGCGGTGCAATGCAGCCGTTCGACGGCGCCGCTCGCAAGCGAGAGGGCGCCGCCGCCCGACCACGACCCGGGAAAGATGGCGAAGGGTCCGCGCCCAGCCTGCGCCTGGGCATGCGTCGCGACGGCGATCAGGGCGGCGGCGAGCCCGAGCGAGCGCAAATTCTGCAACAGCTTGGTGAAGTTCATCAACATGTCGTTCCTCTTGCCGGCGATTGAGAGCATGGAAACGTTCACGCACGGGACGCGTACGGCGGCGTCGAGATCCAACCGGGGCCGCAGCGATGGCCACGCCTCGCCACGCCGGACGTTGAAAATATGGCGAAGGGCGGCGTGGAGGCAAACGACGCGCTGAACGGAATCGGCCGATTTGAATCGCCGCGTTTTACCCTCATTTTGTCGTACGGGCTAGAGCCTGCGACGGCTGGGGCCGCTTCGCCGGCGCCGCGCACCACTCGACGAGACGAATGCGCGGCTCAGGCTTGTCGGGCGATCCGAACCGGGGCAAGATGAGACTGAAACGGGGGCCATCCGGGCGTTCGGGCTAAGGAGCGCCCGAGCCTAAGTCATCGACGCCCGACGATCCGAACGGCTAAACTCGCTTGAATATCGAGCGATTGAGGCGAATGGGGGGGCGCGCGTTCGTGCCGGGGGGCGTCGATCAATTCCCGCGTGAGACTTTCGGGCTCGGTGAGATGACCGGACGCGGTCGCCTCCCTAGGCTCGAAGCGTCGCGCGGCGATGATCCAGGCGAGGGCGGCGCCCCCGCCATCGCCGGCGAGCGCGCCGCCGCTCATCCGGCGGATTGCGCGGCCCCCGCGCTGGATATCGGGGCGCGCGGGGCGGCGGGCGAGCTTCAGTTCGGCGCGGCGGGCGGCCTCGCGCGGACCGATGGACGCGCGATCGAGCCAATCAGCGACGCCCGATCCAGCCTGGCTCTCCGGAATCTACGGGGTCTTGCGATTCTGATCCTGCTGGCCTTCCATTCTCTACTGCCCTACCTGTGGTCCGCCAGGCCGACCGCGCTTCCTTTCGATCAGCCCCCTTACGGATGGCGCGCCTTTCCCATCGTCGATGCGCAGCGCTGGTTCGGGTTCGATCTGTTCTCCGCTTGGCAAGACGTCTATCTGATGGCCTTGATGTTTTTCCTCTCGGGCCTGTTCGCGTGGCCGAGCCTCGCCCGCAAAGGAAGTCGGCAGTTTCTGCGCGATCGAGCGCTGCGGTTGGGCGCGCCGTTTGTGTTCGGCGTGGCCGTCGTCATGCCGCTCGCGCTTTATCCCGCCTACCGCGTGACCGCGGTCGATCCCAATCTGATCGACTATGGGCGGCGCTACCTGGCGCTGCCCTTCTTGCCCAACGGGCCGATGTGGTTCTTGTGGCTGCTGATGGCGTTGACCGCCGCGCTCGCCGGGTTGCGCCGCTTCGCCCCCCATTCGGTCGCGTTGCTCGGCCGTTTGTCGTCCGACGCCGGCGCCCGTCCGGGCCGGTATTTTATCGGCTTGGCGACGGTCGCCGCTCTCGCCTATGTCCCGCTGGCGATCGCCTTTACGCCCTGGAATTGGTCCGAACACGGACCGTTGACGCTCCAACTCAGCCGCCCGCTGCTCTATGCCGTCTATTACTTCGCGGGTCTCGGCGTCGGGGCGCACGGCCTCGCGCGCGGCCTGCTCGCCCCCGAGGGAATGCTGACCCGGCGTTGGCGCGTCTGGCTCGCGTCGGCGCTCGCCGCCCTGCTGCTGTGGATGGGGCTTGCGGGGCTGACGTTGACCTATGCGACATCGGCCCCGTTGACGCTGCAAATGGCGGCCGACGTCAGCTATGCGTTGGCCGGCGCGAGCAGCTACTTTTTCGCGTTGGCGGCGTGTCTGCGCTTCGGCGTTGTTCGTTCGCGTTTGTTCGACGGCCTGTCGAAGAACGCGCTCGGCATTTATATCCTGCACTATGCGCCGCTGGTCTGGCTGCAATACGCCTTGCTCGACGTTCCGTTGTTCGCCGTCGCGAAGGCCTTGATCGTCTTCGGCGGCACGCTGCTGCTCGCGTTCGCGGCGACCGCCGCGATGCGCGGGGTTCGGTTTGCGTCGCCGTTCATCGGCGAGGCGCCGCGGGCGTTGGCCAGCGCGCCAGCGGCCCGGCGGATTTTGCCTCATGAAATCCGATGCGATGCGGCTCCCGAGTGACGCGTTCGGGGAGAACCCACGCCCCGATCCCGGCGCGCCGGCCGCTGCGCTTGCGCCGGCTTGACGACGCCGGCGGCCGCATCGGCGACGTCGCCGTCAAGTCCAGGCGAACGCGCAGCGTTCAGCCGCCGCTGCGCGGCTCCTTCGCTTCGCTCGAGCCGTATGCGCTCTAGCGGTACCAGCAATGGCCATTATGGCAGACGCGCTGGTGCGGGTAGAGGAACCCGGGACCGGCGCAGAAATGATACCAATGATATCCGGTCTCGCCGAGCCGGTAGCAACCGGCATCGGCCGTGGTCGACGTCAGGGCTACGGCCGACAGCGTCGCCGCGGCGGCGACCAGCAAAGCAAGCTTGCGCATTTTTCTCTCCGATGTTGGGTTTGGCAGTCCCTATCTCTTGGCGGTTCACTCAGGCTAGACAAAGGCGCGCATCAGCGGCAGCTTCGGAATCTACGCACGGGCCCGAAGGCGGAGACGCGTCGGCTCGGGCGCCGATTGATCCGACATTTCCCCATCGCCGCCGGCCCCCTTGGCGACGGTCTGGCGTTCCCGCCGACCTCAAGCCGTCCGTCTCCTACTTTCCTCGTTCGGCGATAAACTTGGCCGTCTCCGCCAGCGTCTGCGCCCGCTCTCCGAACGGCGCCAGAGCCGCGCCCGCTTCGCTCACGAGCGCTTTGAGGCGCGCTTTGGACGTCGCTACGCCGAGAATGCCGACCAGCGTCGCCTTGCCGGCGGTCGCGTCCTTGCCGGCGGCTTTGCCGAGGGTCGCGCTGTCGCCTTCCACGTCGAGCAGGTCGTCGGCAATTTGAAACGCCTTGCCGACGGCCATGCCGTATCGATCGAGCGCCTCGCGCTCGGCGACGCCGGCCTTGCCGAGAATGGCGCCGGCCGCGCAGGCGAATTGCAACAGCGCGCCGGTCTTCATCGCCTGCAACGCGCCGATCGCCGTTTCGTCGAGCGACTGCGGCTTGCCATCGGCGAAACGGCCTTCCGCGGCGAGATCCAGCAGCTGACCGCCGACCATGCCGCCGATCCCCGCGGCGCGCGCCAGCGCGCCCGCCAGATTGACGCGCACCTCCGCCTCCGGATGAACCGCAGGACGCGTGGCCACGTCGAAAGCCATGGTGAGCAAGCCGTCCCCGGCTAGGATGGCGGTCGCTTCGTCGAACGCCTTGTGCGTCGTAGGACGACCGCGCCGCAAATCGTCATTGTCCATCGCCGGCAGGTCGTCGTGCACGAGCGAGTAGCAATGGATGAGTTCGAGCGCCGCTCCCGCCATCAGCGAGCGTCGCCGCGGGACGCCGAACAGATCGCCGCTCGCGACGACCAGCAGCGGGCGGATGCGTTTGCCGCCGCTCAGGCTGGAATAGCGCATCGCCTCGATGAGACGCGCAGGACGGTCATGTTCGCCTGCCGCCGGCGTCTGCGCCAGAAGCCCGCTCAGCATCGCCTCGGTGTCGCTCGCCACGCTCTGCAGCAGCGACAAAAAGGCTTGATCGGAAACGCTCATCAATTGCCCCCGTCGACAGCGGCATGTCCTCTCGGATCGAGGGAAGAGGGCGCCGCCAGCCCATTCACATAGCGTGTTTTCACGCCTCGTTCATAGTCTCGCCTGAGCCCCTGCGTTGGGGTCGAACGAAAGATGCGCTGACGCGCCCGCTTCCGCAATGCGGACGGCTGTCGCATTCTTGCCCCCGACAGCCGTTCGCGCGTAAGGTCGGCGAGGCGCCATAGGCTGTTCGTCGCCAGCGACGGACTCTGCTCGGCCCACAAGAATTTTGGAAGACATTTGGGCCTTTGGCGCCGCTTCGGCGTTGGTGGTATCCTTTTTTGGGGCGCCTAACGAGAACCCGCCGATGGCCGCAAGCGTTTTCGCCGCCGTCGCGCTCGTCGTCTGGATTTATCTGGTGGCGGGACGCGGCGGCTTTTGGTGCGCAGGAGAACGCGACGGCGGCGGTCCTTCCCCGCTGGTCTGGCCCGACGTCATTGCCGTGATCCCCGCGCGCGACGAAGCTGGCGGCGTCGGCCGCGCGGTCGGATCGCTGCTCGCTCAAGACTATCCCGGGTCGTTCTCGATCATCCTGGTCGACGACGAAAGCGCCGACGGCACGGCCGACGTCGCCCGGCGCGCGGCCGCCGCGGCGAACCGCTCGGACCGATTGACCATCATTCCCGGCGCCCCGCTTCCCAGCGGCTGGACCGGGAAATTATGGGCGATGAAGCAGGGCGTCGAGCGCGCGAACGCCGCCGCGCCGGAATTCCTGCTGCTGACCGACGCCGATATCGTTTATGCGCCCGAAGCGCTGAGGAACCTCGTTTCGCAAGCGCTGAGCGAGGGTCTCGCCCTCTCTTCCCTGATGGCCAAGTTGCGTTGCGAGAGCCTCGCCGAGCGGGCGCTCATCCCCGCCTTTATCTTCTTCTTTCAGATGCTTTATCCCTTTTCCTGGGTGGGCGACCGACGCCGCGCGGCGGCGGCGGCGGCGGGAGGATGCATGCTTGTCCGCCGCGAAGCGCTTCAGGCGGCCGGCGGCGTCGAAGCGATACGCGGCTCCCTTATCGACGATTGCGCCATGGCGCGCCTCTTGAAGAAACAAGGGCCGATACGCCTCAGCCTCAGCGAGCGCGTGATCAGCATCCGACCCTATCCGACCATGGGCGAAATTCGGCGCATGGTCGTTCGTTCCGCCTACGCCCAGCTTCGCTATTCGCCGCTGCTGCTGGCCGTCGCCTTGGCCGGCCTGACTGTCGTTTTCGTCGTTCCCGCGCTTGCGGCGCTGTTCGGTCGCGGCGCCGGCGAGACTTTCGGGCTGGTGGCTTGGGTCGGCATGGCGGTCGCTTTTCAGCCGACGCTGCGGTTCTACCGACTGTCGCCGCTGTGGGGCCCGTTCCTGCCGGCGATCGCTCTCGTTTATATGGCTTTCACGTTGGAATCCGCTTATCAATCCGTGCGGGGGCAGGGCGGTCTTTGGAAGGGCCGGGCGCAGGCGCGCGCCGCCGAGGCCCCATGACGGACGCCAGATGACGAACGCCAGCGAATTGCGGTCGGGCAAGACCCATCGGGACGAAAACTTCCCGGTGGCGTCCCTGCTCGTTCGAGCCCAACACCGTCGGCCGATTCTCGCGTTCTACGAATTCGCGCGCGTCGCCGACGACGTCGCGGATCACCCCTCGCTGACGGCGGCGGAGAAGATCGCGCTGCTCGATCGCATGGAGGCGGACCTCATCGGCGACGATCGCCCCGACGCCAATCCGCAGGCGGCGGCCTTGCGGCGCGCGCTCGCGGAGCGTGGACTTTCGCCCGAGCACGCGCAGGATTTGTTGCGCGCCTTTCGCCTCGACGCTTCCAAGCGACGCTATCGGGACTGGGCGGATTTGATGTCGTATTGCGCCCTCTCGGCCATGCCGGTCGGTCGCTTCGTGCTCGACGTGCACGGCGAGAGCCGTTCGACGTGGCCCGCTTCCGACGCCATATGCGCCGCGCTGCAAATCAACAATCACCTTCAGGACTGCGGCTTGGATTATCGCAATCTCGACCGTGTCTATTTGCCTTTGGACGATCTCGCGAAATATGGCCTCGGCGTCGAGGCGCTCGGCGAGAAAACAGCCTCGCCGGCGTTGCGTCGCTGCGTCGCGGAACTCGCGCATCGCGCCGAAAAAATGCTGCATGAAGGAGACGGACTCGAGACCGAAATCGCCGATTGGCGTTTGGGGCTCGAGATTTCCGTCATTCACGCGCTGGCGTTGCGCGTTGCGCGCGTGCTGGCCGTGAGCGATCCTCTCAGCGCGGAAACTCATCTCGGCAAGTGGCGCGCGGGCGTCGTCGGTCTTCTTGCCGCTCTCAGGAGCGCCTCGCGTCGCTTTGGCTCGCGCGGCCGCTCCCCTGCCTTGGCCTCGCGACCGTGAACGCAATAGACCCCGAGCCGGTCGTCGAAGCTCGCGCGCGGGCCTCCGGCAGTTCGTTTTATCTGGCGATGCGGCTCATGCCGCGCGAGCAGCGACAGGCGATGTTCGAAATTTATTCGTTCTGTCGCGCCGTCGACGACATTGCCGACGAAGGTGGTCCGCGCGACGTCCATCTTGCTCAATTGCAGCGCTGGCGTCACGACGTCGACGCCATTTACGCCGGCGCCGCGCCCCCGCGCTTGCAGGCGCTGGCCGAGGCGATCCGGACTTTCGATTTGCGCCGCGACGATTTCTTGACTGTCATCGACGGCATGGAAATGGACGTGATCGCCCCGATCCGCGCGCCCGATTGGGCGACGCTCGATCTCTATTGCGACCGCGTGGCCAGCGCCGTGGGCCGCCTGTGCGTTCGCGTGTTCAAGATGGAGGACGCGCAAGGCGTCGCCTTGGCGCATCATCTCGGCCGCGCCCTCCAACTGACCAACATCCTGCGCGATATCGACGAGGACGCCGGCATCGGGAGACTCTATCTTCCGCAAGAAGCGCTCAGCGCCGCCGGAATAACCTCGACCGAGCCCTTGGAGGCGATCGCCAATCCTGCGATCGACCGAGCTTGCGCGCCCGTTGTCGCTCGCGCGCAACGCCATTTCGTCGAGTCCGACGCGATTATCGCCCGGAGCCCGCGCCGGGTCGTGCGCGCCCCGCGCGTCATGAGCGCGGCCTATCGCTCGATCCTCGAGCGTCTCGTCGCGCGTGGCTGGCTTCCGCCGCGCGCGCCCGTCAAACGGCGCCGCGGCCAGCTTGTTTGGATTGTTCTGTGCCACGGCATCGTCTGACGCCGCGTCAAATCCATGTCGTCGGCGCGGGATTGGCCGGACTGTCCGCCGCCGTTCGGCTGGCTTCGCGCGGCTTGGCGGTCACGGTTCACGAGGCGACCAACCAGGCGGGCGGACGCTGCCGTTCATATTACGATTCCACGCTCGGCATGGAGATCGACAACGGCAATCACCTCGTGTTGTCCGGCAACAAGGCCGCCCTTTCCTACCTCGACCTGATCGGCGCGCGCGCGGGTCTCGCCGCGCCGCCCTCGGCGAGTTTCCCCTTCATCGATCTCGCGACCGGCGAGCGCTGGACGGTCGGCGCCAACGACGGGCTCATACCGTGGTGGATCCTCGACCCGACGCGTCGCGTCCCCGGCGCGCGGCTAAGCGAATATCTCGCGCTCGCGAAGCTGTTGCGGGCCAAAGCCGGTGCCACGATCGGCGAGACAATTTCGTGTTCCGGGCCGCTTTATCAGCGACTGATCGAACCCCTGCTCCTGGCCGCGCTCAACACCGAACCGCGAAGCGGTTCGGCGGCGTTGGCGGCGGCGATTATTCGGGAGACGCTCGCCGCCGGCGGGCGCGCCTATCGCCCGTTGATCGCTCGCCACGGTCTTTCCAACGTTTTCGTCGCGCCGGCGCTTCGCTACGTCGCCGACCATGGCGGCAGCGTGAACTATGGTCGCCGGCTTCGCCAGCTTGGGCTCGGCGCCGACCGTGCAGCGGCGCTCGACTTCGGCGATATGTCCATTCCCTTGACGTCGAGCGACGCCGTCGTTCTCGCCGTGCCGCCAATGGCCGCGGAGTCTCTCGTGCCGGGGTTGCGGACGCCGACGGAATTTCGCGCCATCGTCAACGCCCATTTCCGCATCGATCCGCCTGAGGGCCTTGCGCCGATGATCGGCGTCATCAACGGCATGACGCAATGGCTTTTCGCGTTTCCCGGACGCCTGTCGGTGACCATCAGCGCCGCAGACGATCTGCTGAACCTGTCGCGGGAGGATCTCGCCTGCCGGATCTGGAGGGAAGTCGCTGACATCGCCAACCTCGCGGACGCCATGCCGGCGTGGCAAATCGTGCGCGAACGTCGTGCGACCTTCGCCGCCTTGCCGCGACAAGAAGCCAAACGCCCCGCCGCGGCGACGGCCTGGGAAAATCTTGTCCTCGCGGGCGATTGGACGCGGACCGGGCTGCCCGCGACCATCGAGGGCGCAATCCGCTCGGGCGCCAAAGCGGCGGAAATCATTGCGCCTCTTTGAGAGCGATCTTCCGCAGAATCGCGTCATCGTGGATTCGAGGGAACGGCGAGCGACGGCGGCGTCGATTGATCGGGGAGCGGGACCCGCATCAACCGGCGGCGATTGCGCTTAAGGCGAACGAGAGATAGATCGATGCGCAGGACCATGAGGACCGTGACGATGTCCGGCAAAACTTCGCCCTCGACGGAAATGAGCCGGCAATCCCTGGATCGATCGATCTCCGCGGCGACGGACGCGTTGCTCGCCGCTCAGCGCCCGGACGGACACTGGGTGTTCGAACTCGAGGCGGACGCCACCATCCCGGCCGAATATGTGCTCCTTAGACACTACCTCGGCGAGCCGGTCGACGCCGAGCTGGAAGGCAAGATCGGGAACTACTTACGCCGCATCCAGGCCGCACACGACGGATGGCCGCTGTTCTACGGCGGCGACTTCGATATGAGCGCCAGCGTGAAGGCGTATTTTGCGCTGAAGATGATTGGCGACGACGCGGACGCGGCGCACATGCGCCGAGCGCGCGAGACGATCCGCGCCCGCGGCGGCGGCGCGAAGAGCAATGTCTTCACACGGGCGCTGTTGGCGCTGTTCGGCGTCGTGACCTGGCGCGCGGTTCCCGTGATGCCGGTCGAGATCATGCTGTTGCCGACCTGGTTTCCGCTCCATCTCAACAAGATGTCCTACTGGGCGCGCACGGTCATCGTGCCGCTGCTGGTGTTGGGCGCCCTGAAGCCGCAAGCGCGCAATCCGAAAAAGATCGGCGTCGACGAACTCTTTCTGGAGCCGCCCGAAACGATCGGCCTGCTGGCCAAGGCGCCGCATCAGAGCCTGGCCTGGTCGACCTTTTTCAGCGTCGTCGACGCCATTTTGCGCGTTGTCGAACCGCATTTCCCCAAACGATCGCGCCAGCGCGCGATCGACGCGGCCGTGGCGTTCGTGAAGGAACGTCTCAACGGCGAAGACGGTCTCGGCGCGATTTTTCCCGCCATGGCCAATTCGGCGATGATGTACGACGCGCTGGGCTACGAGCGACAGCATCCGGATTACCTCGCCGCGCGCCGCTCGATCGACAAGCTTCTCGTCGTCAAGTCCGAAGAAGCCTATTGTCAACCCTGTGTCTCGCCAGTGTGGGACACGGCGCTATCGTGCCAAACTCTGCTCGAGGTCGGCGATGAGCGAGCGATAGACGCCGCCGCCGCCGGCCTGAAATGGCTGCGCCCCCGCCAGGAGCTGAATGTCGTCGGCGACTGGAGCGCGCGCCGGCCGACCGTGCGGCCGGGCGGCTGGGCGTTTCAATACGCCAATCCGCATTACCCGGATCTCGACGACACCGCCGTCGTCGTGATGGCGATGGACCGGCTGCAAAGAGCGCGCGGTCCTCAATCGTTTCAGCTTGCGATCGAGCGCGCGCGGGAATGGATTGGCGGCCTGCAAAGCCGCAACGGCGGCTGGGGGGCGTTCGACGCCGACAACAACTTCCTTTACCTCAACAACATCCCGTTTGCCGATCACGGCGCCTTGCTCGACCCGCCCACCGAGGACGTGACCGGCCGCTGCGTATCGATGCTCGCGCAGCTCGGCGAACGGCCCGAGGCCAACTCCGCCCTGCGCGAGGCTTTGCGTTATCTTCGCCAAACGCAGTTGGCGGACGGAAGCTGGTTCGGCCGCTGGGGCATGAACTACATCTACGGAACTTGGTCGGCGCTTTGCGCGCTGAACATGGCGGGGGTGGATCGGAGCGCGCCGGAAATGGCGCGAGCCGCCGATTGGCTCGCGGCCATTCAAAACGAAGACGGCGGCTGGGGCGAGGATGGCGCAAGCTATAAGCTCGACTATCGCGGCCATGAGCCCGCGCCGAGCACGGCTTCCCAGACGGCGTGGGCGCTGCTTGGTCTCATGGCCGCGGGACGAACAGGCGATTCGAGCGTCGCGCGTGGCGTAAAGTTCCTCCTTGACGCTCAACGAACGCGCGGATTCTGGGACGAGGAACGCTACACCGCAACCGGCTTTCCCCGCGTCTTCTATTTACGCTACCACGGCTACTCGAAATTTTTTCCGCTTTGGGCGATCGCCCGATACAAGAACTCGATATCCGGCCAGACGGCCAAATTCGGCATGTGACGCCGGCGGCTAATCGAATTCCTTGGGATAGCGCAACCAACGGCGCATGCGAGGCGACAGCGGCGCCGCTTCACTCCTGCGTCGGCGTCGGCGCGGTCGCCGGCCCGAAGGATTCCTCGGGAATGTCGGCCGGCGCCATGACGTCGTCCGACAGGCGCGTCCAGACTTGCGTCTGGCCGAGAAGCGGAATGCCCAGATAGCCCCGCACCGAAAGCTCCAACCCGTCCGCGCTTAGCTCCATCTGAGCGTGATAGACCGTGCCGTCGCGAGGATCGAGGATGGTGCCTCCGTCGTATTTATTGCCGTTGCGCTTCATGCCCTTGACGAGGGTGAGGCCCAACATCGGCGCGTCCTTTTGATCCCCCGTGCATCTTTCGCACGTCTGGAACTGCCGTTGTTCTCCCGGCTGTTTGAACAGCTTGACAAACCGCCCTTCATAAAACCCGTTCTTTTCGACGAACAGAAACCAAGCGCCGACATGGCCCTGATCGTCGGTCTCCTGCCAAAATCCGGCTGCGGTCTTGTACTGGTACGGCTCGGGAGCCGCGGTCTCGGAGGGGACCGGCGCCGGAGTCGCGGTCTTGTCTTGGTTCGGTGCCGGAGCTGCGGTCTTGGACGGGTTCGCCGCGGGGGCCGCGGTCTCGGACGGGATCGGCGCCGGGGCGGCGTTCTTGAATGGGTTGCGCGGCGGAATGGGGATATCGTCTTGATCCACCGCCGGCGCCGCGGTCTTGAATGAGTTCGGCGGCGGCGCCGCGGCCTCGGATGGGTTCGCCGCCGGAGCTGCGGTCCTGAATGGGTTTGGCGGCGGAAGCGGGATAATCTCCTGACTCGACGCCGGACGAGCGTAGCCCGCCGCCAGCATAGCGCTCGCTATTGCGACGGCGAACCTGAGCCGAGTTCTCATCTTCCATTTCCAGAGGCGGCGACGGAAACACACCCGTCGTGGCGACGGGAGCATACCGTCTTGTGTCGTTCGCCAATGCGGCCGACTTGTGGAGAAATCTCGTCACTGGAACGCCGACCTGGGTTCTCCGGATCGACCGCCCGGCTAGTCACTTGCCATGGTCTTGCAACACGCTTCTGCAGGCTTGGGACAGGTTGTCGCGGTGAAGCTCGAGGCATCCAAGAAAAGCTTCGTCGCCGTCTTGCTCCTTGATCATATGGCAGAACCGGCGAACGTCGGGACGGCATGCGTCTTGTTCCCTAGGCGTGCCCGATTCCGCGAGCGCCAAGCATGAGATGGTGAAAAATACCGCCGAGAGTAAGAGCCTGGAGATCATCAGGTGTCCTCCTTTCACGTAATCAAGGATCGTCAGCTTCCGGACGGGGCGCTTCGTGGCTTGCCCATCAGGATTGGTTGAAACAGCACTGCCGCCGCCAGCGTGCACACCAGCGAGAGAGCCAGCAGCTTGCCCATGCTCGATGTGCCGGGATGACTCGAGAAAACGAGACTGCCGAACGCCGTGGCCGTGGTGAGCGCGCTGTAGATGACCGCGCGGGTAAGACTGGTCTGCAAGAGTTGGGTTTGCCCCTCGCGCCAGGCCATAATGTAGTAGATCTTGAACGCCACGCCGACGCCGAGGAGCAGAGGCAGGGCGATGATGTTGGCGAAGTTGAGCGGCAGTCCCACCAGCACGGTGAGCTCCAACGTCACCACGCCGGCGAGCGCCAGAGGAATGAGCGTCAACAGCACGTCGCCGATGCGCTTGAGCACAAGCCACAACAGGATCGCTATCGACAGCAGCGCCAAGGCGCCGGCTTCGACGAAGGCGTGGACGACCAAATCGCCCGACTCCAGAATGGTGATCGGCCCCTCCGTGGCGCTTGGCTCGACGGCCAGCACCGCGCGCGCGAAACGACGCATGGCGTCATTGTCGCCGGGATCGTCCCTGGGCGCGATCGAAACGCGGGCGTGTCCGTCCGAAGTCACCCAATCCCGCGTAAGGTCCGGCGGCAAAGACTCTCGCGTGACCGGCTGCGTCTGAAGCGACGCTTGCAGCGAGCCCAAAACCTGTCCCAGCGGCCAAACGAAACTGTCCGTCGCCTTGTCGCGAACGGCTCGAGACGCATGCGCCAAGCTCGATAGGTCGAAAGAAAGTCGCCGCGCCGCGTCGGCCCCAACGCCGATCTGATCGCCCGCCGCCTCGGTCAGCCGTTGCGCGCCTTCGTTCAAGGCGTCGACATTTTCGGCGTCGGTCGGGGCGGGCTGAACGTTCTTGGCGTCGAAGGCGGCGGCAAGCTTGTTCGCGGCGTCTTGAATGATCGGGAGCTTTTCCGCCTGATCCTCGGGAATGAAGCTCGAAAGCGTCACGACATGCGACACCTCCGGCAGCTTCGAAACGCGCGCGCCGATCGCATTGCCCTGTTCGAGCGACGGCGCCAGCGCCTGGATGGCGTTGGTGTCGGTGCTGGGGTCGCGACTGAGCTCGAGATAAGTCGCGATCGACTCGGTTTTCGGACTCTGCAGATTGATCGGATTGAAGTCGAAGCTGAGCCAATGGAGGAGCGGCAACCCAGCGACGACGACGATCGCGGTGCCGGCGATAATCCCTATCCGATGCCGATTCATATAGTCGTCGATCGGCGCGAGCGACGAATAGCCGAGCGGCGCCGGTTCGCCGGCCGGGTTCATGAGGACGATCAGCGCCGGCAGAAGCGTGATGGTGGTGGCGAAAGCGACCAGCATGCCGCAGCCGGCGATCAGGCCCAATTCCGACACGCCCCTGTAGTCCGTGGGCAGAAACGACAGGAACCCCGCGGCGGTCGCGAACGCCGCGAGAGTCAGCGGCGCGCCGATGCGAAAGCCGGCGCTTTGAATCGCCTTGGCGAGATCGTCGATGTCGTGTCGTTCGGAGCGATATCGAACGCTGAATTGGATGCCGAAATCGACGCCGATGCCGACGAAAAGCACCGAAAAATAAACCGAGATGAGATTATACGCGCCCACCATGAACAGACCGAGAGCCGCCGTCATCGCGAGGCCGACGAAGAGATTGACCGCTACCGCGGCCATGAGCCGCCCCGAGCGTAAGGCGAGCCAGAGAATGAGGGCGACGATCGCCAAAGTGATGAGACCGTTGCGGACCGCATTCTCCTTAATGGTTCCGAACTGTTCGTCGTTCATCGTCACGATGCCGGTGAGACGCGCGCTCGCCTGATATTTTGGCAGGATATCCGCCGCGATCCGGCGAATGCTCTTGCTCGCTCGAAGTCCCGGTTGCAGGGCGCTGAAGTCGAGCGTCGGATGGACCTCGATGAAGCCGCGAAGATCGTTGGCGGACGCGGGCTTGCCTTGCATCAAGACGCGCCACGAGAAACTCGCCGGCCGCCCCGCGAGCACGTTGTCCAGCGTATCGGACGCCTGATTCAAAGGGCGGCCGAGATCCTTGAGCTGCAAACGATTGGACTGAAGGCCGAGAAGAACGTCCTCGAGCCCCGCGATCAACCCGCGCAGGCTTCGGTCGGAGGCAAGATCCTCAATCAGCGCCTCGCCTTGAATCAGGCCTCCGAGAGCTTGCTCCAGCGCCGGCTTCGGCAGGAACAGAAACCCGTGCTGGGCGAAGAAATCCGTGGCGCCGGCGTTCGAGACGTCGGGGAACAGCGCCTTGTCCTTGGCGAGCGCCTGCGTCAATTCCACGGTCGCCGCCCCGGTCAACTCGGGAGTCGGCGCCGTGACGACGACATCAATGATCCCGAAACGGCCAAAGGCGCTTTCGAGAGCGATGCCGCGTTGCCGCCAGTCGAGCTTGTCCGAGAGCAGAGCGTTGACGTCCGAATTGAGGCGAAAATGGCTTGCCGTGTAGACGCTCGAGCCAGCCGCGATCAGCAAGGCGACGCCGACCACCGTCCAGGCGTGACCAATGCAAAACCGGACGATCCGAACGATGATGGAAGTGAGCATGGTTTACGACAATCGCCTCAACTCGCGGCCGTTTCGCGGCAAATGGAGAATTTCTCGATCGCGGCGCCTGCCGCGCGAGGAAGGAGCCTTGTCGATCAACGCGCCAGAGTCGAAGTTTTCGACTCTGAGGCTTTGATCGAGGCGTCTTTCCGTCGAACTTTGGCCAGCGTCGTTTCGACATGATGGGAATGAACGAAATTCGCCGGCCGCTGCCGATCGAGCGGGATCTCCGGCGCCATCGGGCCGTCCGTTCGCACGCCGCGAATCGCCGTCCAGACCGCCGACCAGGGACGGGTCATCGATTCATTCGCGGCCGTCGGTTCATAACCGCAATGCGCCATGCAATTGGCGCACTTTTCATATCGGCCGGTTCCGTAACTGTCCCAGTCGGTCGTCGCCATCAGCTCCTTGAACGAGCCGACGTATCCCTCGCCCAAGAGGTAGCAGGGTTTCTGCCAGCCGAAGACGTTGCGCGTCGGCATGCCCCAAGGCGTGCAGTGGAACGTGCGATTGCCGGCGAGAAAGTCGAGGAAGAGACCGGAATGCATCAACCGCCACTTCTTGCCTTTGCCCAGGGAGAAGACGCGGCGAAACAATTCCTTGGTCTTGCGGCGATTGAGGAAATGCTCCTGGTCGGGCGCGCGCTCGTAGGCGTAGCCGGGCGAAATCGAGACGCCGACGCCCAATTCCTTCGCCAGATCGAGGAAGGCCGCGATATCTTCCGGCGAATGGCCGTCGAAGATCGTCGCGTTGACGTTGACGGCGAATCCCTTGGCCTTCGCCTTCTTGATCGCCGCCACGGCGATGTCGAAAACGCCGTCGAGCGACACCGACTTGTCGTGGTGGTCCTTCAGCCCGTCCAGATGCACGGAAAAAAATAGATAAGGCGACGGCTCGAACAGGTGGAGCTTTTTCTCCAGCAACAGCGCGTTGGTGCACAGTGAGACGAATTTCTTGCGCGCCACGATCCCCTTCACGATGTCGCCGATCTCGCGATGGATCAAAGGTTCGCCGCCGGGGATCGCCACCATCGGCGCGCCGCATTCATCGACCGCGTCGAGACATTCTTGCG
>Ga0326727_10012730_pt1 | contig 19038 bp, 18 predicted proteins | sample MB2enrmetagenome_FD_207643 | JGI IMG/M metagenome (GOLD analysis project Ga0326727, IMG submission 207643) | Lab enriched peat soil microbial communities from McLean, Ithaca, NY, United States - MB29MY | ecosystem: Environmental > Terrestrial > Soil > Wetlands > Peat | place: USA: New York...
TTGAGAGGTGGGGCCGGCTTGTTGGCTTGTCCGCTACATCACCGCTTCAAGTGCAACCGCAGCTCTGTCGGCGCTCGAGCGTGAGCGGTCCGATGACTTCATCCCCGACTCCGGCAACCGGGTCGGCTTGGAGAGCCGCGATGACGTGTTTGGCCAGTGCTCCGATCGGTTTAGTCACAGCCGTGAGTGACGGCACGCTGTACTCAGTGTCGGCGGTGCCATCGCAGGTTGTGAGCGCGAGGTCGTCGGGCATGTGCCTGTTGAGATCGGCGGCACCGCGGACGGCGCCCAGAGCGTGCGTGTCCGTAAATGCTACAAGCGCTTCTATGTTCTGTGCGGTGAGCGCTGCCCTCACGGTTCGTTGAGCACTCTCGCGATCGTAGCCACTACGGAGAACCCATGAGGGATCCGGGCGGATGCCCGCCTCGGTGAGCGCATCGCGCCACCCGCGAAGTCTATCGGTCACTGGACCGGCATCGACCGGTCCGGTCAGGCAATCAACTCGCCGGTGCCCATGCTCGAGTAGATGTTCCGTCGCTTGCCGGCCGGCCGAATAGGAATCGAAGGAAATCAGCGGCCCGGGTGCCCCATCGGGGCGGTGGTGAACCCAGATCAGGGGGACAGGCGCCGTGTCGAACGATCCCGACTTGGTCGCCTCACCGACGTCAATGACGATCAGGCCATCGACTCGCGCTTCGAGGAAGGCGTTGACACTGGCGCGCTCACGAGCGTCCGAGAGGGATGCGTTAGCGATGAAAGTCAATAGTCCAGCACCGTCAGCGGCGCGTTCAATGGAGCGCGCCAGTGCGCTGAAGTACGGGTTGTCAGTGTTTGGCACGACGAGCCCGATGAAGCCGCTGCGCCCCGACCGTAGCGAGCTGGCGAGCCTGTGAGGCCGGTAGCCAAGCTCGCGCGCAACCCGGAGCACGCGCTCGCGAGTCTCTGCCGCGACCGGGCGTGGACCCTCGTTCATCACGTAGCTCACGACGGCCGAGGAGGTTCCGGCGCGTCGGCCGACATCGGCCGCAGTCACACCCGGCCAACGTTTACTCGCCAACAGATTCTCCATCAATCAAGCTTCTTCACCTGCCAACATCCTAAGCCTTGATCCCACGTGGTCCAGCAGCTCGGACGCCATGAACGCAAAGGAGCGGTCATGTGCTAACCGAGCACAAGCTCTCGTCAGCTAGCCGGTGAGAGTCCGGTCCGGGGAGACACCAGGGTGCGCCGGGGTAAACCGTCAGGGAGAAGGAGATGAGAACGCTCTACGTCGAAGGGCCAGAGACCCACGACGGCCCCGAGTCATATGTCGGTGCCCGTGAGGACGCAGGCGGAGCATTGACAGGGGTACACGCAGGCCGGGCTATCGAGCCCCGTAATGCCGATCTGGGGTGCCGACGCTGTCGTAGAAGCGGAAGGCAACATCGTCAGCAGCGCCACCGCAAGCTGCCGGCGGACCCCGCGGGGTCGGAGAACCAGGGCACGCGTGGAGTCTCCCTGCGCGACAACCGGGAGATCTCGTACTCGCCCGTCCGGACGATCACCGGGCGGGCCGCTCAGGAAAGGCCAAGGCCGCACGCCTGAGATGCACGAGCACGAGAAGTCAGAGTGCGCCGGGATAAAGCGGCAGGAAGAAGGGGATGGAAGAGCCCCACATCGAAGGAGTAGCTATCCACGGTGACCCCGAGTCCTGCGTGGGCGCTCGTGAGGGCGCAGGCGAAGCATGGACAGGGGCATGCATAGGCCGGGCTATTGAGCCGCGAAATCATCTAGTCCAGGGTGCCGACGTCGTTCTGATGGGCCGAAGGCAACACCCTCGGCAGCGCTATGGCGAGCTGCCGAGGGACCCCGCGGGGTCTGAGAACCAGGGCACGCGTGGAGTCTCCCTGCGCGAGAACCGGGAGATCTCATGCTCGCCCAGCCGGTCGATCACCGGGCGGGCCGCTCAGGGAAGGCCAGGGCCACACGCCTGAGATGTACGAGTATGAGAGTTCGGACATGCCTGTAGTACCTGCGAAGCCGCCGAACAACGCGGCCTCGGCGGTTGCGGAGGCGGTGGAGGCCCCGCCAAGGCCATTGCCCGCCACTGACCCCGACGCCTGGGTCGACACCGACTACACTGACGACGGCGAAGCCCAGATCAGCGAGACCACCGACAAGGTTCGGCGGCTGATCGTGCGTCGCACCCGGCTCACCGACCTCCGCCACGCCAAGCTGTGGCCCGACTGGCGACACTTCGCGTTCTTGACCGACCTCGCCGGTGACACCGTCGAGGTCGGCGTGCTCCACCGCCAGCACGCCATAGTCGAGCTCGCCATCCGCGACATGAGACACGGCGCTCGTCTCCGCGGAGGGTCCGCCACGAAACGAACCAACACTGACAGGCTCCTCGGACCAACCGGAAGGAGCATGCAGTGGCCGAGGAGACCAGCGGATCGGGGGTGTCGTCGCCCGCGGGTGCTGAGTGCCGAGACGAAGTGGGAGATCTTCTTGCAGATCACTACCGGCAAGATCACCGAGGCCGAGGCGGCGCGCAAATGGACGGTCGACGTGTCCACGATCATCGGCATCCGCAAGACCGTGAAGGACGCGGCCCTGCTGCGCTGACGGTCAAGCCCGGCCGGCCCGCGAAAGAGCGCGGCTGGGCCCTCGAGGCCGCCCGCTCGGAGATCGCACAGTTCACCGAGGCGATCAAGGCCCAAGCCATCGAGCTGGCGGTTGTGCGGGTAAAAGCCGGCTGGGGCTGAGCGGTCCGCTCCCGGCGAGGGCCCCCGCCGAAGTGAAGGAGCTGGTGCTGAAGACGATCGAGGAGGCGACGGCCGCCGGATTCTCCCAGGCCTTCTGCGAACAGCCGCCGGTGGCGGGGCACGAGCAGCTGCCTCTTGACAGATCCGCCAAGGAAGACTTAGATCTAGTCTAATCGTATAGATTGCTGAGCGCGAGCTGAGGTTTCCACCCACGAGGAGAGTCCACGTGAACCTCGAGACGAGAGTTGGCGTACGGGCCGTTCGTTCGCCACGCGCGGTATCTATCTCGTTGGCCGCGGTCGCATGTCCTGTCCTGACGGCTGGCAGTAGCTCGGGCCAGGCTGCTTCACAGAGCGGTGGGTCGACAGCGTCCAGTCTGAGCCTCACCGTGGTGAGGGACTCCCCAGACCTGGACGATCGCTACTTCAACGAACTTGCCTATGAGGGAGCCGCGTCAAAGTCACGGATCGTGGTCGCCATCGGCTCCGACCTCGCGACATCGTTGGGAACGGTGGCGCCGAAGTACCCAAGAGACCATGTTCGCCCAGGTGGGTTCGCCCATATCCGCGGTGCCCGGCAAACCGGCGAACGTAGAGAGGATCGTCTTCGCCGACAAGAGAGCGGTTGCCTTGCTGGATACCTGTCCGACCTGCTGGTCAAAGAGGATAGGCCCCGCACCAGCGGGAAGCAGGTGGTGGGTACGGTCGCTGGTCAGAACATCCCACTGGTCAACAACACATTTCGGGCTTCAACGCGGGAGCCAAGGCCACCGACCCTGGGATCACAACGCTTTATAGCTTTCGCAAACTCGCAAACGTTCGTCGATCAAGCCCCGTGCCGACCCGCCGGAGCTCCCCACCCTCGACACCAAACGAACCGGAGCTATCGGAAGGAATAGCCGCATGACGCGCTGTGCCATCGACGAAGCCGCCTGTCAGGGACACGCCTTGTGCGTCTTCGAGGCAGACAGCCTCTTTCGCATCCGCGAGTCCAGCGGCAAAGCCGAATTGCTGGTCGACGATATCCCCGATGATCAGATCGCCGCGCTCTACAGGGCACGGGGCGCGTGCCCCGAGCGGGCGATCGAGGTGATTGAACCATGACTGAGCTGTCTGCCGGGCCCACTGCCAACATGGGTACTAACGATCACCCGGTCGTTAACTTCGACCACCATGGTGAGGATTTCTATCGGACAGCCCCGGAGGTGTACGCGGCGCTGAGAGCACGCTGCCCGGTGGCCTACTCTCCCAAGTACGGCGGCTTTTGGGTTGTCTCACGCTACGACGACGTGTTTTCAGCCGCTCGGGATCAAGCACTGTTCTCAGCTGCCCGCAGCGTCGTCGTGCCAGAGACCGGCATCCCCCTACTTCCGCCATTAGAGAGCGATCCGCCGGACCTCGAGCGGTTCCGATCGATCTTGATGCCTGCGCTGTCGCCGGCCGCAGTTGAGCTGATGGTGCCGGCAATTCAGTCCGACGTCACTACAGCGATCGAGGTGTTCCTGCCGGAGGGCCGTTGCGATGTGGTCGAGGAACTCGCCAACCCGATCGCATCACGCGCAACGATGCGGCTCCTCGGGTTGAATCCCGCGGATTGGCGGTATTTTGCTGACCCGCTTCACGAGGCGAGCTACTCCCAGCAGAACTCCGAAGTATGTCGAGCCGCCCGAGAACGGATTCACCGCTTCGCCGAGTACATCGCCCGGGAAGTGGATGCCCGGATCGAGACGCCCGGAGATGACCTGATCTCACGCATCGTGACCGGCGGCGGCGAGTACGCGGTCTCGAGGACCGAGGCGATAGACCTGGTGCGGATGGTCATCTTTGGTGGCATGGACACCGTCATGGCCGCGCTGAGCAACATCTTCGTCCACCTTGGCCAGGATGCGACTGCCCGGCGCGCACTGGCCAGTGACCCATCCCGTATACCTCGCGCGATCGAGGAGTTCTTAAGGCTCTGTGCGCCCGTCCAAGGCTTCGCGCGTACCGTTACGCGCAAGTGCGAGTTAGGCGGTCAGACGCTCGCTAAAGGCGACACCCTTTTTCTCCTGTGGGCTTCGGCCAACCGTGACGAGCGTATCTTCGAGAACGCCGAGTCGTTCGTCATCGATCGAACCCCGAACCGTCACCTGACGTTCGGCATCGGTCCGCACCGATGCCTGGGATCCGGCCTAGCCAGAACCGAGCTACGGATCGTGCTGCAGGAGTTCCTACAGCGCATACCCGACTACGAAATCGTCGATGACCAGCTGGTTCCACCCGCGACCATCGGGATCGTGAACGGCTGGGTTTCCGTACCGATCGTATTCAATCGCGCGAGTCCCTGATCCGCCAAATATCGAATAGTGGAAGACATACGAACTACTTGCGATCTCGATACAACTACAAGGAAAGGACCAATTTGATGACAGTTGAGCGACTACTGAGGGGCCTTCTCCCGGGAAGGGCGCTCAGACCTGGGGAACGGACTTCCCGACCCGCGGTCGAACTGCGTCGCGGGCGCGTAGCACGCGTCGCCTCTGTGCTGCTGGCCGTGACCATGATGTGCGGCACTGCAATGCTGGCCACGGGTGACTCTGGAGCTCAGTCGGCCGGCGGCAGCACACTCACCATCGCGGTCTCGGCTCAGAGCAACACCCTCGACCCCGGCCTGAGTGGGAACGGCGTAGGCGCGATCTTCGATATGTTCGCGTACGACTCGCTGGTCCGCTACGGAACAGACGGGAAATACCACCCCGACTTGGCGACCTCTTGGAAGTATAATGGCACCCAGGCCGAATCGTTTTCTTTGACCATTCGCCAGCACGTCAAGTTCGCAGATGGACAGCCATTAACTCCGGGCTCGGTGGTGGCCTCGCTGGAATACATCAAGAAGACGCCAGGCGGGGTTGCTTCCTCGGCATTCACCAATGTCACGAGGATTGAGGTTTCGGGCCCCGACACCGTCACTATCCACACCAATGTCCCTAACCCAGAGTGGCCAGTTCTGCTTTCCGAGCAATATCTAGCCGGTATGGTGATCGCGCCAAGAGGCCTCCAGCATCCGAAGGCTCTCGGATCGCAGACCTATGGGGCCGGAGAGTACACCCTCGACGCGGCAGAGACCGTGACTAACTCCGTATACACCTACCTGGCCAATCCAAACTACTGGGACCAGTCCGCAGTGCATTACAAGAAGGTGGTGTTGAGAGTCATCACCGACCCGACCGCTGCCCTGGAGGCAGTTCGGACCGGCCAAGTCGATTTTGCTGTTGGCGATCCGTCTACCGCGGCCCAGGCGAAGAGCGCGGGCCTGGCCGTTGTCGGCAACTCCGGTGCATGGAACGGTGTGCTCTTCCTCGACCGTAGCGGGCAAACGATGAAAGCGCTGGGCGACGTACGCGTGCGCCAAGCCCTCGAATACGCTGTCGACCGCCCGGTACTCGCCAAGGCGATCTACGGAGACTACGCCTCGGCGCTGGTTCAGCCAGCGCTTCCGGGCTTCAATGAATACGACCCAGCACTTGAGAAGGCTTACCCCTATGACCGGGCGAAGGCAAAGAGCCTGCTCACCGAGGCCGGGTATCCGCAGGGATTCACGTTCACCGACGTCGTTTCATCCAACGTCTCTGAGAGTCTACGTCTCGCAGAGGCAATCGCCGGCGAGCTGAGCGCGGTCGGCGTCACAATGAACATAAAAAGTGACCCCACTTTTTCAGGCTTCTTCACAGACATGGTCAGCAAGGATTACGGGGCTGGAACGATCTATCTTACTCCCCTCGACGGGTATGGGAGTGCCACGGAGCTATTTGGTCCGGGGGCATTTCTCAATCCCTTCGACTCCACAAGTAACGAACTACAATCATTGTACAAGAGTGCCACTACCGCACCGTCGGAGGCGGTCCCCGACATCTATTGGGAACGGTACGAGACGTACCTAGTCAAGCAAGCCTGGGCCATGCCCGTCTTGCAGTTCGAGCAGACTTGTTACTACAACAGAAAGGCGGTTACTGGAGTGCAGGTGGGAGTTGGCGCCTACATCGACCCCCGTGACTTCCGCCCTGCCGGCTGATCGGATGAGTGATTGGCACCGCTACCACGGTCGGATGAGTGATCGGCAACGCCCCTTGGAGATGCGGTGCTGCGCTTAATCGTTCGGCGTCTCGTGGTAGCGGTGCCGCTGCTTGTTGCAGTATCCGCAGGCGTGTTTAGCCTGGAAGCGATAATCCCCGGCAACGCGGCACGCTCCATCCTTGGCGACTCCGCTACCCCTCAACAGTACGAGGCCGTGCGACGCGAGCTGTACCTCAACCGTCCGCTACTCGACCAGTACTGGATCTACATCAAGGGACTAGCGCACGGATCGCTCGGAAGCTCCCTGATCAATGGCCAATCGGTCACGACCATACTGAACCAACGCCTGCCCGTGACCATTTCACTGGTACTACTCGGCACCGTACTTTGCGCGATACTGGGCATAAGCTTAGGTGTGTTCGGTGCCGTCCGGCACGGCCTGCTGTCGAAGTTGCTTGACGGATTGGCGGTGATCGGCTTAGCATTGCCGACCTTCTGGGTCGGGCTCATACTCGTCAGTCTCCTCGCTGTGTCCGTTTCGATCTTTCCGGCTACGGGCTACACCGCTATTTCCGCGAGCTTCGGGGGTTGGCTGAGGTCCCTGACGTTGCCAGTCCTAGCCCTCACGCTCGGCTGGATTGCATCGGTCGCCAAACAGACGCGCGCTGCGATGCTCGACGTCCTCGAACGCGATTTCATCCGGGCCCTGCTGTCGGCCGGAATCAGCCGACGCCGTATTTTATTTAAGCATGCGCTGCGGGCGGCGATGCCACCCGTCGTCACGATCCTCGGCCTTTTCGTCGTAACAGCTCTCGGCGGAACAGTGTTCGTCGAGACCGTTTTTGCTCTCCCTGGCCTCGGCAGTGAGGCCGTACAGGCAGCAGGGCAACACGACCTTCCCGCTATCGAGGGCGTGACGATCTATTTCGCCATAATCGTGCTGATAGTCAACTCCGCGGTCGAAGTGGCCTACCGGCTACTCAACCCGAAGGTGGGCGTGGCGTGAGCACGAGTCCGGGGCGGCAAGGCCGCTCCAATCCGATCGTTCAGGAAATGCCTGAGTTGGTCGCGTGCCCATTGATCCGACGACCATCGGCGAGAGCCAGCGGATTTCTCGTCCGCGAAGTTCCATGCGGTCGCTGCGGCCGTCTGGGCGGTTCTGGCCCGGACCATAGGCGTGACGGGATCACCGTTTTGCCGATGCTCCGGGCTCGGCGTCGCTCAGGTAAGGAGCGCGATCCGTCTGTAGGCGGACAGCAGGACATCCGCGGTGGGCCAGCCGTCGAGGATGCGGACGATCTCGCGTCGTCACCGCCGAACGAGCCGGCCTGGCGCATGAAAGATCGACCAGCGCAGCGCCTTCGGGCGCGCGAGAGCGAGGTCGCCGTCCAGGCAGCGGAGCTGGAACCAGCGCACGAGGACCGCCGCCGCACAGACGCAGAAGGGCCAGTTCTTGTTCGCCTCGAGGTTCGAGAACGGAAAGCGCGACAGGCCCGAGGCCTTGAATCTCGAGATGTGCTCCTCGACGTGCGCGTGGGCGCGCATGCAGCAGTCGAGGGCGACGGGGTCGCCGGCCCGGTCGGTGTAGAAGCCCCACTAGCGGTGCTCGGGAGAGGGGAAGAGGCTCTGCGCGAACGAGCAGAGAGCATGGAGCCCGACGTGGGCGAAGACGCCGGTCCCGCCGAGTTCCACGACAACAGGACGCGCGCTGGTAGGTTCCATCTCAGAAGTGGCCCTTCTTGTGGGGTTGGCCGTTGCTTCGACAACACGGGTCTTCCCCGCAAAGGAGGGTCTTTTCGCGGATACGCGCCGGCTCAGCTCATGAGGTGGCGCGGATGATCGGAGCTAATGACCGCTGGCTCCATGCCCTACGTCGGCCGCGCGTGTATATACCGGGCGGATTCATACTGGTGGTGGTCCTAGCGTGCGTAGGGGCGGGGTGGTTGTCGCCCTTCTCTCCATCCCGCCAAGACCTGACGAACATCGATCAGGGACCGTCTTGGCGGCATCTTCTCGGCACCGACAGTCTGGGTCGCGATGTGCTCTCGCGATTACTGTACGGAGGCCGTCCGGCGCTTCTGGGGGTGGCGGAGGGCACCGTCGTGTTCGCCGTGGTCGGGATATCGCTCGGGGTGCTCTCCGGGTACTTCGGGGGCTGGCTGGATCGGGTTGTGTCGTGGTTGGGGGACTGGGTGCTGACCCTGCCGTCAATCATCGTCGTACTCGCCATGTTGGCGGTGTTTCCTTCTGACATGAGCATGGCCATGGTGACGTTCGGTCTCCTCGGTTCGGCGGGCCTCACACGCGTCGTGCGTTCCACCGCGCTCCAGACGCGCGAGGAGTTATATGTCGTCGCGGCCAGGTTGGGTGGCGTCTCGCGTCGACGGATCGTCCTCAGGCACATGCTGCCACCGGCTGTGGCCACGGCCGCCGTGCAGGTCTTCCTCTTTGCTGGCGTCATGCTCCTGATGCAGAGCGGGTTGGCGTTCATCGGTGTCGGGATGTCCCCCTTACAGCCGAGCTGGGGTGGGATGGTGGCTGACGCCGCCAGCGTTATCGCGCAGGATAAATGGGCGCTGCTGCCGTCCGGGGGTCTGATCGCGCTGATGACCCTGGCGTTCGGCCTTCTGGCCGACGCGGCGCGGGATATGGCCAGCGGGCCGCCGTCGGCGCGCACATGGACGGGTATGCCCGGAGTGCACCACCTGCCAGGCCGGGCCGATCCGGCAAACGCACCGAGGGTTTCCGGGGCCCTTCTGGAGCTCATTGGAGTCACCATCGCGTACCCGGACCGCAAAGGGGATCTCGTCCCGGTGGTAACTGACGTGAGCTGCGAAGTGGACATCGGTGAAGTGGTGGGTGTTCTCGGCGAGTCGGGATGCGGGAAAAGCACGGTTGCCTTGGCGATCATGGGGCTGCTGGCGGGTGGAGGAACCGTAGTCTCCGGTTCGATCGTTTTCGACGGTCAGCGCCTGACCGAGTTTGACGAGAAGACGTACGCGAGGTTACGCGGGACAGGCATCGGTTTCATCTCCCAAGACCCGATCGGTAGCTTGGATCCGAATTTCCGGGTCGGTTCGTTGCTGCGCGAGGCCGTACGGGCCCATCAGCGGATCTCAAGTGTCAAGGCGAGGCAGCGGGCGCTTGAGTTGTTAGAGATGGTGCGAATTTCCGACCCCGATCGGGTAGTGCGCTGCTATGCGCACGAGCTCTCCGGCGGCATGGCGCAACGGGTGGCTATCGCGGTCGCGTTAGCCAGCGATCCGAAGCTCCTCATCGCGGATGAGCCGACCACCGCGCTCGACCCTACTGTCCAAGCAGAGATCATGACCTTGTTCCAGACTCTGAGGACCGAGAAGTGCCTGGCCATACTGCTCGTGAGCCACGACTGGGGAATCGTGTACCAGAACTGCTCGAAGGCGATCGTCATGTACGCCGGGCAGATTGTCGAGCAGGCGCCAACGGTCGAGTTGGTCACCCGCCCCAACCATCCGTACACGAAGGCTTTGCTCGAGTCGAACCCTCAGCTCGTAACGAAGGGTCGACCGCTTCCCGTCATTGCCGGCACGGTGCCTCCACCGAGCGCCTGGACAGAGGGTTGCCGCTTCGCAGAGCGGTGTCAATATGCACTCCCGGCTTGCACGGCTCACGCTGTGCCATTGGTCCGGATTTCAGACAACCGCAATGTCCGATGTATTCGTTCCGTCGAGTTACGAGAAATCGAGCCGGACGTCATTACAAGCCTACTGCCGGGGGACTGAGATGCTCGACGACGCCTTGCTGGAGATTCACGAACTGAGCGTTGGTTTCCGTCGGGGTTGGAGAGCCCAGCCAGTGCGGGCTCTGGACGGCGTGTCCATGTGCATCCCACGAGGTAAGACCGTCGGCCTGGTCGGCGAGTCCGGTTCGGGGAAGACCACGCTAGGCCGAGCGATCCTCGGGATAGCTCCCATCACGTCGGGGTCAGTGACTTTTCAAGGCGAGAGCATCACCCATACATCGATCCGCCGGCGCCGCCAGTTGGCGCCCTACATCCAGGTCGTATTCCAAGACTCGAACGGTTCGCTCAGCCCACGCTTGTCGGTCGGGGCGAGCGTCGCCGAGCCCCTACGGGCGTGCAAGCAGCTTAGCCCGGCGAAAGTCCGTAACGAAGTCGACGCCGTGCTCGAGCGGGTCGGTTTGCCCGGCTCGGCGCGGCGATACCCGCACGAGTTCTCCGGTGGCCAGCGGCAGCGTGTAGCAATCGCCCGAGCGCTCGTGCTGCGGCCGCGGCTGGTCATCTGCGACGAGGTTGTGAGCGAGCTCGACCTATCCGTGCGAGCGCAGGTGTTGAATCTGCTCGCTGATCTCCAACGCGAGTACGGTCTCAGTTACTTGTTCATCGCCCACAACTTGTCGGTGGTGCACTACCTCTCGGACTGGATCGTGGTGATCTACCGAGGACGGGTGATGGAGTCAGGACCAGCGACGCAGATCTACAACCATCCGATTCACCCTTATACGCGTCTGCTGCTATCGTCCGAGCCAGCCCCGTTGCCGGTTGGTGACGTACGTGACAATCTACGACCGGTTGGCAGGGACGCGGCCAAGTCAACTCCACGCGGCGGGACCGATCTGGGTGGGTCGACAACTACGGTCGGCGGCTGTCCGTTCGCCACTCGGTGCCCGGTAGCGATCGATATCTGTCGATCGGTGCGCCCAAATGAGGCCGTGACTTCTGACAGCCGCACCGTATTCTGTCACCTATATAACGCCGTTGCGCCCCTTATCGGATCAGGCGATTACGCCGTGAATCCAGGCTAATACTACTGGGCAATTTGGTGTCGAACCGATGGATTGGAGCAAGCTTCGATGCAAGTTGAAGGCTGGATGCAAGGTGATGAAGAGTGGTTCCTAGATTCGGCCCGGACAAAGTCCTGGATGCGTGGCGAAACACAGGTCACGGAGCCCGACAAGAAAGTCCTCCGCACTCTGGGCGAAAGGCTTGCGATCATTGCCGCGCTGCCAGTACAGCCTGAAACGGCATCCAAGTGGCGAGCCGTGAACGGGTTAAAGGATGTAAAGCCGATGGTCTGGATCAATGAGGTCCCATGGCACGAGATGGAGGTCGATGACGAGTTGCGCCTCCAGACGACCAGCGAATGGGCCCGTTACCACGAATGGGAGATGCGCAAGCGTCTCTATCAATGGGAGCACATGCCGGCAGACATGGTCGTGGAACCGGTGGTGTGGTCCCCGTTGGTGGTCCACAATACTGGCTTCGGTATTGTGGAAGACGTGGACGTTGCCGTCACCGACGAGGCGAGTTCGGTTGTCTCCCGGCACTTTAAGATCCAGATACGAGACGAGGACGACCTCGAGAAGATCAAGGTCCCGGTCGTGACCCATGACGCGGCGGCCTCCGAGGAGCAGTACGAGCAGCTGGCGGAGATCATGGACGGCGTCATCGAGGTGAAAAAGCTCGGTGCAAATGGGTTCTGGTTCTGGTTTGCGCCCTGGGACGAGATGATCAGGTGGTGGGGCGTCCAGGAGGCCATGGTGGACCTCTACGACCGGCCCGAGTTCGTGCACAAAGCCATAGACAAGCTCGTGAACGCCTACCTGAGGACGCTTGACCAGTTCGAAGAGCAGAACCTGCTGACGCTCAACAACACTTTTCGGACAGGTTCCGGCGGCTTCGGGTACACAGACGAGCTGCCGCCGCCAGACTACGACCCTGCACACGTGCGGGCGAAGGACCTCTGGGGGAGCGGCGCCGCACAGATCTTCTCCGACGTCTCGCCCCGCATGCACTGGGAGTTCTCCCTGCAATACGAGCTGAGATGGATGAGCCGGTTCGGCTTGACCTACTACGGCTGCTGTGATCCCCTCCACCGCAAGATGGGCATCTTGGAGAAGATCCCCAACCTGCGCAAGGTGTCGATGAGCCCCTTTATCAACATCGACGAGGCCGTGGCCAACGTGGGCAGCCGTTATGTCTTCTCCTACAAGCCCAACCCGGCCGTGTTCGCCGAGACTACCTGGAACCTCGACAAGGCCCGGCACGACTTGAAGACCGTCCTCGACAAGGCGAAGGCGCACGAGTGCGTGGTCGAGGTGATCATGAAAGACATCAGCACCGTGCGCTATGAGCCTCAGCGCCTGTGGCAGTGGGCTCAGATGGCGAGGGAACTGACCGGACAGTACTGCGACTAGCGGTGTCTAAGTAAGCCGGACCCCGACCCAAGGCGGCAGCTATCGCCTGAAACTCGCACCCCGAAGGTCGACGATAATCCGGGATCACTGGTCCCAGAATCGTGCGTATCCGCGTCGAATACTAGGAGAATGGAGAACGACGCCATGGCGTTACTGGATGAGCTTCGTGAGGCAGTCATAGACGGACAGGCAAGAGTCGCCGCAGCCAAGGTCTCCGAGGGATTGGCCGAGGGTGTCGAGGCGGGGACGCTGCTGCGCGAGGGCATGATCGCGGGCATGGCTCAGGTGGGCCAGCTCTACGAGGCCGGGGAGATCTACGTGCCCGAGATGCTGGTGGCCGCCCGCGCGATGACAGCGGCGCTCACGGTGCTTAAGCCGCACCTGGTGGAGGAGGGCGTGGCGTCGAGCGGCAAGGTGGCGATCGGTACCACCCAGGGGGACCTGCACGACATAGGCAAGAACCTCGTGGCAATGATGCTTGAGGGATCGGGCTACGAGATCGTCGACCTCGGAGTGGACGTCCCAGCCGAGAAATTTATCGAGGCCATCCGCAACGGGGCCGAAGTGGTGGCGATGTCGGCGCTGTTGACCACGACCATGACCAACATGCAGGTCGCGATCCAAGCGATCACAGAGGCGGGGCTCCGCGACCAGGTGCGCATCGTCGTCGGCGGGGCGCCGATCACAAAGAGCTATGCAGACGAGATTGGGGCGGACGGCTACGCAGAGGACGCCTCCAGTGCAGTCCGCCTGGTGAAAGAGGTGCTTGCCGTCTGAAACTGATCAGAGATTGGGCCGTGTGCCCCGATGTGGACATGGTGCTCAGGACGCTGGGTGCTCACCCGGAGCTGGTGCGCCGGCGCCGGTCATCCGCGCTCGGTGTCGCAGAGCAGGCTATCGCAGCCGGCAGGTCCCTTCTGGCTCCGGTCGTGGTGACAGAACGCTTCCAGGTACGAGAGTTCCGCCACGAGCGCCTCCGTGTTGGCCACGGCCATCTCTCGGGCCCGCTCGTCGCCGAGCACCTGCACGCTGCACGCTGCGTCGTGCTGGCCATCTGCTCGATCGGACCCGCCTTGGAGGAGGCGGCGTCTCAGTGTTTCGCCGAGGACCCGGCCCTGGCCCTCGGCCTCGACGCCTTTGGCTCGGCCGCCGTCGACCTGTTGGGCCAGGCCATGTGTCAGATGGTGGACGAGCGGGCCAACGCGGAGGGAGAGCGCACCACCGTGCCTTTGAGCCCGGGCCTGGTGGGTTGGCCGGTAGCCAGCGGCCAGCGCCAGATCTTCGCCCTCTTGGACGCGGGCCCGGCCGGTGTCAGGTTGACCGACGGGTACATGATGCTGCCTAAGAAGTCGACCTCGATGGCGATCGGAGTCGGAGCCAACGTGGAGCACGCCGGCGACTCGTGCGACTACTGCTCCATGGCCGCGACCTGCCGCTACCGAGAAGAGCACATCTCCCACCATGGTTGAGACCGATCCCACGGCGCTATATGGCGTGGAACTGCAGCCGGTCGGCCGGCGCGTGCAGGTGGAGCCGGGCGTGACAGTCCTCGAGGCGGCGCGGGCATCGGGCGTCGAGCTCGTTTCGGTTTGCGGCGGGGAGGGCACCTGCGGCACCTGTCGCGTGAGGGCTGTCGAAGGTCAGCTCAGTGCTGAGACCGCTGAGGAAAAGTACCTCTTGAGTGCCACGGAGCTCGCCGATGGGTGGCGGCTGGCCTGCCAGGCGAAAGTCTGGAGCGCACTTCGCCTGGAGATACCCCCGGAGTCGCTCAGCGCCCCACAGCGCCTACAGCTCGAGGGCCAGTCGGTGGACTTCGTCCCGGACCCGCCGGTTATCGCCGTCGACGTCGTGCTCGAGGCTCCCTCGTTGCACGACTTGCGGGCTGACACAAGTCGGCTAAAGGAGGCACTGGCCGAGGCGGGCATGGGAGGGACCACGATCAGCTTGCGAAGTGCCCGCGCGTGCTCGAAGCGGTTGCGCGCGCAGCAATGGCGGGGACGAGCGGCCGTTCACAGGCAGGTCGATGCCACCGGGGTGCTGGTCTCGATGCAACCCGCCGGCGGGAAGCTGCTCGGCCTGGCCATGGACGCCGGAACTACCAAGCTGGCCGCCTACCTGGTCGACCTCGCCACCGGCGAAACATTGAGCAGGGTAGGCGCGACGAATCCTCAGACCGCCCACGGCGAAGACGTCGTGACCCGCATCACATACGCAAACACTGCTGGAGATGCTGCTGAGCTGCTGCACGAGAGGTTGGTCGAGGAGCTGAACCGGATGGTAGGGGAGCTCTGCGAGCAGACCGGCGCGCACCGCGACCAAATCGTCGATGCGGTCGTGGTCGGCAACACCGCGATGCACCACCTCGTGGCCAGCCTGCCCGTCCGCCAATTGGGCGAGGCCCCCTACGTCGCTTGCGTGACCGACTCAGTGCTGGTGCGTGCCGAGGAAATCGGCCTGCAGTTGGGAGACGGCGCGCTGCTTTATATGCCGCCGAACATCGCCGGCTATGTCGGCGCCGACCACGTGGCGATGCTCCTGGCCAGCGGGCTGGCGGACACCGAACAGACCGTTCTTGCCCTCGACATCGGCACGAACACTGAGATCAGCTTGTCCCACAACGGTGAGATCTGGAGCTGCTCCACCGCGTCGGGTCCGGCGTTCGAAGGAGCACACATTCACGACGGGATGCGAGCTGCACCCGGCGCCATCGAGCGCGTGAGATTTCACCAGGATGCCTTTCAGGTGCAAACCATCGGGGGAGCCCGCCCAATCGGAATCTGCGGCTCGGGCATCCTGGACGCCGTGGCGCAGGGGTTGGAAGCGGGGATCATCGACGAGCGAGGGTCGCTGGTGAAGGACCATCCGCTAGTGAGCGGGAGCTCGAACGGGCCTTCCTGCTTGCTGGTGCCTGCGGGACAAACGGGGCACGGGCGCGACATCGTCTTCACGCGCTCGGACGTGAACGAACTCCAACTCGCCAAGGGTGCGATCAGGGCCGGTACCGAGCTCTTGTTGGAAGAGGCCGGCATCGAGGCTTCAAGCCTGGACAACATAGTCGTGGCAGGAGCCTTTGGCACTTATCTGGATCTGGAGAGTGCGATACGGGTGGGGCTGCTGGTGGATGTCGGACGAGAGCGCTACAGGCAGGTGGGAAATGCAGCTGGTCGGGGGGCCGAGCAGCTGCTGCTGTCGCGAGAACGCCGGGCACTTGCGGATCGCCTAGCCAAGCGGGTGCGTTACGTGGAGTTGACGACGCATCGATCCTTCACAGACGTGTTCACAAAGTCGTTGGGCTTCGGTCGCGGCGATCGGCCCGAGAAGGGTGCGCCGTTGGCGCCCCGGCCGAACCCGGGGTCATTTCGCGATCCGTTTCGTCCCGACAAGGTCTGGCGGGGCCGTGCCCGCGAACCGGGGGGAGAGACCAACAACGTCGAGCGCGAGTCAGCTCCCGATTTGTCAGAGATCTTCGTAGAAGATCGCGATTCCCACCCGATTCCGCCGCCCTCGGAGGCCAGATGACCATGTCTCCCGCTCCTGTTGACCAAGCCACAGCCGGTGCTTGGCCGAAGCCCACGTTTCGTCATCTGCTCGAGGACACCGAACGATTCGTCGTAGTCGTCGAGCTTGTCACGAGCCGCGGCATCCTCAGCGACCAGGAGGGCCAACGGGTCCTGGCCAGGGCGCGTGTTCTGGCCGAGAGCCCTCGGATCGACGTCCTCTCCATTACCGACAATCCGGCCGGGAACGCGATGCTCGCAGCCGACACGCTCGGCACCGACCTCATGTCACATGGCCAGGAGGTGATCATCCACCTCGCCTGCAAGGACTGCAACCGGAATTCGCTCCAAAGTCGTGGGTGGAATCTCGCCTCGGCGGGCTTCGACAACATCCTCGCCCTCACGGGCGACTACCCGAGTCCCGGCTATGAGGGAATGGCGCGCCCCAGCTTCGACCTCGACTCGGTGGGACTTCTCTCGATGTACTCGAAGATGAACCGAGGCGTCTTCGACGAGAAGATGGGACGGCCGATGAAGCCGACGAATTTCTTCCTCGGAGCCGTCGTGACGAACCACAAGCGCCACGAGCGGGAACTGGTGCCCCAGTACTTGAAGCTGCGAAAGAAGATCGACACCGGAGCACGGTTCATCATCACCCAGGTCGGCTACAACTCACGAAAGGATGACGAGCTGTTGCGTTGGCTCGCTCTGAGCGGGCTGGACGTGCCGGTGATCGCCAACGTCTTCATCCTCTCACGCGGCGCGGCCCGTGCCTTCAACGTCGGCCGGATCCCGGGCGTCGTCGTCACCGACGAGCTGGTCGCCCTCTCCGAGCGCTACGCAGCCTCAGCCGACAAGGGGCGCTCGTTCTTCTTAGAGCTGGCAGCAAAGCAGGTGGCGATCGCGCGCGGGCTCGGATTCCGCGGCGCTTACCTGGGCGGGAAACTGGAGCCGTCCGACTGCGAGGAGATCCTCGCCCAGGCGGATAAGTTCGGGCCTGACGACTGGAAGGCGTTCGCGGGCGATGTCCAGTTCGACTATCCGGACGAGTTCTACTACTTCGAGCGGGACGAGAAGACGAGCTTGTCCTCCTCCGAGGTCAAACGCGCCTTTGTCGCATCGCGCCGCGTCGCCGCACGGCGACGTGCCCGCTTGCGGGTACCGGTCGCCTACCGCACCAGCCGCTTGGCTCACTCGGCCGTCTTCGACCCTGAGGCTCCGCTGTTTCCCGTCGCGCGCAAATTCTACGCCGCCCTCGAGCGTTGCCCGCGCCCGGTCCAGACCGTGCTCCACCTCGCTGAGCACACTGCCAAGAAGCCGCTGTTCGACTGCCAGGACTGCGGAGACTGTTCGCTGGCCGAGATCGCCTACCTCTGTCCCGAGTCCCAATGTGCGAAAAACCAGCGCAACGGTCCCTGCGGCGGCACGCGTGACGGCCTCTGCGAGGTCGCTGAGCGCGAGTGCATCTGGGCCCGGGCCTACGAACGGCTGAAGCCCTATGGGGAGGAGGACACGATGCTGGAAGGACCGGTCGTCTTCAACGACAACGCCCTCCGTGGCACGAGCGCCTGGGCGAACACTTTCCTAGGACGGGACCACCTAGCCCGTTCCGCGGCCGGACAGGAGGACGTGAAGTGAGCACTACCGGTCAGGATTTCGTCGTAATCGGGGAGAACGTCCACGCCACGCGCGTGCTCTTGCGAAAGAGCGAGCGGATCGCCGCCAACGAGGAAGGGGAGGAGGGGATCGTCTTCGTCGACGAGGACGGCGCCTCCCGCCACTTGCGCATTCCCGAAGAGGAAAAACACTCGCAGGCCTACCTGGAGGGGCGCATCAAGCACGTCCGGCTCGCCGTGCAGATCGCGATGGCGGGAGCCGAGCCCGACTGCTCAACTGCGCTCTCGTACCTGCGTACGCTCACCCGGCGTCAGGTGAAGGCGGGTGCGCACTTTCTCGACGTCAACGTCGACGAGATCTCGACCAAGCTCGACGACCAGCTCGAGGCGATGCGCTGGCTCGTGAGGGAGTTGGCACCGCTTGTCGATATCCCTCTGTCGATCGACTCGTCCAACCTTGAGATCATCACCGCAGGCGTCACCGAAGCAGCCGAGGCGTCTTCAAGCCGCGTCGGGCCACCGATGCTGAACTCGGCGTCGCTCGAGCGCATTGAGGCGCTCGATGTGGCGGCACAAGTCAACGGACCCGTCGTGGTCACCGCCGCCGGCGAGTCAGGAATGCCGACCGGTGCCGAGGAGCGGGTGCTCAACGCCAGCCGCATGGTGGAGGCGTCGCTCAAGGCCGGTATCCGGTTGGACCGGATCTTTGTCGACCCCCTCGTTTTCCCGATCGCCGTCGACAGCGAGTACGGCCGACACTGCCTTGACGCGATCGCCGAGCTGCGGCGGCGCTTCGGGACCGAAATTCACATCACCGGCGGCATGAGCAACGTCAGTTTCGGGCTTCCCAACAGGCGGCTCCTGAACGACGCGTTCCTGATTCTGGCGATCGAAGCCGGTGCCGACAGCGGCATCGTTGACCCGACCGTCG
>Ga0326727_10012731_pt1 | contig 19034 bp, 14 predicted proteins | sample MB2enrmetagenome_FD_207643 | JGI IMG/M metagenome (GOLD analysis project Ga0326727, IMG submission 207643) | Lab enriched peat soil microbial communities from McLean, Ithaca, NY, United States - MB29MY | ecosystem: Environmental > Terrestrial > Soil > Wetlands > Peat | place: USA: New York...
GCCAATGACCGCATGAAAGGGATACTGGGCCGCCAGCAGCATGGCGCGCCCCATGCCGGCTCCCACGTCGATAAAGGTGAATTCATCAAGATCGGGCAGGGGAGTGGAGCGGCGCCAGCGCGCAATCAGAGACTGAAACACCGACGGCGCGATGGCGTAGTAGGCGGTCGCGTGGCGATCGTGGCGACGGCCGAGCGCCAAGTGGCGTCCGGCAACCAAACCGCTGGTTCGCACCCCGAATTCAAGATCGAAAGGGTGGCGCACCAAGCCGTCTTTCACGGCCAGCCCCTTCAGGAAACGGCGTTTAGTGCGAGTTGGTGAAGTGAATTCCTTCCGAGTGCTAAGGCCCACGAATGCAACGTTAACACATGGGATTGCGCGAACTCGCTGATCACCAGCAGGTTTGCGCGAGGAGTTCGTACCAGCCCTACGGGGCGGTGGATTCTCGTTGGCGACCGGTTCCCCAGAGTTCCCCCTTCGACTTCGCTCAGGGTCCACCCTGGGCTATTGTCGTTGCGTCCCTACGGGACGCGGCACAGCCATCGACTTTCCTCCTGCCTCGCGGAACACGAGCCCTGTTACTGCTGCAACACCACCTGGTCGCCTTCCTTCAGGCCGCTGGTAATCTCGGTTACCGAGCCGTTGGAGAGGCCGGCAGTGACTGCAACCTTGCGCGTGCCGTCCTTCTGGCCCTTATCTGGCACCATCACCGAGGCTTTCTTCTGTCCGTCGTAGATGACCGCGTTCTCAGGCACCATCAGCACATTTTTGTGCTCGCTGAGCAGGATTTCGGCATTGGCGGTCATGTTGGCCTTCAGTTCGCCGCCGGGATTGTTGATGGAGACGCGCACTTCGAAGGTGGTCACGTTGTCTTTCTCCACCCCCATGGGGGCGATCTTGGTCACTTTTCCGTTGAAGACGCGGTCGCGGAAGCTCTCAACCTTGATGCGCGCGGGCTGGCCCATGTAAACGTGCGCAATGTCGGCCTCGTCCACCTTGCCCTGCACATAAACCTCGTTGGTGTCGCCCTCGGTCATCACCAGCGTGGCCGTCGATCCCAGCACCAGGATGGAACTGACCGCGTCGCCCATCTCAACGTCGCGCGACAGTATGATCCCGTCCATCGGCGCAACAATCGTGGTGTAGGAGAGCTGCTCCTCGAGTTGCTTCAGGCTGGCCTGGCTCTGCTGAACCTGGGCCTGGGCCTGCTTCAGTTTGGCAGTATCCACGCCGATCTGGGCCTTGGCAGAGTCGCGCCGGGTGAGCGCCGCCAGATAGTCGCGATTAGCGTCGTCAAGCGACTGCCGGCTCACGATTCCGTCGCGCTGCATGGCCTGGGTGCGTTCCAGCGTGGCCTTGTACATCTGCAGGTCGGGCGCCGCGGCGTTTACCTTGTCCTGCTCAATATTGGCCTCGTAGGTGGCCACATTGGCCTGCGCGGCGGCAAACTGCGCCCGCTGCGCGTCCACCTGGTCCTCAATCTCCTGCTTGTCGAGCTGGGCCAGCTCCTGGCCCCTGGTCACCCGGCTGTTGATGTCCACAAAGAGCTTTTCAACAATTCCCGAGGCCTTGCTCTTTACCTCTACCTTGGTGATGGGCTCTATCTTTCCTGTCGCCACCACCGACTGGGCCACGTCTCCGCGGGCCACGCGGGCCAGCCGATTGGGATCGAGAGACGCTCCCTTGGCCAGCCTGATCAGCCCCGTCCCGGCGATTAGCACAAGAATCACAACTGTGCCGCCCACCCAGATCCAAAAACGCTTCCTTTTGCGTGCAGCCACAAATCCCTCCCCGCAGATGGCCTGAATGCCGGCGATATGTTCCTTGCGAATGAAATGTCCTTGCGCCGTCCCTACGGGACTCCGCAACGGCTCTGGGGCGATCCCTTTCCCCACGCTAAAGCGCGGGGCTAACAACCGTTGCGCCTACGGCGCGGTTTACCGGGCAATACTTACGCAGATCTCAATAACCCAGCCGATTTGACAAATTTGCAATGAGAAGTCCCGTTTATTGAGACGTTCCTGGCCGGTTGCCGTCAACCGCCAACTCTCATTACGCATCCCGCGTGCTCGCGGTTCCAAAAACCGCCATTGGAACCGCTGGAGAATTCTTCTCGTAGTTACAAGCAACGGCCAACTTGCGCCGTCAAAGACACATGCAAAGCTTCTCTGACACGCTCGGCCAGGTTCTGCGCGCCATCATGGCCAACAAGCTGCGCAGTTTTTTGACCATGTTCGGCATTGCGTGGGGCGTGGGCTCGCTGCTGGTGCTGGTCGGGCTGGGCGAGGGGTTCAGGTCAGGACAGCACAAGCAACTGGCCCAGCTCGGCGACGACGTGGTGATGGTCTTCAACGGCACCATTCCCGCGCTGGCCAATCAGCACACCGGTATGCGCCCATACGAGTTGACGCTGGGCGACCTGGCCGCGCTCGCCAAACTGCCCCAGATTCGCGCCATCACTGAGGAGCTGAACCGCAACGATCTTTACGAGGTGAGCGAGTGGAGCAACACCTCGGGCCATGTGGTCGGGACCGAGCCGAGCTATGCCACGGTACGTTACATTCCAGTCTTCGGCGGACGCTTCCTCGACGCTGAAGACGTGAGCGGACACCGGCGAGTGGTGGTGCTGGGGCAAAAATCGGCTTCGTTGCTGTTTCCCGGCCATCCATCGCTCGGCGAAGCCATCACCATCAATGGAACCGAGTTCAAGGTGATCGGAGTTCTGGCGCAGATCGGGCGCGGCAACAACACCTACGACGACGAAAAGATCTACGTGCCGGTAACAACCATGGGCGAGCTCTTCGCGCTCAAGGGCGACAACATACCCGAAGACGCGCTGACGGCGATCGACTATCGGCCCACGAAGAAGAACGACAACACCGACGCCCAGGTGGCCGTGCATCGCGTCATCGCCGAACGGCATGGCTTCGATGCTTCGCTCACCGACGCATTCAATGAGTGGGACACGATCCAGGAGTCGCAGACGATCGGCATCATCTTCACCGCGATGGATATCTTTCTGGGCAGCGTGGGGATTGTGACGCTGGGCCTGGGCGCGGTGGGCATCATCAACATCATGCTGGTATCGGTAAGCGAGCGGACCCGGGAGATTGGGCTTTGCAAGGCTGTCGGCGCAACCAAAGGGAGCATTATGGCGCAGTTCTTCTGGGAGGGACTGCTGCTCACCGGGCTCAGCGGATTGATCGGGATCGCCGTCTCGGGAGCATTCATGGCGTTGCTGCAGGCGACGCTCACCGACAAGATTCCCGGCTTCGATCCGCCGCGTATCGTACCCTGGTCGGCGGCGCTGGCATTGGGCTCGCTGGTTTTGTGCGGAGTAGCGGCCGGCCTGTACCCGGCCGGAAAAGCCGCGGCCCTCGACCCGATCGAGGCGCTGAGAAGGGAGTGAAAAAGACAGCGAGTCAGCAGGTCAGCAAGACAGCAAGTCAGCAAGTCAGCTTGACCGTGCTGGAACAGGAAGCCGCAGTTGGGACGGACCAAACGCTGATCTTGATGCAGAAGGTGGTTAACCCGGGATCGAGCTGAAAGCTGAAGGCTGAAAGCTAGCAGCTAGGAGCTTGTTTTTATGTTCAGAGACATTTTCAGACAGGCGTGGGAGGCGATGCTCTTCAATCGCCGGCGCACGGCCATCACCACGGCCGGCATGGCATGGGGTATCGCCACGGTGGTGCTGCTCATGGCCTATGGTTCCGGATTCAGCAACGCCATCGCCACTATCTTTGCCCAGTGGGGCACCAACACCATCGGCTTCTTCCCCGGCAAAACCAGCGAGCAGGCCGGCGGCGACAAGGCTGGCGTCAAGGTGCGGCTCACGCTTGACGACCTTGATCGCGTCAGCCTCGCGGTCCCCGAAATTACACACATCTCCCCGGCAGCCTATCTTGACGCGAACGTGCAGAACGATCTGCACAACTATACCTGGACGGTGGTCGGCTCGCGCCCCTCCTACACCGACATCATCAAGCTGATTCCCGATCAGGGCCGCTTCTTCACCGGGGCTGAAGACCAGCAGCGCGAGCATGTCTGCGTGCTTGGCTCCGAGGCCAAGACCAAGCTCTTCTCGGGCGAATGGGCGGTGGGCGAGACCATCCGGCTCAACGGGGTCTTCTTCAAGGTTGTGGGCGTGCTCAAGCCCAAGATGCAGGAGAGCGAAAGCGACATCAATCGCACCGTCTACGTGCCCTTCAATACCATGGGCGACCTCAAGGACACGACCTATATCGACGGAGGCTGGATAAGTTACCAGGGCGGCGACTACGAGCAGATCGAAAAGACCATCCGCGAAACCCTGGCCGCGGCGCACCACTTCCGCCCCACCGACCACGATGCCGTTCATGTCGCGAACCTTCGCTCGCAGCTCCACCAGTTCCAGATTCTCTCCATTGCGCTGCAGGTGCTGCTGGCCATGGTGGGCGCGCTCACGCTGGGTATCGCCGGCATCGGGCTCATGAACATCATGCTGGTCGCAGTGCAGCAGCGCACCCGCGAAATCGGCGTCGAAAAGGCGCTAGGGGCGCGCAAAAACCAGATCCTATTGCAGTTTCTCTCTGAGGCGTTCGTCATCACCGGCGTGGGCGGCGTGGGCGGCATCGGGCTCGCCTACCTGGTTTCGCTCGCGGTGGGCCGCATCACCTTTTACAGCGCCGTTGCCAAAAACGCGGCCGATGCCGATATCCGGCTACTCATCTCGCCCTCCATCGTGATTGTGGCCACGTTGATCCTGATGGTCACCGGCCTGGTAAGCGGCATGATCCCGGCCATCAGGGCCGCCAACCTCGACCCGATCGAGGCGCTGCGGTACGAGTAGCTGGCGTCTGACGAATTAACCGTTCGGAAACTTGACATCGGCCCGGTCACAGTCTCAAATGCAGGAATGAATTTCGGCATGCTGCTGAGATCCCGGAAGGCACGGGTGGGGGTTGGTGTGACCGGACTCTCGGCAGCGTCCGTCGTCGTTTGCGCGGTGCTTGCCGGATGCGGCTCAACGCATCTAGCCAAGCAGGCCTCCGCTCTTTCCTCCGCATTAGCCCCTGTCGTCGATCAATCGGCTGCCGCGTATCGTGACGCAGTAGCCCTCGATAATCTGCGTAACGATTATGAAGCGGTGGTTGCCTACAAAAACAAGGACGCCACTTACAATCCACGCAACACTCCGGTTCTGCTCTCGGAGAAAGATATTCAAGTAAGGCTTTCAGTTCTGGCGGCTCTCCAGGTTTACTCCCAGTCCCTGATCGAGATCACTAAGGGAGCCGACTCGCCAGAGCTCGATGCTGCTTCAAAATCCGTAGGAAGCAACTTGACCTCGCTTGGCAACAACCTTGCGCCGTCGATTGAAAATACGCTCGGGATTGCCTCTGCAACAGCCTCGACACCCAGCCCCCTGCTATCGCCGAATGTCAGGAACGGTATCAGCACCGCTGTCGACGCGCTTGGACAGTTTCTGGTCAACCGGACAGTGGAGAAGGAGTTGCCCGGCAAGATCGAGGATATGGACCCTCATGTGCAGGCGCTATGCAAGGTGCTTGCCGACGATATTCAGACACTTCAGGGCATTGAACAGCGCGACTACGACCGAATCCTCAACCTGGAAAAACAGTTCATCCTCGAAGACGAACAGCCCGGCAAGAATGTCGATCCGCAGCAGCACCGCGCGGAGATTATGAAGCTGCCCGAGATTGCCCGGCAACAGCGGGAGGCCAACGAGCGGCTCACAGCTCTTCGCGAGGCCATCGATAAACTGGCGCTGACCCATCATGCCCTGGCCGCGGAAGCGCAACACGTCAACGACGCCGAAACCCTGAAAAAGAAGCTGGGCGAGCTCGCCGACGCGGGCAAGACCCTCGGCAAGTTCTACTCATCGCTGCCGGCAAACTGATCGCAAAGGAGCAGGACCATGGCTACTTCCCCTCTGGGTAACCTTCCCGCCAACCCCACCATTCCACTTACGCCAGAGGTGAGGGCGGCTTATCAGGATTTGTATAACAAGATGCAGGCAGAACTCGACGGCACAATGGATGGGGCGGTTATCGAGGCGTTGAATGCATGGCAGCCGCAGGTCGACCAGATACTCAGGAAAGACGACGAGTACAGGCTCAGTGCGGACACGAACATCTTTGAGGCGCTGCAGAAGCAGATTAGCGACACCAATAAGGGCCTGAAGACTTTGCGTGATCAGATTTCGTCGATAGCCTCCCATTTCGCCATGGCCGGCGACATCATCGCAGCGATTAATAAGGTATTCACGCTTATCCCGGGGGCGTGAGTCTGCTGATTCGGCTCGTTTGTCGCCAGTTGGCCGAGGCAATATTCGATCTTACGGAAATCAGACTTCGGCGTCCCGGTGGGACATAGCGAAAAGATCGAGTCGCATCTGCAGGGAGTCCTGCTCGCTGATGTGGCCGCGGCGCGGGTGCAAATTTGATCGGCGGCGTCAGTTCCCATGCAATAATGGCTCAACTTTTGGAGAACGAATGTGACCCTGGCCCAGCCAATTGCCGTCGTCCTGCTTAGCGGCGGGACGAAGACAGATTTCTTTATGGTGTTTGTTCTCGCTTGCATCGTTTTGATCGGCCTCGTTCAGGTCGGAGTCAACGTTTGGCCGGACTTGGTCAAATGGTGGCAAGAGAAATGGGCCCGCGATTGGCCGATGGTTCCTGCGGTGATCGACCTCGTGACGACCGCTACCTGGGAAGAGGAAACCCCGCTGGCGGGCGGCGGCGTCCCGAGTGGGCCGACTTACGCGCACAAGGCCTTGCTCACTTACTCGTACCGCAATCCAGAACCCCAGTCGGGCGATTACTCTCGCTCCTTTGGGTCCGAGGATGACGCGAAGGACTGGGCAGAATCGTGCAAAGGCCTCAAGCTGATGGTGCGCGTGGACCCGCGAGATCCGGCACGCTCGGTGCTGCGCGCGGAGGACATCGACGCCGCACTCACACAGAAACAAGCTGCGGGCAGTCAGTAGCCGTGGCCAGGAACCAAGCAAGCTGCAGCCAGCGGTGCCGTCGATTCGGTCGATAAGGGCTACACGATTTCGATCCTTTTGGGGCGAATCACCGGCAATCCGGAAATAACTCCTTGATTAACATTTCCGGTTCCCCCAATCCCGCCATTCGCGGGGCGATTGTAAGGCCCCTGCTCGGGATCCAAGATGACAATCCTGCTAACCTCCATCGGCCTTCGCCCTTAAAAACATCGGCCCGAAAAGCCTTTTTCTGAAAACTGTGAACCCAAGCCCCGTCAAAACCTCAACTCCGACAGTGACACCGTAATCCATTCGCGATACCCTTACGATGTGTGCGAGTTGCGCTCACGAAGGAGTTTTTCAACCCACAATGCCCATTCAAACCACCGAAAAAATCTGGCATAACGGCACCCTCATCCCCTGGGACCAGGCCAACATTCACGTCATGAGCCACGTGATCCACTACGGCTCCAGCGTCTTTGAGGGTATTCGCTGCTACGGGCAACCGTCAGGCTCGGCCGTCTTCCGCCTCCCCGAGCACATGCAGCGGCTCATCGACTCGGCCAGGATCTACCGCATGGAGATCCCCTTTACACTCGAAGAGCTTTGCGCCGCGGTCGTTGATACCATTGAAGCCAACGGCGTAGCGCCCTGCTACATCCGCCCCATCGTGCTGCGCGGCTACGGCGAGATGGGCGTCAACCCCAGGGGTTGCCCCATTGAGGTTTATATCGCCAATTACCCCTGGGGCAAGTACATTGCCGGCCACGGCGGCGCGGACGTCTGCATCTCAAGCTGGAACCGCCTGGCGCCCAACACCATGCCGGCGCTGGCCAAGGCGGGCGCCAACTACATGAACTCGCAGCTTATCAAGATGGAAGCCGAGGTGAACGGCTACCACGAAGGCATCGGGCTCGACGTGAATGGCCTGGTAAGCGAGGGCTCGGGCGAGAACGTGTTCGTCGTCCGCAACGGGGTATTGTTTACCCCGCCGCTTTCCAACTCCGCGCTCTCCGGCATCACCCGCGACAGCGTGCTGACCATCGCGCGCCACCTGGGTCTGACGGTTACTGAGCAGTCCATTCCGCGAGAGCTGCTCTACATTGCCGACGAGGTCTTTTTCACCGGCACGGCAGCCGAGGTTTCGCCCATCCGCTCCATTGACCGCATCGTCATCGGCGACGGCAAGACGGGTGAGATCACCAGGCGCATCGCCGACGAGTTCTTCGGCATCGCCAACGGCCTCAAGCCCGACCGCTTCGGCTGGCTCACGCCGGTCAAGGTGGATTCCAGCGAACCGGTAACCGCATAGTCAAAGGAAATCGTCAACCAAAATGGGCTGCCCATGCCGGCAGCCCATCTTGCATATAGGGGAATTCGTCTTGACACAAAACGCGGTTGAAGCACAGGCGCCCTCCGGCAACGGCCTCAGCAAGGTCGCCGCTGTTACATTTTCCTTCTGGATCATCAAGATTCTCTGCACTACTCTGGGCGAAACCGGCGGCGACGCGGTCACGATGTCAATGAACCTGGGCTACGCAGTCGGCACGTCGATCTTCGCCGCCATCTTCATCGTCGCCGTGCTGGCGCAGATCAGGGCCAAGAAGTTTCATCCCTTCCTCTACTGGTTCACCATCGTGGCCACCACTACCGTTGGCACCACCATGGCCGACCTTGCCGATCGCTCCGAGGGGCTGGGCTACGCCTGGGGCAGCGCGCTACTTTTCGGCTTCCTGCTGGCCTCGCTGGGCGTCTGGTACTGGGCAATGGGCACCGTCTCAGTGGGCAGCGTGGACTCGGCCAAGTCAGAAGTTTTCTACTGGGTTACCATCATGTTTTCGCAGACCCTCGGCACTGCGCTCGGGGACTGGGCCGCCGACGATCTCGGCATCGGCTACCTGGGCGGTGTTGCGCTTTTCGGCGGCGCGCTGGTTATCGTTCTGCTGCTTCACCTCTTCACAAAAATCAACAAGACCGGGTTGTTCTGGGCGGCATTCATCCTGACGCGGCCATTGGGCGCGGTCTCAGGCGATCTCTTCGACAAACCCATCGCCCAGGGCGGCTTCGCCATCAGCCGCTACACGGCCTCTGGAGTGCTGGCAGCAGCCATCCTTCTCTGCGTGCTGCTCTTTCCCCATCGCGCCGCAGAAAAGCAGCACTAACTACCCGCATCCACTTCGACCGTCTCCGACTTCACCCGCGCGTCTCTCGGCCCCGGTTTCCGGAAAGTCAGCACATAAAAGCGGTTCTTCCCCACAGGTTTCAGAAGCTCGAGATGGGTCTCCAACATCTCCGGCGGCACCAGGTCCACCGGCGCCGCCACCGGCTCTTTTCGGTTTCTGTAAAAGAGATTGGTCACCGGGCCGCTCTCATACATCGCCTTTACATGCTCCTCGGTCTCATCCGCAATCAGGATCTTCGTTCCGGGTTTCGCCACGCGAATCATCTCCCGGATCGCCCTGGCGCGGTCGTTGAAAAAGTTGATGCCGCCCACGTGAAATACCACGTCGAAGCTCTCGTCGGCGAAGGGCAGGCTCTCGGCATTGCCCATCAAGAGATCGGCCTGGAACTGCCAGCGGCGCAGGTTTGACTGGCAGTTCGCCAGCATCTCCGGCGAGAGATCGATGCCTGTCAGAGATACACTCCCGGGCAGATATTTGAAATTGAGGCCCGTGCCCACTGACGTTTCCAGGACGGAGTCTCCCGCTTTCACATCCAGCAGGCGCATGTAGCTCATCACGTAGGCATCGCGGTCAATCCTGCCGAAGGCGCAGGCCACCCGCTGTATATCGTCGTAAAATCCCCCAATCGCCTCGTACAGGTGGTTATACTTCCCGTTATCACCGGTCAAATCCTCAGGACGCCGCAGGTCGGGAATCCCGTTGCGGACAGGGAAACGTTCGCCGGCCGCGCTCACCAGCGCCTCGCCATGCCCTTCACGCACAAGCCGCATCGCGTCGCCGCTCACCGGGCTCCTTAGAATGCGCAAAGTCTCAGGCCGGCATTCCCAGCCTTGGCTCTGCAGGCTGCGAAAGAGCGCCCACGCGGCGAAGCCAACCGCTGCGGCAAAACATGCCCAAGTAAAGCCGGCACCAACCAGCGCCGGCCGAACCGCCGCTGTTGACGGCGGAGCTTGAAGCTGCTCGAGGATTGCCGTCAAAACGCACACGCCCGCGAAGATGCTCGCGCCGACGCGAATCCGGGTCCAGCGAAACTCCTGGTTCCACGCCCACACCAGCGCCGCGGCAAACCAGAACGCAAGAAAAACCGGTGCAGCAGGCCCGGCCGAGACCGCGAGATGCGTCAACCAAGCCGGCAGTCTATCGCCATGGGCGCCGGCCACACCCGCCGGTAACCACGCCGTTCCAGCGGCCGCGAACGCGACTGCATAAACGGGCAAGGGAAGTGTTGCGGCGAATCCGGGCAGATGAGGGCTGGCGATGCGATGGAAGGTGAACGGCAGAACGCCGACAACCAGCGCCACTGCCGTCCAGCCCAGATAGGAAAACGCAGCGCCCGGCCCGGCATGAGCGACGCCGCGCCAAATCTGCGGCGCGCCAAATAAGAGCCCCAACGCAACCAGCCATACAAAGCCGCGCCGGACGCGCTGCGTGCCCACCAGCCAAGCGCCCAGCGCCGGCCCGGTGAAAGCGCCAACGGGTGCAAAGAAGAAACCCAGAACAAAGACAGAAGCGACTGCCCAGGCAGCAATCTGCTTGAGCCGGATACGCGTGGATGGGTTCATCGTGCGACCCTCCTTGAAGGTCGTGCGGAGCGGCGTTTCTTTGCGAGTTGTTTGCGTTGTGGCGAAGCGGGTTTGTCCGCTCCATTTGCGGCGCTGTGCGCCACCGGGTTCGGCGCTTCATGGTCCTCCAGCGAGGCCAGCGTTTTCCGGCCCCACTCCAGCGCGGCGCGGGTAAGTGTCTCACCCAGCCCGAGCACCAGCATCCAGTAGTTGAAATGAGGATTCGATCGCTGTTCCGCAGACACGCCAGCCCTGATATTTTCGATCAGCTCCAGGGCGCGCCGGTTGCGTTCGTTCAGGTCCATGACCTGCGCGGCGGCCACGCCAGGCGCGGCTTCGCGCGCAAAAAACAGCTTCAGCATGAACTCGTTGCGCGGCGGCTCGTTGTGGAAGGGCAGGGCCAGCCACTGGCGCAGCGCGGCGCGGCCCGCTGCGGTCAGCCTGTAGGTCTGGCGCGCCTTGTGTCCCCTGGCCCCAGCCTTGGTGGGTGCGATCATGCCCTCGCCCACCAGCCGCTTCAGCGCCGGATAAATCTGCCCGTAGCTCTCGCCCCAGAAATACCCGATGCTGCCCTGGATGCCCTTGCGCATGTCGTATCCGCTCAGATCGGGCTGGATCGAGAGCAGCCCCAGAATCACGTACGATGTGGAATTCATCACTATATCTCAAAGATACATCTTTCAGAGATATTGTCAAATCCCTTTGTCTTCGAAAATGCGGGCCTGACAAGCGCCGATCGACGTCAAACTGCGCAGTGCTTTCCCCGACTGTCACCCTGTCCGGTGATTTTGGTCACGGCTTTTCTCCGCCTCACGGCCCATCATCATCCCGGAGCCGCACGCCCGGATCACGGCCTGTTCTGTGTCTAACCTCTATTCGAGCAAAAGTCACTGCGTGTCCTGGACATTCTCTTCTTTCCGCATCTGCGCCCGGACCCGAGGCTCTCAAAATGGGGGATCGCCTTCTCATGAATCAGCATGGACGGAAGATCGTGATCGTTGGCGGCGGCATCGCCGGACTCTGCGCAGCGGTGTACGCGCTTAAGTGCGGGTACGAGGTTGAAGTCCTCGAGATGCACGACATGGCCGGCGGGCTGGCCATGAGCTGGCGCCGCGGCCTGTACACCTTCGAAACCTGCCTGCACTGGCTGGTCGGCTCAAAGCCGGGGGCCGATTTTCACGCGCAATGGCAGGAAGTGTGCGATATCGACAAGCTGACCTTCATAGATCCCGAGGAGTTTGTCCGCATTGAAACCGAAGATGGCGACAGCCTTACAGTCTTCACTAACGTCGACCGCCTTGAGGCCGAACTGCTGCGCCGTGCTCCCCAAGACGCGCCGGGAATTCACGATCTGATTCACTCCGTGCGCGTTCTTGGTAAATTCAAGATCCTTGACCCTTTGGGCGGCCTTGCCGGGAATTGGCTCAACATGATCCGCGATGTGCCGGTCTTTCCAGTTCTCAGCAGGCTCTCAAAGATCAGCGGCAAGGAATACGGCAAACGGTTCGCCGATCCGCTGCTCAAGGCTTTTTTCTCGAACGGCGACATTGGGAAAATGCCGGCGATCGCGATGCTGCTCTCGATTGCCTGGATGAATCACGGGAACGCCGGGTACTGCATCGGCGGAGCACAGGCAATCATCCGTCTCATCGAAGAGAGAATCGGTACGCTGGGTGGAAAGATCCGCTTCAAGGCGAAGGTGACGCGTATTCTCGTCGAAGGGGATCGCGCCGTTGGCGTCGAGCTGGCAAATGGCGAAACGGTGCTGGGCGATTGGGTCATCTCCGCGGCCGACGGCCACGCAACCATCTTCGACCTGCTGGGCGGCAAGTATGTTGACGACGCAATCCGCAAGCTCTACGAGGAAAAGAAACTCTTCGCTTCGTATCTGCAGGTCTCGCTGGGCGTTGGTCTCGATCTGAGCGATCAGCCCGGGATGGTAAGCCGCATTCTCGACACGCCGATTACGGTCGATCCCGAGACCGAACTCAACAATGCCGGGTTCCGCATCTTCAGCTTCGACCCCACCTTCGCCCCCAAAGGAAAGACGGCCGTGACCTGTCTTCTGCCCACGCGTAACTTCAAGTATTGGGCCGATCTGCGCACCAACAATCCTGCCGAGTATCACCGGGAGAAGAGTCGCGTCGCCGACGCGGTCATCGGAGTACTCGAAAGACGGATCCCGAGCGTGCGCGCTGCCATCGAGACCGTCGATGTTTCTACGCCAGCTTCGGTCTTTCGCTACACGGGTAATTGGCAGGGGACCATGGAGGGCTGGCTGCCCGAACCGGGATCGGGTTTCAGTCCGCTGCCCAACACTCTTCCCGGTCTCGACCGCTTCATCATGGCCGGCCAATGGGTCATGCCCGGCGGCGGATTGCCATGCGGTCCCATGACCGCGCGGCCCGCCATCAAGAACATTTGCAAGCACGACCACGTGCCATTCGACGTGCACCCTGAGCCCTCTCACGCTGAGGAGCCGGTCTGTGTTTGACCTGAAGCCTCCGGGCGGCGTGAGACTGCGCACCTTGGCCGCCCGATTCTTTAGGACAATGTAATCCCCGGCTCTCTACAATTGGGCCATGTCCCTACTTTCCCGCGCCCTGAGAGCTCCCATTCCCGCCCTGATTGCGGCTTTTGTCGCCCTGGCCGCCCCTCTCGCCGTCTCCGCGCAGGCGTTCACCGGCAATCCCAAGCTCATCGTCATCGTGGTCATCGACCAGTTCCGTGGCGACTACCTGAATCGCGACGCGGCCGAATTCAAGGGGCGGGGCTTCAACCTGTTTATGAAAGAGGGCGCATGGTTCACTGACTGCTACTTCGACTACGCCAACACCAAGACCGCGCCCGGCCACTCCACCATCGGCACAGGCGCGTACACCGATGGGCACGGCATCGAGTCCAACGAGTGGTGGGACCCGGCGCGAAGCTACGACCACCAGGTGAGCTCGGTCCAGGATGAGCGCTACGAACTCGTCGATCTGCCTCGCGGCTCCATTCCCGCCGAACAGCCGGGCGCGCCCGACACCGCAGCCAAATTTGTCATCGGCGCATCGCCTCTCAATCTGCGCGCAACCACGCTCGGCGACGAGCTGCGCCTGGCTACTCAGGGCCGTGCCCGCGTCTACGGCGTCTCACTCAAAGACCGCGCCGCCATCCTGCCCGCCGGCCAGTCAGCCAACGGCGCATTCTGGATCGACCCCATCAGCGGCCAGTTCACCACGTCGACTTACTACATGCAGCATCTGCCTGAGTGGGCCAAAGCCTTCAACGCAAGCGGCCGCGTCCAGCAGGCCGAGCGCGAGGCCAACGTCGACACCGCAACGACTGAGTTCTTTGAGCTCGTCGGCCGCACTCCCGCCGCCAACAGCTATGAGCTCGACTTCACCAAGGCGCTGATTGAGGGCGAGCACCTGGGCCAGCACGGCGTCACCGACCTGGTTGTGGTTTCGCTCTCGGCCAACGACATTCAGGGCCACCAGTTCGGGCCCGACTCCGAATTCGAAGAGCAGATGATTGTCTCGCTCGACCACGATCTCGACCACTTCTTCACCTGGCTCGACGGCTCAATCGGGCTCAAGAACGTGTGGCTCGCGCTGACCGCCGACCACGGCATCCCGCCCATCCCCGGAGACGCGGCCAAACTCGGCGTGCACGGCGCAGCCGTCAACATGGAGAAGGTCTACGACAAGCTGAACGCCGAGCTGAACAAGCGCTTCTCAAGAGCCGGCGAAAAACAGACCTGGCTGATGCCTGGCCCCGACCTGCCCTACGTCATCCTCGACCAGCGCGCCTTCAAGAAGGCTGGCGTCGACGAAAAGACCGCTGAAGACGCCGTCGCCGCATTGCTGCCCGAGGCCGTGGCCAGCCAGGACCGCAACCCGCCGCCCTTCATCAACGACAACCCTCCCACCGCCATCCAGCCCTCCGACCATCGACTCGACCCCGCCCCTCACGTCCAGTACGTTTATACGCGTTTGCAGCTTGCCGGCGGCCAGCTTCCGCCCAGCGAGTGGGGCAAGCTGCTGGCGCACAGCTACGCCGACCACGGCAACTGGTTTGTGATGATGGTTCTCGACGCCTACCAGATCGCCGGCGTCAGCCCGCTGGCCGGCACCAATCACTTCACTCCCTGGAGCTACGACCGGCATGTGCCTCTGGCCTTCTACGGCGCTCCCTTCAAACCCGGCGAGTATCATGAACTGGTAGAGCCTGTGGATATTGCAGTCACCTTCGCCTCGCTGGCCGGCGTCAACCGGCCTTCGGCGGCGGTGGGGCGAGTGCTGATCGAGGCGCTCAAGCCCGGCATCAACGGCGGGCAGCAATAAACCCCATTTGCCCTGCCGGGGCGGGAAGGATCGAAGGGCCGCGTGAAACCCGATATGAGAGTTTCGTTGGCCGGTATTGAGCTGGTCAACCCGGTCATCGCCGCCAGCGGCACCTTCGGCTACGGCATCGAATTCGAGGAGATCGTTTCGCTCGAGCGCCTGGGCGGCTTTGTCACCAAGGGAATCTCGCTTGAACCTATGGCCGGAAACGCGCCGCCGCGCATCGTGCAAACCGCGGCCGGCATGTTGAACGCCATCGGACTGCAAAACGTCGGCGTGGTTGAGTACATCGAGAAAAAACTGCCGCCGATGAAGCGTTACCCCGGCTGCAAGGTCATCGTCAACGTCTTCGGCTACACGGTCGGCGATTACATCGAGGTGATCTCGCGCCTCAACGACGCTGAAGGCATCGCCGCCTATGAGCTCAACGTCTCCTGCCCCAACGTTCACGCCGGCGGGATGACATTCGGCACCGACGCCGGCTCGCTCGAATACCTCGTCGGCCGCGCCAAGGCCGCCTCAAAGCGGCCGCTTATCGTCAAGCTCTCGCCCAACGTCACGTCGGTGGCGCACATGGCCCAGCTTGCCGCCCATGCGGGCGCCGATGCCGTCAGCCTGGTGAACACCTTTCTCGGCATGGCCATCGACGCTGAGAATCGCCGTCCCAGTTTGAGCAACATCACCGGCGGTCTCTCAGGCCCGGCCATCAAGCCTATAGCGCTGCGCATGGTGTATGAGACGGCGAAGTCGGTCAAGATCCCCATCATCGGCCTTGGCGGCATCATCAGCGCAGAGGACGCGGTGGAGTTCCTGCTGGCCGGCGCAACCGCTGTACAAGTCGGTACTGCCAGCTATGCCGATCCGCGCGCCGCCGAGCGGATCGCCAAAGGCCTCGAATCCTGGTGCAAAAGCCACTCGGTTGAACGGGTTGCAAGCCTGACCGGAGCCCTCGAGATCCCCCGTTCCTGATTCCGCCCATCACAAAGAATTTGAGATTGAACCTGCAAGTGTGATGAAGCTCACAGCGAGTTCTGTTTCAGGATAGGTACTTTCCTAGCTGATCAATCAGAAATGTGATTAGGCTCACTTTGGGTAGGAAGCTAAATCACATTTCCGCAGTTTTTCAGCCAGCGAGGTACGCATGGGTCAGACGATTTGGCAATCAATGCAGCAAAAAGGCTACAGCCGCAGAGACTTTCTGCGCTTCTGTGCCACGGCCGCGGCTGCGGCCGGCTTAGGCAAGACCGGGGCCGCACAGGTGGCTCAGGTCTTCGAGAAAAAAGAAAAACCAGCCGTGGTGTGGATGCACTTTCAGGAGTGCACCTGCTGCAGCGAGTCGTTCATTCGCGCATCGCACCCGATTGTTGCCGACGCGCTGCTCGACGTCCTCTCGCTCAACTACACTGAGACGCTCATGGCCGCATCGGGCTTCCAAGCGGAGAAGAGCCTGAACGACACGATCGCGAACAACAAGGGCAAATACATTGTCCTGGTTGAAGGCGCCGTGCCGACCAAGGATGGCGGCGTCTACTGCATGGTCGGCGGCAAGACGGCTGAGCAGATTCTGCAGACCGTCGCCAAGGATGCGGCAGCCATCGTTGCCTGGGGCAGCTGCGCTTCAAACGGTTGCGTGCAGGCCGCCAAGCCCAACCCGACCGGCGCGACCCCCATCTACAAGCTGGTCGACAAGCCGGTGATCAATGTTCCCGGCTGCCCGCCCATCGCCGACGTGATGATGTCGGTAGTTACGCACCTGCTGGTGCTGGGGCAGGTTCCCGCGCTTGACTCACTCGGCCGCCCCAAGGAGTTCTACGGCCGCCGCGTGCACGACACCTGCTATCGCCGGCCCAACTACGATGCCGGGCTCTTCGTCGAGTCGTGGGACGACGAGAACGCGCGCAAGGGCTATTGCCTCTATAAGATGGGCTGCAAAGGGCCAGTGACTTACAACGCCTGCTCGGTGACCCGCTGGAATGAAGGCACCAGCTATCCCATCCAGTCGGGTCACGGTTGCATCGGATGCAGCGAAGCCGGCTTCTGGGACAACGGGCCGTTCTATCAGCACCTCAGTTCGTTCCCCGGATTTGGCATCGAGAGCACGGCCGACACCATTGGCACCGCGGTTGGCGTGGCCACGATCGCCGGAGTCGCCGCCCATGCCGTGGTCACCAACATTCGTAAGCGCGAGGTGATCGCCGAAGTCCATGCCGAAGACAAGGCCGAAGTTTCTATCCAAGATCAGAAGGAGTCGTAATCAGTCATGGCAGCAACACGCATTGTCGTCGATCCCATAACCCGTATTGAAGGCCACCTGCGGGTCGAAGCGGTGGTAGAGAACGGCGTCATCACCGACGCATTCAGTTCCGGAACGATGGTCCGCGGCCTCGAGAAGATCCTGATCGGCCGCGATCCCCGCGACGCCTGGGCCATCACCGAGCGCGTTTGCGGAGTGTGCACAACGGTTCACGCCCTGGCCAGTGTGCGCTCCGTCGAGGATGCGCTCGGCGTCGCGGTGCCACCCACAGCGGAGCTCATTCGCAACATAATGCTGACCACGCAGTATGTGCAGGATCACGTGATCCACTTCTATCACCTGCACGCGCTGGACTGGGTCGACATTGTGAATGCTCTCAAGGCCGACCCCAAGAAGGCTGCGGAACTGGCGCAGACGTTCTCGCAGTGGGATAAGAACACGCCCGCCTACTTCACAGACGTGCAGAACAAGATCAAGGCTTTTGCCGCGAGCGGCCTGGGCATCTTCAACAACGGCTATTGGGGCCACCCGGCCTACAAGCTGCCGCCCGAGGTGAACCTGATCGGCGTGGCGCACTACCTCGATGCCCTCGAGTGGCAAAAGGAAGTCGTCAAGATTCACGCAGTCTTCGGCGGCAAGAATCCGCACCCCAACTACCTGGTCGGCGGCGTGCCCTGCTCCATTAATGTCAACGAGGTTGCCGCCATCAACGGCGAGCGTCTTAATCTCGTCGCGTACCAGATCGCCAAGGCAGACGAATTCGTCAACCAGGTCTACATTCCAGACCTACTTGCCGTGGCCTCGTTCTACAAGGAATGGGCCAACTACGGCGGCGGATTGCACAACTATCTGTGCTACGGCGAATTCCCAACCAAGGGCTATAACCATCCCGAGTCGTTCAAGTATGCCCGCGGCGCCGTGCTCAACCGCGACCTCTCCACCGTGTATCCGGTCAACGCCAAGGACTCGCAGGAGATCAAGGAGTACATCGCGCACTCCTGGTACGACTACGACGGCGGCAACACCGAGGGTATCCATCCCTGGGCCGGCGAAACCACCATCAACTACAGCGGCCCCAAGCCTCCGTTTGAGACGCTGGCCGGCTTCGACAAGTACTCGTTCCTCAAGACCCCGCGCTGGAAAGACAACCCGATGGAAGTGGGTCCGCTGGCGCGCCTGCTGGTCTCCTACGCATCGGGCCACCAGGATGTAAAGGAAGTGGTGAACGCGACACTGGGCAAGCTGAATGTGCCGGTCGCGGCGCTCTTCAGCACGCTTGGCCGTACCGCGGCGCGCGGCATCGACGCTGCGCTGGCCATGGTCTGGCTCAAGGAGTTCTACGGCGAGCTCCTCGATCGCGTCAAGATCAACGAAGTCTCAACCCATAACGGCGAGAAGTGGGAACCCAAGACCTGGCCGGCAGACTGCCAAGGCGTGGGCATGGTCGAGGCTCCGCGCGGATCGCTGGCGCACTGGATCAAGATTCACAACGGCGCCATAGACAACTACCAGTTGGTGGTTCCGACCACGTGGAACGGCTCGCCCCGCGACGCGAAAAATCAGCACTCATCCTTTGAGGCGTCTCTGATCGGAACGCCGGTGGCCAAAATCGACCAGCCGGTTGAGATCATTCGCACCATCCATTCCTTTGACCCGTGCCTGGCCTGCGCCGTGCATCTTTACGATCCGCAGGGCAAGCACCTCAGCCAGATTTCCTTCGAG